>Ga0187892_10001905_pt1 | contig 44906 bp, 41 predicted proteins | sample MA1701073metaG_FD_139345 | JGI IMG/M metagenome (GOLD analysis project Ga0187892, IMG submission 139345) | Bio-ooze microbial communities from a basaltic lava cave in the Kipuka Kanohina Cave System on the Island of Hawaii, USA - MA170107-3 metaG ...
AGCCACCCGTTGTGGGCGGCGTCCATCTCGATCAGGGCGGCACCGGGGATGGCGCGGCGAGCTCCTGTTGACGGCTGGGGCCGACGAGATGGTCGCGAGTGGTGACGACGACCGTCGTCGGGACGTCGACGGCACCGGCGAACGGCCTGGCATCGAACGTGGCGAGGGCGCGACCGGCGAAGGCGATGTCACGCGGGTTGCCCCGCCAGGCTTCACCGCGGAGCCAGCCCGGGTAGCGCTCGAGCGCCGGTCGCGTCGCCACGGCGTCCCGGAGGTAGCGGTCCGTGAGGCCACGGGGCACTCCCAGGCGCAGCACGTACTCATGGAACGACACCAACTCCAGAGCAGCCGGTCCCGGGTGCTGCAGCGCCACCGCAGCGCCGTCGACTGCAGGACCGGGCCGACGACGAGCTCGGGATGCCGCTGCTACAGCGGGAGCCCGGGCAAACGGCAGAATCGACCCGCCCATCGAGTAGCCCACGGCGACCACCGGGCCGCACCCCAGCGTCGTGATCAGGGCGGCGACGTCGTCGGCCGCGTCCTCGAGGCTGAAGGGCTGCTCGCTACGCAGGCTGCGGCCATGCCCGCGGATGTCGACGGCCAGGACGCGGCCGAGCTTGGAGAGTCACTCGTACATCGGGAACCGGTTGAGATCGCTCAACGTCCACCCGTGCAGCAGCAGGATCGTCGGGCTCGGGCCAGCTCCCGTCTCCCGGACGAAGAGCTCCCCGCGTCCGGGCACGTCGACCACACGGCCGCTCGGCAGCGGCGGGGGCAACGGCGCCTGCGGGTCGGCCGCCGCGATCCGGCGCAGGTCGGTCGGGAGCGAGGCCAGGGCGGCGATCCTCAGCGCCCCGACGCCGCGGGTCGCGCCATCCGGCCCAGCGCCTCGACGTAGTGCCGCGCGAAGCGGTCAGCGGCCGCGGCGTCGAAGGGCGACGGCGGTAGCGGATCGAGAGGGCAGGCGACCGCCGGCGGTCACCACGCCGACGGTCAGCCCGAGCGGCATCCGAGCCGGTGGGGAGAACCAGACCTCCGTGGTCCGCAACCCTTTCGCCGAAGGACGGGAGGTACGGCGCACCCAGGTCGGAGACCGTCGCCGTGTCGACGAGACGGTTCCCGACGACCGGCATCAGGCGGACCATCTCCTCCCGTGCCCAAAGGCGGGAGGAGGGTCGTGTGGCGCAGGAGCTCGACCAGCGGGTGCCCATCCCCGCCTGCTTCTCGCGCCGGGTCTGGGCCGTCACGGCCGCCAGCGGATCCGGGGGCGTGTCCCGCAAACCAGGCCCGCTCGTAGTGATCCGGGCCGGCGGCGAGCAGTTGCTCACGACGTCGTCCGAACCATCGGGCGGTCGGAGGTTGGCGGGCACGAGGACGGTGTTGCGAGCCTTCCTCGTGCGTCGGCCGGACGGTGATCGGCTGGTCGTCGCGACCGACGGAGGCGACGACGCCCCGGCTACGGGCTGCGTCCACACGGCGACGCCCGAGGTCGAGCCACCCGATGCCGGTCGCCGGGTGCCCGCGGCCTCGCCGTCGAGGAGCTGGACCACTTCGTCGACGAGCCCGAAGCCCGGGCACGGTGAACGACGTGCTCGTGGCCGCCCTCCACCGCACGTGTGGTGGTCCCCCATCCGATGGCGAGGGTCCGCAAGGAGCGGGCCGGAACCGACCTCGCACCGCAACCACTGGGAGGTCGCGCCGGGACTCGAACGGCGCTCCCGGCCGCCGAGACCGACGTGCTCCTCGAGTCGGAGCGCACGGGCGAGCGCCTCCCGCAACGGGGCCTCGTCGAGGAAACCGGACAGTCCGAGCTCGAGCTCGATGCTCCACGGCGCTGACCCGCCGGCAGGGAGCGCCGTGCTCCTGGTTCGATTCCTTGACCGCCTCGGTAGGACTGCCTGTCGCATGGACTCTGCGTTGAGCGCGTCACGTCGACCCGCTGCGGGTGGCGCTGGAGGACGTCGGCCTCGAGACCGCACCTCCTTCCCGGCGTAGGCCCGCGCGACCGAAATGCAGGAGGCGGGAGGATTCGAATCCGAAGGCGTCCATGGCGGCGTGGCTGGCATTGACCCGCCGCCCGCGGTGGATCTGACCGGGGCCCGGGCCCTCGCGCTCGACGGCGGCGACGCATCGCCCGGCGTGCGGCTGCGACGACTGCTGCGCGGGCCGAGCTGCGGGGAAGGGCCGTGCGCTGGCCGAGTCCCACCGTTCGCCCTTCTGGAAGCTGCGTGACCTCGTCGCACCGCCGGCGTGGATCGGGGCGCCGATCACGCCTTCCGAACCGGTCGATCGCGACGGCACAAGGCCGTAGGCCCGGCTGGGATCGAACCAGCGACCAAGGGATTATGAGTCCCCTGCTCTGACCACTGAGCTACGGGCCCCGGAACGTGACAGCTCCGGGGGTGGGACTCGAACCCACAACCTTGCGGTTAACAGCCGCTTGCTCCGCCAGTTGAGCTACCCCGGAAAGGACACTCGACGCTAGCAGCGCCCGAACGAGGCCCATCACGGCGCGGTGCGTGCTGGAGCGCGAACAGACGACATAGACGCACCCGTGATCGTGCTTGTTCGTCGTGCGAATGCTGGGGTCCGCGACGGCGCGGTACGGCTTGTTGAACTGGCCGGGCGGAATGCCTGTGACTTCGGACCAGAAGGAGACGGCCGCCTCGAGGTCCAGGGCCATGTGCAGGTAGATCACTGCTCGCAGTCGCGTCTCGTCGACGTCGAAGAAGTGGCGCAGCCATGCACAGAAGCACCGGACCATGGCCGGATCGCTGTTGGCGAGTTTGACCCAGCCATCGGTCTTGGCGCCCTCGCCGGCGTAGAGAGCGGCGCCGGCGACGAGGAACTCCCGCTCGCTCAGCCGGCCGACTCGGCTCCGGCAGTGAACGGCACGTCCCGCGTCCACAACGACACCGAGCTCCGCGACACCCCGAGCTCCACCCCGATGTCGGGCATGGTCCAGCCCTCGGCCCGGAGTGCCCGGGCACGCGCCTGTGCGGCCAGCTTGCCGCGGTAGCCCATGGGAGGGTACCAAACGTCTGTTCCGTCAGGCTTCGTCGAGGTAGTCGCGCAGCTTCTGGCTGCGGATGGGATGGCGGAGCTTGGCCAGCGTCTTCGCCTCGATCTGGCGGATCCGCTCACGGGTCACGCCGAACTCGCGACCCACCTCCTCGAGGGTGCGCACCTGACCGTCGTCGAGCCCGAACCGGAGGCGCATCACCTGCCGCTCCCGCTCCGACAGCTCGTCTAGGGCTTCGGCAACGGCCTCGGAGAGTAGTGCCCGGGCGGCCGCGTCGGCGGGCGCGACGGCCTGTCGGTCCTCGATGAAGTCGCCGAGGTTCGAGTTCTCCTCGTGGCCCACCGGCGACTCGAGCGAAACCGGTTCCTGGGCGATGCGCTGCAGCTCGCGGACTCGCGCCGGCGAGAGGTCGACCCGAGCCGCGATCTCCTCCACGCTGGGTTCGCGACCGAGCTCTTGGAGCAGCAGCCGCTGCACGCGCAGGACGGCGTTGATCGTCTCGACCAGGTGGACAGGGATGCGGATGGTGCGAGCCTGGTCGGCGATGGCACGCGAGATCGCCTGGCGGATCCACCACGTGGCGTAGGTCGAGAACTTGAAGCCCTTCGAGTAGTCGAACTTCTCGACCGCCCGGATGAGACCGAGGTTGCCCTCCTGGATGACGTCGAGCAGCGCCAGCCCGCGTCCGAGGTAGCGCTTGGCGATCGACACCACGAGGCGGAGGTTCGCCTCGATCAGGCTCTTCTTGGCCTCGAAGCCGTCCGCCACCAGGTGCTCGAGGGGCCGGCACTCCTCCTCGGGGATCTTGTCCGCAGAGCCGTACCGGTACTCCAGGGCGGCCAGGCCGGCGATCGCCTGCAGTCCGGCCTCGATGCGGCACGCCAGCGCGACCTCTTCCTGGGCCGACAGGAGTCGCACCTTGCCGATCTCCCGCAGGTACGTCCGGACCGGATCGGGCCCGAGCGAACGGGTGGGGTCCTGACGTTGGGCGCCCGGCACATCGCCGTCGGGGCTCCCACCCAGCCTCGGACGGGTCGCCGTGCCGCTCGAGCTACGGGACGGGCGGGCGCCGGTGGCCGGCGGCGACACGGCGGCGCTCGCGGCCCGTGGCGCGGCGGCGACCGCGGCCCCCTCGAGCTCGGCCAGGTCGAGATCCTCGACGCTCTCGTCCAGCGTGACGCCGGCCTCGGCCAGCCGGCCCCGCACGCCCTCGACCAGCTCGGGCGTCAGCTCGATGTCCTCGAGCTCGGCGACGACCTCGTCCAGGCTGAGGTGGCCAGCGGCGCGGCCCCGCTCGAGCAGGCGCTCGACCGCCGCTGCCGACACCACGGCGGACAGGGACCGGGGCGGCGGTGACGTCTCGGGCATGGCACCAGAGGGCCGGGCTCGGCCCGTCAGCATCTCCGGCATCGGGAGCTCGTTGCCTTCCGGGTCTCTAATGGGGGGCCTCCCCGCGCCGGGCGACGATCCAGCGTACCAACGCGCCCGTGGCGGCCTCCGCGGTGGCGGGCTCCCGGCACTGCTCCAGGGTGAGCTTGAGCCAGCCCACCTCCTCGGCGTAGGCGAGGGGCTCGTCGGAGGCGCGCATCTCCCGCTCGAGGACCCGTAGGCAGCGCGCCGCGGCCAGCTCGCCCAGCCGGGCCGTGACCTCTGCAGGATCGCTCTCCGTGTCCTCCACGGCGAGGCGCCGCAGCAGGGCGGCGGCCTCCTCCGAGGCGCCCTGGAGCGCCTCGTGCAGGCTCGGCGCCGCCACCAGCGTCCCGTAAGCCTCGGTCACCAACGGGTCGGCGAACAGCACGTCGTGGAGTCGCCCCTCCATGTCGGCCGGCCGCTGCAACGCCAGCCGTAGCGCCTCGACCTCCGGTCCCGAAGGCACCGGCTGTGTCGTGCGGGCCGAGGCCGTGGCGGCCCTGGCGGCCGGCTCCCTGAGCCGTTCGGACCCCGCCCCGCCCTCGCCGGACCGGAGCCCGGCCAGCACCGCCCGGAGCCGCTCGGGGGGGATGCGCACCCGGTCGGCGATCGTCATGAGGTACTGATCGCGCACGAGGTCACCCGGATGGGGGGCGAGCGCCGCCAGGGCCGCCTCGGCGGCCCTGGCCCGTCCCTCGGGAGCGCGCAGATCAGCCGCCGCCAGGACCCGCTCGACCCGGAAGGCGAGGAACGGCCGCGCCTCGGCGACGGCCCGGCGCAGTGCCTCGGGGTCCCGGCGGGCGAGGTCGCCCGGATCCGATCCCGGCGGCAGGGCGGCCACGGCGACGTCGAGCTCGTGTCGTCGCTCCCACTCGTAGAACCGCTCGGCGGCCTGCTGGCCGGCGGCGTCGGCGTCGTAGGCGAGGACCATCCGGCGGGCGAAGTTCTTCAGCATGCGGAAGTGGTCCTCGGTGAGTGAGGTGCCACAGGTGGCGACGCTGCGGCCGATGCCGACGGTCGAGAGGCCGATCACGTCGGTGTAGCCCTCGCAGACCACGACCTCGCCCTCGGCGACGATGTCGCCCTTGGCCCAGTTGAGGCCGTAGAGCACACGGCTCTTGGCATACAGGGGCGTCTCGGGCGAGTTGCGGTACTTGGGCGGTGGCCCGCCCTCGAGCTGGCGGCCGCCGAAGCCGACCGGATGGCCGCGCACGTCGAAGATCGGGAACAGCACCCGCGCCCGGAACGTGTCCTGCTGGCGGCCCCTCGAGTTGCGCAGGCCCAGGCCCGTGTCGACGAGCACCTCGTCCGGCACGGACAGGGTGCGGGCCAGGGCGTCCCAGGCATCGGGCGCCCACCCCAGCTGGTAGCGGCGGACGACCTCGCCGTCGTAGCCCCGCGCTCGCAGGTAGGCGCGGGCTCCGGCGGCGTCGGTCGCGTGCAGGAGCCGGTCGTGGTACCACTCGACGGCCTTCGTCATGGCCTCCACCAGGCGGGTGCGCCGGTGACGCTCCTGGGTCGCGGCCAGCGTGTCGTGGCGCACGGTGATGCCGGCCCGGGCCGCCAGCCGTTCGACCGCATCGGCGAAGGGGAGGTGCTCGACCTCCTGCACGAAGCGAATGGCGTCGCCGCCGGCACCGCATCCGAAGCAGTGGTACAGCCCCTCCTCGGCATTGACCGAGAAGGAGGGCGTGCGCTCGGCGTGGAACGGGCACAGGCCGACCCAGCGGCGCCCGACACGACGCAGGCCCAGGTGCTCGGAGACGACGGCGACGAAGTCGGTGGCGGCCCGCACGCGGGCGATGTCCTCGGCGAGGATGCTCAACGGCGGTCAGCAGCCATCTAGCCCTGCGCGCCGCCGGTGAAGTTCCATGAGGCCAGGTGGACGCTCGGTGCGACCGAGCCGGCCACGGTCAACCTGGCGTCGTCGCCCACGCCGAGCACGTTCCCCGGTGCCAGCGCCTCGACGTAGGACTGGGTGAAGCGCAAGTTCCGCACGGCGCCGCGCACCTCCCCGGCCTCGACGAGGAACAGGCCGTTACGGGTCAGCCCGGTCACAACCTGGCTCTTGGGATCGAGTATGCGTGTGTACCAGAGCTCGGTCACGAGCAGTCCCCGATCGACGGAGGCGACCATCTCCGCCGGCGACGTCGTGCCCGGGAGCAGGAACAGGTTCGTGCACAACGCTCCGAAGCCCTCGCCACCCGCCACCGCATGGCCCGTGCTCTCGGTGTCCCCGCCGGCGCGCCGTGCCGTCCGCCGATCGTGAGCGACGCCGACGCACACGCCCTCGCGCACGAGCTCGAGCCGGGCCTTGGGCGTGCCCTCGGCGTCGAAGCCGAGGCCCGTCGTACGCCCGTCGGCGGCGTCGTCGACGATCGAGACGAGCGGGTCGATCTGCTCCCGACCCAGGTCCACGAACGACTGGCCTTCCGCATGGGCCTTGGCATTGAACCCGTACCAGGCGAGGAAGTCGAGCAGGTCCGACACGCAGGCCGGCTCGAGCACCACTTCGTAGCGACCGGGTTCGAGGTCGACGGCGTCGACACCACCGGACGCCTTCGCGGCGGCCGAACGTCCGGCGGCCGCGCCGTCGAGCTCGGTGAGCGATGCCGAGCTGTGCCAGCCGCGCCCGTCGGACAGCCCTATCCGGTGGATGCCCTCGACGGTGGCCTCCGTCGTACGCCCCGTCACCCGCTGGCCGGCCGTGTTGGCGAAGGCGACACTGGAACCCGACGTCCGGCAGAACCCCGCCGCCCTCGAAGCCGGATCGGCACCGACGAACGCCTTGACCACCGCGGCCCGCTCGTGGGGCTCAGCCGTCGCCGTCCCACCGTCGTAGTGCTCGACCGCCGGCGGCGGCGCGGGCGCCGCCACCCCGGGCCAGTCCGGATCGACCGGCCGTAGCCGGGCCGCCGCCAGCGCCCGCTCCACGAGGGACCTCGGATCGCCCGCCGCCACGGTTGAGGTGACCGCGGCCTGCCGGCCGTCCACACAGACCTTGAGCCGGGTCACCATCGCTTCCTCGGCGACGTTCTGGTGGATGTGGGAGTTGGCGAACCGCGTGAGGCCCGAGAGCCCCTGGCGGACCGTCACCTCCGCCTCCACTCCGGAGCCCACCGCCTCCAGCACCCGCTCGCAGAACGCGCTCGCTTCGAGCGGGGCGCCTCCGTCGCCGGGCGCCGTCATCCGCGCACGCCGACCCGGATGTCGCGGAAACGGGCCGGGACCGCGGGATGACCCGTATGGCCGACCTGCTCGGGCTGGCCCTTGCCGCAGTTCGGCGTGCCCCAGTAGATCAGCTCCGCCGGGCCGCCGAGCATGTCCATGGACGACCAGAAGACCGGCGTGATGGCCGTGTACGTCGGGTTGCGGACCATCCGCCCGAGGCGGCCCCGCCTGATCTCCCAGCCGATCTCGCAGCCGAACTGGAAGTTGAGCCGCCGGTCGTCGATCGACCACGAGCGGTTGGTCTCCATGTAGATGCCCTCGTCGGTCGAGGCGATGATCTCCTCCAGCGACGACGTGCCCGGGAGCAGGCCGACGTTGGTCATCCGGACCATGGGCAGCCGGTTGTAGCCGTCGGCCCGCACCATTCCCCCGGGAGGAAGGCCACTCACCGCCGCCGAGTCCCGACCCGAGGCGACGCCGACCCAGACGCCCTCGCGCACGATGTCCACCCGCTGCGCCGGCGTGCCCTCGTCGTCGTAACCGAAGCTGCCAAGCGCCCCGGGCAGGGTGGCGTCGGCGGTGACGTTCATGAGGTCACTGCCGTAGCGGAAGCTCCCGAGCGTCGACAGGTCGAGGAACGACGTCCCCGCGAACGCCGCCTCCCAGCCGAGGATGCGGTCGAGCTCGATGGCATGGCCGACCGACTCGTGGATCTGCAGGGCGAGCTGCTCGCTGCCCAGCACGAGGTCGGTCGTGCCCTCGGGGCATCGCGGCGCCGAGAGCAGCGCCACCGCCTCCTCGGCGATGCGCTGCGCGTTGCCCGGAAGGTCGGCCTCCCGCACGAGCTCCCAGCCCCGCGTGCCGAACTGGCCGCCGACACCGCCGAAGGAACGCCGCTGGGTCTCGTCGTCGCCGACGGCGATGGCCGACATCGTCGCTCCGCACTCGACCAGGTGCTGGCTGATGCGGGCTCCTTCGCTCGAGACGAACCACTTCCTGGTGTCCCAGCTGACGGCGCCCGCCTCGGCGACGCCGACGCCCTCGACCCCCGCGATCGTCGCCGTCACCGCCACGAGCAGGTCGGCCTTCTCGCCGACCGAGACCGTCGCCGGGTCCTCGAGAAACGTCGACTCCCAGGAGGCGGTCACCGGCACCGTCTCGGCCAAGGGTAGGGAGGGCCCGGGCACGGTGGCCGACGCCCGGGCGATGGCGGCCGCCCGGGCACCGGCCCGGCGGGCTTCGGCGTCGCTCGGGCTCGGTACGGCGAAGAAGCCCCACGACGACCCGAGCAGCGCCCGGACCCCGACGCCGGCCGCCTCCGTCTGGTCCAGTTGCTCGAGCTGGCCGTTGCGAGCCCCCAGGTACTCCGTCGTGCTCTCCACCACACGAGCGTCGGCGTACGTCGCTCCCGCCGCGAGGGCACCCTCGACGGCGGCTTCGGCGGCGTCGAACACGACTACCGCCTCGGCCGGCGGTTCAGCCGCCGGCCGAGGCCAGCACCGCCTGGGCGGCCGAGAGCCGCGCGATCGGGACCCGGAACGGCGAGCACGAGACGTAGTCGAGGCCGGCCGAGAAGAAGAGATGGATCGAGTCGGGGTCACCCCCGTGCTCGCCGCAGACGCCGAGCTTCAGGGACGGCTTGGCGGCCCGGCCCCGGCGGGACGCCTCAGAGACGAGCTCCCCCACCCCACCGGCGTCGACGGTCTCGAAGGGGTTGCGCGGGAGCAGGCCCTGCTCGAGGTAGATGGACATGATCCGGCCCTCGACGTCGTCGCGGCTGAAGCCGAACGTCATCTGGGTCAGGTCGTTCGTGCCGAACGAGAAGAAGTCGGCCTCGGCCGCCAGGTCGCCGGCCACCAGCGCGGCGCGCGGGGTCTCGACCATGGTGCCGATCGTGACATCGACACCGGCACCGACCCCGGCCAGCGCCTCCTCGACCCAGCTGCGGGCCAGGGCGAGCTCCTCGCGGCCGATCGTGAGCGGGATCATGATCTCGACCACCGGTCGGCCGCCGGCCGCCATGCGGTCGGCCGCCGCCTCCATCAACGCCCGCACCTGCATCCGGTAGAGCCCGGGCTTGAGCACCCCGAGCCGCACGCCGCGGGTCCCGAGCATCGGGTTGAGCTCGTGCCAGGATTGGGCCGCCCGGTACACCGCCTGCTCGGCCTCGTCGAGGCCGACCGTGGCCTCCTTCACCGCGAGGTCGCTCAGGTTGGGCAGGAACTCGTGCAGCGGTGGATCGAGCAGCCGAACCGTGACGGGCAGGCCGTCCATCGCCTCCAGGACCTCGGCGAAGTCCGCCTTTTGGGCGGCCCGCAGCTCCTCCAGGGCCGCCGCCTCGTCCTCGGGCGTGCGGGCCAGGATCATCCGGCGCACGATCGGCAGCCGCTCGCCCAGGAACATGTGCTCCGTGCGGCAGAGACCGATGCCCTCCGCTCCGAAGCGACGGGCGTTGGCCGCGTCGGGGCCGTTGTCGGCGTTGGCCCGCACCGCCAGCTTGCCGGCCCGGATCTCGTCCGCCCACCCCAGCACGGTGCCGAACTCGTCGGGCGGCGCCGACAGCGTCACGGGCACCTCACCGAGCATCACCCTGCCGGTGGTGCCGTCGACCGAGATCACGTCGCCCTCGGCGACGGTGACGCCGTCGGCCGTGAAGGACTCCTTGCTGATGTCGAGGCTCTCGGCACCGACCACCGCCGGCTTGCCCCAGCCGCGTGCCACCACTGCGGCGTGGCTCACGAGCCCGCCGCGAGAGGTCAGGATGCCCTCGGCGACGATCATGCCGTGCACGTCCTCGGGGGAGGTCTCGGTCCGCACGAGCACGACCCGGTGACCCTGGGCGGCCGCCGCGGCCGCGTCGTCGGCCGTGAAGTAGACGTGGCCCACGGCCGCGCCCGGCGACGCCGCCAGCCCGGTGGCGATGATGGGCGCGTCGGTGGCCTCGAACTGTGGGTGCAGGACCTGCTCGAGGTGCTCGGCCGTCACGCGCCCGATCGCCTCCTCGCGCGTGAGGAGCATCCGCTCGTCGGTGGTCATGTCGACAGCCATCCGGAGGGCGGCGGCACCGGTGCGCTTGCCGACACGGGTCTGGAGCATCCAGAGGCGGCCCTGCTCGATGGTGAACTCCGTGTCGCACATGTCGCGGTAGTGGCGCTCGAGCCGGTCGAAGATGGCGAGCAGCTCGTCGTAGATGGCCGGGAAGAGGTCGCGCATGGCCTCGAGCTTCAGCGTGTTACGGATGCCGGCCACCACGTCCTCGCCCTGGGCGTTGACGAGGAAGTCGCCGTAGGCACCCGCTTCGCCGGTCGCCGGGTCGCGCGTGAAGCCGACGCCCGTGCCCGAGTCGTCGTCGCGGTTGCCGAACACCATCGCCTGCACGTTGACGGCCGTCCCGAGGTCGTGCGGGATCCGCTCGCGCACGCGGTAGGCGACGGCTCGGGCTCCCATCCACGAGCGGAACACGGCATCGATGGCCCCGTGGAGCTGGGCGATCGGATCCTGGGGGAACGGCGACCCGGTGGCGGAGGCGACGACGCCCTTGTAGTCCTCGACGAGCTTGGCGAGGGTGGCGGCGTCGACGGCGGCATCGCTCGCCGCGCCCGTCGAGCGCTTGGCTTCCTCGAAGCGCGTGTCGAGCTCCGCGGCCGGCACGTCAAGGACGATCCGGCCGTACATGGCCACGAAGCGCCGGTAGCTGTCGAAGGCGAAGCGCTCGTCGTCGGTCTGCGCGGCCAGGCCGAGCACCGAGTCGTCGTTGAGGCCGAGGTTGAGGACCGTGTCCATCATCCCCGGCATGGAGAACTTGGCTCCCGAGCGGACGCTCACGAGCAACGGGTCGGCGCCGTTGCCCAGCCGCTTGCCCATGGAGGCCTCCAACCGCGCCAGCTGCGCGGCCACCTCCTCCTCGAGGCCGTCGGGCCAGCCGCCGGCCATCGCTGCCCGGCATGCGTCGGTGGTGATCGTGAAGCCGTGGGGAACGGGCAGCCCGAGCACGGAGGTCATCTCGGCCAGGTTGGCGCCCTTGCCCCCGAGCAGGTCCTTGCGGCTCATCGGCGGCCGCTCGTGGAGGTGGTCGAAGGGAAAGACGTACGTCACGGCGGCGAGCCTACTTTGGCGTCCGCGAGCCTCTCCGTGAGGTTGCCAACGAGCTCGGTGATGGGCACGCGGTCCTGGACGAGGGTGTCGCGGTCACGCACGGTCACGGCCGCGTCGTCGATGCTGTCGAAGTCCACGGTGATGCACCACGGCGTGCCGGCTTCGTCCTGCCGGCGGTACCGGCGGCCGATCGACTGCGTCTCGTCGTAGTCGCACATCAGGTGCGGTTGCAGCCTGGCCAGCACCTCGCGGGCCAACGGCACGAGGGTGTCCTTCTTGGACAACGGCAGGACGGCCACCTTGTAGGGCGCCAGGCGCGGGTGGAGGCGCAGGACGGTGCGTCGCTCGCCACCCACCTCGTCCTCGTCGTAGGCCGCCAGCAGGAAGGCCATCATCGAGCGACCCACGCCCGCAGCCGGCTCGATCACGTGGGGGACGTAGCGCTCACCGGTCGCCTGGTCGAACCACTCCAGGCGCTCCCCGGAGTGCGCGGTGTGCTGGGTGAGGTCGTAGTCGGTGCGGTTGGCGATGCCCTCGAGCTCGCCCCAGCCCCAGGGGTAGGCGAACTCCACGTCGGCGGTGCCCGCCGAGTAGTGCGACAGCTCCTCCGCGTCGTGAGCGCGCAGTCGGAGCTTGTCGGCCGGGATGCCGAGCCCGACGTACCAGCGGAGCCGCTCTGCGCACCAGTAGTCGAACCACCTCGACCCCTCGGCCGGCGGCACGAAGAACTCCATCTCCATCTGCTCGAACTCCCGGGTGCGGAAGATGAAGTTCCCGGGCGTGATCTCGTTGCGGAACGACTTGCCTTGCTGGGCGATGCCGAACGGCGGCTTCTTGCGGCTGGTCTGGGCCACGTTGGCGAAGTTGACGAAGATCCCTTGGGCCGTCTCCGGCCGGAGGTAGGCGACCGAGCCTGCGTCCTCGACCGGCCCGACATGCGTCTTGAACATGAGGTGGAAGGGCCTGGCCTGGGTGAGATCGGCCGAGCCGCAGCGCGGGCAGTTGCGGCCGATCTGGTCGGCCCGCCAGCGCTCCTTGCAAGTGCGGCAGTCGACCAACGGGTCGGTGAACGTGGCCAGGTGACCCGACGCCTCCCACACCTTCGGTGCCATGAGGATGGCCGCGTCGATGCCGACGATGTCGTCGCGCTCCTGGACCATCGAGCGCCACCACGCCTCCATCACGTTGCGCTTGAGGAGCACGCCGAGCGGGCCGTAGTCGTACGTGGAACGGAAGCCGCCGTAGATCTCGCTCGACGGGAACACGAAGCCGCGCCGCTTGGCGAGGTTCACCACCTGCTCGGTCAGGTCGGCCATCGGGCCGGACTCTATCGACCGGCCGCGGCCACGCTTCCCGACCGTCCGGCCGCCGGGACCACGCCGATCGAGCGCAAACGGCGCTCGAGGTGGTGCTCGAGCGCGGCGGTGGCGAGGCCGGTCACCTCGTCGACGGCCGGGCCGGCGGGCTCGGCGAGGGCGCCCGCCAGATCGCCCCCGAGGACGCGCCGGACGAGGTCGAGGCCATCGGGTCGCAGGCGGCGCACCCGAGGTCCGGCGCAGGCCCGGCACAGGACCCCACCGGCGTCGAGGTCGAAGCCGACCAGCTCGCCGTCGCCCTCACACACGGCGCACGCGTCGACGACGGGGCGGAAGCCCTCCAGCGACAGCAGCCTGAGGAAGAAGGCCGGCACGAGCACGGCCGAGTCGGCCACGGTGAGAGCCCGCAGTCCACCGAGCAGCATCGCGTAGAGGCGGCTGTTGGCATGGCGTTCCTGGGCAAGCTGGTCCGCCGCCTCCAGCAACGACGACGCCTTGGCCAGGCGGTCGAGGTCCTCGCGGACGACCCGGAAGTGCTCGAGCGCCTCCGCCTGCGTGACCACGTCGAGCTCGCGGCCCTCGTAGAGCAGCAACGAGACGTGGGCGAGGGGCTCGAGTCGCGAGCCGAAGCGGCTCTTGGTCTTGCGGACGCCCTTGGCCACCGCCCGGACCTTGCCGCGGCCCTGGGTCATGATGCTGACGATGCGATCCGCCTCGCCGAGGCGGATGGTGCGCAGAACGATGCCCTGCTCGCGGTAGAGGCCCACGCGCCGGCCTACTCGATGCCGCCGAAGCGCCGATCGCGGGATTGGAACTCACGCACAGCGGCGAAAAGGTCGTGTCGCCGGAAATCCGGCCACAGCACATCGGTGAAGACGAGCTCGCTGTACGCGAGCTCCCACAGGAGGAAGTTCGAGATCCGGTACTCGCCGGACGTGCGCACGACCAGGTCGGGGTCGGGCATCTCAGGGTCGTAGAGGTGCGCGCGCAGCGCCTTCTCATCCACCTTGGCGGGATCGATGCCCGACGCCAACATCGAGCGCACGGCGTCGACGATCTCGGCCCGGCCCCCGTAGTTGAACGCGATCGTGAGCGTCATCGTCCGGTTGGCGCGGGTGAGCTCGAGTGCCTCGTCCATGCGGCGCAGGAGCCGCTTCGGCACCCGCCAGTTCCGCCGTCCGGCGAAGCGCACGCGGACGCCGTGCTCGTGCAGCTCGTCGCGCCGGCGGAGCAGCATCCCCTCGTTGAAGCCCATGAGGTAGCGAACCTCATCGACCGGCCGCTTCCAGTTCTCGGTCGAGAAGGCGTAGACGGTCAGCCACCGCACGCCGAGCGCCAGCGCACCCTCGACCGTGTCGAACAGAGCCGCCTCGCCGGCGGCATGACCCTCGGTTCTCGGCAGGCCCCTCTTCTGCGCCCACCGGCCGTTGCCGTCCATCACGATGGCGACATGGCCGGGGATGAACCGCTGGTCGATCCCGGCGGCCTCCGGCCCGTCGCCCTCCACGGCTCGTAGCGTACGAGCTGGACCGGCGGGCCCCGGGGAGCGCGGGGGCGCCGAGCACCATCCCGGCGGTCGCGAGAGAAGAACAGCCACCTACGCTGCGTCCCGTGCCGGTGGCGCCCTACGGCTCGTGGCCCTCACCCCTGGCCGCCTCGTCGCTCGTGGCCGGCAGCGTCTCGCTGCGGGACCTCCACGTCGACGGCGAGGACGCCGTGTGGGTCGAGGTCCGGCCCGAGGAAGCGGGGCGCCACGCCGTCGTGCGGCGGCACGGAGAGCGACGCGAGCCGGTGGACGTGCTGCCGTCGGCCTGGTCGGCCCGCAGCACGGTGCACGAGTACGGCGGCGGTGCGCTCGCCGTCCACCGGGGGACGTTGTTCTTCGTCAACGAGGCGGACCAGCGCATCTGGCGGCTCGATCCCGGGCACGCCCCCGTCGCGCTCACGCCTGAGCCCGAGCTCGACCGATCGATCCGCTTCGGCGACCTGGACGTCGACGCCGCCGGCCGCCGGCTCGTCTGCGTCCGCGAGCGCCACCGGTGCTCCGGCGAGGTTGTCGACGACGTCGTGATGGTGCCCACCTCGGGTGGCCGGCCCACCGTCGTGGCCTCCGGCCGCGACTTCTACGCCGCGCCCCGATTCGGTCCCGGTGGTCGCCTGGCATGGCTCTGCTGGGACCAACCCAACATGCCTTGGGACGGCACCGAGCTCTGGACCGTGGCCGCCGGCCGCGTGGCGGGGGGTCCCGACGAATCGATCTCCCAGCCGCGCTGGGCACCCGACGGCCGGCTGGCCTGGTGCTCGGATCGCACGGGATGGTGGAACCTCTATCTCGAGGGCGAGGCCGTCTTGGCGGAGGAGGCGGAGTTCAGCGGCGCCGACTGGGTCCTCGGCCAGAGCACCTACGGCTTCCTCGGCGACGGACGGATGGCCGCCGTCCGCACCGACCCGGACGGGCAGCGCCTCGTGGTGGTCGACGTCGTGGCGCGCACCTCGCAGGTGCTGGCGCTGCCGTTCAACGCCTTTCCGGCGTTGCGCGCACGGCGCTCGGAGATCGTGGCCGTGGCCGCGTCGCCCGTCGACGCGCCCGCCGTCGTCGGCCTCGACCCGGCGACCGGCGACATGCGCATCCTGCGCCGCAGCCGGCCGCCGCTGGAGAACGGGGCGGAGCTGGTCTCCGTGGCCCGACCGGTCACCTACCCGACGGCCGGGGGGCTTCAGGCCCATGCGTTGCTGTACCCGCCGGGCAACCCGGGCTGGCAGGCACCGGACGGTGAGCGCCCGCCGTTGGTCGTCACCGCCCATGGCGGGCCGACCGGCCAGGCCAGCCCTGCCTTCGACGTCGGCATCCAGTTCTGGACGACGCGGGGGTTCGCGGTGGCCGATGTCGACTACCGAGGCAGCACCGGTTACGGGCGGGCGTTCCGCCGCAGCCTCGACGGAGCGTGGGGCGTGGCCGACGTGGAGGACTGCGTGGCGGCGGCCGCCCACGTGGCCGGCCAGGGGCTGGTCGACGGCGCCCGCATGGTCATCCGCGGACGCAGCGCGGGCGGCCTGACCGTGCTCGGCGCGCTCGGCACGTCGAACGTGTTCGCCGCCGGCGCGACCCACTACGGCGTCACCGACCTGTCGACGCTCGTCGCCGACACCCACAAGTTCGAGGCCCGCTACCTCGACCGCCTGGTCGGGCCGTGGCCGGACGCCCGGGAGCGGTACGAAGCCCGCTCGCCAGCGCGCGCTGCCGGCAGGATCGCCGCGCCCGTCATCCTCTTCCACGGCACCGAGGACCGCGTGGTCCCGCCCTCGCAGGCCGAGGCCATGGCGCAGGCGTTGCGCGCCTCGGGAGTCCCCTGCGCCCTCGTCCTGTTCCCGGGCGAGGGCCACGGGTTCCGCCGGGCGGAGTCGGTGGTGCGCGCCATCGAGGCGGAGCTCTGGTTCTACTCCCGGGTGCTCGGCTTCACACCCTCCGACGAGATCGAAGCCGTACCGGTCGACCCGCCCTTCCGGCCGCACGCGGCGCGCGAGTAGCCTCACCGCCGATGGCGTCGTCGGCTCTGCCTTCTCGGCGGGCGCTGGTGGCGGTCGCCCTGCTCCTCGGCACCGCCTTGGGCGTGGCCGTGGCCGCCAACGCCCAGCGACCCGTCCCGGCCGCACCCGAGATCGTGGTGGTCCCCGCGGCGGATGAGGGGACCACCTCCACCACTGCGGCTCGCGCCAGCGCCACCGTGAAGCGCACCGGCTCGGCCACGTCGGCCGAGGTGGTCGAGACCAGCTCCGAGGCCGTGAGCAAGGACGGACGCGCGGAGGCGTCGAACCGGACCCGTGTGGTGACGGGTGACGGTAAGGGCGTGGTCGTCGAGATCTCGGGCACTGCCAGCGCCAACACCGGCGGCAACGTGGTCACCGGCGACGGCACCGTCACGACGGGCGACGCCTCCGCCGTGGGCAACGACCTCATGGTCGAGCCGACCGACCCCTAAGCCGACCTAAGCGGCCCCGCAGAGGAGCGCCCGGGTGGCGACCACGTCGCCCGCGATCGCCTCCACCAGGGCGGCTGTCGACTCGAAGCGCACCTCGCCCCGCAGGCGCGCCGCGAAGCGCACGCGAGCCGCCTCGCCGTAGAGATCGCCGTCGAAGTCGAGCAGGTGCACCTCCAGCACCGTCGGTGCCCCGGGGGCGTAGAACGTCGGCCGCCCGCCAACCGAGATGGCGGCCGCGTGGGTCTGGCCCCCGGGACGGTCGTACCAGCCGGCGTAGATCCCCACCCCCGGGAGCTGGATCTCCGGCGGGACGGCGACGTTGGCGGTGGGGAACCCGAGGGTGGCCCCCCGCCCGTCGCCCGTCACCACGAGCCCCCGCACCTCGTGGAGTCGACCGAGGGCCGCGCTCGCCGCCGCGACGTCCCCTCGCGCCAGCGCGGCGCGGATCGACGTCGACGACACGGGTTCGGGAGCTCCGGGCAGCGCCGACAAGGAGAGGCCCGCGACCCGCAGATCGAGCTCGCCACCGACGTCGCGCAAGAGGGTGACGTCCCCCCGCCGGCCGTGCCCGAAGTGGAAGTCCTCCCCCACGGCCACCACCCGTGCCCCGAGGGCCTCGACGAGGACCGTGCGGACGAAGTGCTCGGGCTCCTCACGTGACCGTCGCTCGTCGAAGGGCAGCACCACGGTGACGTCGAGGTCGCCCGTCGCGGCCAGGAGCTCGAGTCTCTGGTCCAGATCGGTGAGCAGCCGCGGGGCGGACCCCGGACGCACGACCGACGCCGGGTGGCGGTCGAAGGTGAGCAACACGGCCGCCCGTGCCTCGCCGCGGGCCAGGCGGGCCACTTCGGCCAGGACGGCGCGGTGGCCGAGGTGGACACCGTCGTAGGCGCCTATGGTGACGACCGCGCCGCCGTCGGGCGGGGTCACGTCCTCGAGGGCGCTGACCACCTTCATTCAGGGAAGGCTAGAGGTCAGCACGACCGACGGCTTCTGACCGCCACCCCCGGAGCGCAGCTCGTAGACGGCGACGAGTGCGCCGGGGTCGTCGACGACGGCCCAGGGCCCGGGCCCGGGCCACGGCTCGTCGAGCACGCTCCCGTGCGCGATCCGGGGAAGGAGCTGGGGACCGGCCACGACCCGCTGCAGGTGACCCACCGCGGCCGCCGGCGGCAGAACCGCCGAAGGGTCGAGATCCTCGAGGCGGCAGGCAGTATCGACGCTGAACGGCCCGATCGCCAGCCTCCGTAGCCGCCGCAGGTGTGCCCCCCCACCCAGGGCGCGGCCGAGGTCGGCGGCGAGCGTGCGGACATAGGTGCCAGCCGAGCAGGCGACATCCAGGCCGAAGACCCCGGGATCCGAGGTGGGCGTGACCTGGAGGCTGTGCACAACGACACGCCGGGCCGGGCGAGCCACTTCCCGACCCTCACGGGCGAGCTCGTGGAGCCGCCGCCCCCCGACCCTCACCGCCGAGACCATGGGGGGGACCTGCTCGATGGGCCCGACGAACCGTACGGCCGCCGCCTCGACACCGGACAGGTCCACGCCCTGCATCTCGTGTTGGGCCACGACCTCACCGGCCCCGTCCAGCGTGGTCGTCTCGACCCCGAGCACGACCTCGCCGCGGTACGTCTTGGGCTGCTCGGTCAGGAACCGCAGCAGGCGGGTGCACTGCCCGAGGCCGACGAGCAGCACACCGGTGGCGTCGGGATCGAGCGTCCCGGCGTGACCGACGCGCCGCTGGCCGAACACCCGGCGGCAACGGGCCACCACGTCGTGCGAGGTCATCCCGGCCGGCTTGTCCAGCACCACCAGCCCGTGCACCTCGGAACCGCCCGGCGACCCTCCGGCCCGGTCAGCCGGCGGGATCGCCGCCCGCCACGTCGGCGACGACCGGTACCGCGGCGCGCAGGAGGGCGCGGACCTCGTCGAGGGGTCGCTGGGAGCTGAAGCCCGCCGCCGCCCGGTGGCCACCACCGCCGAACGACGTGGCGATGGCGCCCACGTCGACATCGGACACCGCCCGCAACGACACGCGCACGCCTTCGGAGGTCTCCTTGAGGACGGCGGACACGTCAGCCTCGGCCGTGCGCCGGACGAGGTCGATCAGGCCCTCGGTCTCATCCACGTCGACACCGGCCGCCTCCATCTCGTCGGCGGTGACCCACGCCAGGACCAGGCGCCGTTCGGGGTGGTACTCGGACCGCTCGAGCGCCCGGCCAGCCAGCCGGAGGTAGGCCAGCCGGTGCTGCTCGAACAGCTGGCGCGTGATCGACGCGATGGGCAGGTCGAACGAGGACAGCTCCTGGGCGAGGGCGAAGACCTCGGGCGTCGTGTTCTGGTACTGGAAGCGGCCGGTGTCGCAGACGAGGCCGGTGTAGAGGCACAGCGCCGCATCCCAGGTCAGCGTCCACCCCAACCGGTCGATCAGTCGCCGTACGACGACGGCGGAGGCGGCGGCGTCGGGGTCGACGAGGTCGATGTCGCCGAAGCCCTCGTTACTGGCGTGGTGGTCGACGACGATGAGCATCCCCGCGGCTCGCGCCGGTTCGGCCAGCTCGGCCAGTCGGGCCGCCGAACCGCAGTCGAAGGTGAGCATCAGGTCGGGGGCGGAGGGGAACTCCGACGGCTTGGTGACCTGGTCCAGCCCGGGCAGGAACGTGTAGTGGTCGGCCACGTCGAAGGGCTCCGGCCACGAGGCCACCGAGGCCTTCCCCTCCCGGCGGGCGAGCAGGTGCAGCGCCAGCATCGACCCGAGGGCGTCGCCGTCGGGGGCGACGTGGCACGCCATGGCCAGCGACGGGGCCGCCGCGATCGACGCCGCGGCCCTGTCCAGCGCGCTCGCCGTCATGTCACGCCCCTCGTCCGATCTCCGTCGACGTCGTCCTCGTCGCCGGCACCGGTCGACTCGGGCCGACCGGCCGCCGGCCGATCGTTGGTCGTCGCTCCCAGGCCGAGGGTCCGCAGGATGTCCTCGACCCTAGTCGCCGCGGTCCGGGCCGGATCGGGTACGAAGCGGAGCTCGGGCGTCCGCTTGAGGTGCAGCTGGCGGGCCACCGCCGCCTGTAACCGGGACCGGTGCTCACCGAGGGTCTCGAGCTCGGTGCCGTGATCGCCGTCGGGCGGCCCCGCCAGCGAGGCGAACCACACGGTGGCCCGGCGGAGGTCGGGATCGACGGCCACGCCGGTGACTGTCAGGAGGGGCAGCCTCTCGTCGTCGATCAGCTCGAGCTCGTCGGCGAGCACCTCACGCAGGGCCTGGTTTACCCGGGCCACCCGGGGCGGCCGTCCGCTCATCGAGCGGCCTCTGGATCTGTTTCCCGGGCGGGGCCCCAACCCCGCCCTCCTCCCTTGGCGTGGGGCCCCTGCCCCACTCCGGGCCGTGCGCTCATGTCAGGTCCTCGGGATCTCCCGCTCCTCGTAGGTCTCGATGACATCACCGGACTTCAGGTCCTGGAAGTCCGAGAGCCCGATGCCGCACTCGAAGCCCGCCGCCACCTCGCGCGCGTCGTCCTTGAACCGCTTGAGCGACGTGATGGAGCCGGTCCAGATCACCACGCCCTCGCGCAGGAACCGCACCTTCGAACCACGGGTGATGACACCGTTGCGCACGTAGCAGCCTGCGACCGCACCCACCCTGGGCACCCGGAAGACCTCGCGCACCTCGGCGTCGCCGGTGACGATCTCCTCGACCTCGGGCTCGAGCAGGCCGACCATCGCCTTCTCGACGTCGTCGAGCACCTGGTAGATGATCTGGTAGGTCCGGATCTCGACGTTCTCGGTGTCGGCCAGCTCGCGGCCCTTGCGGTCGGGGCGCACGTTGAAGCCGATGATCGTGGCGTTGGACGTGGCCGCCAGGTGCACGTCGTGCTCGCTGATGCCACCGACGGCACGGTGCACGAATGCGAGCTTGACGTCGTCCCGCTCGAGCTTGCGCAGGCTCTCGGTCAACGCCTCCAGCGAGCCGTGCACGTCGGCCTTGACGATGAGGTTCAGCGTGGCCGTCTCACCCCGCTGGATCTGCTCGAAGATGTCCTCCAGCCGGGCTCCCGAGCCCGTGACCGAGCTGGTCTTGCGCAGCTCGGTGAACCGCAGCCGCTGGGCCCGGGCGTCGGCCACGGTGCGCGCCGTCTTGTCGTCGGGCGCCACGCGGAACTCGTCGCCCGCGCGCGGCACGTCGGAGAGGCCGAGCACCTGCACCGGCGTCGAGGGTCCCGCCTCCTTGATGACCTCGCCGCGGTGGTCGAGCATGGCGCGCACCCGCCCCCAGGCGGCGCCGGCAACGATCGGCTCGCCGACGCGCAGCGTCCCCCGCTGCACGAGCACCGTGGCGACCGGGCCCCGCCCGACGTCGAGGTTGGCCTCCAGCACCACGCCCTGGGCCCGGCCCTCGGGGTTGGCCACCAGCTCCTCGACGTCGGCCACGACCAGCACCTGGTCGAGGAGGTCGTCGATGCCCAGCTCGGTGAGCGCGGAGACCTCGACCATGATCGTGTCGCCGCCCCACTCCTCGGGCACGAGGCCGTGCTCGGACAGCTGCTGGCGGACCCTCGTGGGATCGGCGTTGTCGCGGTCGATCTTGTTGATGGCCACGACGATCGGCACGTCAGCCGCCTTCGCGTGGTCGAGCGCCTCGACGGTCTGGGGCATGACGCCGTCGTCGGCAGCGACCACGAGGACGGCGATGTCGGTGGCCTCGGCGCCTCGGGCCCGCATGGCGGTGAAGGCCTCGTGGCCCGGCGTGTCGATGAAGGTGAGCAACCGGTCCTGCCGCTCGGCCTGGTAGGCGCCGATGTGCTGGGTGATGCCGCCTGCCTCGCCGGCCACCACGTTGGTCGTCCGGATGCGGTCGAGCAGCATCGTCTTGCCATGGTCGACGTGGCCCATGACCGTGATCACGGGCGGCCGCGGCCTGAGGTCCTCCTCGGCGTCGTCGTCGTCACGCAGCAGCTCCTGGAGCTCGACCTCCTGCTCCTGCCCGGGATCGACCAGCAGGACCGCGGCGCCGAGCTCGACGGCGAACAGCTCGATCATGTCGTCGGTCAGGGACTGGGTGGCGGTGACCATCTCGCCCTGCTGCAGGAGGAAGCGCACCACGTCGGCCGCGGTGCGGTTCAGCTTGGGACCCAGCTCCTGGGCGCTCGAACCGCGCTCGATGACGATCTCGCCCTCGGGGACGGCGGCGTCGCTCCTCGTGTAGCTCGTGGTCTGGGTGGGCTGCAGCTCCTCGAACGAGCGCCGGCGCCGGCGCCGGCGCGGCGGGCGACCGCGGTTCTGTCCCGGACCACCGCGACCACCCGGACCACCGCGACCCGGTGCGCCTCCGGGGGCCCCCGGTCCGCCGGGACCTCCGGGCCGGACGTAGGCACCGCCCGGACGAGCGGGGAAGCCGCCGGGACGCCCGGCTCCCGCCGGACGCCCCGGTGCACCGCCCGGCCGACCCGGTGCACCGCCCGGCCGACCCGGAGCGCCGCCCGGGCGGGGTGCGCCCGTTCCCGGACGGCCGGGGCCACCCTGGGGACGACCGCCCGGGCCGCCAGCGCCTGGCGGACCACCGGGGCCGGGCGCGGGACGCCGGGCCAATCCCGGCGGCGGCGGGATCGGCTTGCCGCTCGCCGAGCGCGGGCCGGGACGCATGCCGGGTGGCGGCGGGATCGGCTTGCCGCTCGGGGAGGAGGGATGCGCCGGTCGTGCGGACACGGGTGATGCCGGAGGAGCCGCAGGCGCCGTAGCGGCGGCCGCGGGAGCCGGAGCCGCAGGACGGGCGAGCGCGGCAGACGGGGCCGGACGTACCGGCGGTTGGTCACCGGGACGCGCCGGGGGCGGCGGGATGCGCGGCGCGGGCGCACTCCGCATCGGCGGGGCACCGGTCGGCGCGGGCCGTTCGGGCGACGCGGGAGGGACCGGGACGCGGGCCGCGGGCGCCACGGGTGCGACGCCACCCAGCGGTGGCTCGGAGGCCGGGCGGGAACCCCCGACCGGTGCCTCGGCCGGGCGCGCCACGGGCGCGGGGTCGGCCAGCTCGCTCGCCGGCCGGCTGGTGATCAGGCGGGACGATGCCTCCGCCGGACGAGGCAGCGGGTCAGGGGGCGGAGGCGCGGAGCGGGCCGGAGCGGCCTGGGCAGCCTTGAGGTCCTCTTCGGGCTGGACCGGACGGCGCAGGCCCTCGGCGTCGACCTTCCGGCGGACACGGTCGGCCTGAGCGTCCTCGATGCTGGACGAGTGGCTCTTGACGCCGATACCGAGCGCGACGGCGATGTCGAGCGTCTCCTTGTTGGTGAGCCCGAGCTCTCTCGCCAATTCGTACAGCCGGATCCTCGCTGCCAACTGCCGTTCTGCCTCCCCTGTTGCCCTTCCGAAAGAACCTGCGACGCTGCGGCGACGGCGTGCGCCCCAGCGCCTCGTCGCCGACAGCCCCTTGCTGCTCAGCCCGACTCGCGTCGAGGGTGCTCGCCGTCACTCCCCTCGTCCCCGGACTCGGCAACCATCCTTCCACGGCTGGCGATGCGGGTCCGGAGGACAACGAGCGCCGCCGGGCTCACCTCCGTGCGCAAAGCCCGACCCAGGGCCGAGCGCCGCGACGCCTGCTCGACGCACTCCAACGACCCCGCGCACAACCAGGCGCCTCGACCCGTAGCCGTCCGGCTCACCACGAGCGTCCCGTCCGGACCGGCGGCCACCCGCATCATGCCGTCGGCCGGTGCCCGTTGCCGGCAGCCGACGCACGTGCGCACCGGCCGACGGGAGGCGAGCCCCGCTCGTCCTATGCGCTGCCCTCCGATCCTTCGGGCGCCTCGACCGGCGGCGTGCGCGCCGCCTCGTCAGCGGCGAGCTCGGCACTCGAGGCGCCGCTCATGACGGTGGCGGCCTCGTCGGCTACCGGCTCGGCCGGTGCCGCGTCAGCCGGTGCCGCGCCCGCGTCGTCGGCCGGGGTCGTCTCCTGGGACGACCACTCCTGGGCGGAGACGCTCTCGCCCCCCTCGGCCGGCCGCCACACCATCTCGCCCGACTCGTCGGTGACCCACTCGCCCTCGGCCCAGTCCTCGTTGGCGTAGGCGGCCTCCTCCTCGGCCAGCTGGGTCTCGCTCTTGATGTCGACGCGCCAGCCCGTGAGCCGGGCCGCCAGGCGCGCGTTCTGGCCCTCACGGCCGATGGCCAGCGAGAGCTGGTAGTCGGGGACGATCACCTCGGCCGTCCCGGTGAGCTCGTCGGTCCGGACCTCCTTGACCCGCGCCGGCGAGAGGGCCTTCATGACGAAGTCCGAGGGGTCCTCCGAGAACGGGACGATGTCGACCTTCTCACCGCGCAGCTCGTTGACGACCATCCGGACCCGTGCCCCGCGAGCCCCCACGCAGGCGCCGACCGGGTCGACGTTGGGATCGTTGGACCACACGGCGATCTTGGTGCGGTGCCCGGGCTCGCGTGCCACCGCCTTGAGCTCCACGACGCCGTCGCTGATCTCCGGCACCTCGAGCTGGAAGAGGCGCATGATCAACCCCGGGTGGGTGCGGCTCACGACGATCTGCGGGCCCTTGGTGGTCTTGCGGACCTCCACGATGTAGGCCTTGACCCGGGCACCCGCCTCGTAGCGCTCGTAGGGCACCTGCTCGGCCTGGGGCAGGAGCGCCTCGACCCGGCCAAGGTCGAGCAGCGTGTAGCGGCTGTCGCCCTGCTGGATGATCCCCGTGACGATGTCGCCCTCGCGCCCGGCGTACTCCTGGTACTTGCGGTCGCGCTCGGCCTCCCGGATGCGCTGGAGGATCACCTGCTTGGCCGTCTGGGCGGCGATGCGGCCGAAGTCGTCGGGGGTGTCCTCCCACTCCCGCACGACGTTGCCCTCCTCGTCGAGCTCCTGGGCGTACACATGCATCTCGCCCGTGTCGGGGTCGATCGTGACGAAGGCCTCCTCGGCCGCGCTCGGGACCCGCTTGTAGGCGGACACGAGGGCGTTGGCCAGGGCGTCGAGGAGCGTCTCGACCGACACGCCCTTCTCGCGCTCGATGACCTGCAACGCCTCCATGAGCTCGAAGTTGGTGCTCACCGGCCGGCCACCGCCTTGCGCGGCTTCGGCGGCCGCGCCCGCGGCGCCGGTGCCGCCGGCCAGACGAAGACGGTGCGCGCCGATCGGATGCGGTCGTAGGGCAACGAACGTCCGGCGACCACGACGCCCGTGTCGTCGGCCGACTCCAGTACGCCCCGGACCCTCGGCTCGCCCTCGTCCCTCGTACGCAGGCTGACCGTGCTGCCGACGAAGCGCACGAAGTGCTCGGGGGTGCGCAGCCGCCGCTCGACGCCCGGGCTGGACACCTCGAGCGTGTAGCTCGAAGGAAGGGGGTCGGCGTCGTCGAGGACGGCCGAGGCGACCCGGCTGGCACCGTCGAGGGCGTCGAGATCGATGCCCTCCGGCCGGTCGACGATGACGCGGAGCAGGCCGGGGTGGTGCTCGACGTCGACCAGCTCGAAGCCCTCGGTGAGGAGCGGTCCCAGGAGAAGCTGCCGGACGCGCCTGCTCACGGTCTGGTCGCTCATCCCTTCACCCCTCTCTCGTGTCGCAGAAAAAAGCGTGGGCACTGCCCACGCCTGGCCACCATCCATGCTCGTCGGACTTCGGAAGCTGGTTGGACGTTCTAGTGGTACGACTCCGATTGCTGCACCAACGTTCTTTGTCACTGAAGCAGCGGGGAGTATACCGGCTGGCACCGCGACGGACGGTCTCCCGATGGCGGAGGCGCGGACCGTCAGGCGTCGAGGTGACGGATCCGGTCGATGCGCTCGGACACGAGGTTGGGGTCCTCACCTTGCGCCGCCAGCAGCTCCTCGCGCACCCGCGCGGCCTCGCGGACGGCATTCGTGTCGGCGGCCGCCAGGCGGGCCTCGACGCCTTCGGCCACCAGGCGCTCGGCCTCCTCCACCAGTGCCGCGACCATCTCGGCCTCGGGCACGACGCGCACCATCTGGCCGCGCACGAAGAGGTGACCCTTGCCCCGGCCGGCGGCGATGCCGAGGTCGGCGCCCCGAGCCTCACCCGGGCCGTTGACCACGCAGCCCATGACCGCCACCTGCAACGGCAGGTTCCGATGGGCCAACGCCTCCTCGGCCTCTCGCGCGATGCGGATCACGTCGACCTCGGCGCGCCCGCACGACGGGCAGGCGATGAGGTCGACGCCCTTGCGGGCGCGCAAACCCATCGACTCGAGCAGCTGGCGACCGGCCCGCGCCTCCTCGACGGGATCAGCCGTGAGCGAGTACCGGATCGTGTCGCCGATGCCGTCGGCCAGCAGCACGGCCAGCGCCGCACTCGACTTCACCAGGCCGCCCGGCGGTGGGCCGGCCTCGGTGAGCCCGAGGTGCAGCGGATGGTCGACGGTGTCGGCCAGCAGGCGATAGGCCTCGACCATCAGCGCCACGTTCGACGCCTTGACGGAGATCTTGACGTCGTCGAAGCCGACCTCGGCGAAGTGGGCCAGCTCGCGCTGGGCCGAGGCGACGAGCGCCTCGGGCGTCAGGCCACCGAAGCGGTCCTCGATGTCGGGATCGAGCGAACCGGCGTTCACGCCGATGCGCACGGGGACGCCCCGCGCCTTGGCCTCGGTGGCGACGGCCTTGATGTGCTCGGGCCGCCGGATGTTGCCGGGGTTGAGGCGCAGGCACGCCACGCCGGCCTCCAGGGCCGCGAGCGCCAGGCGGTACTGGAAATGGATGTCGGCCACAATGGGGACGGGCGAGCGGGGCACAATGCGGGCCAGGCCCTCGGCCGCCTCCTCGTCGTTGCAGGTGCAGCGCACGATGTCGGCACCGGCGCCGGCCAGGGCGTAGATCTGCGCCAGGGTCGCGTCGACGTCGCCGGTCCTCGTGGTCGTCATCGACTGGACGCTGATCGGCGCGGCCCCGCCGACCGCGACCGGACCGACGCGGATCTGGCGGGTGGCCCGGCGCGGGGCCCACCCCCTCGGGCGATCCGGCTCGGCCGGCTCGCTCACTGGAAGGGGTTGGCGACCGGTTGGACGATGTCGAGGTAGATGGAGACCACGCCGATGACGAGCAGGACCGTGACCACGGCCACCGCCACGGGCATCATCTTCGCCACGTTGGCCCGGTAGGGCTGGCCCCGGCGTGAGCGCAGCCGCTCGTAGGTGGCGATCGCCATGTGGCCCCCGTCGAGGGGGAGCAGGGGGACCAGGTTGAACACGGCGATGAAGATGTTGAGCACCACGAGCATGTAGACGAGGAAGAAGGCACCACTCTCGGCCGCGTCACCGGCGATGCGCACCACTCCCACCACCGACACGAAGCGCTTGTCGCTGGGCGGCGCCTTGCCCTCCATGAGGCTGCCGGCGAAGTCGCGCAGCGAGCCGGGCGTGAAGAAGCCCCCGATGGCCTTCACCGCGGCGGTGGTGAGACGGCCCAGGTCGCCGCCGGCCCGGCCGACACCGGCGACGGGACCCACCCGCTCGATGGTCGGCGAGGGGCCGATCCCCAAGAACCCGACCCGCTCGCCCTCGCGATCGACCTCGGCCGGCACGGCGGTGAGCGTCAGCCGGCGCCCCTCCCGCTCGATGGTGAACGGCACCTCCTGGTGGGCACGGGAGCGGATCAGCGGCGGCACCGCGTCCCACTCGGTCACCGGTACGCCGTCGACGGCGACGATGCGGTCGCCGGGACGGAACCCGGCGTCGGCCGCCGGGCTGGCCCCGCCCGCGATGCGGCTGATCGATCCGACGGCGAGGGTGGGGCGGTCATAGTTGGGGATGCCGAGGACCGTCCAGAGGAACACGAGGAGAAGGAACGCCACCACGAACTGGGTGAGCACGCCGGCGGAGACGACCGCGAGGCGCTTCGGGTACGACTGCTGGCGGTAGGTGCGGGGCTCGTCGGCGGGGTCGATGCCGCGCTCGAGGTTGCTCATCCCGAGGATCTTCACGTAGCCCCCCGCCGGAATGGCCTTGACGCCGTACTCCGTCTCGCCGCGCCGGAACGACCACAGCCGGGGCCCGAAGCCGACGAAGAACTCGCTGACCTTCATCCCCGACCACTTGGCGACCAGGAAGTGGCCCGCCTCGTGGATCATCACCATGAGCACGATGGCGAGCACGAAGGCCACGACCGGGAAGGTTCCCCGCACCACCGAGACGACCAGCCCCGTCGCCAGGACGCCCAACAGCAGGGCCAGCCGGGAGCGGCTCGCGGCCGGTGGCCGGGCTGCCGGACCGGCGTCCGTGGACGGGGAGCTGGTCTGACTCACGCTGCGTTCCTCCGTTCGACTGCCCGCCGGGCGCAATCCCGAGCCCACCGGTCCGCTTCGATCACAGCTTCGGCGCTGTCGGGACTCCCACCATGATGCCCCTCCAACGTGTCCTGTATGACCTCGGGTATGGACAGCCACGGCAGGACGCCGTGGAGGAAGGCGGCGACCGCCACCTCGTTGGCGGCGTTGAGCCAAGCCGGCGCCGAACCACCTGTCCGGCCGGCGTGGTAGGCGAGGTCCAGGCAGGGGAACGCCTCACGGTCGGGCGGCTCGAAGTCGAGGCGACGCAGGGACGCCCAGTCGAGCGCGCCGAAGGCCACTCCGCTGCGGTCCGGATGCGCCAGGGCGTAGCCGATGGGCAGGCGCATGTCGGGCCGGGAGAGCTGGGCGATCGTCGTTCCGTCGACCAGCTCGACGAACGAGTGCACGATCGACTGCGGGTGCACGACCACGTCGATGGCCGCGTACCCGAGGCCGAAGAGCTCGTGGGCCTCGATGACCTCCAGGCCCTTGTTCATCAGGGTGGATGAGTCGACCGTGATCTTCGGCCCCATCGACCACGTGGGATGGGCCAGGGCGTCGGCCACCGTGACCGACGCCAGCTCGCCTCTCCGGCGGCCCCTGAACGGCCCACCGCTCGCGGTGAGGACGATGCGGGTCACGTGGCCGGCGCCACCGGCGGCCCTCAGGCACTGGTGGACGGCGCAGTGCTCCGAGTCCACGGGCACGATCTCGGCGCCCGGGGTGGCGCGGACGCGGGCCACGACGGGGCCGCCCGCGATCAACGACTCCTTGTTGGCCAGTGCCAACCGGCGCCCGGCCGCCAGGGCGGCGAGCGTGACCGGCAGGCCGGCGAAGCCGACCACGGCGTTGACGATCACCTCGGCGGCCGTGGCCGCCGCTACAAGGCCCTCCGGGCCGGCCACGACTTCGACGCCCGCCGGCAACCGGGCGGCCACGTCCGCCGCCCGACCGGGGTCACCGACGGCGACCAGGTCGGGCCGGAACTCCTGGGCTTGGGCCACGACGGCCTCCACCGACGAGCCGGCGGCGAGCGCCACCACGCGGTACCGGTGCGGTTCGGCACGCACCACGTCGAGCGCCTGCGTGCCGATCGAGCCGGTGGAACCGACCACCGCGACGGTGGTCAAGCGAGGTCGAGGAGCCGGGTCAGGTAGTACGTCGCCGGGATCACGAAGAGGAGGCCGTCGACGCGGTCGAGGACGCCGCCGTGACCCGGCAGCAGGTTGCCCATGTCCTTCACGCCGAGGTCCCTCTTGAGCATCGACTCGCACAGGTCGCCGAGCGGGGCCACCACGGCCACGGCGACGCCCAGGACGACCGCCGACGGCAGCGTCCACGGGCCGAACTGGCCGACCACGGCGCCGGCGACGATGGCCGCCACCGTGCCGCCGAGGACGCCCTCGACCGTCTTGTTCGGGCTGATCGCCCCGGCCAGCGGGGTCTTGCCGGCCGAGCGACCCACAAAGAAGGAGCCGAGATCGTGGGCGACGGTCACCGCCACGGCACCCATGAGGAACCCGACGCCGCCGGGCCCCCGGAGCACGGCGGCCGCGAAGCTCCCCAGCACACCGACGTAGGTGATGCCGAGAAGGGTGACGGCCACGTTCATGGTGGGCCGTGCCTCGACCACCCCCAGCAGGTGCCACAGGAGCGTGAACACGACCGCAAGGAACACCACCATGGGGACGGCCGCCGCGCCCTTGGTGTACACGCCCGCGACCAGGGCGGCCGTGGCGACGACGCCCAGCAGCGTCGCCGGCTGGTAGCCGCGGCTCCGGAGGCCGGCGAACAGCTCGCTGCTCGCCGCCACCAGGACGAGGCCGACGAGCACGGCCAGCATCCGGGGACCCAGCGCCGCGGCCGCGATGACCACGCCTCCGGCAACGACGCCGGTGAGCACCCGCGCCGACAGGTCTCCGCCCCGCCCTCCCGAGGAGGCCGCGGCCGACCGGCGTCGAGGTCGCGCCGGCCCGAGGTCGTCGTGCTCGCCTCCGACGAGCGGTTCGTCCACCGCGGACGGAGAGGGACGGGACGCCCGCGCCGCTCGCCGCTCCATCCGTTCCTCGGATGCGAAGGCGTAGGAGCCGTCGCCACCACCACTCGGCTCGAAGGTGTCGCCTCGCGACGCCACCGGCTCGGGGACGGCGCCGTACACCGGATCGGGGGGTGCCGAGGGCTCCCGGGACACCCGGGTGGCCGACCGGGCACCCATCAGGATGTCGGGCAGCTCCGAGTCGTCCCAGTCGCTGGCGCTGTCGCGCCAGCGGGGGCCGCTCGTCAGCGACGACCAGGAGCCCGAGCCAGGTGACTGGGACTCGGACTCGAGGACCAGCCGCGGGTGCTCCCCCGTGGGCGGCTCGGTCCAGTGGGGCAGTGACGCCACCTCACCGGTGTCGGTCGGCGCCCATGCCGGAGCGGCCCATGCGGGAGCCGACCGCCCTTCACCGCCATCGCCTACGGGCTCGTCCACGGGATCGGGATCCGGATCCCCACCGCGGGCGCTGCGAGACGGCTTCAAGAACTCCTTGAACGACATCTCGAACCCCCGGGTGTGCGGGCCGGCGTCGTCTGACCCCGCATCGGTCGCCACGCTGGCCGGTGCCGGCTCCGGCCGCGCCGTCCTGGGCTCCCGCGCCGCGCGAGGGCGGGACGAGGCGGCGAGGGGTGGCTTGCTCACCTCGGCCGGATCGGCGCCCGGGAACCGGAGCGACGGACGGGGCCCTTCGGGCTGGGCGGGGGTGTCGCCGAAGCGCGGGAGGCCTTCAGGGACGCGCGACGCCACCTGCCCGGCGTCGATGGCCGCCGCCGCTTCCTCGGCGCCGATGATCCGCACGCCCTCGGCCGGGGGCCGCGGGCCTCGTGTGACTCCGGCCCACGAACCGGTCTCGTCGTCGGGAATGCCTCGGCCCTGGGGGTCGATGCGTTGCCCGTCGACGAAGGTCTCGGTCCGTTCCTCTCCGCCGCGCTCTTCCTCCACCGTGCCTCCCGGGACGACTCGATCAGGCTCCTTGCGTGGTGACCGACAGGGCGCTCCTCGCCCGAGTCGCGCCGGCCGTCATACCTCGAGCAGCTCCTGCTCCTTGCGCGCCAGCATCCGGTCTATGTCGGCGATGTGGTCGTGCGTGACCCGCTCGAGGTCCTTCTCCGCCCGCTCCAGGTCGTCGGAGGAGATCTCGGCGTTGCGCTCGAGGGCCTCGAGCTCGTGGCGCGCCGCCCGGCGCACGCCGCGCACCGCTACGCGGGCCTCCTCGGCCTTGTGCTTGACGACCTTGACCAGCTCGCGGCGTCGCTCCTCGGTGAGCTGCGGGAACACGAGGCGGACGACGGCGCCGTCGTTCGACGGGGTGATGCCGAGGTCGGAGTGGAGCACGGCCTTCTCGATGGCCTTGATGGAGCTCTTGTCGTACGGGGAGATCACGAGCAGCCGTGGCTCCGGAATGCTGAAGCCCGCGAGCTGGGCGAGGGGAACGTCCGTCCCGTAGTACTCCACCTTGAGCCGCTCGACGAGGGCGGGTGTGGCCCGCCCGGTGCGCACGCTCGCGAACTCGCTGGCGGCGTGGCTCACCGCCTTGCTCATGCGCTCCTCGGTGTGGGCTCGCACGTCGGCGATCATCAAGACACAAGCGTACCGATCGGCTCACGCTCGAGGGTGCGTCGGATGTTGCCGGGAGTGGTCACGTCGAAGACCACGATGGGCAGCTTGTTGTCCATGCAGAACGTGATGGCGGTGGAGTCCATGACCTTCAGGCCCCGGGTGAGGATCTCGACGTACGAGATCTCGCTGAACCGCGTGGCTGTCGGACTGGTACGGGGATCGTCGCTGTAGACCCCGTCGACACCCGAGTGCGTCCCCTTCAGGATGGCGTCGGCCCCGATCTCGGCGGCCCGCAGCGCGGCCGTCGTGTCGGTGGTGAAGAAGGGGTTGCCGGTGCCGCCGGCCAGGATCACGACGCGGCCCTTCTCCAGGTGGCGCTCGGCGCGGCGTCGGATGTACGGCTCGGCGACCTGGGCCATCTGCACCGCCGTCATGACACGTGTCGGCTCCCCCACCTTCTCCAGCGCGTCCTGGAGGGCGAGTCCGTTGATGACCGTGGCCAACATGCCCATCGTGTCGGCCTGGGCCCGGTCCATGCCCGCGCCGGCGCCCGTCAGACCCCGCCAGATGTTGCCGCCGCCGACGACGATGGCGATCTCGGTGCCGAGGTCGCGCCGCACCTCCGCCAACTCGGACGCGATGCGGGCCACGACCGTGCCGTCGATCCCGTAGCGCAGCGCGGGCTCGGCGAAGGACTCCCCCGAGAGCTTGAGGACGACGCGTCCCCAGCGCTCATCCACTCCCGGCGCCACCGATCTCGACCTGGGCAAAGCGGGTGAGCCGGGCGTCGCCCAGGGTCTGGGTCACCGACTGCTTCGGCTCCCGCACGTAGGGCTGCTCGAGCAGGCAGTGATCGCGGAACCATCCGCCGAGGCGACCCTCGACGATCTTGGGCAGCGCCGCCTCGGGCTTGCCCTCGTTGCGGGTGAGGGTCTCGATGAGCTGGCGCTCGTCGTCCACGCGCTCCTGGGGGACGTCGTCGCGCGAAAGCCATCCCGGGCGCATCGAGGCAACGTGGAGGGCCACGTTGTGGGCCAAGGGCCGATCGCCACCCACCACTTCGACGATCACACCGTTGACGCCACGACCGTTCTGGCTGTGAAGGTACGTGTCGAGCACGGCACCCTCGGCGGCGGCGAAGCGCACGACGCGACCGAGCTCGATGTTCTCCTTCAAGGTGATCTTGAGGTCGTCGATGCTCGAGACGAAGTCGGCCGCGGCCTGCTCGCCGTCGGCGGCGACGCGCTGGGCGATCTCGGCCGCCAGGGCCGTGAAGGCCTCGGACTTGGCCACGTAGTCGGTCTCGCTCTTGAGCTCGACGACGGCGGCCGCCCCGACCGCCTCCCCGACGGCGACCGCGCCCTGCTGGTTGACACGGTCCTTGCGGTCCCCCGACTTGGCCAGACCCTTCTCCCGCAGCCAGCGAGCCGCGCTCTCGGCATTGCCGTCGTTCTCCTGCAGGGCCCGCTTGGCGTCCATCATGCCGGCACCGGTCGCCAGCCTGAGGGCCTGCACGTCCTTGGCCGTGAACTCGGCCATGGTCAGACCTGGCCCTCGGCCCCGGCCGGCTCGGCGGCTGCCGGCACCTCCGCGTCCCCGGCCGGAGGCGTAGTCGCCTCCGCCGCCGGAGGAGGCTCGGCGGCCGCGGCCCGCCGCCGCGACTCAGCGAGCCGCGCCTCCCGCTCCTGGGCCTGCACCGCCGCCTGTCGCCGCGCCTCGGCTTGCTGCTGGGCCCGCCGGGAGTCGGCTTCGGGGTCGCTGGGGCGCGGCGTCTGCACGCGCGTCCGCTCGACGGCCGCGTTGCGCCGCGCCGCGATCATGTGACCCTCCTGGACCGCCTCGGAGATCACGCGGCACATGAGCGTGCCGGCCCTGATGGCGTCGTCGTTACCGGGGATCACGTACTGGATCACGTCGGGGTCGCAGTTCGTGTCGACCACGGCGACGATCGGCAGCTTCAGCTTGTTGGCCTCGGTGACGGCGATGTGCTCCTTCTTGGTGTCGATGATGAACACCGCGTCCGGGAGGCGCGTGACCCCTCGTATCCCGCCCAGGTTCCGCTGGAGCTTCTCGAGCTCGCGGCTGAGGATCAGCGCCTCCTTCTTGGGCATGGCCGCGAAGTCGCCCGCCTCCTTCATCCGCTCGTACTCCTGCATCTTGCGGACCCGGGCGCTGATGGTGGCGAAGTTCGTCAGCATGCCGCCGAGCCAACGCTCGTTGACGTGGGGCATCCCGCAGGCGGAGGCGTGGATGGCCACCGGGTCCTGGGTCTGCTTCTTGGTCCCCACGAACAGGATCGTGCCGCCGTCGGCCACCAGGTCACGGACGAACTCGTAGGCCGTGGTGATGCGTTGGAGGGTCTGCTGGAGGTCGATGATGTAGATGCCGTTGCGCTCGCCGTAGATGAAGCGCTGCATCTTCGGGTTCCAACGCCGGGTCTGGTGACCGAAGTGCACCCCGGCGTCGAGCAACTGCTTCATGGTGACGACAGCCATCCTGCAGCTCCTTCCCTACGGTTTCACTCGAAGGCCCGCGCCGCGCCCCGCAGGGCGACCGTGGGACAGCGCAGAGGCCGTACGCCCCGACCAGGTGCCGGGGACGGCATCACTCTACCGCCCGGCGGTCGGCCGGGCGGGGCCGGCTCACCAGCCGGTCAGCGCGAACAGGGCGTTGGCGCCGCTCTCGCGGGTCGCCACCAGCAGGTGGGGACCGGCCACCGCCACCCCACTGACCCGACCGGGAGGGTCGAGGACGTCGTCGACGCCGCCATCCTTGACCATCAGCAACGTGCCGTCCTCGAGCGGCAGCGCGAATCGACCGTCGGGTGTGGGCCCGGCAGGCCCGGCTCGCTGAACGACGCCCTCCTCGGAGACCACCTCCCAGGCCAGCCGGCCGTCGGCGGGATCGACGAGCGCGAGCCCTCCGAGGCGGTGGGTCACGAGGACCTTTCCCGAGGCCAGCACCACGGGTGGGACCTCCGCCGCCCCGGCACCCCGGAGCACCGTGGTCCACCGGCGCGTGCCGGACGCCAGGTCGACGCCAAGGACGCCCACGCTTCCATCGACGACGACCACGGTTCCCGCCGGAGGCCGAGCACCAGCAGGCGGGCCGGGCCCCGCGGCCGGCGCCGCGGCCGGCGCCACGGCCGGCGCGCTGACACCACCCCGCCTGAGCCCGAGGCGCCAGTGCTCGCGCCCGCTGGCCGCGTCGAAGGCCGAGAGACCGGCTTCGGACCCAGGCTCGGACTCCCACGTGGCCAGGACGGTGCCCTCGTGCACGGCCGCCGGACCCAGGGCCAGGCCTGGCAGCCGGACCCGCCAGGCGACCGTGCCTCCGGCCAGGTCGAGGGCAACCAGCGAGCCCTCCCACGTCGTGACATGGGCCAGGCCGGCCGCCACGGTCGGGACGTTGGCGCGCTCGCCGAGCACCGCATCCCACACGATCCGCCCACTCGTCCGCTCAACCGCCAACACGCCATCGTCCGTGGCCGCAACCGCGAGGTCGCCGGCCAGTCGGGGCGCGACGTCGCGCAGCCCCAGCCGCTCGACCTCCCATTGGGGATCGCCCTCGGCATCGAGCGCCACGAGACGCAGGTGGCCGTAGCTCACCACGATGCCCCGCTCGTCCACCGCCGGCACCCCGACGTTGCCCGGGCGAGGGGCGTCCCACTGCCAGCCGATGGCGGGCAGGTCGGTGTCGGGCGGAGGCGGGACCGCACCCGGCCGCGGTACGGCGGGCGCCCCGGCGCCGCAGGCCACGCTGACCACGCTCAGGGCGACAACCGCGGCGGCGATCGACCACCGGCGTGGCCCCGGCCGGCTCCAGCGCGTCGGTCGGGAAGGGACGGGACGGCTTCTCCGGCTCATATCGCTCCTCTCGTGACGAGTGCGGGACGCGGACGCGGCCCGGGCGGCACCTTGGACGGGGCCTTGCCGGCCGAGGCGGCGTCGATCCGGCGGCCGCCGTACCAGAGCCCCGCACCGGCCATGTCCTCCGTCCACCCGATCGTGTCCGCCACGACGAGGTCGGCCAAGGCATCGCTCAGGTCCTCACAGGTGGGCGCCAGACCGGCAAGGCCGAGTGCGATCTCACGCCGTGCCTCGGGCGATCCGGGGAGCTCGGAGTGGTCGCTGACGAGCCCGGGGATGTCGAGGGTGATGGAACTGGCCCCGGGCAGCCTCGTCCGCCCGGCGGCCACCAGGAGGTCTCCGCGCGCGGCTATGGACGTGGCCCGCAGCCCTGGCGGCAGCGGGCGGTCACGGAGCCTGCGCATGAACTCGGACGTCTCCGCCAGCTGTCGCATCGCTGGCGAGTCCGGCGCGATCCCGTTGTCGAGCACCGCGCTCAGCACGCGCTCGGCGCTCTCGCCGGTGGTGCTGTGGCCGACCATGGCCACCGCCGTGGCCACGTCGGATCCCCGATGGGGGCTGGCGAGGGTGACGAGCGTTCGCACCGACGGCAGGCGAGGGTCGAGCCCGTCGCCCTCGTCGGTGAGGGCGGCGTGGGCCACGACGCCGCCCTGGGAGTGGGCGATGACGTCGATCGCTACCCCGGGATGCGAGGCCGCGAGCCGGGTCAACAGCTCCCGCAGGCGTCGCGCCGACACGCGCAGGTCGACCGTGGTGTCGGCCGGGCCGTACGGCCGCTCCCTCACCGTTCCGCCCCGGTACGAGAAGCGGACGACGTCGTCGCCGGCGTACCCGAGGGCGGCCGTGTCGACCTCGTCGATCGCGGCCGAGCTGCTCGACGAACCGAGGCCGGCCACCAGCACCGCGAGCCGCCGCTCGGCGAGCCGGGGTGGCACCACGTGGGGAGGTGTGCAGCTGGCCCGGCGGCGCGACCAGTCGGCGATCCCGGCCGCCAGCCGGTAGGTGCGCGGGACGGGGGTCGCCTCCCAGGCGTAGTGCGCCAGGCCGCGCGCCTCGTCGAGCGTCTGGGACGCCTGGTCCCGGCTCCAGGACCACACGGCGGCCGCGCCCGCCGCCGCCTGACCGGCCGAGGAGCGCAAGAAGCGGGCCAGCGCCGACCGTTCGGCGCCGGCGCTCGCGGGGCGGCGCTGAGTCTCCGGGACGAGATGGACCTGCGCCGCTCGAGCCAGGACGTCGGCCGGGTCGAGGTACACGTCGCCGGCGCGGACACCGAAGTGGAGGGGCCCGGCGGCGAAGCCCACGACGGCACCGCCTGCCACCCGGTCACCGCGCCGGACGACCGCCGTGGCGAGGAACGAGTAGCTCGTGCGCAGGCCGTCGGCGTGGAGCAGCACCACGTGCATGCTCCCGGCGACGGGCCCGACGAAGACGACCTCACCGTCGGCCGCCGCGGTGACCGGGCTCCCAGCCGCGGTGGCGAAGTCGATGCCCCGATTGCCAGCCGTCCACGGCGCGGGCGGCGGCCGGAACCCGTCGAGGACCGGTGCCGCCGTGGGCGGTAGGTAGGCGGGGGGCGGGAGCTGGTCGGGGTCGGCCGCCACCGGGGCGGAGATGCCGACGACACCCGCGACGAGGGCCACCGCCGTGGCCACGAGAGCCTTGGCGCCACGGCCCACGGCGACCTCCTCCGGTAGAACTGCTCAGGAGGGGAAGAGATCGCCGGGTGACCGGCATCGAGAAGCTATCAGCTACATCGAAGCGACGCCAGAGTCAACATGGCCGCGGACCGGCACTCAGCCGGGCACCGCCGCGGATGGCGGATCAGCGGGTCCGGGCGCCAGCCCGGGCCCGGGGTGGCGCGGCCGGGGCACCCAGTTTGGAGCGCAACTGGATCACCGCCTTGGTGTGGATCTGGCACACCCGGCTCTCGGTGATCCCGAGGACGCCACCGATGTCGGCCAGCGTCAGGTTCTCGTAGTAGTAGAGCGTCAGCACCAGCTTCTCGCGGTCGGGCAGGCGGCTGATCGCCTGGGCGAGAAGCTGCTTGGTCTCCTCGGCCTCGAAGGCACCGACAGGCCCGGGGCCGGGGTCGGGGATCGTCTCGCCCACCGTGACCTTGTCCCCCTCGTCGGAACCCGAGAGCGTCTCCTCGAGGGCGACGAGCCCGAAGAAGGAGATCTTGGTGAACAGGTCGGCCAGTGCCTCCTCGGTGATCCCCAGCTCCTCGGCCACCTCGGCGTCGGTGGGGTTGCGGCCGAGATCGTGCTCGAGGGTGGTGTAGGCCCGCTGGACGGCACGGGACTTGGCCCGCAGCGACCGCGGCACCCAGTCGATGGCCCGGAGCTCGTCGATGATGGCGCCGCGGATGCGGGTGACGGCGTAGGTCTCGAACTTGTTGCCGAGGCTCGGGTCGAAGCGGTCGATGGCGTTGATGAGGCCGAACATGCCGTAGCTGACGAGGTCGGCCTGCTCGATGCTCTGGGGCAGGCCCGACGCCAGCCGCCCGGCGACGAACTTCACCAGCGGGGCGTAGTGCAGAACGAGCCGGTTGCGGGCGTCGAGTCCTCCGGTCGTCTTGAAGGCGTCCCACAGGACGGCGATACCGCTCGGCTCGGGCGTCGTCGGCGACTCGACGTCGACGGGGGTCATGCGCGCGGGTGGGTCCTCTGATGCACGAGCTTGAGGCGCTCCTTGCTGACGTGGGTGTAGATCTGCGTCGTCGCCAGGTCGGCGTGGCCGAGCAGCTCCTGCACGACGCGGAGGTCGGCCCCTCCGTCGAGCAGGTGGGTGGCGAACGTGTGGCGGAGCGCGTGGGGATGGGTCGGCGACACCGCCCGCCGGTCGAGGACCCGCCGCACGTCGCGCGGCGAGAGGCGGAGGCCGCGGGCGTTGAGCAGCAAAGCGTCGGCGGGCGTGTCGGGCCGTGTCATCCGGCCACGACCTTCATCGATCCAGCGCCGGGTAGCCAGTCGCGACGGCTCGCTCATCGGCAGCTGGCGCTGCTTGGCGCCCTTGCCCCACACCGTGACGCGACCGCGAGCCAGGTCGACGTCGGCCGGGCGGAGACCGCACAGCTCGGACACCCGCAGGCCGCTGCCGTACAGCAGCTCGACGATGGCCTGGTCGCGTAGGGCGCGTGGGTCATCGGGGGCCCGCGTGGGGTCCTCCGCCAACAACGCGTCCAGCTCGCGTGCACGCAGCACCGCCGGGAGCCGGGCCTCGCCGGCCGGGGCCGACAAACCCAGGGACGGATCGGCGGCGACGTGGCCGGCGCGTGCCAGCCAGGAGAAGTAGCGGCGCAACGCGGCCGCCCGACGGGCGATCGTCCGCCGGGCGTACCGGCGCGTTGCCAGATAGGCGAGGTAGCGGCGCAGCATCAGGCGTGTGACCTGGGCGGGCGAGACCGCCCCCGATCGCTCCGCCCAGGCGACGAAGTGCGTCAGGTCGCCCCGGTAGGCAGCGCGGGTGTTCGGCGACAGCGTGGCCAGCGAGCGGTAGAACGCGTCGGCGCGCCAGCCCATGCGCCCACGCTACCGGCCCGATCCGGCCTCGCCGGCGGAACCCGGCCGGCAATCACGGAGCGCCGAGTCGCTCCCACCACCCCGACCGACCCGTGACCCAGCCCGCCTCCTCGAGCCGGGCCAGCGCCGTGCCGACCTCACCCGGAGACCGGCCGGCTCGCCCGACGAGCTCCTCGAAGCTGGCCGGCTCCCACCCGAGGGCGCCGAGGACGGCCGCGTCGAGGGACTGGGGGGCGGGTCTGGCGTCGGACCGCGGCCGGGCGAGCGAGGTGCTCAGGCCGAGCGCCACCAGCACGTCGCCGGCGTCGCGCACCGGCGCGCAGCCGTCGGCGAGCAGCTGGTTGGGATAGGCCGAGGCCGAGCTGCGCACCGACCCCGGCACGGCCATCACCGTGCGGCCCCGCACGGCGGCCGCCTCCACGCTGTGGCAGGAGCCGCCGCGGGCGTGCGACTCGACGACGACCATGACCTCGCAGAGCGCGGCGATGATCCGGTTGCGCACGGGAAACCGCCAGGGCTCGGGCGCGGCCCCCGGCGGGGCCTCGCTGCAGAGGAAGCCCTCGGTGCCGACCCTCTGCCACAGTCCGGCGTTGTCCCGGGGATAGACCACGTCGAGGCCGCTGCCGACCACGGCCACGGGCAGGCCGCCGGCGGCCTCCAGGGCCCCGGCGTGGGCGGCGGCGTCGACACCGATCGCGAGCCCCGAGACGACGGCCACGCCCGCCCGGGCGAGGTCCCGGCCGAGCTCTCTCGCCAGCTCCCTTCCGTAGGCGCTGCACCGCCGCGTGCCGACGATGGCCACGCGGCGCGCCTCGAGCGCTGCGGACCGGCCCCGCCAGAACAGCACCGCCGGCGGCTCGGGGTCGTCGCCCAGCAGCTCGGGGTAGCCGGGTTGGCCGATCACCTCGACCCTGATCCCCGCGGCCCGCAGGGCGGTCCATCCGGCCTCGACGTCGGTCGCCCGCGCCGTCCGCGCCCACCGGCGGACCAGCTCGGTGGTGGCGGCGCGCGGCGGCCCCGGCTCGAGCGGAGCCGCGCCGGCTGCGCCCCTCCCTCGGCGCAGCGCGTCCCACGCCTCCTCCGGCGACCACCGCTCGAGCAGGGCGGCGAGACGCCGCGGGCCCATCCCCGGCAACCCGGCCAGCGCGGCCGCGACCGCCACCGCCGGCAAGGCCCCGGCCTCGGCTCGCCGAGCAACCTCCGGTTCCGAAGGCGAAGTGCTCACAGCTGTTCGACCACCTCGGCTCGCAGGCCGAGTGCCAGCGACACGTGCTCCTCGGTGAGTGGGGGCTCGCCGCCGCTGAGGTCGCAGAGGGTGAGTGCGACCCGCCGCACCCGGTGCAGGCCCCGCCCGCTGAGCAGGCCGGCCCGTACACGCCGCTCGAGCAGGGCGGCGGCCGCGGGAGTGAGGGGGGCGACCGCGTCGAGCCGGCCGGCCGCCAGCTCGGCGTTGGCCCGCAGGCCCCGGGCTCGGGCGCGACCCCGCGCCGACGCCACCCGTGCCGCGACCACGGCCGTCGGCTCGCCGTCCTCGTCGCCCACCAGCGCGGCGACGTCGGTGCGCCCGACCACGACCCGGAGGTCGAACCGGTCCAGCAGGGGTCCCGAGAGCCGCCGCGCGTACCGGGACCGGGCCGCCGCAGTGCACCGGCAGCGGCCCCGGGGACCGCCTTGGCCGCACGGGCACGGGTTGGTCGTGCCCACGAGGAGGACGCGGGCCGGGAACTCCGCGCTGGTCCGAGCACGACAGACACGGACCACCCCCTCCTCGAGAGGCTGACGGAGCGCGTCGAGCACGACCGACGAGAACTCGGCCATCTCGTCGAGGAGGAGCACCCCACCGTGGGACATGGAGATCTCACCGGGACGCATCCAGGCCGTGCCGCCACCGATGAGCGACACCGCCGAGGCTCCGTGATGGGGTGCCCGCAACGGCGGTCGCACCACCAGGCCGCCCGAGGGCAGCGGGAGGCCGGCCGCGGAGTGGACCGTGGTGGCGGCCAGGGCGTCGTCGCCCTCGAGGGGCGGCAGGAGCCCCGGGAGGCGGCGGGCCAGCATCGTCTTGCCCGCACCAGGAGGACCGCACAGCAGCAGGTGGTGCCCGCCGGCGGCGCTCACCTCGAGCGCCATGCGGGCGACCGGCTGACCCTTCACCTCGGCCAGGTCGGGCTCCGGTGCCGACACCGGGGGCGGCGCGGGCACAGGGGTCGGCGGCCAGTCCTGCTCACCCCGGAGGCAGGCGACGAGCTCGGCCAGGCTGGCCGCGCAGCGCACCTCGTGGCTGCCAACGATCGTCGCCTCGGCCGCGCTCTCCGGCGCCACCACGACGCGCCGCCCGGCCATGGCCGCCACCATCGGAACGACGCCCTGCACCCGCCGCAGCGAGCCGTCGAGCCCGAGCTCGCCGAGGAAGGCGGTGCCCTCGACGGCCTCGGCCGGCAGCTCGTCGCAGGCCACCAGCAGGCCGACGGCGATCGGGAGGTCGAGCCCGGGCCCGCCCTTGCGGAGGCCGACCGGGGCCAGGTTGACCGTGACCCGATGGCTCGGCCACGTGAGGTCGCTCGAGATGAAGGCGGCGCGCACCCGCTCTCGCGCCTCGCGGCAGGCGGCATCGGGGAGTCCGACGACGGTGAGGCCGGGAAGGCCGGCCGAGGCGTGGACCTCGACGACGACGGGACGACCCTCGACACCGAGGAGGGTGGCGGAAGGGATACTGGCGATCACGGGACCTCCGACGCTGGAGCTCGCATCCGTGAGGGCCGTGACGCCGACCGCTCGAGCCGGCTTGGACGCTATCGAGGGGCTGCGACAAGATGCCGTGTGGGCTTCGACCCCTTCCGCCAGCACCGGCTGACACCGGGCCGGGCTGCCGCCCGCCGCCGGGCCGACCGCCTCTTCCTGGCGGCAGGCTTCGTCGCCGTCGTCGTGCTGCTCATCTGGGCGTTGCTGGGAGGAGATTGATGCGTATCGCCGTGGCCGCCGATCATGCCGGGTACCGCCTCAAGTCCGTGGTGGCCTCCCACCTGGCCGCCACCGGCCACGAGGTGATCGACCTCGGCACCGGCTCCGAGGAGCCCGTCGACTATCCGGCCTTCTGCGCCGCCGCGGGCCGGGCCGTCGTGCGGGGCGACGCCGACTTGGGCATCGTCATGGGCGGCAGTGGCCAGGGCGAGGCGATCGCGGCCAACAAGGTCCACGGCGTGCGCGCCGCCCTGTGCCTCGACGAGCTCACCGCCCGACTGGCCCGCCAGCACAACGACGCCAACGTCCTGTCCCTCGGCGGGCGCATCGTGGCCGACGCGTTCGCCCTGACGATCGTCGACCTCTTCCTCGCCACGCCCTACGAGGGCGGCCGTCACCAGGCGCGCCTCGAGCAGCTGGCCGACATCGAGCAGGAGGAGTGCGGGTTCTGAGGGTGGCTTACGGGGCGGCTCAGAAGGCCGCCTCGAGCACCTCGATGGTCCCGCCGAGCACGCACGCCACGTCGAAGCGCAGCCTCACAGGACCGGGCGCGGCCTCGGCGAGCCACCGCACCGCCAGGGTGCGCAACCGGGCCTGCTTCGGTCGCCCGACCGCCTCGGCCGGCAGGCCGAAAGCGGCGGTGGTGCGCGTCTTGACCTCGCAGAACACCACCGTGGCGCCCTGCCGCAGGACCAGGTCGAGCTCGCCCTCCCGGCAGCGCCAGTTCCGGGCCAGCACGGCGTAGCCATGCGCTTCGTACCAGCGGGCCACCGCGGCCTCGCCCGCCGCGCCGAGCTCCCGGCGGGCCCGGGTCACCAGGACCCCTCGCCGTACCGTCGCCGCCGACCCCTCAGGGGTCGCGGCGGATCTCTTCGACGTTGACGTCCTTGAAGGTGACCACACGCACGGCGGCCACGAAGCGAGCCGGCCCCGGCCGGTAGATGTCCCAGACCCAGGCGTCCCGCAGCTCGAGCTCGAGGTAGCTCCGGCCGTCCTGCTCCTTCATCTGCAGGTCGACACCGTTGGCCAGGTAGAAGCGCCGCTCGGTCTCTACCACGTAGGTGAACAGCGGCAGGACGTCGCGGTACTCCTTGTAGAGCTGGAGCTCCATCTCCGTCTCGTACCGCTCGAGATCCTCTTCGCTCATCGAGCCAGTGTACGAGGGGGCCGCCCGTGCGCCGTGGCCGCGTCCGACACCGTCAGCGGACGGTGCGCCGCTCCTTGATCTTGGCGGCCTTCCCGGTGCGGTCACGGAGGTAGTAGAGCTTGGCCCGGCGGACGTCGCCCAGGGTCACGACCTCGACCTGCGCCACGATCGGCGCGTGGACGGGGAAGGTGCGCTCGACGCCGACGCCGAAGCTGATCTTGCGGACGGTGAAGGTCTCCCGGACCCCCGAGCCCTGGCGGCGGATCACGGCGCCCTGGAACACCTGCACCCGCTCGCGGTTGCCCTCGACCACCCGGACGTGGACCTTGACCGTGTCGCCGGGAGAGAAGTCGGGAACGTCGTCGCGGAGGTGCTCGCGGTCGACGATGTCGGTGGGTTGCATGGGCGCGCCGGCTCCTGCGGAGGAAGGGTGGGATCGATCAGGCTAGTCGCCGGGCGGCTCCTGCTCCAGCAGGCGGCGCTCTTCGTCGGTGAGCCCGCCCCGGGCCTCGACCAGGTCCGGGCGCCATCGCAGAGTGCGTTCCAGCGCCTGTGCCCTGCGCCACCGGGCGACGCGGCCGTGGTCGCCCGAGCGCAGCACCTCGGGGACGAGCCAGCCCCGGTAGTCGGCAGGGCGCGTGTACTGCGGGTACTCCAGGAGCCCACCGGCGAAGGACTCCTCCCGGGCCGAGACCGGGTTGCCCATCACCCCGGGCACCAGTCGCGTCACGGCCTCCACCACCACCAGGGCGGCGGCCTCGCCACCCGCCAGCACGTAGTCGCCGATCGACAGCTCGCCGTCCGCGAGGTGCTCCCGTACCCGCTCGTCGACGCCCTCGTAGCGCCCGCACAGGAGGGAGAACCCCGGTAGGCCGGCCAGCTCGACCGCGGCCGCGTGGTCGAAGCGCCGCCCTCCAGGGCCGAGCAGGAGCAGCGGACGCGGGGGGTCGACGGCTTCGACCGCCCGGAAGATCGGGTCGGGTGCCAGGACCATGCCCGCTCCACCGCCGAAGGGCGTGTCATCGACGGAGTGGTGGCGGTCCGTCGTGTGGTGGCGGAGGTCCTGGACCACGACGTGCAGCACCCCCGCACGCCGGGCCCGTCCGAGCGGCCCCGCCCCGAGGGCGGCCTCGACCATGTCGGGCAGGACCGTGAAGACGTGGATCTCCACCCTGCCCTACCCGACCCTCGGCCGCGCCCGGGCCGTCGTGGCGAAGTCGGCCATCCCCTCGGCCAGGGTGACGCTCGCCTCGAAACCCAGGACCTCGCCGGCGCGACGGGGCGAGGCGACCACGTGGCGCACGTCACCCGGGCGGTTGCCGCCCCGCACCACCGGCCGCGGTGCGCCGGCGCCGAAGGCGAACAGCGCGGCCACTCCGGCATAGGAGGTGTCGTGAGGCATGCCCCGGCCGTAGGCGTTGTGGTCGCGCAGCGCGAGGTACGGCACTGCGCGTTGGCGCGCGAGCACGCCGCAGAGGTGCTCCTGGTGGAGCTTCGTCGCGGCGTAGACGCTGCGGGGTTCGGGGGCGGCGTCCTCACCGATGGGCTCG
>Ga0187892_10001907_pt1 | contig 44891 bp, 43 predicted proteins | sample MA1701073metaG_FD_139345 | JGI IMG/M metagenome (GOLD analysis project Ga0187892, IMG submission 139345) | Bio-ooze microbial communities from a basaltic lava cave in the Kipuka Kanohina Cave System on the Island of Hawaii, USA - MA170107-3 metaG ...
CCAGCCGAGCCATTCGACCCAGAGCGGCATCAGGTGAATCGTGATCAGCGTCAGCGTGAAACCGATCGAGGTCTGCAGGGTCAGCATGGTGCCGACCCATGGCCGCTCCGACAGTTCGGCGATCGAGGCCGAGAACTGCGCGGAGTCCGCGATCACCGCAACACCCCAGACCAATGCGAGCGCGATCGGCCAGGCCGGATCGCCGCCATAGAGGAACCCGATCGCCAGACAGCACGCGCCGCTGACGGCCATCGCGACTATCGTGATCGTGGTGCGACCGAGCCGGTCGGCGAGCAATCCCGCCGCAACGCACCCGATCGCGCCGATGCCGACGGTCGCAAAGGTCGCATAGCGCGCGAGCGGCAGCGCGTCGCCCGGCGCCAGCCGCTCGAGGAAGCTCGCCTGCAGGAACAGCCCGATCCACGCCCACATCGCGTAGAGTTCCCACATATGGCCGAAATAGCCGAAATTGGCGAGCCGCAGCGACCGGACGCGCCAGGCGGACAGGATCGCTCGCGGATCGAATTTCGGGCTCGGCGCCATGCGCGGACCGAGACCGACGAACAGGATCGCGATCGAAGCCGTCAGCGCCGACGCGGACGCCGCGGCCAGCGTCGTCTGCCAGTCGAGCCCGCCGACGGCATTGAAAAGATGCGGGCTGGCAGAACCGAGCGTGAGTGCGCCGACCAGCAAACCGACGACGAGGCCCATGTCGTTCTTCGCCCAGGTCGAGGCGAGCTTCATGCCGACCGGATAGATACCGGCCATGCAGATGCCGGTGACGAACCGCAGGCCGATCACCGCGGGCGAGGTCGGATCGACCAGCAGGATCGCGGTATTCGCAAGTGTCGCGACCAATGTCGCCGTCGCGAAGAAGCGCCGCGGATCGAGCCGGTCGGCGAGGCCGAGAAAGGCCGAGCAGAGCGTGCCGACGACGAAGCCCGCCTGCACCGCGCTGGTGAAGAGCGACTGCATCGTCGACGAGAGCGCATAGTCGCGCGCCAGCGACGGCACCACGGCGGTCGCGGAGAACCACAGGGCGAGGGCGGCGACCTGGCAGTAGGCGATCAGCGCGAGCGCCCGCCAGCGATGAGCGTAGGAAGGACCGGGGTTCTGCGTTGTCGTCACGCCGGGTAGCAGCCGGCGTTGCGCGCGCGCTGGATCGCCAGCGCCAGGATCGTATCGAGCATCGGCGTCTCGATGCCGGTCATGTCGCCCATCTCGACGACGGCGGTCAGCAGCGCGTCGATCTCCATCGCCTTGCCGTTCTCGAGATCCTGCAGCATCGAGCTCTTGTGCTCGCCGACATCGGCCGCCCAGCCGATGCGCGTCTCGACATCGACGCCGAACCTGACGCCGAGCGCCTCGCCGACCGCCTGCGCCTCCTCCATCATGCGCCGGATGATCGGACGCGTGCCGGCGTCGGTCGCGATATGCACCAGTGTGCCGTGCGTCAGGATGCTGACCGGGTTGAACGACAGATTGCCCCAGAGTTTGACCCAGATATCGTCGCGGATCTTCGGCCGCACCGGCGCCTTGAAGCCGGCATCGTCGAGCGCGGCGGAGAGTGCCTTGATGCGCGCGCTGCTCGATCCGTCCGGCTCGCCCAGCATGAAGCGGTTGCCGTACTGGTGGTGAATGATTCCGGGTGCCGCTATGTCGCCGGCCGGATAGACCACGCAGCCGATCACGCGGCGGGTCTCGACCAGCCTTTCGAGCCTTCCGTCGGGATCGAGGCACCGGATGCGGCGGTCGCGGAACGTCCCGTCGAGACCGTGGAAATACCACCACGGCACGCCGTTCATGGCGGTGACGACGGCCGTCTCGGCACCAAGCAGCGGCTGCATCGCTTCGGCGATGCCGACAACCGCGGGCGCCTTGACCGAGACGATCACGACATCCTGCGGGCCGGCCTCGCGCGGATCGGCGAAGGCCGTGGGCCGGCTGACGATGCGCTCGCCCTCGCTGTCGAGGATCAGGCCGTTTTTCTTGATCGCCTCGAGATGCGCGCCGCGCGCGATGACAGTGACCTCGGCCTCGCTCTTGTGCGCCAGCTTCGCCGCCAGCAGCCCGCCGATCGCACCCGCGCCGTAGATGCAGATTCTCATCCCGAGAGCCCCAGCTTCTGCGCCAGGCCGATGCGCTGCAGCTTGCCGGTCGCGCCCTTCGGTATCTCGGCGAGCAGGACGATTTTCCGCGGCACCTTGAAATCGGCGAGCCGCCCCGCGAGGAAATCGCGCAAGGCTCGCTCGTCGGCGGCGGCACCTTCGCGCAGCACGACGGCGGCGGCTACGTCCTCGCCGAGCTTCGCGTGCGGCACGGCAAACGCGATCGCCTGCGCGACCGCCGGATGCGCCATCAGCGCCTCGTCGACCTCGCGCGGGCTGATCTTCTCGCCGCCGCGATTGATGATCTCCTTGAGCCTTCCCTCGATCGTCAGATAGCCGTCGGCGTCGAAGCGGCCGAGATCGCCGGTGCGGAACCAGCCGTCGCTGAACGCCTCGTCGTTGGCCTTCGGATTGTTGACATAGCCCGCCGTGACGTTCGGCCCGCGGATCGCGATCTCGCCCGCTTCATCGCCGCCGACGAACGAGCCGTCCGGCGCCATCAGGCGGACCGCCGGTCCCGCGGCGACGCCGACCGATCCGGCCTTGCGCTTGCCCGGCGGCAGCAGATTGCTGGTCATCTGATGCGCGGCTTCGGTCATGCCGTAGGATTCGATGACCGGACAGCCGAACGCCGCTTCGAGCTCCCGCATCACGCGCGAGGGCAGCGAGGAGGAGGAGGAGCGGATGAAGCGCAGTGTCTGCGCCGCGAGCGCGGCGCGATTGTGCGAGGCGCGCGCCAGGTTCGCCTGGTGCATGGTCGGCACGGCCGAGTACCAGCTCGCCCGCGCCTCCCTCAGCCAGCCGAAGAATTTGAGCGCGTTATAGCCGGGCGGGCAGAAGACCGACGCGCCGGCGCCGATCGAAGTCGTCGTCACGCCGACCAGCCCGTGAATATGGAAGAGCGGCATGATGTTGAGACAGCGATCGTCCGCATTGATGCCGAGCGTCTCCCGAATGTGCCTCGCCGAGGCGATCAGGTTGCGGTGGCTGAGCGGCACCAGCTTCGGGCGCGAGGTCGTGCCCGACGTGTGCAGCAGCAGCGCCGTGTCGCCGCCGCCCGGCGCGCGTGCCGCGCCGGTCGCCTTGCCGCTTCCGTCGATCGCGAACGATCCCGCCGCTTCGCGCGGCGAAATTTCGAGGACCGGAATGTCGCGCCGCTGCGCGATCGCGATCGCTGGCGTGTCGCTGCCCTTCGGCACGATCAGCGCCCTGGCGTCGAGATCGTCGAGATAAAATTCGAACTCGTCGGCGCGATAGGCGGGATTGAGCGGCGCCGCCGCCGCATGGCAGGCCACGCCAAGGAAGCACGATGCGGCGTCCGGCCCGTTCGGCAGCACGATCGCGACGCTGTCGCCGGCGCCGATCCCGAGCGCATGCAGGGCGCGACCCGTCTCCTCGACCTGCGCCGCGAGCGCGCCATAGCCGAGCGGCGTGCGGTCGGGCGCGCGCAACGCAACGGCGCCGGACGGGGCGGCGTGAATCGGGTCGGCGAGGGTCGTGTCGGTTTCGGACATGGCGCGCGGTCGGTCGGCAGGATGCGGGCGTCGGCCGGGCCGACGCGAGGCGACCTTAGCAACCGGGGTGTGCGCTGGCGAGGCGCGGATTGCGCCGCCGCGGGCCTAGCTGCCGCCCGCCTTGCCGCGCCCGAGCGCGTCGATCTTCTTCTGCAGCTGGTCGAGCTGTTCGCGCAGCGCATCGACCGAGTCGGACGGTTTCCTGGCGGATTCCGCATTGCCCGATGGCGGCGTGCGATCGCCGCCGCCCGCGTTGCGGAACGGGTTGAACATCTGCATCGCCTGCTCGAACAAAGCGAGGTTCTGCTTGCCCATCTCCTCGAAGCGGCCGAACGGGAACATGCCGCCGAAACTGTCCTGCATCGCCTTGCGCATCTGTTCCTGGTTGCGCGCGAAGCTCTCCATCGAATGTTCGAGATAGCGCGGCACCAAAAACTGCAGATTGTCGCCATAAAACTTGATGAGCTGGCGCAGGAAATTGAGCGGCAGCAGGTTCTGTCCGCCCTTGCTTTCCTCTTCGACGATGATCTGGGTGAGGACCGCGCGGGTGATGTCTTCGCCGGTCTTGGCGTCGTAGACCACGAATTCGACGCCGTCCTTCACCATCTGGCACAGATGGTCGAGCGTCACGTAGCTCGAGGTGGCGGTGTTGTAGAGCCGCCGGTTGGCGTATTTCTTGATCGTGATCGGGCCGTTCGACCCGTTTCCGTTCTCTGCCATCGGGGGATCCGCGCTGTCCTGTGAAACCTGCGCCGGGCGCGTTCGAAAGGGAGCATAACAGGATTCCGCAACCGTTGTGCAATGCATTCGCTGCGCCGCAGCGGGGTGTTGCGGTGCCGCATATGGCGTCCGGTCGGGGCCTCGCCTATAGTCCGGAATCATGAGCGAAACGCCGGATCTGGAAGCCCTGGCGCGGCGCTATCTCGATCTCTGGGAAGCGCAGCTGGCGGCACTCGCCGGCGATCCGGCATTGGCGGAGCAGATGAGCCGACTGGTGGCCTCGCTGGGCTCCGCCGGTCTCGCGGCAGCCGCCGCCTGGAGTGCGACGCAGGGCAGGGAGCAAGCAGGTGGCAGCGCAACCGGAAGCGGCGGCAACGCCGGCGCCGGCCCGGCTGGGGCCGCGTCCCTACGTTCAGCATCTGACGACCGCGACGGCAGCCTGGGCGAGCTCGCTCGCCGCCTTGCCGCACTTGAGCAACGGATCGCTGCCCTGGAACGGCCGGCTCCCGAGCGGGCCCGCGCGCGAACGCGAAAACCTGCTCGCAAGTCTCGCCGGAATTGACCCCGACGCCTTCGCGGATGCGGTCGCTGCGGAAGCGAAACGCCGCCGCAATCGTTTCGAGGCCGGGGTCGCCGCCTATCGCAACCATCCCTACCGGCGAACCCTGCCGACCGCGCCCGTGCTGTGGCAGGACGGCACGACGAAGCTGCTCGACTACCGGAGCGGGCGGGGGCGCCGGGACCGGCCCGCGGTGCTGGTCATCCCGTCGCTGGTCAATCGTTTCTACGTGCTCGACCTGTTGCCGGATTCGAGCTTCCTGCGCTGGCTGGCGGCGGAAGGGTTTCCGGTATTCGTGGCCGACTGGGACGCGCCCGGCACCGAGGAGCGCACGTACGATCTCACCGCCTACACCGACCGGCGCCTGGTGCCGATGCTCGATGCGACGATCGCAGCGAGCGGCGGTCGCAAGCCGATCCTGTTCGGTTACTGCATGGGCGGCAATCTCGCGCTTGCCCTCGCGCATCGCCGTGCGAAAGACATTGCGCGGCTCGCGCTGCTGGCGACGCCGTGGGATTTCCATGCCGAGCGTCCCGACCAGGCGCGCTGGCTCGGCGCGATGGCGGGCTGGCTGATGCCGGCGATGGCAGCCGCCGGTGCGCTGCCCGTCGATGCGATCCAGTCGCTGTTCGCGGCGATCGATCCGATGCAGGTGATCCGCAAGTTCGTCGAGTTCGGCGCGCTCGATCCGTCATCCGACCGCGCACGGCGCTTCGTGGCGCTGGAAGACTGGCTCAACGACGGCATGCCGCTCGCGGCACCGGTCGCGATCGAAACGCTCGCGGGCTGGTACGGCGCCAACACGCCGGCAAGCGGCAACTGGCGCATCGGCGATGCGCCGGTCGATCCGCGGCGCTGCGGCCTTCCGTCGCTGGCGGTGATCCCGGCGGGCGACCGGATCGTGCCGCCCGGCTCGGCGCTGGCGCTTGCGGCCGCGCTGCCCAACGTCGAAACCATGCGGCCCGCCGCGGGTCATATCGGCATGATGGTCGGCGGCCGCGCCGAGCGCGATGTCTGGCGGCCGATCGCGGACTGGATGGCCCGGGCGGGCGCCTGATCCGGCCTCTTCTTGCACTGCAACAGGGCGGTGACTAGGTTCAGCCGTAACCTGTGCCGTGTACGGTCCGCCGGCGCCGCCCCCATCCCCCGATGCCCCCAAGGGAGCCCCATTCATGTCCGATATCGCCATCGTCAGTGCCGTCCGGACGCCGGTCGGCGCTTTCAACGGTGCCTTCGCCGCCCTGCCGGCGCACGAGCTCGGCGCGGTCGCGATCAAGGCGGCGCTCGAGCGCGCGAAACTCGCCGCCGGCGATGTCGACGAGGCGATCCTCGGCCAGATCCTGACCGCCGGCGCCGGCCAGAACCCGGCGCGCCAGGCGGCGGTCGCCGCCGGCATTCCGGTCGAGAAGACCGCGATCCAGATCAACCAGCTCTGCGGCTCGGGCCTGCGCGCGGTGGCGCTCGGCTACCAGGCGATCAGGACCGGCGACAGCGCGATCGTCGTCGCCGGCGGCCAGGAAAGCATGACCCAGGCGCCGCACTGCGTGCATCTGCGCGCCGGCGTGAAGATGGGCGACGCCGAGCTGGTCGACACGATGATCCGGGACGGTCTCTGGGATGCCTTCAACGGCTATCACATGGGCAACACGGCCGAGAACGTCGCGCAGAAATGGCAGATCACGCGCGAGCAGCAGGACGAGTTCGCGGCGTCGTCGCAGCAGAAGGCGGAGACCGCGCAGAAAGCCGGCCGCTTCAAGGACGAGATCGTGCCGGTGACAGTCAAGACGCGAAAGGGCGACGTCGTCGTGTCGGACGACGAGTATCCGCGTCACGGCACCACGGTCGACAGTCTCGCGAAATTGCGCCCGGCCTTCCTGCGCGACGGCGGCACGGTGACCGCGGGCAACGCCTCGGGCATCAACGACGGCGCGGCTGCGCTGGTGCTGATGTCGACCGACGAGGCGACGAAACGCGGCCTCAAGCCGCTGGCACGCATCGTCTCGTGGGCGACCGCCGGCGTCGATCCGGCGATCATGGGCTCGGGCCCGATCCCGGCCAGCCGCGCCGCGCTCAGGAAGGCCGGCTGGAAGATCGGCGATCTCGATCTGATCGAGGCGAACGAGGCTTTTGCCGCTCAGGCCTGCGCGGTCAACAAGGAGCTCGGCTGGGATCCGGCGAAGGTCAACGTCAACGGCGGCGCGATCGCGATCGGCCATCCGGTCGGCGCTTCGGGCGCGCGCGTGCTGGTGACCCTGCTGCACGAGATGCAGAAGCGCGACGCGAAGAAAGGTCTCGCCACGCTCTGCATCGGCGGCGGCATGGGTATCGCGCTCTGCGTCGAACGCTGAGAACAACGACAAGAAAATCGGACAGGGGACAATCATGGCACGTCTGGCACTCGTCACCGGCGGCACGCGCGGCATCGGCGCCGCGATTTCGAACACGCTGAAAGGCGCCGGCTACAAGGTCGTTGCCAACTATGCCGGCAACGACGATGCCGCCGAAACCTTCCGCAAGCAGGCCGGCATCGCGGTCTACAAGTTCGATGTCGGGGATTTCACCGCCTGCGAGCGCGCCGTCAAGACGATCGTCGACGAGAACGGCCCGATCGAGGTGCTGGTCAACAATGCCGGCATCACGCGCGACGCCACGCTGCACAAGATGACGCACCGGCAATGGGACGATGTCATCCGGACCAACCTCACCTCCTGCTTCAACATGTGCCGGCTGGTGATCGAATCGATGCGCGAGCGCGGCTTCGGCCGCATCGTCAATATCGGCTCGATCAACGGCCAGGCCGGCCAGTACGGCCAGGTGAACTATGCGGCGGCCAAGTCCGGCATCCACGGCTTCACCAAGGCGCTGGCGCAGGAGGGGGCGGGCAAGGGCATCACCGTCAACGCGCTCGCGCCGGGCTATATCGACACCGACATGGTGCGCTCGGTGCCGCCGGCCGTGCTCGAGAAGATCGTCGCCAAGGTGCCGGTCGGGCGGCTCGGCCAGGCCGAGGAGATCGCGCGCGGCGTGCTGTTCCTGGTTGGCGACGATGCCGGCTTCGTCACCGGCGCAACGCTCTCGATCAACGGCGGCCAGCATATGTATTGAGCGGCGGGCGCGCCTCTCTCGGGTGCACGTCCGTCGCTTCAAATTTCATCGTCATCGCCGGGCTTGACGCGTCGCGGTCGGCCGCGACAGATCGCGGCGTGCGATCCACCGACGTGGCACGCTCCTAGCTTTCGGTCGTAGGCCCGGTGTCTCGGCCCAATGGATGCCCGGTCGAGCCCGGGCATGACGAACTGAAGGAAAGCGCAAATCATGTCCCTCGCGAAACTCATCGAGTACGACGACGCCTCGCCCGAAGTGCGTACGGTCTACGACGACATCATGACGACGCGGAAGACCGACTGGATCAACAATTTCCGGAAGGCGCTGGCGAACGATCCGGCGAACCTGAAGCGTACCTGGGAGAGCGTGAAGCAGGTCATGCAGGCTGGCGCGCTCGACCCGCTGGTGAAGGAGCTGATCTACGTCGCCGACTCGGTCGCCAACAATTGCGAATATTGCATCGTCAGCCACACGGCCGGCGCCCGCGCCAAGGGCATGTTCGATGCGATGTGGCACGAGCTGATCGCGGTCATCGGCATGGCGAACGAGACCAACCGGCTCGTCACCGCGATGCAGGTGCCCGTTGACGAGAAACTGCGCGAAGCGGCGAATGCGGCGGACGCCTAACGCACGCCGGCGGCGTCGGCGAACGCCGCCATCGACGGAAACTCCATGTCGGGTTTCACGTCTTCGGGCGGGGGTACGGTCGCGCCCCAGCCGCCGCCGCGCGCCGCGCGCCGGTTGATCCAGACGCTCGGCATGGCGAGCTTCTTCGCCGGCACATGATCGTGATGCAGGCTCTGTGCGACGTGCAAGATGTCGCCGCGCGCCACGCCGATCGCGGCCAGCCGCTCGAAGGCGCGATGAAAATGATTGAGGTTCGGCTTGTAGCTCTTCACATCTTCCGCCGTCACGATCAGGTCGAATTCGACGCCGAGCCTCTTGTTGCTGCGTGCGAACGAAGCGCGATCAACGTTCGAGAGGATGCAGAGCTTGTATCGTTTCTTGAGCCGCTTCAGCGCTTCCTCGCTGTCCGGGAATGCCGGCCAGTCGCCGACCGAGCCGCCGAACGCCGCGCGGTCCGCCTCATCGGCCGGGGCGCCCAGCGCGTCGGCGATATCGTCCAGCACATGGCCGAGCAGGTCGCGATAGAGCGTGGCGCCCATCGTCGTCTCGCGCCTCGTCTCGTGCTTGCCGAAGAGCGCGAGCCCGCCATCGTCCGGCAGCGAAATTTCGCGCTTCTTCGCCCAGGCGGCGAGCGCGGTCGCGATGCCGGTCTCCCAGTCGATCAGCGTGCCGTAACAGTCGAAGGTCAGCGCCTTGTAGCGGTTGAAATCGAGGGACATCGTGCGGGTTGCTCCGGTTTGATGGTCAGCGCCAGCGCGGCGGGATGCGGCGTCCGGCCCATTGGCCGCGCGCGGCAATCTTTACGTCCGGCTGGCGTCGGCGCGGGGCCCAGCCCGCCGGCGCCATTTCGAGATCGGAAAATTCGAAGGCCGGCGACACCACGCAGGTGATCAGCGTGAAGGTGCCGAGGCTGCGGGCCGACTGCCAGCAGCCGCGCGGCACCATGATCTGCATGCGCTCGCCGCGCGCGACGTCGAGCCCGAGCCGATGGATCTCCTGCGCCGCGCCGTCCGGCGACAGCATCAGTTCGAGCGCGCCGCCGGTGTTGAAGATCCAGATCTCGTCGGCCGTCAGGCAGCGATGCCAGCGCGATACCTCGCCGGCCTGCAGCAGATAATGGATGGCCGTCATCGCGCCGCGCCCGCCGTCCGCCGGCCGGTCGCGATAGGTCTCGCGATAGTGGCCGCCTTCGGGATGCGGCGTCAGCCCGAGCAGCTCGATCAGCCCGGCGGCGGTGTCGGAGACCGGAACGCTCATGAGAATCGCCGTCGCGGGCGCGGCTGCTATTTCGGATCCTGCGGCATGGTTGCCGCCATCGACGGCCGCTGCGAGAAGCTTTCGTACCAGGCCTTCAGTTTCGGGCGCGCGTCGAGCGGCTTGTCGGCGCCGAAGCGGAACAGCGCATAACCGACCGCGCAGCCGATGGCAATCGCGCCGATATCGACGGATTTGCCGACACTGCCGATCTCCGCTTCCAGCGCGTCGAGGCCGCGGGCCATGACTTTCTTCTGCTTCTCGATCCAGCCCGGCGACTGTTCGTTCGCCGCGCGACGCTGCTCGCCGATGCGCAGCACGCCGGCATCGAGAATGCCGTCGGCCAGCGCCTGGCGTCGCAGCGCCGCCCAGCGCGCCTCGCCGGCAGCCGGGAACATTTTCGGGCCGCCATGCAAACTGTCGAGATACTCGCAGATGACCGGCGAATCGAAGAGCGTCGTGCCGTTCTCGAGCACCAAAGCCGGCACTTTCGAGAGCGGGTTCTGCTGCGGAAGTCCGCTGGCCGGATCGGCGAGATTGGTCGGCACGCGCTCGATCCGGTCGTGCAATCCGGTTTCGAGCGCGAGCACGGTAACCTTGCGGACATAGGGGCTGGTCGGCGAAAAGCGCAGCTTCATCATGGTCGGAAGACCCCGTCTGGCGTTGGTTGATTGGGAATCGGAATCAGAAATTGTCCTTGCGGCGGCGCACCTCGCCGAACACGTCGACCGGATCGGCGCCGGCGAGACCGACATTGGCGGCGAGCACCGGGTCGTCGGCGCGCAGGAACGGATTGGCGGCCTTTTCATCGCCGAGGCGCGACGGCACGGTGGGCCGTGCGTCGGCACGCAGGCGCCGGATCTCTTCCATGCGCGCCCTGAGCGCCTCGTTGGCCGGGTCGACCGTCAGCGCGAAGCGCGCATTGTTCTCGGTATATTCGTGCGCGCAATAGACGCGCGCCTCGTCGGGCAGGCGCCTGATCTTGCCGAGCGAGTTCCACATCTGCTTCGGATTGCCTTCGAACAGGCGCCCGCAGCCGAGCGAGAACAGCGTGTCGCCGCAGAACAGCGCCTTCGATTCCGGAAACCAGTAGGCGATATGGCCGCGCGTATGGCCCGGCACGAAGAACACGTCGGCATGCGCATGGCCGAACTCGTAGCCGGTCGCTTCCGAGACTTCGACATCGATTCCGGGGATGCGTTCGCGGTCGTAGGCCGGTCCCACCACGATGCATCCGGTCGCCGCCTTCAGAGCGCGGTTGCCGCCGACATGGTCGCCGTGATGGTGGGTGTTGACAATGTGCGTGAGCTTCCAGCCGAGCCGGTCGAGCGCCGCCGTCACCGGCTCCGCCTCGGCCGGGTCGACCACGCCGACGGCGCCGGTTTCGGGCTCGCGCACGAGGTACGAATAGTTATCGGTCAGCAGCGGAATCTGGCGGATTTCGAGCTTGCTCATGGCCGGCGCAGCCTAGCACTTCGACCGGGACGAACCAACGCCGCCGGTCCGCCGCACCGCTGCGACGCTTTGCCATGCGCCTCGTGCTATGATCGCGCCCATGTGGAACGACGTCGTCGAGCTGAACGATTTCTACCGGTCGCCGCTGGGCGAGCGGGCGCGCCAGATGATCCGGCTGCGCCTGCGCGCGCTGTGGCCCGACCTGAGCGGCCAGAGCGTGCTCGGGCTGGGCTATGCCGCGCCCTATCTGCGACAGTTCGCCGGCGAGGCCGTGCGCATCGTCGCCGCGATGCCGGCGCAGCAGGGCATCATCCCGTGGCCTGAGGACGGCGACAATCGCGCGGTGCTGGTCGACGAAACTGCGCTGCCGCTGCCGGACAGTTCGGTCGACCGCGCGCTGGTCGTGCATGGCGTCGAATGCGCCGAACACCTGCGCGACATGCTGCGCGAGGTCTGGCGCGTGCTGGCGCCGTCCGGTCGCGCCGCCTTCGTCGTGCCCAACCGCTCCAGCCTGTGGGCGCAGATCGATCGCACGCCGTTCGGCCAGGGCCACCCCTATACGCAGGCGCAGATCCAGCGCCTGCTGCGCGGCAGCATGTTCACGCCGGTCGGCGCGGTGCGCGCGCTCTACATGCCGCCGATGAAGCTGCGGCCGATGATCCGCACGGCGGGTGCCTGGGAACGGGCGGGCGCGCGGCTCTTTCCGCGCATCGGCGGCGTGATGATCATCGAGGCGGTGAAACAGCTCTATGGCGGGCAGGCGATCCCGGTGAAGCGCACGCGTCCGGTCGTGGTCGCGCTGCCGCAACCGATCCGGCCGGCGCATGCGGGACGGCATCTCGATCGCGCGTCCCGGCATCCCGACCGCGAGGACGGCTAGCCGGCCAGCTTCGACAGCACGAAGGCCAGCAGGAACCCGACGACGGCGATCATGCCGGCGAATTCGTGCGTGATCTCGAACGCCTCTGGAATCATCGTATCCACGACCATCGCGAGGATTCCGCCGGCCGCGACGGCAAGCGCGATCGCGATCACCGCCGGTCCCGCATCGGCCAGCGCAACATTGCCGATCAGCGAGGCGACCCCGGCGAGCACGGCGATGCCGCCCCAGATACCGAATACGTAGGCAGCGCTGCGTCCGGCCTTGCGCATGCCGGCTGCACTGGCGAGCCCTTCGGGCAGGTTCGAAAGGAACACCGCCAGCACCATGACGACGCTGACGCCGACGCCTTCGATCATGCCGGCGCCGATCGCGACCGACTCCGGGATGCCGTCGAGCAGCGCGCCGACCGCGATCGCAAGCCCGGTGCCCTCGGCGGCCGTTTGCTGCGGTTGCCGCGAGCGCTTGCGGTTGTGGCCGCCGGAACGCGTGATGACGACATTCGCCAGCGAAAAAGCCAGCGCGCCGCCGAGGAATCCCAGCGAGCTGCCGACGAACCCGCCCTTGCTGTAGGCGTCCTCCATCAGCTCGAACGAGAGGGCGGAGATCAGCACGCCGCTGCCGAAGGCCATGGTCGCGGCCACCGCGCGATAGGGCAGGTTGACGAGATAGACGATCCCGGCGCCGATCAGCAGCGCGGAACCGCCGAGCAGGCCCCAGAGCAGGGCAGCGAAGGGGCCGCTCATCGATGCCTGCCCGACGCCATGGGGTGTTTCCGGCGACGCCTAGCGCCGCTTCAGCAGGAAGAGCGCCTGCTCGCCGAACAGGTTGGCGTGGCGGAACGAGCGGATCCGGCTGGCCTGACCGTTGGCCGTGATGGCGATCGCGCGCTCGACCTCGACCTCGAGCTCGCGGCACAGCGAGGTGAAATCCGCGATCGTGCAGAAATGGATGTTCGCGGTGTCGTACCAGCGCGCCGGCAGCAGGTCGGTTTCCGGCATCCGTCCGATCGCGGCGAGATGCCAGCGCACGCGCCAGTGTCCGAAATTGGGAAACGACACGACCGCGCGGCGGCCGATGCGCACGAGATGCTCGAGCACGGCGCGCGGCTGGTGCGTGGCTTGCAGGGTCTGGCTCAGCACGACGTGATCGAACGCGTCGGCCGGATAGTCCTTGAGGTCGGTGTCGGCGTCGCCCTGCACGACCGAGAGGCCGCGCGCAACGCACGCATTCACGCCGGCCTGGCTGATCTCGACGCCGCGCCCGTCGACCTGCTTGAAATGAACGAGATACTCGAGCAGCGCGCCGTCGCCGCAGCCGACATCGAGCACGCGCGAGCCCGGCTCGATCATGTCGGCGATGAGCTGCAGATCGATGCGGATCGACCGCCGTGCGTTCGAGACATCCATCTCAGGCGATCCCGCGATGTTCGGCGCAGCCGGCGATGAAGCCGCGCAGGGTCGCGAACAGCTCCGGCTCGTCGAGCAGGAAGGCGTCGTGGCCCTTGTCGCTTTCGATCTCGACGAAGCTGACGTTCGCAGCCACGGCATTCAGCGCGTGCACGATGGCGCGGTTCTCGGCGGTCGGAAACAGCCAGTCGCTGGTGAAGGAGACGATGCAGAAGCGCACCGGCGTGTTGCGGAAGGCGTTGGCCAGCACGCCGCCATGTTCCGCCGCCAGGTCGAAATAGTCCATCGCCCGCGTGATGTAGAGATACGAGTTCGCATCGAACCGCTCGACGAAAGTCGAGCCCTGGTGCCGCAGGTAGCTCTCGACCTGGAAGTCGGCATCGAACCGGTACGACAGCGCGCGCCGGTCCTGCAGGTTGCGCCCGAACTTGCGATGCAGCGCCGCCTCGGAGAGGTAGGTGATGTGCGCGGCCATGCGTGCGACCGCCAGCCCGCGCGCCGGCACGCGGTCCTGCTGGACGTAGCTGCCGCCGCACCAGTCGGGATCGGCCATGATCGCCTGCCGGCCGACTTCGTGGAACGCGATGTTCTGGGCCGAGTGCCGTGCCGCGCACGCGATCGGAACCGCCGAGAACACGCGCTCGGGATAGGTCGCGGCCCATTGCAGCACCTGCATGCCGCCCATCGATCCGCCGGTGACGCAGAAAAGTTTTTCGATGCCGAGATGATCGAGCAGCCGAGCCTGCGCGCGCACCATGTCGGCAACCGTGATGACAGGAAATTGCAGGCCCCAGGGTTCGCCGGTCGCGGGGTTGATGTCGCGCGGGCCGGTCGAACCCATGCAGCCGCCGAGCACGTTGGCGCAAATGACATGGAACCGGTCGGTGTCGAGCGGCTTGCCGGAGCCGATCATGGTTTCCCACCAGCCCGGCTTGCCGGTCACGGGATGACGGCCGATCAGATACTGGTCGCCGGTCAGCGCGTGGCAGACGAGGATCGCGTTCGAGCGGTCGGCGTTGAGCGTGCCGTAGGTCTGGTAGGCGACCGCGAAGGGGCCGAGCTTCAGGCCGCAGTCGAGCGCCAGCGGGTCGTGCTGGCCCAGCACGATGCGCGGTTGGAGCTCCTCCGGTCGCACCCGGGCGACCGGCTTCAAGGCCGGGCTGTCAGCCACCTTTTTCGCGTCCCGTCTGGCCCCTGGAAATGGCGCGTTAGCTATGGGCGGGGGCCGCGGAGTGTCAATGTTTTCTTTGCCTTTGGGGGGGCGAACGACTATCACAGGGGCCCGATTCTGACCGCCGGCCAAGGCCCGGCGCGGCGTCAGGCGAGCCACAAAGAGCCCATCCCGAGCCCGTTCCATGGCGCAGAAACCCGAGACCCTGGACGATCTGCGCCGCCGGATCGATGCGCTCGACGATGCGCTGCACGATCTGCTGATCGAGCGCTCGGAGATCAATCGCCGGATCGGAACCCTCAAGTCGAAATCGCGCGACGACGGTCCGGCCTGGCGACCCGGACGCGAGGCCTCGGTGCTGCGCCGGCTGATCGCGCGCCATCGCGGCCCGCTGCCGCGCGCTGCGCTGGTGCGGATCTGGCGCGAGCTGATGACGGCGTTCCTGCGCCTGCAGTCCGATTTCACCGTCGCGGCCTATGTCGGCACCGATGCCGACGACGGCGCCTGCCGCGAAATCGCGCGCGATCATTTCGGCGGCCTCACCAACATCCGGACCGGCGAGAGCGCGCGCCAGGTTTTGCGCGAAGTCGGCGAGGGGCACGCCGCGATCGGCGTGCTGCCGCTGCCGCAGCAGGACGATGCGCAGCCCTGGTGGCCGATGCTGCTCGGCGGCGATGCCGGCACGCCGCGCGTAATCGCGCGGCTGCCCTTCGTGCCGGGCGCGCTGACGCGCACGCCGACCGAAGCCCTGGTGATCGGGCGCGTGCCGTTCGAGGCCAGCGGCCGCGACCGCAGCCTGATCGCGATCGAGTTGGTAGAGCCGGTCAGTCGCGCCACGCTGCGCCGCCAGCTCGATGCCGCCGGCCTCGACGGCGCGTTCCTGCAACTCGGTTTGGCACAGGGCGGCGAGCGCACGCTCAACCTCGTCGATGTCGACCATGGTTCTTCCGACACGAAGCTGGAGAAACTTGCCAAAGGTCTCGGCAAGCGCGTCGGGCAGATCGGTTCGATCGGCTTCTATGCCGTGCCGCTGACCCTCGAGGAACTCGGCGTCCGCGCCGGGCGGGAGGCCGCCCAATGAAACCGGTTCCGCGCCCCGGCATTCTCGACATTGCGGCCTATGTGGGCGGCGAAGCCTCGCTGCCCGGCGTCAATCGCGTCATCCGGCTCGCGTCGAACGAAAATCCGCTCGGGCCGAGCGCGAAGGCGATGGCGGCCTATCGCGCGCTGGCGCCGGAGCTGCATCGCTATCCGGACGGCGGCGCGACCGCGCTGCGCCGTGCGATCGCCGGCACGTTCAAACTCGATGCGGCGCGCATCGTCTGCGGCGCCGGCTCGGACGAGTTGATCGGCCTGCTCGTGCGCGCCTATGCCGGCATCGGCGACGAGGTGCTGTTCAGCAGGCACGGGTTCCTGATGTACGCGATCTCGGCGCGGACGGTGGGCGCGGTGCCGGTGGCGGCGCCCGAGACCGACCTGACGGCGGATATCGACCAGATGCTGGCGCATGTCACGCCGCGCACGAAAATCTGCTTCCTCGCCAACCCGAACAACCCGACCGGGAGCTGGCTGCCGAAGCGCGAGGTCGCGCGGCTGCGCGCCGGCCTGCCGGAGAATGTCGTGCTGGCGATCGATGCGGCCTATGCCGAATACATGACCGAGGCCGAGTACGAGCCGGGCGTCGCGCTGGTCGAGTCGCACGACAATGTTGTGATGCTGCGCACGTTCTCGAAGATCTACGGGTTGGCCGCGCTGCGCATCGGCTGGGCCTATGCGGCGCCGGCGATCGCCGACGTGCTGAACCGCGTGCGCGGTCCGTTCAACGTCTCGGCGCCGGCGCTCGCCGCCGCCGAAGCTGCGTTGGCGGATACGTCGCATGTCGAGAACTCGCGGGCGCACAATGCGCGCATGCGAAGCTGGTTCCTCGAGCGCCTCGCAAAGCTGGGTCTCGAAGCCTGGCCGAGTGGCGGCAATTTCGTGCTGGTGCGCTTCCCCGACGTCGATACGGCGGTAAAGCAGCTCAATGCGCGCGGCGTGATTCCGCGCCGCATGGCGCCCTACGGCCTGCCGGACTGCCTGCGCATCACCGTCGGCACCGGGGAAGACATGGAAATCGCCGCCGATGCGCTGGTTGGTCTCGCGCCGGCGGACCGCAAGGCGGGGTCGCGATGAGCGGCAAGCCGCTCTTCGAGCGCGTCGCGCTGATCGGGCTCGGCCTGATCGGCTCGTCGCTGGCGCATGCGATGAGGCGGCGCGGTCTCGCGCGCCGCATCGTCGGCCATGCGCGGACCGAGAAGACGCGGAAACGCGCGCTCGAAATCGGCTTCGTCGACGCGGTGTGCGAAACGCCGGGCGAGGCGGCCAAGGGCGCCGATCTGGTTATCGTCTGCACGCCGCTGGGCGGCTATGCCGACGTGGGCGCCGCCATCGCCCCGCACCTGAAGCGCGGCGCGATCGTCAGCGATGTCGGCTCGGTCAAGCAGGCGGCGATCCGCGATCTCGGCCCGCTGATCCCGGAAGGCGTCCATCTCGTGCCGGGCCATCCGGTGGCGGGCACCGAGCATTCCGGACCCGATGCCGGCTTCGCGGAACTGTTCGACGGGCGCTGGGCGATCCTGACGCCGCCGCCGGGCACCGATGCGCAGGCGGTCGCGACGATGCAGGCGCTCTGGCGCGGCTGCGGCAGCAATGTCGAGATCATGGAGGCGGGCCACCACGACCTGGTGCTCGCCATCACCTCGCATCTGCCGCATCTGATCGCCTACTGCATCGTCGACACGGCGACCGGGCTCGAAGATTCGACCCGCAGCGAAGTCGTCAAGTTCTCGGCCAGCGGCTTCCGCGATTTCACCCGCATCGCCGCGTCCGATCCGGTCATGTGGCGCGACATTTTCCTCAACAACCGCGATGCGGTGCTGGAGATGCTGGCGCGCTTCAACGAAGACCTGACCGCCCTGCAGCGGGCGATCCGCTGGGGCGAGGGCGACACGCTCGAAACCGTGTTCACGCGCACGCGGGCGATCCGGCGCGGCATCATCGACGCCAAGCAGGCCTGATCGACCGACCGGCGCTTCGGTGCCTCGTCAGCGGTCGGGCCATTCGATCGGCGGAAGCTCGGCGAATTCGATCGGTCCGATCAGCAGCTTCCGGTTCTGCAGCGTCACCGGCACGCGCACTTCCTCGAGCCCGCCGCCTTCGGGCTCGCGGGCGAATGCACCGAGCATCTTCTTTCCGACCGAACCCTGCTCGGCCGTCATGTAGCCGGCCGCGACCATCGCATCGATCGCCGGTTCGTAGCCGCTGACCGCGACCCCCGCGGCGCCCTGCGGCTGCAGGTTTTCGTCGAGCGCGATGGTGCCGTCGCCTCTGAAGCGCACCGGTCCCCAGCGACCGGTTGCGTCCTCGATCTCGATCGTGCCGCCGGCCCTGCGCCAGACTTCGAGCGCGGCCGCCGGCGTGCCGGGCGGGATCGGGCCCATGATGCGGCCCGCGATCGAAAGCTGGTCGATGCGGTCGCCGAGCGGCAGGCCGATCGGCGGCAGCACCAGCCAATCGAGGCTGAACGAGAAGGTCAGCAGCCGGTCGGTGTAGGCCGTCGGCGGCACCGGCGCCGGCTCGAGCGACAGGGCAAAGCCATTGAGCGACACCGTCCGGCCGCGTGTGTCGCGCGCCCTGAGGTCCGAACCCGTCAAGGTCAGCGCATCGAGCGAGCGGCGCCCGAGATCGAGCACGCCGTCGAGCGTCGCCGCCTCGACGACCAGCTCGGTGCGCGCGGCGCCGACGACGCGGATCAGCCGGTGCTCGCCCGGCCCGTGCAGTTCGATCGTCAGCGGGTCGAGCGGCGACGCTTCGGCATGGAGCGTGGGCCCCTGCCAGCCGAATCCTTCCGCCGGCATGGCGATGCGCGGCTCCGCGATCTCGGCGCGGATCGCGAACGGGAAGCCGGAGAAGACCGGCGCCGCGTATTCGACGGTGCGCCCGATCGCGCGCTGCCGGTCGGCCCAGTTCCCGAGCGCGACCTGGAACCGGTCGGTCGCCGTCTGCCAGTAGGCCCAATAGCCGACGGCGATGGCGCCGAGCGCGGCGGCGACCAGAAGCAGGCGAAGAATCGTCCGGAGACGGGGCATGCGGTTCGACTGTATGGGCTGGTCGCGGACGGGTCGAGCCGGAAGGGTCGCGTTCGAAGATGGCGATTGCGGGGCATTTTCTCCATGCGAGGCGCGCGACCCTGCCATCCCGGCCGCCGGCTTGTCGCGTCGGATGCGCCACCTATGATCCCGGCCGGTAACGAACGCGCGAGCGGGACCGGACGATGGCGAGCGAGCGGACGGGGATTTCGGCGCCGGGCGATGCGACCGCGCCGGTCGCCGCGAAGGGCGACGGCATTGCGGTCGCGCTGACGCCGCCGCTGTTCGTGCTGCTCTGGTCGAGCGGCTACATCGTCGCGAAATTCACCATCGACTATGCCGAGCCTTTCACGATCCTGCTGATGCGGTTTGCGATCGTCGCGGCGCTGTTCGCCGCGCTCGCGCTCGCGATGCGCGCGCCCTGGCCCAAAGGCTGGCGTTCCTGCGCTCATCTCGCGATCGTCGGCGTGCTGCTGCAGACGACCTATCTCGGCGGCATCTACGCCTCGTTCGCCTTCGGTTTCCCGGCGGGCGTCAGCGCGCTGGTGATGGCGCTGCAGCCGATCGTCACCGCGATCGCGGCGGGCCCGCTGTTCGGCGAGCCGGTCAGCGTCCGCCAGTGGCTCGGCCTCGCGCTCGGATTCGCCGGCGTCGCGCTGGTGCTCGGAAACAAGGTGGCTTTCGACTTCGACGGCTGGGCCGGCATCGCCTTCAGCCTTCTGGCGCTCGCCGGCATCACCGTCGCGACGCTCTACCAGAAGCGCTTCGGCGGCGGCGCCGATCTGCGCACGACCCAAGCGGTGCAGTACGGGGCGGCGGCGCTGGTCACGGTTCCCGTCGTGGCCGGGGTCGGCATCGGCACGGTCGAGTGGAGCGTGCCGTTCCTGCTCGGTCTGGCATGGATGATCCTGCCGCTGTCCGCCGGCACCTATACGCTCTTCCTCTGGCTGATCCGGCGGAACGCCGCGACGCGGCTCACCGCCTATCTCTATCTCGTGCCGCCGGTGACGGCGCTGGTCGCCTGGGGCATGTTCGGCGAGACCATGGGGCCGCCAGCGCTGGCGGGCATGCTGCTGGCGGTCGGCGGGGTGGCGTTGGTGGTGGTGCGGCGATGAACGAGACGGAGCTGATCGAAAACCGACGCCTGCGCGCGCCGCCCGGCGAGGATTTCTGGGTCTTCGGCTATGGCTCGCTGATGTGGCGGCCCGATTTTCCGCACAGACGCATCGAGCCGGCGCTGCTGCACGGCTATCACCGCGCCTTCTGCATCCGGTCCTACCATTATCGCGGCACGCGCGAGCGGCCGGGACTCGTACTGGGGCTGGCGCGCGGCGGCTCCTGCCTCGGGCGCGCCCTGCTGGTCGCTGCCGCGGACGGCGCCTACGTTGCAAACTATCTGCACGAGCGCGAAATGATCACCGGCGTCTATATTCCGCGCTGGTTCGACATACGGATCGGCGCCGATCCGGCGCGCGGCGAGCGCGTGCGCGCCGTCGCCTATATCGGCGATCCGAAGCACGAACAGTTCTGCGGCGGCCTCCCGGACGAGGCGCTCGCCGACATCATCGTCAAGGGCGCCGGCGTATCCGGCAACAATGTCGACTATCTCGAGGCGACGGTCCGGCATCTCGACGAGCTCGGCATTCGCGAGAACCGGCTCCATCGCATCCTGCGCCGCGTGCAGGCGATGCGCGACGGGCCAGGCTGAGCGTTCGGGAAGGATCGGCGATCGACGCTGCGCTAGGGCGCCGGCGCGGTCGCGAACCAGTTCTCCATCACGCGATAGAGCGCCGGAAAATCGACCGCCCACAGGAACAGCATCAGCGCGAAAAAGAAGCCGAGCGCCATCACGTACCAGGGCCGGTCCGGCGTCAGCTTGCCGCCGCACTCCTTGCAATGGTCGGCGATGCGGCTGATCTTCGCGCTGCAGTGCGGGCAGGTGGCAGCCATGGCCTCGGTATTCTCAATTTGTTATGATATACAACTAATTCGATTACAGCCAGCGGATCTGCTCGCATGCGCGAATTTTTGACCGACCCCGATACAAGAATGAATGCGACAGTACATTGGAAGGCATTCTTCGCAAACACATTTGGCCTAATTGCTGCGGCTGCGGTTGCCTTCGGACCAGATGTTGTGATTCGTGTTTACAACGATACAAATGTTGCGATTGATTATCTGAAAGAAGAGACACTTTGGTTGATTGCACTGGTATACGCAATTCAGTTCCTAATTTTTTCCTGGTTCCAAGGATACAAGACTCTAGACAGTTACATGTTTGGTGGATTGAGCCTAGTTGGTGATTTCATTCTCAGAGCATTGACGGACGCAGCTAGATTGGCTGGTGCAACAAAGTATGAGCTTATGAGAAGCAACCCGCGGCAAGTTCGTCACATTTTCTATGATTTTGTGAACGAGATGCCGGCAACACGAAGCCATGCCTTTAGCATATGGGGACGATACTATTCGCTAGTAAGTTGCTGGGCGATCGTGATTTCATGGTTTATCACAACGTGTTTAGCGGCAATTTTGATAGACCAAATCGATGGAATTTTAGTCGTCGTTCTTGTGTTTGAGCTTTTCTTGTTCTGGGTAATCAACGATTCAATCGACAGCCTTATGTATGGTCCAATACTGCAATTGCCAAAACAACAAATACAGAAAATTTTAGCGGATCATCGCGACAAATTGCGCGATCGAGTCAACCTTGATTTCAAAATTGAGGGTGAAAATGGCAAATCCAACAACCAAGCACATTGTGGTTGAAAATTCAGCGCCATCGCAGGCGCGGCCCGCTGAATCTGTGGTTTGGGGTTCGAGGGTTCTTAGAAAAGAGGGTGCAAAAAAAGTAGTCGAGCTAGGGTGTGGCCGTTTGAGGAATCTCCCACCGCTTCTAAATGCCTTTAGCAATGTCTCACTAGTTGACACAAAGCTACAGTGTGATCGCGTGCGCGATTTGCTTCCCAAGTCTGGGAAATGCACTTTAATGACTGTGGAGGAATTTACGAAGTCGAAAGGGCAGTTCGATGCGGCATTTGTGATATCAGTTTTGCACACGATGCCGAACTCTTACGAAAGACGCGGTCTATTGAGATTGGCATATGAACGGCTGAAGCGAGGGGGATGCCTTCTTGTAGATGTTCCGCAAGGTGAGACGTACTATGCGCGACGATGTGGGCGACATAACGCGTATAAGGATGGGTGGTTAATGAGTCGTGGTTCGACCTTTACATTCTACAAGAACTTCAAACTTGATGAGCTGCTCGACCTTGTGGAATCTTCGGGTAACTGGGATGTGTACGATAGGCTCACAAAGACAAAGCATTTAATCCGATTGTTTCGAAAGATTACTTAGAACGGGATTTGCAATGCCTTACACGAGGCACACCGCTGCCCACCGAGCACAAAGATTCGCATGCATTTTCGTTTGATCTGCAATTTGATCCTGCAGATCCGTCACTTCTTCCCAACGATGACCATTCATCGCCGCTGCATGCCCATTGCGAAGCTGTAAAAGAACTTGGTTGCTGCGAGCCATTTCCGCCGTGATCATTTCGATTTGATTCATTTGTTCCTCCATCGTCGATAGCAGCGACGTTGGTCGAATCGGGTTGCAATCTAGCCGCAGCGCGAGAACCCGCAGCTCGTGCAGAGGTCGCAGCCTTCCTGGCGGATCATCGCGGGCTGCTGGCATTTCGGGCAGGTCGGCAGCATGCGCGCGGCCGGACCCGCGCCCGAGAGGCCGCTGCCGGTGCCGCGGCCGGGCGCCGGCAGTTCCTTGCCGGCGGCGACGGCCGCCGCCAGCAGCTCTTCGCGCTCGCGCTTCGGATCCGGCATGAAGCCGATATCAATCATGTGGCGCTCGATCACCTCGCCGATCGCCGCCAGCAGCGAGGGCACGTAGCGCCCGTCCATCCAGCTGCCGCCGCGCGGATCGAACACGGCCTTGAGCTCTTCGACGACGAAAGACACGTCGCCGCCGCGCCGGAACACCGCCGAGATCATGCGCGTCAGACCGAGCGTCCAGGCGTAATGGTCCATGTTCTTCGAGTTGATGAACACTTCGAACGGCCGGCGGCGCCCGTCCTTCACGATGTCGTTGATCGTGATGTAGAGCGCATGGTCGCTCTCCGGCCAGCGCACCTTGTAGGTGCGGCCGGGCAGCGCCTCGGGCCGGTCGAGCGGCCGCGTCATGTAGACGACGCCGCCGGCCTCGTAGATGTCGGCCGGACGCGGCAGCGGTTTGTTCAGCGGCAGCTCGGGTTCGGCATCGGCATCCGGCGCGGGCCTGGCGGGCTCCAGCACCGCACCCGTCACCTCGTTCGGCCGGTAGGTCGTGCAGCCCTTGCAGCCGAGCTCGTAGGCCTGGGCGTAGACGTCTTTGAAGGCCTCGAACGACAGGTCGGCGGGCACGTTGACGGTCTTCGAGATCGAGCTGTCGACATATTTCTGCACGACCGCCTGCATCACGAGATGGTCGCCCGGCAGCAGCGTCTGCGCGTCGACGAACGCATCCGGCAGCGGCGCGTTCTCGCCTTTCAGGTCGCGGAACCGGCGATAGGCGTAATCCGTCACCTCTTCCTGGCGGCGGCTGCCGTCGGGCATCAGGACGTTGCGCGTGTATTTGAAGCTGAAGACCGGCTCGAGCCCCGACGACACGTTGCCGGCGAACAGCGAGATCGTGCCGGTCGGCGCGACCGAAGTGACCAGCGCGTTGCGGATGCCGTGTTTGGCGATATCGGCCTGTAGCGCCTCCGGCAGTTCGCGGATGGTCTCGCCCGCGAGAAAGGGCTCTTTGTCGAACAGCGGGAACGTGCCCTTCTCCGCCGCAAGATCGATCGAGGCGCGGTAGGCGGCGTTGCGCAGCGCGTACATCCAGCGCTCGGTCAGTTCGACCGCCGCCTTCGAGCCGTAGCGCACGTTGCACATGATGAGCGCATCGGCGAGCCCGGTGATGCCGAGACCGATACGGCGCTTGGCGCGCGCCTCGAGTGTCTGCTGCGGCAGCGGGAATTTCGAGACGTCGATGACATTGTCCATCATGCGGATCGCGACCGGCACGATGTCCTCGAGCGCCGCGATATCGAGCGCGGCATCCGGCTCGAACGGGTTGACCACCAGCGTCGCGAGATTGATCGAGCCGAGCAGGCAGGCGCCGTAGGGCGGCAGGGGCTGCTCGCCACAGTTATGAACATAGAGCCCGTTGGCGCAGAAGGCGTTCGCGCCGGGAACGCGAACGTCGAACACCTCTTCCTCGCCGTCCGGTTCCAGCCCCGCGACCTCGACGAGGAAGGGTTCGCGATTGAGGGCCCGCCTGTAATTCGCCAACGCGGTATGCAGCCGCGCGGCCTTGTCGCTGTCGACGAAGCCGACCGCCGCCTCGAACCGCTCGAGATTCTCGCCGGCAATAATCAGCTCGTGCTGCGCCAGCGTCTCGTAGTCCTTCGATCCGCCGCGACCGTCCGGCAGTCGCCGCGCGCCGGCCGGCCGTCGTTCGCGATGGATCGTCGAGACGATACCGAGGCGGAGCAGCATGCGTTGCACGGCTTCGAGCCGCGGCAGGTCGCTTTGCGCAAGCCGGATGCTGACGCCCTTCTGCTGGCTGCCCTGCACCGATCCGTCGGAATCGAACAGGCCGCGCAGGAAACCGCGATAGAACGCGCTGGAGCAGCGCTCGACGGCCGGCCCGATGCGCTTGTCGCCCGGCCGCATGCCGAGCGACAGCGCGAGCTCGCGCAAAGAAGAGGTCGCCATACGGTATTCGTTGCGGTCGCCGACGGACATCCAGCCGGCAAAATCGGCGCGATGCGGCAGGGTGCGCGCCGCCGCTTCCGCCGCCATCATCACCGCTGCGCCGCCGCCCTGCGCGTCTTCGCCGTTGGCCGCGCGTGCCATCGGCCAGACGCCGATCACTGCCTTGTCGGATTTCAGCGTGCCGTCGCCAACCAGCAGCCCGAGCAGATAGCCCTCATTCTCGCCGTGCAGGCCCGGCCATTGCGCCATCGCCCGATGATCGCTGAGCTTGACGACGTCGCCCGGTCGCAATGTCGATGCCGGTGTCCATTCGAATTCGCAGCGCCAGCGTGTCCGGACCGTGACGCGGCGCACCGGATGATCGCCGGTCAGGCGCAGCATCGGTCCCTCGGCGGTGGTCAGCCTGAAGACCGGCTTTACGCCGGACGAGAAGAAACCCTCCGGCCCGGTCTCGAACGGCACGCCATCGACCAGAAGGGTGGATTTTGCGCCGATCAGCTCACGGGCCTGCCGCGGTCCCCCGGTCGTCTGCACCCAACTGTCGCCGGTGATGCAGGGGTTGGTCGCGCTGATCGTCTCGCAATAGTGCAGGTTGTTCCGCTTGTTGATGCGGTCGATGAAGATCACGCCCGGCTCGGCATAGGCATAGGTCGCGCGCATGATGCTGTCCCACAGCTCGCGCGCCTGCACGACGCGAAAGGTCGTGCCGCCGAACTTGAGCTCCCAGGGCGCATCCTTGCGGACCGCCGCCATGAAATCGTCGGTCGCCAGCACCGAGAGGTTGAACATGCGCAGCCGCCCGGCTTCCTGCTTGGCGGCGACGAAATCTTCGATGTCGGGATGGTCGCAGCGCATCGTCGCCATCATCGCGCCGCGGCGATAGCCGGCGCTCATGATGGTGCGGCACATGGCATCCCACACGTCCATGAAGGAGAGCGGTCCCGAGGCGTCGGCGCCGACGCCCTTGACCGGTGCGCCGCGCGGCCGCAGCGAGGAGAAATCGTAGCCGATGCCGCCGCCCTGCTGCATGGTGAGCGCCGCTTCGCGCAGATGCTCGAAGATGCCGCCCATGTCGTCCGGGATCGTGCCCATGACGAAGCAGTTGAAGAGCGTGACGTTCCGGTCGGCGCCGGCGCCGGCGAGGATGCGGCCGGCCGGCAGGAAGCGGAATCCTTCGAGCGCCCCGTAGAAACGCTGCTCCCAGCGCTCGCGATCGCGCTCGGGTTCGGCGAGGGCGCGCGCGACGCGGCGCCAGCTGTCCTCGACGGTCTTGTCGACGGCAGCCCCGCCGGCCTGCTTCAGCCGGTATTTCATGTCCCAGATTTGCTGGGCGATCGCCGAAATCTGCGCCATCGGTCTCTCGAACGGGCCCCGGTCCCCGGATGCAAAACCCGCGGCCGAAACCGGTCCGCGGGACAGGAAATCATACTAGCGTTCGCCTTCTGTTTCCACCTAATTCGATCGGGTCTATCCCCTTGAAACAAGTACGGCCGGACCCCACCTATCCCTCAGAGCAAGGGGAAAACCATGAAATATTCTTTCAAAGCCTTCCAGACCGAGTTCCCGGACGATGGGGCCTGTCTCGACCGGATCATGCTGGTCAAATTCGGGGGTAACGAGTTTAGCTGCCCAGGCTGTGGGGCGAACTCCAAATTCTCCCGGATCACCAAGCGGCGGGCTTATGCCTGCCAGCACTGTGGCCATCACGTTTACCCCTGTGTTGGTACCCCGTTCGAGAAATCGCGGACCCCGCTGACCGCGTGGTTTTTCGCGATGTATCTAATGACCAGCACGCGGCATGGCGTGGCTGCCAAGGAATTAGAGCGCCAGATCGGCTGCACCTATAAGACCGCGTGGCGGATGGCGCACGAATTGCGGAAGCTGATGGCGCAGTCCGACAACCACGGCCCGCTGTCGGGTCACGTTGAAATCGACGAAACCCTGATTGGCGGAAAGAAAAAGAACCCGACCGGTCGGCGCGGCCCCAATCTCGAAAACAAGACCGTCGTTTTCGGCATGTTAGAGCGTGACGGCGGGCTGGTCCGCGCGGGTCCGGTCAAGGATGCCAAGCAAACCACACTAGAGCCGATCATTCGCAGCAACGTCATTCGTGGCAGCCGCATAAGCACAGACGAGCATGGTGCCTATGCCGATCTCCGCAGCAGCGGCTACAAGCATCATACCGTGACGCACTCACGCAAAGAGTATGTGCGGGGCGACACTCACGTTAACGGTATCGAAGGTTACTGGTCACACCTGAAACGCAGCATTCGCGGAACCAATATCGGCGTATCAGAAAAGCACCTTTGGAAATACGTCTCGGAATTCTCGTTCCGCTACAATCTGCGGAAAGCACCCCCGAGCGCTATGTTCCACTGCCTTCTGACTTCCCTTTCGCTGCCGCGCCTAATAGAGCCGTGAAATCCTCTTTGTGTCGTGGGTTATCCGGCGTGGTTGGAGATTCCGACTCTGCAATGGGTTCCGAATCGGACGGCGCGAGGCCAGCAGCGATAGTGTCTTTTTCTGCCTGTTCTCGCATCTTCATCAGGGGATCCATGTTAAGCAGCCTCAATATCTCCGCGCCAGGAATGGCACACGTCATGCCGCTCAATCCGTTTATGAAACGCTTGTCTTTTATGACGGCAGTTCCGGCGGACTGCTGTTTAACCGAGCCGTCGTTCTCGATTTCCCACCGCTCTGGAAACTGCCCCCAATGAATACCCAACAACCGCACCATATGTCCCGTTGGAATCCGGTTCTTGTTCGGGAAAAACGACCCCGGCGTCCGATAAACCCAAACCGGGCTGCCCGAGTAACCGGTACGACTGTGCATATCCAAGACGACGGAGCGCCCCTCGTGCATCGTGGGCTGGCGAACATGCGCGGCGGCTATGCTGATGTGGCCAAACCTAAAGGCAGGACGGTTGACGGCACCGCCGTCGTAATCAATGAACCGCCCAACCATGAATACATCGTCGGCCTCCCCAATCTCGCTAGTTTTCTCCATTTCGGCGGAAAGAATGGAACCAATCCCGACCCCGCAAGCTGCAAACACCTTCGCATCCAAATATAGAGACGGCGAAATCGCTATATCGGGGCCTCCGGGTTCAAAAAACCAATCCTCTGGACCGTAGTCTAACGTCTCCGCAGTGCCGTCCCTCCGGTTCAATCGAATGACCGGGCAGCCCTCCGAACAAACATTGTGCCAATTCGTGACCGCGTGAATGTGGTGGGCGCGCTTACCCCAGCGCGTAGACGGTACGGAAACAAAGAAACCGGTCCCGCCAGCCGCCGTGCCCGCGAGCGCATCGGCGACCGAGTGATAGAGAAAAAAGACGTTATCTAGCATCCATGAGTACTGGCCGAGCTGCGGCATGCCTGTTGGTATCCAGCGCGTGTAAGGGGTTCCGCTGGAACCATAACACTGCACCGGCGCACGCTCGAACGGCACGTCTAGCCAGTCGAAAACCAGCATGAATTCGCCTCACGAGTAGCCGGATACCATCCCGACTCGGTTACTTGTCCTGACGGGATAGAAGCGAATTCGATGATTTTTCCAAGGCGCATGTAGATAGATATGCCGGTATTTTCAACAGGTTGTGGAGTTTTCCTCATAATTCCCGGCCCCGCTGGAACCCGCGCGGTGCATCATTCCGCGCCGCCGGCCCGCGGCGGCCCCGGCAGCGCCCTGCAGCCCGTCTCGATTCGCCCTTCGAGGGTCGCCATGAAATCCCGGCGCCCGAGCCCGGGCGGGATCGGCGGCAGGAACCGGATCGCGATCGTGCCTGGCCGCTTCGCGAACCGCCGCCTTCCCCAGTAGCGGCCCGAATCGAGCGCGACCGGCACGACGGGCACGCCGAGCCGCTGGTAGAGCGCGGCCGCCCCCGGCCGATAGCGGGTCCGCTCGCCGGGCGCCATGCGGGTGCCTTCGGGAAAGATCACGATCGAGCGGCCCTCGTCGATCGCGCGTTCGGCGGTCGCAAGCATGCGCCGCAGCGCGCTGCCGCCGGCCGACCGGTCGACGGGGATCGGCCGCGAGCGCGCGAGGAGCTGCCCGAACAAGGGCAGCCAATAGAGTTCGCGCTTCAGCACGTAGGCGCAGTCCGGCAGCAGCAGGGCGAAGATCAGCGTGTCCCAGGTCGACTGATGCTTGCTGGCGTAGATCGCCGGCTCGGGCAGGAGATTCTCCCGGCCGTCGGTACGATGGTCGAGCCCCACGATCGCGCGCAGCAGCCAGAGCGTGCCCCGGCACCAGAGACGTCCCAGCCGGTGCATCCAGCGCCAGGGCAACGGCAACAGCAGCACGCCGAAGGTCACGATCAGCGCGGTCCACAGGAAAAAGCCGATATTGAACAACAGCGACCGCAGCCAGGCGACCGGCGTTGCTGCTTCCGTCGCGCTCACTCGAACCCCTCGCAGCCGACGAGGCGTGTGGTCAGGTATTTGACGAACTCGCCGGCGGCGATCGCGAAGGCATCGGCATTCTCGAACCAGCCGCGTCCGGCGGTGCTGTCGGGAAACACCGGGTTCGCCAGGATCGTCGCGTCCGGCATCGCGCAGCGCATGAGATAGAGGCTGCGCGGCATGTGATAGTCGGCCGTCACCAGCCGCACCGATGCGAACCCGTTTTCGCGCATCCAGGCCGCGGTCTCGCGCGCATTGCCGGCGGTGTCGCGCGCGACGTAACCGAGATCGACGCAGCACCCGATCGCGGCTTCGATCTCCGGCGTGGCGGTTCCCTCCGGCAGAAGCGTGACGATCTCCGGCAGCACGACATCGTTGTGGACGCCGGTCACCAGCAGCCGCTGCGCGTCGCCCGCCGCCAGCAGCCGCACCGCTTCGGCGACCCGCTGCGCGCCGCCGGTGAGCGCGACGATGGCATCGGTCTTCTCGCCCGGCGCTTCGGGCGCCTCCGGCAGTTTCGCCACGAAGGCAAGGAACCCGATGCACCAGAGCAGCAGCAGGACGGCTGCGGGCCAGAGCAGGCGGCGGAGGCGGCGCATGGGCCTAGAGCATCCGGTGCAGGGTGGCGAACACGGTGCGGCGCGCCGTCAGCATGGCCAGCAGGCCCGCGACCGGCACCAGGACGGCGATCCAGATCCAGCGCAGCCAGTCCGGCTGCAGGGCCGGCAGGAACGGTACCGCCACCAGCCCCACGACACGCCCCAGCGCCCACCAGGTCGCAGCCGCCAGCAGCAGGCCGAAGGCGCCGCCGATGAGGCCGAGGAACAGCGCATGACGCTGGATCTGGCGCGCGACATAGACGTCGCGCGCACCCACCAGATGCGCGATCTCGATGATGCGCGCATGAACCGCGAGCCCGGTTCGCGTCACGAAATAGACGACGAGGACACCGGCCGCCGCGACGATGGCGACGACGATGACCGCCATGAGCTGCAGGCCGCGTCCGAACCGCACCAGGTCGCGCGCCCAGCGGCCGTGATCGTCGACCACCGTTTCGACCCCGGAATTCGCCAGCCGCTCCTCGATCGTCGCCGCGTCGAGGCTCTGACCCGCGCGCGCGGTCACCGCGATCACGTCGGGCAGCGGCAGGTCGAGCGCCGCGTCGACCGGGCCCAGCCAGGGTTCGACCAGCGCCCGCGTCGCGGCGTCGTCGAGCACCCGGATCCGTTCGACCGCGGAGATCGTCGTCAGGTGATCGATCACCATCTGCAGGCGCGCCGCGCGTTCGGCCCCGGCATCGGCGCTGCCGCTCTCGACCGGCATCACCTGCACGGTGAACTGGCCGATCAGCCCGCGCTTCCAGCCGGCAACCGCATCGTCGACCGCGAGCGCGCCGGCCAGCGCCAGTGCCGCGAGATAGACCATCATCGCGAGAATCCACGGCAAATGGCGCCAGGCGCCCTCGCGATCGAACGGCAGGTCGCTGCGCAGCAGTCGCATTCAGGCCTCCGCCCGGCGCGCCGGCCGGGGAACGATGCGCCCGTCCTCAATCCGCAGCTGGCGATGGCCGAACCGCGCCACCAGCGCCTCGCTGTGGGTTGCGATCAGCACCGTCGTGCCGAGGCGGTTGAGTTCCTCGAAGAGGTACATCAGCCGCACCGCCATCGCGTCCTCGACGTTGCCGGTCGGCTCGTCGGCGACCAGCAGGTCGGGGCGGCCGATGACGGCGCGCGCAATCGCGGCGCGCTGCTGCTGACCGCCCGACAGCGTCGGCGTCGGCGCGTCGATCTGGTCGGCGAGGCCGACCCATTGCAGCAGCTCGCCGACATGCTGGCGCACGTCGCGTTCCGCGACGTTGCGCACGCGCAGCGGCAAAGCGACGTTGTCGAAGGTCGAGAGATGTTCGATCAAGCGGAAATCCTGGAACACGATGCCGATGCGACGGCGCAGGTCGGGCAGATCGTGCCGCGCGACGGTGGCGAGATCGCGGCCGAACAGCGACACGCGCCCGACGTTCGGCTTCAGGGCGCGGTAGATCAATCGCAGGATCGACGATTTACCCGATCCGCTGGGCCCGACCAGGAAATGGATCGAGCCGGGCGCCAGCGCGAAGGATACGTCCTTGAGGATGTCGGGGCCGTCCCCGTAGCGAAGCCCGACGCTTTCGAACAGGACCAAGATGACGCTGCCCGTCGTGTAACGATTGCGGAACGGCGTCGAGAATCGCATGCGGGCAACGCCAGCGTCCAGCGCGGCGCCGGGCCGCGAATCGGGCCGTTGCCTTGCCTGCCGGGCGGCTTCGACCTATAAGGCTCGCAGGGGTCCGCGGAAACCAAAACGACATGATCGTCACCTGTCCGGCCTGCGCCACCCGCTATTCGGTCGATCCGTCCGCCATATCGGCCGAGGGCCGCAAGGTCCGTTGCACCCGCTGCAGCCATGTCTGGCATCAGATGCCGCCGGCCGATCTGCCGAAGCGCGTCGATCTGATTCCCGAACCGCTGGAACCGGACGACCGGCCCGATTCCGTCGCGATTCCGCCGCCGGTTCCGAGCCGCGAGCGGCGCGGTTCCGGCGGCTGGGTTGTGCTGATCGTCCTGCTGCTGCTGATCGCGGCGGTTGCGGTCGGCGGCTATGTCGCGCGCGAGCGCGTCGTCCAGCAATGGCCGCAGCTTGCGCCGCTTTACGAACGGATCGGCATTCCCGTCGTCGTGCTCGGCGACGGTCTCGAACTCGGCGAACCGACGCATGTGCGGCGCGACCGGAACGGCGTCGCGGTGATCGAGATCGAGGGTGAAATCAAGAATGCGACGGAACGGCCGGTCGACGTGCCGAACCTGATGGTCGTGCTGCGCAACGACGCGAACCAGTCGGTCGCCGAATATGTCTACACCGCGCCGCAATCGTCGCTCGCCGCCGGGCAGACGCTGGTCTATCGCATGACGATCGAGGATCCGCCGGCGGAGGCGCAGCGGGCGGCGATCACCTTCACGGACCGTCCCGTCGGGCCCTGAGTTCGAGCGCGCGGCGTTCCGCCGCCGCCTTCCTCAGAACCGCCGCAGCAGCCTGTCGATATATTCGAGCTCGAAATCGGGCCGCGAACGGTCGGCCCCGCGCCGGCGAAGCTCTTCCAGAATCTCGCGCGAGCGCTGCAGGTCGGCTTCCTCGGGAATCGCAACGTCGCTGGTGTCGATCACGGCACCGGTGCCTTCCTCGCGGCCGAACGGATCGCGGTTCTCGCCCTGCATCATGTCCATCGGGCCGCCGCCCGGCCGCCGCACGAGCTGGTCGCGCAACTGGCTGCGCATCTGGCGCGCGCCCTGCTGCAGCTCGTCGAGCACGCGCACCTGCGCGTCGGCCGCGCTGCCCGCGTCGCCCTGGGTCAGCGATTGATGCGCGCTGCGCATCTCCTGCTCGGCGTTGCCCAAATTCTCGGGAATGTCGCCGGTCATTTCCGCCAGCCGGCGCATGAGCTCGCCGAGGTCCATGCGCAGCTCTTCCTGCTCGGCGGCCTGCTCGCCGAGATCGCGCGTGCCGTCCCCGGGGACCGGCTGCTGCGTCTCGCCGAACGTACTGTCGAGCAGGCGCTGCTGCCGGCGGATCAGATCCTCCATGTCCCGCATCATCTGGACCGCCTCGTTCGAGGCGTCCTCGGGTTGCGCCAGCATCGGGTTGGCGCGCAGGTTCTCGAGGATCTGCTGCAGTTCGGAGAGCAGGCTCTGCGCGGCTTCGCGCGCGCCGGACTGTGCGAGCTGCTCGGCCTGGTCGACCAGGTTCTGCAGATCGTCCCGCGTCAGTTCCATCGAATCCTGGTTGAGCGGCTGCGGGATGAAGCCGTTCTCGAAATCGCGCCGGATGCGTTCGGCCAGCGCGTTGACGAATTCGTCGAGCGTCTCGCGCAGCTCGTTCATCAGGCGCTCGATTTCCTCGTCGGGGGCGTTGTTGGCGAGCGCCTCCTGCAGCTCCTTCTGCAGCTCGCGCAGCCGCTGCTCGACCAGTGCGAGCTCGCCTTCCTCGACCCGCAGCGCGGTGTTCCACAGCAGCTTGACGACCTCCGGAAGCGTCTCCGGGCTGTCTTCGCTCAACATCAGGCGGCGGCCGGCGGTGACGAGCGCCAGGGTCACGATCGTGTCGTTGTCGTACATGTCGGTCCGGGTCGAAAGGCGCAGCAGCTTGTCGGCGACCTCTTCGACCGCGTCCTCGGCCTCGGCGATCAGCCGTCGGCGCTGCTCGATGATGGCGCGCGCGATCGGGTGGCGGAACGGTCGCTCGGGCAGGACAATTTCGATCGATTCGCTGGCGCCGCGCTGGCCGGCGGCGTCGGTCGCCTCCAGTCGCACATGCACCGGCAGGCCCGCCCAGGGATGCGCGGTGAGATCGCTGAACCCGAAAGCCGCGATCTCCTTCCGGTCGACCGCCGGCAACGGCAGTCCGAAGGCGATCGATTCGATATCGCCGGGACCGGTCCTGCCGTCGGCGCGCGTAATGTCGACGGTGACGGAGGCGATGCCATAATCGTCGGTTGCCTTGTAATCGAGCCGCAAGGCGTAGCGCTCGCTGGTCGACGGTTTGGCGCCGAAGACGATTTCGGGCGGCAGATCGGGCACCACCGTCATCGGCCAGCTCGCGATCTCGTCGCCGTCCTGCAGAATGCGCAGCCGGTCGCCGGTCAGGACGCTGGTCTCGAGGCGCCAGTTGGCGCCGTCGATGGCGGTGAAGCCCGTCTCGACCTCGCCCACCGCGATGACCGGTTCGCCGTCGCCGCCGGAGAACTGCGCGATCAGCGCGCTCGCTTCGGGCACGTTCAGCGAAGCGGGTTGCGATTCGGGGGCGCTGTTGGTCGACAGCAGAACGGGCGCCATGCGCGTATAGGCCGGCGGCGTGATCCAGATATCGTAGGCAACCGGCGTGGCCGATCCCGCGCCGCTGAAGTCCGGTACGAATCCGCGTGCGATGCGTGGGCCAAGATCGTCGCGCGCGGCGACGAAGCCGACGAGCAGCAGAAGAATCAGGGCGGCGCGCAACCCGAGCGGATCGCGGCGCGCCAATCCCGCCTTCGGCAGGCCGACGCGCAGTCTGGCGAGTGCGGCCGCGCGCTGCCGCTGATGCGCCTCCCAAAGCAGCGCCGAGCCGCGGTCGCCGAAGCCGCCGACCATATTGTCGTCGCGCGTGGTGATCGGGCGATGCGCAAGCGCGGTCTCGGTTTCGATCCGGCGGCCGGCCGTGCGCTCGTCGGGCATGCGCACCTGCCAGAGCGCGCGCGCGACCGCAAAGCCGAAGCCGATGACGAAACCCGCCAGTGCCGCCGCATGCAGCCAGCCCGGCAGCAGCGGACCGACATCGAACAGCAGGAACAGCAGGAACAGGCCGAGAATGCCGAGCGGCGGAAAGAGCGCGGGCCAGAGCAGCTCCCAGAGCAGCGCCCAGCGCGCCTGCGCGAGCCGCGCGCCGAGGCTGCGCGCGCTGGCGACGGTGGCGGTTCCTGCGCCGGCGCCCGCCGCCGCGGTCGCGCCGGTTCCGGTCGTGGGCACCGGGCCGGCGATCGCTTCACGCCGGCGGTTCGCAAATCTGCCCGAGGGCGCGGTCATGCGACGTCCCGTCTGGGGTTGGCTGCCGGCGGCCCGATCCAGTCCGGCAACCGATCGTAACCGATAATAAGGTCGTGCGTGGGCCGATCTTTGACAATTGCGTGAGAGGCGCCCCGGACCATGATTTCCGGGGCCGGCAGCCGCGCATTGTAGCCCGAGGCCATCACGGCCCCGTAGGCGCCGCAGGCGCCGATCGACAGCAGGTCGCCGGCCTGCACGGGCGGTAACGGGCGCTGCGCGGCCAGCACGTCGCCGCTCTCGCAGATCGGGCCGACGATGTCGACGCGAATGGCAGGCGCATCCGATGCCGGCTCGTTGACCGGCACGACGGGATGCTGCGCGTCGTAGAGCGTCGGGCGGATCAGATCGTTCATGGCGGCATCGACGATGACGAAGCTGCGCGCCCGCCCGCGCTTCACATAAATGACACGCGTGACCAGGATACCGGCATCGCCGACCAGGCGGCGGCCGGGCTCGAACACGATCGGCAGGCCGAGCGGGGCCACGGTCTCGCGCACGGACGCCGCATAGTCCCCGAGCGACGGCGCGCGCTCGTCGGTGTAGGCGATGCCCAGCCCGCCGCCGAGATCGACGCTGCGGATCGCGATGCCGTCGGCCAGCAACTCCCGCGTCAGCGCGGCAACCCGCGCGAAGGCCGCGCGATAGGGCGCAATGTCCATGAGCTGCGAGCCGATATGGACCGCGATGCCGGTCGTCTCGATGCCAGCCATGTCGCGCATGGCGCGGTAGAGCCGCTGCGCCTCGTCCACCTCGATGCCGAACTTGTTCTCGGCCCTGCCGGTCGAAATTTTTGCATGCGTCATGGCGTCGACATCGGGATTGATGCGAAGCGCCACGGGTGCGCGGCGACCCATGTCGCGCGCGACGCGATCGAGCAAGGCCAGTTCGTCGACCGATTCGACGTTGAGCTGGCGGATGCCGCAGTCGAGCGCGAATTTCATCTCGGCAGCGGTCTTGCCGACGCCGGCGAAGACGATGCGATCGGGCGGAACGCCGGCGGCGAGCGCGCGCCGCAGCTCGCCCTCGGAGACGACGTCGGCGCCGGCGCCGAGCCGGGCCAGGGTCGCGATCACCGCCACATTGCCGTTTGCCTTGACGGCGTAGCAGATCTCGCCGCCGACGCCGGCGACGGCGCCCGCAAACTCGCGATAGGCATCCCCGATCGCGCCGCTCGAATAACAATAGAAGGGCGTACCGACGTTTGCGGCAAGCGCGGTCAGGTCGACGTCTTCGACCGCGAGGCGGCCGTTGCGATAGGCAAAACGGCTCATGCGCGCAAAGCCCCGGCTAGTTCAGAGCCGGGTCGTTCGGATCGGGATACTGGTGCCCGAACTCGTCCGGCTGGCCGGGCGGCGGGTCGAGCGGGGCTTTCTTGCCGCAGGCTGCCAGCCCGCCCAGGCCGCCGCCGGCCAGGACGGAAAGCGCCAGCCGGCGAAGGAAGATGCGGCGGCTCGTGCCGTGATTCGTCATTTGTATCGCTCCCGGGCCGTTTTGATGGCGCGGCGGACATTCTCCGGCGCGGTGCCGCCTTCGCTGGTGCGACTGGCGACCGACCGTTCCGGCGTCAGGACCGAGAATACACCCTCGCCGATCCGCGAATCGACCGTCCGCATGTCCGCGAGCGAGAGCTGCGCCAGCCCGCAGCCCTTCTTCTCCGCCAGCGCGACGAGCCGGCCGGTCGCATGGTGCGCCTCGCGGAACGGCAGGCCGGCCTCGCGCACCAGCCAGTCGGCGAGATCGGTCGCGGTGATGAAGCCGGCATCGGTCGCGCGCCGCATCGCCGCCGCATCGGGCGTCATGTCGCGCACCATGCCGGCGGTTGCCGCGATCATCAGCGACAGCGCATCCGCCGCCTCGAATACCGGCTCCTTGTCCTCCTGCATGTCCTTGCCGTAGGCGAGTGGCAGGCCCTTGAGCGTGGTCGAGAGCGAGATCATCGCGCCGAGGATGCGTCCGGCCTTGCCGCGCACCAGCTCCGCCGCATCGGGGTTGCGTTTCTGCGGCATGATCGAGGAGCCGGTCGTGAAGGCGTCGGTGAGCGCCACGAACCGGTAGGCGTCCGAGACCCAGAGCACGATCTCCTCGCCGATGCGCGAGAGGTGGAGCGCCGTCACCGAGGCGGCCATCAGGAATTCGAGCGCGAAATCGCGGTCGGAAACCGCATCGATGGAATTCGCCATCGGCCGGTCGAAGCCGAGCGCCTTTGCCGTCGCCTGGCGATCGATCGGGAACGAGGTGCCGGCGAGCGCCGCCGCGCCCAGCGGCGATTCGTTCAGGCGACGGCGCGCATCGGCGAAACGGCCGATGTCGCGGCCGAACATTTCGACATAGGCCATCAGATGATGGCCGAAGGTGATCGGCTGCGCCGGCTGCAGATGCGTGAAACCCGGCATGACGGTCGCACTGTGCTTCTCGGCAAGATCGAGCAGCGCCGCGATCAGGTCGCGCAGCGCCCGGTCGAGCCCGTCGATCGCATCGCGCACCCAGAGACGAAAATCCGTCGCCACCTGGTCGTTGCGCGAGCGCGCGGTGTGCAGCCGGCCGGCCGCGTCGCCGATCAGGGTTCCGAGGCGCGCCTCGACATTCATGTGAATGTCTTCGAGCGCGGTGCTGAATTCGAACCTGCCCGCCGCGATCTCGGCCAGAATTCTGTCGAGCCCGCCGGCGATGGCGCGTCCATCCTCTTGACCGATGATGCCCTGGCGCACGAGCATGGCGGCGTGCGCTTTTGACGCCGCAATGTCCTGCGCGTAGAGCCGGCGGTCGAATCCGACGGAGGCGTTGATCCGCTCCATGATCTCCGCCGGCCCTGCGGCAAAGCGGCCGCCCCATATGGCGCTCGGCACCGGGTCGGCGGCGGGGTCGGCAGCTTTCTTCTTTTTCCTGTCTGGATCGGAGCTCATCGCTATCGGGCCATGAATACGAGGCGAAACTTACTGATCGGGGCGGTCGCGCTTGTCGGCGCCGCCGCCGGTTACGGCGCCAGCCGCCTGCTGCGCAGCGGTCGCTCCGGCAGCCCGCCCTTGGACGGTGCCGTCGCGGACTTTACCCTCATGAATGAACCGCGGCCAATGCCGCTCGATCCGTTCGCCGACGAAACCGGCGCCGAACGGACGATGGCGGATTATCTGGGCCGGATCGTGCTGGTCAATTTCTGGGCGACCTGGTGTCTGCCCTGCAGGGTCGAGATGCCCGCGCTCGACCGGCTCGAGGCCGCCATGGGCGGTCCGGATTTCGCCGTGCTGCCGATCGCGCTCGATCGCGAGGGCGCCGATATCGTCGTGCCGTACTACGAAGAGTTGGGGCTCGCCAGCCTGCCGATCGCCATCGACGCCGAGAACCGAATCGCCAATGCGCTCGGCATCCGGGCGCTGCCGACGACGATCCTCGTCAACCGCGACGGCATGGGCGTCGGCTACTATCTCGGACCGGCGGAATGGGATTCGTCGGACTCGCAGGCGCTGATGCGCTGGTACATCGAGCAGGGCAGGTAGGAAGGCCGCCGATCGGTGGCCCTCTTCTATTGATGGGCAAACCTAGTCTTTACGGCGTGGCAAAAGCTAATGTTGCATTCAAGCCGCAATGCTAACTATGACTAGCACAGATTTTGCAGGCGCAACGTCTGTCAGAATAGTGTCGGACGCCAACAGTGTATTTTCCTACTCTGTCTGCTCTGACAAATAACCTATCAAACAGATCGTCTTCCTTGTTCTCGGCATAGCGGCGAATTGCGTAGCTGCATGGGTCGGCAATTTGAATCATGCGAGTAAGGCTGCTGTCCACGAACAGCGGCGTCTCCACAATATGGGCGAGTTTTATCCAAAGCGTGCCAGCGGCATGAAAGTCGCGCATTAACCTAGTATGCTTCAGTGCCACAGACTGGTTGTTGTCGTGGACAAGCAGACCGAAATTTTTTTGACCTGGGTTCGGGGCTGTCTTGTCGAGGTATCTCTCAAATCTTGACACTACTTGCTCGAATGCTTGCTCGTCGACTGACCGGCGGGTCCGCACAGGATCGAAATGCAGTTTGTCGATGCACTCAGCGAAAAGGCGCGCATACGGCCAACTGGCAACGCAATCTGCAACCTCAGGGCACGCGGCTAACCTTTCTGGTCGTGTAAGATGAATGTAAGGAGATGTGTGACGATAGGTTTTCTTGGTTTGTCGCAATGTCTTACTTTTCTGCGCGCGCTGTAACTTTAGGAGATATGCTGCGCGTTCTCGCTCGACGCTTGACCGTCGAGCAGCCCAATCTAAGGATTCAAACTTTGGGATGCGAGATTGCTCGAGGTAGTTGTGAAGCAACCATCCGGTGTGAAGCTCGGCGTCAGCAAGACCGTATTTTGCCAATACCGCAGTGATCTCTAAATCTGCATCGCGCCATTTCGAGATCGGAATCGATACACCGGCCAAAACAAAATGGCTGCTAACTCCTGGTACTTCTGATGTTCCAGACTCATCAATGTAGCAAAGATGCATGGTGCCAATTTTTGAGCAAAAAAAATGCGACCGGGCTTTTAGGGCTTTGCCCTAAATCGGGACGCTTGGCGACCCTTCCCGGACGCTAGATATATTTACTACGCAACTATGGACATTTCAAGGAATTGGACCGACAAGAACGACCGTAGATTTGGCGCAAAAATGGCAGAAACGCTGGGATTCTTCTACCGCGTCGGCGTCGGCGGCTCGCTCGAATAATCGTAGAAGCCCTTGCCGGCCTTGCGGCCGACCCAGCCGGCCTCGACATATTTCACCAGCAACGGGCAGGGGCGGTACTTGCTGTCGGCCAGACCGTCGTAGAGCACCTGCATGACGGCGAGGCAGGTATCGAGCCCGATGAAATCGGCGAGCTCGAGCGGGCCCATCGGATGGTTGGCGCCCAGCTTCATCGCCGTGTCGATCGATTCGACGCCGCCGACGCCCTCGTAAAGCGTGTAGACTGCTTCGTTGATCATCGGCAGCAGGATGCGGTTGACGATGAAGGCGGGGAAGTCCTCGGCGCGCGCCGTGGTCTTGTCCATGCGCTCGGCGAGTTCCTGCACCGAACGATAGGTCTCGTCGTCGGTCGCGAGCCCGCGGATCAGCTCCACGAGCTTCATCACCGGCACCGGGTTCATGAAATGCATGCCGATGAACCTGGTCGGCCGGTCGGTCGCGGCGGCCAGCCGCGTGATCGAGATCGACGAGGTGTTCGAGGCGATGATCGCATCCGCCTTCAGCAGCGGGCAGATCGCCTTGAGGATCTCGCGCTTGACTTCTTCCTTCTCGACCGCCGCCTCGACCACGAGATCGCAGTCGGCGAGCAGCTTGTTGTCGGTGCCGGCTTTGATCCGCGCCAGCGCCTTCTTCTTCTCGGCCTCGCTGATGCGCTCGCTGCGCACCTGGCGGGTCATGTTCTTGTCGATGGTGGCGAGCGCCTTCTCGAGCTGCGCCTTGTCGATGTCGATCAGCCGCACGTCGCAGCCGGCGAGCGCCGCCACGTGGGCGATGCCGTTGCCCATCTGGCCCGCGCCGATCACGCCGATCGTCTTGATGTCCATGACTGGCCCTGCCTTTGCGTAGCCTTGGCGCTGTCGCTCGGTGTGAAGTGATGCCAGGGGGCGGCCTATTTGGCCAACTCGTTGGCGAGCTCCGGCATGACCTGGAACAGATCGCCCACCAGCCCATAATCCGCGACCTGGAAGATCGGCGCGTCCTCGTCCTTGTTGATGGCGACGATGACCTTGCTGTCCTTCATGCCGGCGAGATGCTGGATCGCGCCGGAAATGCCGACGGCGATATAGAGCTCCGGTGCGACGATCTTGCCGGTCTGGCCGACCTGGTAGTCGTTCGGCACGAAGCCCGCATCGACCGCGGCGCGCGAGGCGCCGACGGCGGCGCCGAGCTTGTCGGCAACCGCCTCGAGCAGCCTGAAATTGTCGCCCGACTGCATGCCGCGGCCGCCGGAGATCACGATCCGGGCCGAGGTCAGCTCCGGCCGTTCCGACTTGTGCACGTCGCGGCCAACGAACTTGGACAGGCCCGCATCGCCGGTGCCGGCGACGGTCTCGATCGCGGCGCTGCCGCCTTCGGCGGCGGCCGGCTCGAAGCCGGTGGCGCGCACGGTGACAAGCTTCACCTTGTCGGTCGACTGCACCAAGGTCATCGCGTTGCCGGCATAGGTCGGGCGCAGGAACGTGTCCGGGCCCTCGACCGCGACGATCTCGGAAATCTGCTGCGTGTCGAGCAGGGCGGCCGCGCGCGGCATGACGTTCTTGCCGTTGGTGGTGGCAACCGCGAACACCTGGTCGTAGTTCGGCGCCAGCTTCGCGATTAGCGGCGCGACATTCTCGGCCAACCGAAACTCGTAGGCCGGATCGTCGGCCAGCAGCACCTTCGAAACGCCCGCCACCTTGGCGGCTTCGTCGGCGACCGGCTTCGCGTTGCTGCCGGCGACCAGGATGTGCACGTCGCCGCCGACCTTCTGGGCGGCGGTCACGGCATGCAGGGTCGCGGCGTTGAAGGACGCGTTGTCGTGTTCGGCGAGGACGAGGGCAGTCATGGATCGTGGCTTTCTCAGATGACCTTGGCTTCGTTCTTCAGCTTGGCGACCAGCTCGGCGACCGAACCGACCTTCACGCCCGCCTGGCGCTTCGGCGGTTCGTTGACCTTGATCACCTTGAGGCGCGGCGCAACGTCGACGCCGAGATCGGCCGGCTTCAGCGTCTCGAGCGGCTTCTTCTTCGCCTTCATGATGTTCGGCAGCGAGGCATAGCGCGGTTCGTTGAGACGCAGGTCGGTCGTGATCACCGCCGGCAGCTTGATCGAGATGTTCTCGAGCCCCTCGTTGACCTCGCGCGTGACATGCAGCCAGTCGCCGTCGAACTTGAGCTTCGAGGCGAACGTGCCCTGCGCCCAGCCGAGCAATGCTGCGAGCATCTGGCCGGTCTGGTTCGAATCGTCGTCGATCGCCTGCTTGCCGGCGATGACGAGGCGCGGCTGTTCCTTCTCGACCACGGCCTTGAGCAGCTTCGCGACCGCCAGCGGCTCGAGCGGACCGTCATGCTCGACCAGGATGCCGCGATCGGCGCCCATCGCGAGCGCGGTGCGCAGCGTTTCCTGGCTCTGCGTCGTGCCGCAGGCAACGGCGACGATCTCGGTGACGGTGCCGGCCTCTTTCAGGCGCACCGCTTCCTCGATGGCGATTTCGCAAAACGGGTTCATTGCCATCTTGACGTTCTGCGTCTCGACGCCGGTGCCGTCGGCTTTCACCCGCACCTTCACGTTGGCGTCGATCACGCGCTTGACCGCGACCAGTACCTTCATCGTCTGCCCCTGGAGTTCCCGGATCGGACCGTTGCCGCGGCCGGCGCCTCAAAAAGGCCGCCCCGCCGGGCTTTTTCGCGCTGCACAATAGGGAGGGGCCGGCGCGGCTGTCAATCTTCCGCCTGCGCCGCAGAATCGCCGGAACGCGGCGGAAATCAACGGTTTATCGGGTCCGGCAGCAACCTGCGTCAGCGGTTCGCACCCGGCACCCAGAGCATGTCGGCCCTGCCCTTGCGATTGAGCCAGCGCGCCGCCACGAACAGATGGTCCGAGAGCCGGTTGACGTAGCGGATCGCCTCCGGATTGATGCGCTCCTTGGCCGCCAGCGCGGTGATCCGCCGTTCGGCCCGGCGCGAGACGGTGCAGGCGAAATGCAGCCAGGCCGAAGCCGGCGCGCCGCCGCGCAGCACGAAACTCGTCAGCGGCGCGAGCTCGGCATTCATGGCGTCGATCTCGCGCTCGAGGCGCGCGGTCTGGTCGGCGACGATCCGCAGCGGCGGGTATTTCGGCTTCTTGGTTTCGGGCGTCGCGAGATCGGCGCCGAGATCGAACAGATCGTTCTGGATTCGCGCCAGCATGGCATCGACCCTGCCCCTGGTGTGCAGGCGCGTCAGCCCGATCGCGGCATTGGTTTCGTCGACGCTGCCGTAGGCCTCGACGCGCAGATCGTGCTTCGCGAGCCGCCTGCCGGTGCCGAGCGAGGTCAGGCCCTTGTCGCCGCCGCGCGTGTAGATGCGGGTGAGCTTGACCATCGGGCCTAGCGCGCCAGCAGGTAGAGCACGAACACCACGACGGTGAAGCCCTGCAGGATCACGCGCAGCCGCATCAGCTTGTTGCCGTAGCGCCTGTTGAACTCGCCGGCCCGCGCCATCGAGAACACGCCGACGAAGAGCGTCAGCAGCGTGGCGGCGAGGCCGATGATCGTCAGCGTGAGCAGGAAGGACGACATGGGCGGATATTACACGAATGCGCTCGACCGGCGATTCCCATCGGCCGCCGGACGGCGAGGTCGATCCTTGTCGCCGCTGCGGCGCCCCGGGGCGGTCCTACCAGCCGCCGCCGCCGCCGCCGCCACCGCCGCCGCCCGACGAGCCGCCGCCGAACGAGCCGCCGGTGCGACCGCCGCTCGAGGACGGGCTCACCGAGGCTGCCGCGAGACTGCTGCCGAGGCCGCGGCCCAATCCGCCCATGCTGCCGGGCTGGAACCGGTCGCCGTGGTACCAGTTCGGGTGATAGGTCCGTTTCTCTTCGGTGAGGCGTGCGAACACGTCCGAGAACTGCTTCGCCCATTCGTCCTCGACGCCGAGCGCGATCGCATAGGGCAGCAGCTTCTCGAAATGCTCGGGCGTGCGTTCCGGCGGGTGATGGAAGGCAAGCCTGTCTTTCTCCGCGACCGTGAGATAGCGCCGCATGCCGTCGATCTCGTCGGCGACCGAGCGGCCGAGCGGCGTTCGCGCCTCGAGCAGCTTGAAGAACACGACATTGACTGCGATGGCGAGCACCAGGATGGCAAGACCGACATAACCGATCGCCTCAACCTGCGCGCCGGCGCCGAACAGCCAGCCGCCCAGGAAAGGTACGGCGAACAGCGACATCAGGATCGCGCCAGCGAGATTTCCCCAGCCGCGGCCGGCGACGACATCGCGCCAGAGCGTGAGGGCCTTCCATACCAGCAGCAGGCAGCCGAAGGTCCAGCCCGACAGCCAGAACGACATGAACAGGGCCAGCTCGGGCTGCGCGCTTTTCCACGCCACGACCAGCCAGAGCAGGATCGTCAGCAGGATCCCCGGCACGAACCACGTTCGGTTCTTCCGGAAGAATTTCTTGTCGTAGGTCGTCTGGAAATGCGACTTGAGCGCGGCCTGCGCCTTTTGCAGCACGCTGCGGTTGGATTGTTTCACGTGAAACATTTTCTCGGCGCCGATGAAAAGACGGCTCAGAACCTTCTGTTCGCCTTGGGAAAGTTTTTCGCGTGCATTCTCCGGTATGTCGTCGCGCCGGCGCAGCGTGTACTCCTTGTCGTTTTCCTCGATCGCGAGCCAGCCCTTGGCGGCCATGCTGACGATCGCCGTCGTGAAGGTCATCGAATCGAACTTCATCCGGTCGAGAAAGCGCATGGCCGCCGGCGGCAGGTCGCTTTCCCAGCGCGCAACGATCGGACCGGAAGGCGGATCCTGTCCGACGCGCATCCAGGCAATCATGTAGTAGACGAAGATCAGCAGCAGCCCGCCGAGGCCGATCAGTAAAGACTCGCCGTAAAGACCGCGCAGCACCCGGTCGGTCACGCTCGGCTCGGCGACGATTCCCTTCGGGAAGGAAACCGCGACGGTCATGCCCTCGTTCGGACCGAGCGGGCGCATCGTGCTGAAGGCGACGACGCGGTCGGTTTCCTGCCGGATCGCGACCTTCTGTTCGGTCGAGGCCACGGGCCCGGTATAGCCGGCGGCCGAAATCACCGTGGCGTGCGGCGGCAGGATCACGATCGCGCGCGCCTGCTCGATCGGGAACGGCCAGCCGTTGCCAGTCGCGTTCCAGTAGATCTCGTCATAGTCGGGCGAATAGCCGACCTGGTCCGCCATCCGGTAGCGGATCGTGTAGATCTGCACCGATCGTTCGAGAAACACGTCGGGGTCGCCGATGCGGATGCGCACGCCGTCCGGGATGGATTCGACGGAATAGGGTTCCCGTTCGCCGTTGCGCAGCACCTCGATCGCGTCGAAGCCGGCGCGGCCGGACGAGCCGACGGGAATGTCGCGGAAAATGCCGCGCTCGATCCGGTCGCCCTCGACCGAGACCGCGATCAGCTCGGTGATGCCGACCGCGCCGTCGGTCTCGACCACGATCTCGGTCTCGAACCGGCGGATGGTTTCGGCGGCGGAAGCGGGGAGGG
>Ga0187892_10001908_pt1 | contig 44873 bp, 37 predicted proteins | sample MA1701073metaG_FD_139345 | JGI IMG/M metagenome (GOLD analysis project Ga0187892, IMG submission 139345) | Bio-ooze microbial communities from a basaltic lava cave in the Kipuka Kanohina Cave System on the Island of Hawaii, USA - MA170107-3 metaG ...
CCGCGGAGGCGCTGCTCGAGGATCCCAGCCCGGCCGAGCGGGCCTCCTGGCAGGCGGTCGGGAGCTTCGCCCGGGCGCGCTGGGCCGCGGCACCCGGCGACCCGCCGCCCCTCGGGCCCATCGCGGAGGCGCTGCGCCAGGCCCCGGAGAGCCAGACGCTGCGCAGCCTGGCCGCGCGCCTCTACCAGGGCCTGGCCGTGGACCTCCTGGAGCGGGCGCGAGGCCCGGCGCCCGGCGAGCCGGCGGCGGGCCTCGCGGAGCGGGCGGAGGCGTTCTTGCGCGAGGCCAGCCGGCTCGCGCCCGCCGACCCCGACGTGCGCGGCGCCCTGGCCCGGGAGCTGGCGGACCAGCTCATGGCCCGCTGCGCCCGGCGCCGAGGCGTCCCCCGCCCCTGCTCGGCGCTCGCCCTCATCGATCGCGCCGTCGAGCTCGCGCCGGAGGACCCGGTGCTCGGGCTCGCGCAGCGCGCGATCTGGGCCACCGCGCGGCCCGCGGGTCAGCGCAGGAGCGGCTCGCCCGCGGAGTCGTCCCCGCCCCGGCGCAGGACCGCGCCCTCGTAGGCGCGCAGGTCGCCGAAGCGGGCGAAGGGCAGGCCGAGCGCGGCGCTCGGATCGGGGAGCGGCACGGCGCCGGTGCGCGCGAGGAGCTCCTCGATCAGCCGCTGCAGCGCCTCGCTGGCGGACCCGCCCTCGCCCAGGCAGCGGCGGGCGTCGAAGCGATCGGAGCGCAGCCGCACGCTGCGCAGGGGCCCGCGCGTCCCCGCGCGCCAGTCGAGCAGGAGGTCCACGAGGATCACGGGCTCGCGGGCGAGCCCGGATACGGCGCCGACGCCGATCGCGCCCACGGCCGCGTAGCGCAGGCGCTTCTTCCCGACGCCGGGGACCTCGAGGCGCAGCCCCTCGCGGGCGAGCTCCAGGGGCACCGCCTCCACCACCTCGAGCGGGGGCCCCGCGCTCGCGGGGATGGCCTCCGGCGCGCGCGGTCCGGCGCCCGAGTGAAGCGCGTCGGCGAGGAGCCTCGGGTCGACCCACTGCGGGCCCTCGGCGGGCCCTGGCGCGGCGCCGGCCCCGGGCCCCACCCCCGGGTAGAACGGAAACGCAGCGGGAGCCTCGACGGGGGGCTCGGGCTCCGGGGCCCCGGCGCGGGCGCGAGGGAGCGCGGCCAGCAGGGCCTCGAGGCTGCGGCGCTCGTCGAGGCCGAGCGACGGGGAGCCCAGGGCGCGCCAGGCCGCCTGCTCGGCGACCTCGGGATCGAGCTCCCGGGCGAGGCGCGCCACCCGGGTGGAGACGGCCGTCGCGTCGCCGCGCTCGGCGCCCTCGAGCGCGCTGCGGAGCGCCGCGCGGGCCGCCTCCTCGTGGCCGGCTCGTGCCAGCAGGGGGCCCAGCCGGATCAGGAGCGCCGGATCGCGCGGCACGGGGATCTGCGCGCGGCGGAGCTCGAGCCAGTGTCCGATCGCGGAATCCGCAGCGCCGCGCTGGAGCTCTCCCCGCACCACGCGCAGCAGGGCCTCGGCCGCCTCGGCGTTGCGCCCGAGCTCTCGACCCACCTCCCAGAGCGCGAGGGCCACGTCCGGGTCGTCGGGCGCCTCGCGCAGCAGAGCGCCGAGGAGCGCGAAGGCGCGCTCGAGCTGTCCCTCGGAGCGCGCCTGGAGCGCGCGCTCGAGCCGCGGCCGCACGAGCTCCGCCGGCGGCGCGGCGCCCGGCAGGCGCCGGCGCCGGGCGGCCGCGCCGCGCAGGCCGAGGCCGGCGAGGAGCCCGAAGGCGAGCCCGCCGGCCAGGGCCCAGACGGAGGCGCCGGCGCCCGCCCCGGGTGGCGCTGCCAGCGACCAGTCGCTGCCGAGCCCGTGCGGGAGGAGGAGCCAGCCCAGGGCCAGGAGCAGGGCCCAGGCGCCCGCCGGCCGGCGCCAGCAGGCGGGGCCCTGCGCCGCCCCGGCGCCCAGGAGCCCGGCCAGGAGGCCCGAGGTTCCGATCAAGGGCTCCGCCAGCTCGCGGTTCGCGAGCGCGAAGAGGCCTGCGGAGGCCAGCGCGGAGCCGAGCGCGACGAGCCCGAAGGCGAGCCGGCCGAGGGCCGGCTCGAGGATGCCGCCCAGGAGCAGCAGCGCGCCCAGGCTTCCGGCCAGGGGGAGCCAGCCCGCGTGGGCGAGGACGTGGCCCGCGAAGGCGAGCGGCTCGGGCGCGCTCGCGCGCAGGCCGAAGCGGCGCGCCGGGAGGGCCTCGAGCGCGGCCTCGGAGCGGGCGGCGAGCCGGTCGAGCTCCGCCTGCTCGCGGAGGGCCAGGGGCCTCGGGGTCGGCGCGGCGCCGCGGCGCCGCAGGTCGCCCTGGTGGAGCGCGCGGCGGGTCTCGATGGCCTGGGCGCCCAGGTGGGCCACCACCGCGGGCGGGGGCGCCAGATAGGGGTGCAGGCCGAAGTAGTCGCTCGCCACGGCGAGGGCCGCCCGCGAGCGCGCCTCGACCTCGCGCGTCGCGTGCTGCGCCCAGAGGCCAAAGCCGAGGCAGAGGCTGGCCAGCGCGGCGGTGAGCCACGGCTGCGGGCCCCGTGCGCGGGGGCGCCTGCCCGAGGAGCTCACGCGCGGTACCCCCTCTCGCTCCCGGGAGACGGGCAGAGCTCGCGCCCGGCGGAAGATCCGAATCTCCTGAACGGGCGGCTCCGCCCCCGGCTCAAGGAAATTCGCGACGGCGGGCGGCCGAGCCCGCTGGCTATGCTCTGGCCCTCCCCGGGGGACTCCGATGCCCGCTGGCAGGCCTTGCGCGCGCGCCCCGAGGCTCGCCCCCGCCCTCGGCCTGGCGCTCCTCGCCTGTGGTGCCCCGGCCCCGGGCCCCTCCGAAGCGCGCCAGGGCCCTTCCGACGCCCGCCTCGACGTGGTGGAGATGCTGCGCGCCGACCGGGACGCGCCCCGGCACCCGGCGGATGGGGGAGGTCGCGCCTGGCTCGAGACGGGGCCCGAGGGCCCGCCGCGAGCCGTGGCCGGCCAGCCGGGTCGCTTCGCGTTCGTCTACGAGGCCGGCGCCCTGGGGATCGCCCGCGGCGGCGCCCTCCACTTCCAGGTGTCGCCCTTCTGGGGCTGGAGCACGCCCCAGGTCGAGAGCCCCGAGGCCCCCGGCTACACCCTCGTGGAGCCCGGCGCCGAGGACCTCGCACTCGAGATCGAGACCCTGGACCAGCAGCTCCTGGGGCTCCGCTTCCGCGGGCGCGCCCTCGCGGCGGGCGAGCGGATCCGCATCGTCTACGGAGCCGGGTCCGCCGGAGCCACGGCCGACCGCTTCGCCGAGCGCGGCTCGCGCTTCTGGTTCGCGGTGGACGGCGACGGCGATGGGACGCGCGCCGTGCTCGCCGACTCGCCCTCGGTCGACGTGCTCCCCGGGCCGCCGGCGCGGCTGCTCGTGACGCTCCCCACCACGGTCCGCCCCGGCGCGAGCTTCCGCGCGGTGGTGGCCGTGCTCGACGCGGCCGGGAACAGCGGCGTCGAGGTCGAGGGCGAGGTCCGCTTCGAGGCGGTGCCGGCGGGCCTCGAGCTCCCGGCGCGCGTCCTCCTGCGCGCCGGCGACGGCGGGCGCGCGGCGCTCGCGGGCGTGGCCCGCGCCCCCGGGATCTATCGCCTGGCGGCGCGGGGCCCGGGGGAGCTCGCGGCCGAGAGCAATCCGCTCGTGGTGGGCGCGGGGCCCCGCGTGCTCTGGGGCGACCTGCACGGCCACTCGGGACTCTCCGACGGGACCGGCGCGCCGGAGGACTACTTCCTCTACGCGCGCGACGTGGCGGGCCTCGACCTGGTGGCGCTCACGGACCACGACCACTGGGGCATCCTCCCCCTGGAGACCCATCCGGAGCTCTTCGAGGAGATCGCGCGGGCGACGCGGCGCTTCCACGAGCCCGGCCGCTTCGTCACGATCCTGGGCTGGGAGTGGACGAGCTGGATCCACGGCCACCGCCACGTGCTGCACTTCGCGGACGAGGGCGCGATCCTGAGCTCCCTGGACGAGCGCACCGATTCGCCGCCCGAGCTCTGGCAGGCCCTCGAGGGGCGCCCCGCCCTGACCTTCGCCCACCACTCGGCGGGGGGCCCGATCGCCACGAACTGGGAGATCCCGCCGGACCCGCGCTTCGAGCCCGTGACCGAGATCGCCTCGGTGCACGGGAGCAGCGAGGCCCTGGACTCGCCGCTCGTGATCTACCGCCCGCTGCCCGGGAACTTCGTGCGCGACGCCCTGGGGAGGGGCTACCGGCTCGGGTTCATCGGAAGCGGCGACGGCCACGACGGCCACCCGGGCCTGCCGCAGCTGGCGGCGCCGTCGGGCGGGCTCGCGGCGATCGTGAGCGAGGAGCTCACGCGCGAGGGCGCGCTGGCCGCCCTGCGCGCGCGCCGCGTCTACGCCACCAACGGCCCGCGCATCCTGCTGCGGGCCGCGCTGGCGGGCCAGCCCATGGGAGCGAGCCTGCCCGCGCCGGCGGGGGGGCGGGGGCGCGACGAGCTCTATGCCGAGGTGGTGGCGCCGGGTCCCCTGGAGCGGCTCGACCTCGTGAGGAGCGGCGAGATCGTCGACTCGCTCGGCCTCGAGGGGCGGCGCGACGTGAGGCTGCACCGCCCGCTCGAGGGCCTGCGGCCCGGCGAGTACGTCTACGTGCGGGCCGTGCAGCAGGACGGCGGCGCCGCCTGGTCGAGCCCGATCTTCGTCGAGGCGGAGCCGGCGGGGGCGGGGGCGTTGGTGGAGTAGTGGACTGGCGCAGCCCCTCGCCCCGGGCGTCGAATCTCGCCAGTCCACTACTCAACCGACGTCCCCGCCGCCCCCGGCGCGGATCGGGTCGCCGACGCGAACCCGACCGCCCCGCAGGATGCCCGCCCGCAGGCCGCCGCGGTGGGCGAGCTCGCGCAGCACCGACCGGTGGGTGCGCTGGGCCAGCGACCGGCACGGCTCGCAGAGCCGGATCCCGATCACGCTCACCTCCCCCAGCGTGAACTCGACGCCCACCAGGTCGTTCAGGGCCACGCCGCGCGTGACGAGGTTCCGCCGCAGCTCCTCGGGCCGGAGCGCGAGCCCGGTCGCTGCGTTCAGCCGCTCCACCTGCTCGATCTCGATCAGCGTGAGCTCGTGGTCGCGGTCCGGGACCGCCGGGGAGAACTGGCCCTGGCCGGCGAAGTAGCGATCCCCGGCAATTCCCCGGCCCGCCTCGAGGCGGGCCTCCGCGAGGCTCGTCATGGGGCCGCCCGCGCGAGCGGCCACGTGGATCGAGACGACGCTGCCGACCGCGGGAGCCCTCGGGGCCACGGCCGCGACGCTACCGCTCGCCGCGGGCCAGCGCCCGCCGCCCGGTCTCGGATAGCATGGCGCCCGGTCGGCGAGGCGCGGTGCGGCATGGGCCGGAACGTCGAGATCTCGATCCTGCTCCCGGTCTTCGAGGCCGCGGCGACCCTCGAGGGCTGCCTGCGCAGCATCGAGCGGCAGACCGAGCCGCGCTTCGAGTGCGTGATCGTGGACGATGGCTCGCGGGATGGAAGCCTCGCGCTCGCCCGGCGCTCGGCCGCCCGGGACCGGCGCTTCCGGGTGCTGGCCGCGCCGCACCGGGGCCTCGTGGCGGCGCTCCACCTGGGGCTCGCCCACTGCCGCGGGAGCCTCGTGGCGCGCATGGACGCCGACGACTGGATGCACCGCGAGCGCCTGGCGCGCCAGCGGGCGGCGCTCCTGGCCGACCCGGGCCTCGCCGCCGTGGGGAGCCACGTGCGGCTCTTCCCGCGCCGCGCGCTCGGTGCGGGCATGCGCGCCTACGAGCGCTGGCTCGCGGGCATCGACTCGCCGGAGGGCGTGCGCCGCGAGGCCTTCGTCGAGTGCCCCGTGGCGCACCCCACGCTCCTGATCCGGGCCGGGCTCCTGCGCGGCTTCGGCTACCGCGAGCGCGGCTGGCCCGAGGACTACGACCTCCTGCTGCGGCTCCTGGGGGCCGGTCACCGGGTCGGGGTGGTGCCGCGCCGGCTCCTGGGCTGGCGCCACGGACCGGGCCGCCTCTCGCGCACGGACCCGCGCTACGCGCCGGAGCGCTTCATCGCCTGCAAGGCCGAGTTCCTGGCCCGGGGCTTCCTGGCCGGCGGCGCGGGCTACCTGCTCTGGGGCTACGGCGGGACCGGCAAGGCCCTGGCGCGCGCACTCCGCGCCCATGGCCGGCGCCCCGCGGCCATCGTGGAGCTCCACCCGCGGCGCCTGGGCCAGAAGATCGCGGGGGCCCCCGTGATCCACCCGCGCGAGCTCGGGGCCGCGCTCGCGGCGCCCCTCGTCGTCTCCGTGGCGGGTGCCCCCGCGCGCGCCCTGATCCGCGCCGAGCTCGCGCGCCTCGCCCTGCGCGAAGGCGCCGACTACGTCTGCGCCGCCTGAAGCGGGAGGCCGGAGCGGGGACGTTCCTTTCGTTATTTCGTTTCGGGGGTGGAAGCCATACGCCGTTGATCGCAGGTTGGCCTCCCGAAACGAAATAACGAAAGGAACGTCCCCGCTTTCCCGCTCAAAACTCCGCGGAGCCGGGGACGCGGGGGAAGGGGATCACGTCGCGGATGTTGGCCATGCCGGTCGCGAACTGCACCAGGCGCTCGAAGCCCAGGCCGAAGCCCGCGTGGGGCACCGAGCCGTGGCGCCGCAGGTCCAGGTACCACCAGTAGTCCTCCTCGCGCAGCCCGAGCTCCGCGAGGCGCCGCCGCAGCACCTCCTCGCGGTGCTCGCGCTGGGAGCCGCCGATCAGCTCGCCCACCTTGGGGACCAGCACGTCCATGGCGCGCACGGTCTCCCCGTCGTCGTTTCCGTACATGTAGAAGGCCTTGATGCGCGCCGGGTAGTCGGTGACGATCACGGGCCGGCGTACGTGCTCCTCGCAGAGGTAGCGCTCGTGCTCGCTCTGGAGGTCGGCGCCCCACCGCACGGGGAACTCGAAGCTCCGGCCGCTCTTCTCCAGGATCTCCACCGCCTCGCCGTAGCGCAGGTGCTCGAAGGGCGCCTGGGCGATGTGCTCCAGCGTCGCCAGCAGCGTCCCGTCCATGCGCTCCTGGAAGAAGCGCAGGTCTTCGGGGCAGCGCTCCAGGAGGGCGCGCAGGACGGATTTGAGGAACGCCTCGGCCAGCTCCATGTCGCCGGCCAGGTCGCAGAAGGCCATCTCCGGCTCCACCATCCAGAACTCGGCCAGGTGGCGGCTCGTGTTCGAGTTCTCGGCTCGGAAGGTGGGCCCGAAGGTGTAGACCCGGGTGAGCGCCAGGGCCGCGATCTCCGCCTCGAGCTGCCCGGAGACGGTGAGGAAGGCCTCCCGGCCGAAGAAGTCGCGCTGCCAGTCCACTCCGCCGGCGGCGTCGCGGGGCGGGGCCGCCGGGTCGAGGGTCGTGACCCGGAACATCTCGCCGGCCCCCTCGGCGTCGGAGGTGGTGATGATGGGCGCGTGGAGGAGCACGAAGCCGCGCTCCTGGAAGAAGTCGTGGATCGCGCGGGCCGCCGCATTGCGGACGCGCAGCACGGCGCCGATCGTGTTGGTGCGCGGGCGCAGGTGGGCCTGGGTGCGCAGGAACTCGAAGGAATGGCGCTTCTTCTGGAGCGGGTAGTCGTCCCCGACCCAGCCCACCACCTCGACCCGCGAGGCGCGCAGCTCGTAGCGCTGCCCCTGCCCGGGCGAGTCCGCGAGCGTTCCCGTGGCCCGCACGGCGCAGCCCGTGCGCAGCCGGCGCAGCTCCGACTCGTAGTTGGCGAGGGCGGGCTCCGCCACGATCTGGAGCCCCGCCAGGCAGGAGCCGTCGGAGAGCTCGAGAAAGCTCACGCCCTTGCCGTGCCGGGCGCTCCGCAGCCAGCCCGCCGCGCTGGCCTCCCCCCCGGCGGCGGAGCGGGCCAGGATCTCGCGCACGGATTCCATCCGCCGGCCCCCCGCCGCCCCGCGCCACGCGCGTCGCTGCCACTCTAGCGCGCGCCCCGCGGCGCAGCCGCTCGGGCGCCGCGATCGCCACCCTCAGGCCTGGGTCTCGTGCTACCGCGCTTCGCCCGGAGGGCGGCTCCTGCGGCTGTCTCCGCCTCCGCCACCCCACAGCCAAGAAGAAAACCGCGCCCGCCAACCTTTCGGGTCGCGGTGGCCGTGCCAGACGGCAATCACCTCGATCCGCGTCTCCTGGATCCGAAACAGCACGGCGTACGGGAATCGACGAAGCAGTGCCGAGTGAACACCGCCCTCGTCGGCGGGGAAGGACCGTGGGAGCCGTCGAATGCGCGCAAAGCTCGCCTCGACCGACCGACCGAAGGAAGTTATCACCGAGGCCTGGCTGCTGCGCGTCGTACCACGCCGCGGCATCGTGGAGGCCGCTCTCGGCCGCCGGCGAGAGCGCGATCGGAAGCGTCACTCCCGCTTCCGAGCCCAAAGGCGCTCGCGCACCTCCTCCCGCGGACGAGCGCGCTCCTGATCGAGCTCCTGCAGCCGCCGATCGAGCTCCTCGCGCTGTGCGTCCGAGAGCGGAAACGGCTCGCTCTCTCGCTCTGCGGCGATGCTGTCCCAGAGCTCCTCGACCAGCTCGAGCCGCTCAGCAGCGGTCAGCTTGAACAGCTCCTCGCGAAGGGCGTTGGTCATGCCCCCGAGTCTGCCCCCGACCCCCTGATGCGGCAAGCCAGGGGCTGTTCTCTACCGAGCGGTGCGTGAGCGGGCCGCCGGCGGGTCCCCCGATCCCCTCGCCCCGATCGTCCAGCTCGACCGGTCCGGCTGGTGTCAGCCCTCCGACTCGATCCCGAACTCCTTGATCTTGCGCCGCAGGGTGGAGCGGTCGATGCCGAGGATCTGGGCGGCCTGGCTGCGGTTGCCGGCGCAGTCCCGCATGGTCTGGAGGATCGCCTCGCGCTCGATCTCCCGGAGCGTGGCGCCGTGGGCCGGGCCCAGGCGCACGCCGTCGGCGGCGTGCGCGGGGGTCGCCTCGAGGCCCAGCTGGCGCACCCCGATCCGGCCCTCGCCGGCCTGGGCGCGCGCGCTGCGCACCGTGTTCAGGAGCTCGCGCACGTTCCCGGGCCAGGGCGCATGGAGGAGCGCGTCCATGGCGTCCGGGGTGAAGCCCGGGTGGTCCGGGCCGAGCAGATGCCGCGCGAGCAACGGGATGTCCTCGGCGCGCTGGCGCAGCGGCGGCAGGCGGATCTCGAAGCCCCGCAGCCGGTAGTAGAGGTCCTCGCGCAGCGCGCCGGCCTTGATCATCTCGCGCGGGTCGCGGTTGGTGGCCGCCAGGAAGCGCACGGAGACCTCGCGGGTCGCCTCGGCCCCCACCGGCCGCACCTTCCCGTCGTCCAGCACCCGCAGGAGCTTGGCCTGGTGGGCGGGGTCCAGCGTCTCGAGCTCGTCGAGGAAGAGGACGCCGCCGTGGGCGCGGGTCAAGAGGCCCACGTGGTCCCGGTCGGCGCCGGTGAAGGCCCCGCGGCGGTGGCCGAAGAACTCGCTCTCGAAGAGGTCGCGCGGCGAGACGGCGCAGTTGTGCTCCACGAAGGGGCCGCTGGCGAGGTTCGACGTGCGGTGGATGGCGCGCGCCACCAGCTCCTTGCCCGTTCCCGTGGCGCCGGTGATGAGCACGTGCACGTCGCTGCGCGCCGCCAACACCACCAGGTGTCGCACCTCCACGATCGCCTTGCTCTGGCCCACGATCTCCGGGATGCCCGACGCCACGCGCGCCGCCGGCGGCCGGGCCGCCAGGGCCTTGCGCACCGCCGCCAGCACCACGTGGGGGGCGGCGGGCTTGACCAGGTAGTTGACGGCGCCGAGCTGCATGGCCTCCACCACCTCGGCGACGTCCGAGTCCGCGGTGATCACGATCACCGGGAGGTCTCGCCAGCGCTGCTGGAGGTGGGAGAGGAGCTCGAGCCCGCCCATCTGGGCCATGCGCAGGTCCGAGCAGACGAGGTCGAAGCTTCCGTTCTCCAGGGCGAGGAGCGCCTGCACGCCGTTGGCGGCGGTCTGCACCGCGAATCCCGCCTCCTCCAGCACGAGCTGGAGGTAGGTGGCCGCGGAGCGCTCGTCTTCGACGACCAGGACCGAGCGGCTCACCGCCCCTCCGCCTCTCCCCCGCCCGCGCGCCGGAGCGGGAGCGCCAGCTCGAAGACCGCGCCCCGGGGCTCCCCGGGTCGAGCCACCAGCCGACCGCCGTTCTCCTGCACCACCTTGCGCGCCAGGTAGAGCCCGTAGCCGCTGCCCCGCCGCTTGGTGGTGAAGCCGCGCTCGAAGATCCGCTCGGCGACCTCGGGCGGGAAGCCCTCGCCCTCGTCCCGCACGACCACGCGGACCTCCGCGCCGTCCGTGCGCAGCTCCACCAGCCCCTTGCCCTCCCCGCGCATGGCCTCGACGGAGTTCACGACCAGCGCGCGCATCACCTCCACGAAGTCCCCAGAGGCGACCGCGAGCTCCGGGTCGCTGCCGTCGCTCCGGAGCTCCCAGTGGAAGGCCGGGTGCGAGGCCGCCATCTCGTCCAGCACGTGGCCCAGCTCCGCAACGGGCCGGCAGGGGGCCGCCTCGGACTCGCCGCTCTGGCGCTCGCGGGCCGCGTCCAGGGTCAGGTGCGCCAGCTGCTCGAGGTCGTCGATGGCGGCCTTCAAGCCCTCGAGGGCGGCCCCGGTGCCCTTGCCCTCGCCCAGCTTGGGCTCGATCAGGCTCACGAAGCCGCGCAGGCTGTGGATGGCGTTCTTGTGGCCGTGGGCGAGCCGCGCGGCGCTCTCCCCCAGCGAGGAGAGCGCGCGCTCGTCGGCGAGCTCCCGCTCGAGGCGCTCGAGGCGGTCTCCGAGCGCCGCGTGGCGCTCCGAGAGCTGCTCGTTCGTGCGCTTCCAGCGGGCGGCCACGAAGCACATGGCCCCGCCCATGCCGAAGAGGAAGCCCGAGAGGAGCGTGAGGGGGATCCAGACCCCGGTGTAGAAGCCGAAGACGATCTGCTGGAGCCACAGGGCGGCGGCCGCCCCCAGGGCCACGCCGGCGATTCCCGTCGGCGAGAGGTGCATGGCCGAGAGCACGATCTCGAAGAAGAGCCCGGCCACGAAGGGCGAGTGGTAGCCGGCGGTCACGGCGCAGAGGGCCGCCCAGCTCCCCAGGCCGATGAGGGGCGAGGCCACCAGGGACAGGCGCGCCAGGGCCTGCCGGGTGCGGAAGAGGTAGGCGCCCACGTTGAGCCAGGCGCCGATCCCCACGATCCAGAGCGCCGTGTAGCCGATCCGCAGCTCGGAGCGAAGCAGGTAGGCGAGCAGCGCCCCCGCGCAGATGGCGAGGTGGCGGATCAGGAGGACGCGATCGAAGCGGTTCATGCGCGTCGCCTCGGCGGCCGAACCGGTCCGGCCGCAGGGCAGTGGGAGCGGAGGGGGTCGGCCCCAGCCTCGATTCTGGCGGCAACCACCGGAAATTGTCAAGGAAACCCTGGGAGTTACGCGCCTGGGGCGGCGCCCGGGCCCAGCTCCGGCGGGAGCGCCACCACCCGCCCTGCCGCCAGGTACCAGAGCTCGAAGCGCGGCAGGGCCGCCATCCCGAAGGCCTCCGCGACCGCCCGCTGGTAGGCGCGGCCCTGGGCGGCGTGGCGGCCCGCGCGCGCCTCCAGGTCCTCGCCGGGGCGGACGCGGTCGGTCTTGTAGTCGGCCACCACCCACTCCCCGAGGAGCGGATCCCGGTAGAGGAGGTCGATGCTCCCGGCCAGAACCCCGGGCGCGGCCGCGGCACCCCGCCGCGCCGCCAGCAGGAGCGGGAGCTCACGCGCCACCACGCGCTCCGCGAGCCCGCGCAGGCGCTCCCCGAGCGGCCCGGTCGCGAAGGCCTCGAGGAGCTCCCGGGCCTCGCCCAGGGCGGGTGCGAAGTCCGGCCCCGCGCCGAGCAGCGGGCGCAGCCGCGCCGGCAGCAGGGCCTGCTGGCGCGCGAGCTCGGCCCCGGGCGCGGCGCCGAGGTCGAGCTCCTCGAGGACCCGGTGGAGAGCGCTTCCAACCGCGCGGGCGACCCGCGCCCGGGTCCCCGAGCCCTCCGGCCGCGCCGCCGGGAAGGCGAGACCGTCCGCCTCGGCTCGCGCCTCGGCCCGCTCCTCGGCCTCCTCGCCGCTCGCGCGGCCGGCGAGCCGGAGCTGCATGCGAGCGCGCGCCTGCTCCCGGGCCGCCTGGAGGCGGCGCGCCATCGCCAGGGCCGCGCTCGGCTCGGGCAGCGGGCGCGCCGCGCTCTCCCCGGGCGCCCGCGCCTCCCGCGCGCCCGCGAGCGCCGGGAAGACGAAGCGCGCGCCGGCCGCGTCGCAGCGGTCGACCCCGCCCCGGGCCGCGAGCCCGGCCGCCAGCGCCGCCAGGTCCGGCAGCGGGGGGCGCCGCCGGGCCAGGAGCCCGGCGCCCTGGCCGCTCCCGCCGCGGGCCTGGAGCGCCGGTGGGAGCCCCGCCACCACGAGCCGGCGCCGGGCCCGGGTGAGCGCCACGTAGAGGGTGCGCACGCGCTCCGCCTCGGCCACCCGCGCGCGCTCGGCCAGGAGCCCGTCGAGGCCCGGGGTCGGGGCGCCGCACAGGCGCGCCTCGAGGCGGCCCGCCCGCTCGCCCGCGCAGGGTCCGCTCGCCGGGCCCGCGCCGCTCCCCTTGTGGAGCTGGAGCAGGTAGACGTGCTCGAAGTCGAGGCCCTTGGCGCCGTGGATCGTGAGCACCTGGACCGCCTCGCCCTGGCTCTCCTCGGGACGGGCCTCGGGAGCGGGCTCCTCGTCGGCCACGGCGCGGCGCAGGACCCGCAGCAGCTCCTGGGCGTCGCCTCCCGCCGCGAGGCTCTCCGCGAGCCGGCGGAAGAAGCGCTCCAGGTTCGCGCTGCGCCAGGCGCCGAGGAAGCGGGCCGCCTCGCTGGCCTCGAAGAGGGTGAGCGTGCGCAGGCGCTCGACGAAGACGTCGCCCGGGTCGCGCTCGAAGCTCGCGCGCAGGGGCCCGAGCGCCTCCGCCAGCGCGAGGAGGTTGTGCTCCCAGCCGCGCACGCGCGCGAGGCCGGGCACGTCCGCGGGGAGCGCCCGCGCCACCGCGCCGGCGGCCTCGCGCAGGTCCGCGAGCCCGGGCGGGCTCGGTCCGCTGAGGGCGCCCATCCGCTCCGGGAGCCCGCGCGCGAAGAGCGGGACCAGCGCCGCATCGGGGACGCCCAGCGCGGCGCTGCGCAGGAGCGTCACGAGGGCGAGGTGGTCGTTGGGATCCAGCACGCAGCGCACCAGCGCCGCGGCCTCGATGATCTCGCGCCGCTGGTAGTAGCTGCGGTCTCCCTCCACCCCGTGCGGAATCCCGGCGGCGCGCAGCGCCCGCAGATAGACCTCCCAGTCGGTGCGGGTGCGGAAGAGCAGGCCGAAGTCGCTCCAGGGCACGTGCTCCTCGTCGTGGAGGGCGCGCAGGTCGCGGGCCAGGGCCTCCGCCTCGAGCTCCGAGGCGCGGGCCGACGAGGTGGCCTGCGCCACCCCGGCCTCGAGCTCGACCGGGATCCAGTACTCGACGGGGGCGAAGCGCCCGCGCGAGAAGCCGGCGTCCCCCGCGTGGCGGGGGCTCGCGACGAGGGGCTGGAAGGCCGGCTGGAGCCCGGCCTCCGGGACCAGCAGCGGCTCGATCACGCGCTCCACCTCGCGCAGGATCGCGGGGGCCGAGCGGTGGTTCACCGAGAGCCGCTCGCGGCGCCCGCCGGCCGCCAGCACGGCGCCCACGAAGCCGTCGTAGGCGGCGAGATCGGCGTTGCGCCAGCCGTAGATGGACTGCTTGGGGTCGCCCACGAGGAGCAGGCCCGGCCGCTCCGCCGCGGGTCCCGCGAGGACGAGCGCGCGCAGGATCTCGCACTGCTCCCGGTCCGTGTCCTGGAACTCGTCCACCAGGAGCTGGTCGATGCGCGCGCGCAGCCGGGCGGCGACCGCCGGCCGGGCCAGGAGCCCCCGCGCGCCGGAGAGGAGCCCGGCGAAGCTCGCCACCCCCCGCGCGCGGAGCTCCCGCTCCACCTCGGCGAGGAGCGCGCGCAGGGCGGGCCAGGCCCGCTCCAGGAGCTCGAGGTCGAGGGAGCGCAGGTGCGCGAGGATCCGCGCGAGCGCCCCGGCGGCGTCGGACACCATTCCCTCGCGGCCGGCGAAGGCCGCGGCCTCGCCGCCGCGGAAGGCGCTCCTCGCCCACTTCCCGAGCCGCTCGACGAGGTTCGCGGGCCAGAGCTCCGCGAGCTCCGCCCGGAGCGCCGCGAGCTCCCGGCGCTCCCCGGGCCGGGCGGCGCCCAGGCGCGCGAGGCTCGCGTCCAGGGCCCGGGCGATCCGCGCGCCCAGCGCCCCGCGCCCGAGCCCGCCGAGCTCCGCCCCCGCCGCCGCGCGCAGGTCGGCCAGGGCGGCGCCCAGGCGCGCCCCGAGCGCCGCGAGCGGGGCCTCTTCGAGGGGGTCGCCCGCCAGCGCCGCCGCCGAGACCCCGGCCGCGAGGAGCGCCAGGAGCTCGGCCTCGAGCTCGCGGGGGCCGTGGCCGCGCAGGGCGAGCTCCAGCAGCGGCGCCGGGCCGGGCCCGGCGTAGGCCTCGGCCAGCCGGCGCTCCAGCACCTCGCGCACGACGCGGCCGGCGGCCAGGCCCTCGGCATCGACCTCCAGGCGCGGGTGGATTCCCGCCTCGAGGGGGTGGCTCGCGAGGAGCCGACGGCACCAGGCGTGGATCGTGTGCACGCCCAGGTGGTCGAGCGCGCCGCGCAGGGCGCGCGCCCGGCGAGCGCGCTCGTCGGCGGCGGGGAGCCCCTCCTCGAGGAGCCAGGCCGGCGAGCGCCCGGCCTCGATCTCGGCCAGGGCCAGGGCCAGCCGCGTCCCCATCTCGGCGGCGGCCGCCTCGGTGAAGGTGATGGCGACGACGCGCGCGAGGGCGCGGGCCGCGGTCCGCGCCGGGTCCGGCGCCGCCGCCTCGGCTCGCAGCGCGCGCGCCGCCCGCTCGAAGCCCGGCCCGAGGCACCAGGCCAGCACGCGCGCGACGAGCGCCGTGGTCTTCCCGGTGCCCGCGCCGGCCTCGAGCACGAGCGGCGCCTCGAAGACCTGCTGGGCGGCGCGGCGCGCCCGGGCGTCGCTCTCCTCGAGCGCCTCCCGGCGCGGGTCCGGCGGCTCCGCGCGCTGCGCCTCCCTCACGGCCGGCCCTGCCCGAGCGGGAAGAGGCCGAGGAGCGCGCGCTCCGCCGCTGCGCGCGGCGCCCCGGGCCCTGCCGCCCGCGCGCGCTCGACGAAGCCCGCGAGGCGCCCGCGGGCGCCGGAGTCGCCGCGCAGGCAGGCCTCGCGCACCTCGCAGCGGCCGCACTGGCGCGGCTCGCGCTCGAGCGCCCGGTCGAGCAGGCGCGGAAAGAAGGCCCCCCGGTCGAAGGCCTCGAGCACCGCGCCGGCGGCCGAGCCGAGCGCGCCGGCGAAGTCCGGATCCTCGGCCGGTGCGCCGAAGACGCGCGCGTGGGGCGGCGTCCGGGGGTCCAGGAAGGCGTAGCGACCCTCGGCCCGGGGGATCCCGGCCTGGCCCGCGGCGCGGGCGTAGACCGCCGCCTGGAGCGCCCGCCCCTGGGCCACCTGCTCGCGGTGGCTGGCGCTGCGCCGGGCCGGGTCGAGCTGCTCGGCGATCGCGCGCCCGGTCTTGTAGTCGGTGAGCCGCAGCAGCGGGCCGTCCCGGTCCACCCGATCGGCCCGGAAGTGGATCACCCGCCGGGCGCCCGCGGCGTCCGCCAGCGCGACCTCGCCCGGGACCTCCGTACCCAGGGCGGGGATCGGGCCCGCCCCCCAGTCGAGCTCCCGCGCGACCTCCAGGAAGGGCAGCGCCCGCAGGGCCAGGACGCGCGCGAAGCCCGGGAAGGCGATGGCCCGCTCGCGGCAGAGCTCCTCGGCCGAGCGCGCGAGGAGCGCGTGAAGGGTGCCCGGCTCCGGCCAGGGCACCGGGGTGGGCCTCCGGGCGACCGCCTCCGCGAGGCTCGTCGGCGCCGCGGCGCCGAGCCCCAAGGCCACGATCCCCTCGAGGACCGCGTGCACCAGGCTGCCCAGGAGCGGCGGGGTCACCGAGGGAAGCGCATCGAGGGCGTCGCCCGGGAGCTCGAGCCGCAGGAGGCGCGTGAGGAAGGCCTCCCAGGGGCAGGCCGCGACGCGCTCCAGCGTCGTCACGTAGAGCGGCCCGCGCCGCGGGTCCGCGGGCTCCGCGACCTCGCCCACGAAGCCCAGGTAGGGGCCCGGGTCGGGCCGCGGGCCCGGGCCCGGGTCGAGCTCCTCGAGCACCGCCCGCCGGGCGCGCGCCAGGATCGCCGGATCCTCCCCAGCGCCCTCGCCCAGGAGCGCGCGGCGCTCGGCCAGCGCCGCGGCGAGCGCCTCCTCGAAGCGGGCGCGCGTCCCGTAGAGCCCGGCGAGCAGGGCCTGCTCGTGGGCCGGCCGCGCCGTCGCCTCCGCCGAGGCCGCCTCCGGCGCGTAGAGCCCGGGGACCTGCTCGGGCTCCGGCAGCCGCAGGCGCTCGAGGAGCGGCGAGGGGGGGCGCGCCTTGCCGTCGTCGTCGCAGACCGAGAAGGCCAGGAGCACGCGGGGGCTGGCCGAGAGGAGCTGCGCGAAGAGGAACCGCTCCTCGTCGGCGCCCTCGGATTTCACCGGCAGGTCCGGGAGCAGGCTGCGGATCCGACGCCGAACGGGGTCGGGCAGGATCGGGTCCTCGGAGACCGGGCGCGGGAAGGCGCCGCGGTTGAGGCCGAGGACGCACAGGTGCTCGAAGCTGCGGCCGCGCGCCTCCATCACCGAGAGCACCTGCACGCCGCCCCCCGCGCCGCCCAGGGGCGGGCGGAGCGCCGCCGGGAGCGCGCGCTCGAGCCAGAGCGAGAGCTCCTCGGCGTCGAGGACGAGCTCGCCGCGGGGGCTCCCGGCGTGGGCCGCGAAGAGCGCGGCGAGCGCCAGCCGCTCCGGCAGGGCGGCCTCCCAGCCCAGGTCCTCGTCGACCAGGCGCGCCAGGCGCGCGGCGTGCGCGGCGAGGCTCTCGGGCGGGTCGCGGGGAAGAGCGCGCGCGAGGGCGCCGCGCGCGGCCGCCTGCGCGGCGTCGAGGATCTCGCGGCGCAGCAGCCGGTGCGGGGCGTAGGGGGCCCCGCCGGTCTCGGGCGCGCGGAGGCCCCGCCGCACCGGGAGCTCGACCCCGCCGCGCTCCGAGATCCCGGTCGCGCAGGAGAGGTCGAGGGCCGCGAGCTCCCCGAGGCGCGAGACCCCGAGCGCCGCGAGGCCCCGGCGCAGGTCGGCGCGCTCCTGCGCGCTCGGCGGGAGGCGCTGGCCCGGCCCGGCGCCGGCGGCGGGCAGGGCGACCACGGCCTCGAGCCAGCGCGGCGCCGCGAGCTCCCCGCCCTGGCGCAGCAGATCCAGCAGCGCGGAGAGGCGCCGCTCGGCGGGCCCGGCGGGCCCCGGCTCCGCGAGCCCCGAGAAGGGGATCGCGAGCCGCCCCAGGTGCAGGCGCAGCGGCAGCCGGTAGGGCCCGAGATCGCGGGCCACGACGCCGATCCGCTCCGGCGCCTGCCCGGCGTCGAGGAGCAGGCGCAGGTGGAGCGCCAGCGCGCGCGCCTCGGCGCCGGGCCCCGGCGCGCGGAGCACCCGGATCTCGGGGCCGGCGAGGCCCGGCTCCGGGCCCGCCCGGGGGCGGGCCCCCCGCGCGAGGCGCAGGGCGAGGCGATCGCCGAAGGCCGCGCTCGGGTCCTCCTCCTCCGGCCGCTCGGGATCCGGAGGCCGATCGACGAGCACCCGGGCGCCGCGCCGGCGCACGAGCGCCTCGAGGAGATCGGCCTGGACGCCGGTGGCATCGGCGTAGCCGTGGACCAGCACGGCCCGGGCGGGGAAGGCTCCGGGCGGGTCGGCCTCGAGGATCTCGCGCGCGCGGCGGAAGAGGAGCGAGCGGTGGCCCGGGAGGCCCCGGGCGGGGAGCTCGGCGACCCGCGCGGCGACGCGCAGCGCGGCGCGCCCGCGCTCGCCGGCCTCGCCGGAGCCCAGCTCTTCCCGGAGGAGATCTTCCACGGCCTCGGCGTGGGCGGCCTCGAGGCCGGCGTCGAGCAGGTCCGCCACGACCGCCTCGACCACGCCGTAGCCATCCGCGAGCCCGTCGAGGGGCTGGCGCAGCGCGGGCTCCTCGCGCGCGAGCCTTCGGACCGCGATCGGGAGGAGGTCCAGGCCGGCGGGGGGGGCCTCGCCCGCCCGCTCCAGGATCTCCTCGGCGAGGCGGTGGAGCGTCTGCACGGCGACCCCCAGGAGCGCGCGGCCCGAGCGGCGCAGGAGCTCGCCGCTGAGGTGCTCCCGCAGGCTCCGGGAGGGCACGATCACGCGCACGGGCAGCGCCAGCAGGGCGGGGGCGGCGAGGCCGGCGGCGGCGAGCGGTTCGAGCGCCGCCCAGAGCCGGGCCTCGACCGCTCGCACGCCGCGCGCGCTCTCGACGGCGGGCTCGGCGTCGGGCTCCCCCACCAGATCCCCTCCCCCTTCCGGCTTCCCGGAAGGAATCTCGCCCGCCCCTGTGACAGGGGCGGACGCGGGCCCGGCCTCGGGCCCCCGCCCCCGACCCTCTACCGCGATCCTCCCCCAGGGGCAACTCCAAAAACGAACTTGAACTTCATTTTCACCTGGCTAGAATCGAGCCCTCGGAGACGCCCATGATCGTCTGCCACTGCAACGCCGTGAGCGAGCGCAGGGTCCGCGCGGCGATCCGGGCCGGCGCCTCGAGCCGGGCTGCCCTCACCCGCCGCTGCGGCGCCGGGGGCCTCTGCGGGGGCTGCGTCCCCGCCCTCGAGGCCCTGCTGGCCTCCGAGTCGGCGCGCCGCGAGTCGGCCCCGGAGCCCGCGCCGGAGAGCCTCCCAGCTCTCGCCTCCGCCTAGCGCCGGGGGCGCGCGCCGCGCGAGGGAGGGGGCCGGCGCAGGGGCGCGATGGGCTAGAGTCCGCGCTCCGATCCAGGAGAGCTCCGGATGCCCGACGATTTCCTGGGCGACCGCAAGAAAGCCCTCGAGGAGTCCTTCTTCGCCCGGGAGAACGCCAGGCTCGTCGAGAAGCTCCGCGCAGAGCAGCGCCAGAAGAGCGCGCGCGAGACCCTGGCCGCGCTCTCCGGCATCGCCGATCCCGCGCTGCTCGATCTCCTCCTGGCCCAGGGGATCGACGCGGAGACCTGGCTCGCCGTCTCGCTGGTCCCGCTCGTCGAGGTGGCCTGGGCCGACGGCCAGGTGGAGGCCGCCGAGCGCCGGGCCGTGCTCGCCGCGGCCGCGGCCAACGGCGTGCTGCCGGGGACCCCGAGCCACGCCCTCCTCGAGGGCTGGCTCGCGACGCGTGCCGCGGAGGGGCTCCTCCAGGCCTGGGGCGAGTACACGGTGGCGCTCTGCGCCCGGCTCCCGGCGGCGGAGCGCGAGTCCCTGAAGCGGCAGGTGGTGGGCCGCGCGCGCGCGGTGGCCGAGGCCGCCGGCGGGATCCTGGGCCTCGGGCGCAAGGTCTCCGCGCGCGAGGAAGAGGTGCTGCGGGAGCTCGAGAAGGCCTTCGCCGCCCCCTGAGCCGCCCGCGGATCAGGCGGCTCCGTCGCGCAGGACCCGGGTCCGGCGCCGCGCCGCGAACTCCGGCGCCTCGAGCAGGCAGGTCGCCAGGACCTTGAGCGAGGTCAGGAAGGCCCGGGCGCCGGCGCGGCGCAGGGGAGCCGGCTCGCTCCCCACGCTCTCGAAGCCCCGCTCGTCGGGCGCGAGCCCCTCCCAGTTCGCGAAGAGGCGACCCCAGTCGCTGGCCAGCGCATCGGCCATGCGGGCCTTCGCGACCAGCGGATACCAGAGGCTGTCGTGGTAGGTGACGCTCGCCAGGTAGGCCCAGGGCGCCAGCACGGTCTTGAGCGACCACTCCACGGGCTTCTTGAGCGGCCCCCAGTAGATCAGGTGCTGCATGCGCGAGGCGAAGGTCATCTTCTCGAAGGGGCCCACGAAGCTCCAGCGCTCGGCGGCGGCGCCGAGGTCGCCCACGATCTCGATGTCGCGGGGATCCCCGCAACCGAGGCCCTGCTCGTGGGCGAGCTTGATGTAGCGGATCCCGAGCGGGTCGAAGCCCATGAGCCGCGCCGCCACCGCGTCGATCGCCACCTGGTCGGCGCTGGCGAGCAGTACGTTCTTCACGTGGGGGATCATGCAGCGCGGTCCGGGCCCATCCCCGGCGAAGGTGCCGTCCATCACGGCGAAGATGCCCGGGTGGATCCGCTGCTGGATCCTGAGGAGATCCACCAGCGTCTCGTGGATCACCGGGTGGGTCCAGTGGCGCCGCTCGTTCAGCAAGCCGCCGAAGGCGTTCTTCATCGCGCCGGTGGTGGTGGTGAAGACGTGGGTCTTGACCGTCGGCAGGTGGAGGATGTTCTCGCCGAGGAAGCGCTTCGGGATCGAGAAGCCCTCCGGGTAGACGTCGTTCAGGCACAGGAAGCGGTCGGCCAGATCGCCCACCGCGTCGCGCACGTGGATCCACTCCTCGCCCTCGTAGAGGTGGATGTTCTTCAGGCCGTGGGCCTCGAGGACGCCGAGCTGCTTGTTCTCGCGCTCGCCCAGGTGCGCGTCGATCACGACGGTGCGGTTGTGGCAGCCGTGGATGCGCTCGGCCGCGTAGCCGTCCCGCAAGAGGGCGCGGATGACTCCCTCGAGCTGCCAGGGAGTGGTGGAGCTCGCCGGGTAGAAGAAGTGCCAGGAGATGTTGATCTTGAGGGCGGTGTCCAGGCTCCGGTCCAGCACCTGCTGGTAGCCGGCCAGGTTCATGAGCCGGTGCGTGTCCTCGAAGACCGTTCGCGGCGAGGTCCGGAGGATCGCGACCTTCGAGGCCATGCCCCTCCCCTACTCCACGGAGATGGTGGCCTTGCGGATCTGCACGGGCTCGACCGGCCGTCCCGAGCTCGAGCCGCGCTTTTCGAGCTCCTTCAGGGTGGCGGCGCCCTCCACGACCTCGCCGAAGACCGTGTGCTTGCCATCCAGGTGAGGCGTCGCCTGGAAGGTCAGGAAGAACTGGCTTCCGTCGGTGCCGGGCCCCGCGTTGGCCATGCTGAGAATTCCCGCCTTGTGGTGCTTGGCCTTGGGGGACTGGCTGAACTCGCCGTTGTACTGGTAGCCGGGTCCGCCGCTGCCCTGGCCGAGCGGGTCGCCGCCCTGGGCCATGAACCCGGGGATCACGCGGTGGAAGGCGACCCCGTCGTAGAAGCCGAGGCGGGTCAGGTAGAGCGTGCTCGAGACGTGCATGGGGGCCACGTCGGGGAAGAGCTCGACCTTGAGCGAGCCCACGTTCGTGTCGAGCAGCCAGAAGATCTTGCGGGTCTCGTCGAACGCGACCTTCGGCGGCTTGGCCAGCCCGAGCTTCCACCTGGAGTTGGCCTTGTCGACCTTCTGCTTCCCGATGAAGGCATCGATGGCGGCGATGGCGTCCGGCTTCGTCACGGCGGTCCCCTCCTTCTCGGCGCCCCCGGCGACGCCGGAGCCGCCGAGCAGGACGAGGAGGGCGAGGAGCGCCAGCCGCACCACCCCCGCCGCCGGACCGGAGCACACCGCGTTCACGCGAAAGCCCATCTGCGTTCTCCCCCCGCGGCCCGGCTCTCTCGGGCCGGGGATCCGCAGCCGCCGGAGCACGGCCGGCGGCTCCTTGGAGGCGCTAGAGTAACCGCTCGCCCGCGGCCGACCAAGCCGCTCCCGCGGCGATCGGCCCCACGGCGAGGCCCGACTGGATCTCTACTTCGCCTACGGCTCGAATCTCAAGCTCGCGCGCCTGCGCGAACGCGCGCCCTCGGCGCGCACGCGCGGGCGGGCGCGGCTCCGGGGCTGGCGCCTCGCCTTCGACAAGCGCGGCCGCGACGGCTCCGCCAAGGCCAACCTGCGGCGCGAGGCGGGCGGGGAGGTCTGGGGAGTCGTCTACGCCGTGGCAGCCGCCGACTGGCCCCTCCTCGACCTCGCCGAGGCCGGCTACGAGCGCATCGGCGTCGAGGTCGCGAGCGATGGCGGCGAGGTCCTGCGCGCCGACACCTACGCCGCCGGCGCGCGGGCCCCGGACCTCCTCCCCCTCGCGAGCTACCTGCGCCTCGTCGCCGAGGGGGCGCGCGAACACGGACTCCCCGCCGACTGGGTCGCCGCCCTGGAGCGCCTGGCCGGGCGGGGAGCCCCGCCCGGCGCAGAGGAGCCCGGCTAGGGGCCTCCTCCCGCCTCGAGGGCCGCGGCGAAATCCGCCGGCATCTCGCGCCGCCGGAGCGCGGAGAGATCGAGCCGGAACACCCGGATCCGGAACTCGCGGCGCCAGGCCAGGCGGGTCGCGAGGTCGGCCCTGAACTTGAGCCTCGTGACCCGCTCGCCCCGGAAGAGATCGGGGCGACCGAAGGCCAGCGCGGCGAAGGTCGTGTTGTTCCGGATGCGGGGCGAGAGCAGGAAGCCGGCCCTGCCGATCGCCGGGACGAAGCGATGGCGGCTTCGCGCGCCGCTCTCGACTTCGACCTGGAGCGTCGTGGCGGGGGCCCGGACGAGCAGCGTCGCGAGCCTTCCCAGGAGCGTCGGCTCGAGGTCGATCCGGACGAAGAGGCTCTCCTCGGGCGGCAGCCGGGTCCACTCCTTCAGGCGCGCGTCGATCGGGTCGAGCTCCTGGAGGGGAACCGGCAGCGGCGGCTCCGCGCGCTTCAGGAGCAGCAGCCCCGAGTGGAAGCCGACGAAGCCCACGGGCAGGAAGGAGCCCAGCAGCACCGGCCAGGAGGTGCTCTCCGCGAGGCTCGGGTAGCGGGCGTCGATGGAGCCAGGCCGGAAGAGGACGGAAGCCGCGCCGCCCGGTCCCGCCAGGAACTCGCGGTTGCGCTCCAGCAGCCGCTCGGTGTACGCGCAGTACTCCTGGAAGACCGGGCGCGGCCGGAAGTCGAGCCGGTGGGCCAGGAGCGCACCCTGGACCGAGGGGATCACGTCCAGGGTCCCGCGGATCGGCGGCAGGGGATGGACCTCGCGGATCCAGGCGAGCCCGGCCTCCCAGCGCCGCTCCTGCGCCTCCCAGAAGGCCTGCGGCGCCGTCGCCAGGGCCCGCAGGGCGGCCGCCTGCCGCGCCAGCGATCGGAGGGCGAAGCTCCCGAGGACCTGCGCCGGGTCCTCCAGCACCGGCCGCAGCGCGAAGCTGCCGGCCAGCGGGATCGCGAGGGAGGCGGCCAGGGCTCCTCGCGTGAGGCGCGGCCCCGGGGCGAAGGCGACCAGCGGGAAGAGCGAGAGCAGGACCAGGCTGCCCCAGGCGACGTCGGCGTTCTCCGGCGCCTCCCGGGTGAAGCCCGCCTTCATGGCCAGGAAAGCGCTCGCGGCCCAGATCGCCGCCAGGGCGGCCCGGCTGGATCGCGGGAGCTCGGGATGGCGCCGCAGCCGTCCGCACAGGAAGCAGAAGAGCCAGGCCGCGGTGCCGAGGAAGAGCGGGAGCTCCCAGGCCCGCTCCCCCCGGCCCATCGCCGCCGAGTAGCCGGCGCTGATCTCGAAGGCGCTCGCCAGGAAGCCCGGGAGCTGCCCCAGCCCCTGGCCCGCCGCGGCGTAGAGGGCCAGGCAGGAAAGGACCAGGAGCGCGCTGAAAGGGGGCGGGCGGCGCCGCGCGATCTCGTGCCCGTCGAGGACGAGGCAGGCGACCAGGGCCGCGGGCGCGAAGCTCGTCTTCATCAGGGCGCCGAGCGCCAGGAGAACGACCAGCGCCAGGGCGCTGGCCGCATCCGCCGGGCCCCGGGAGCGCACCCAGAGCAGAGCCGCCAGCAGGGGCGCGGAGAAGAACAGCACCTCGTTCGAGGTGGCCAGGAGGAGCGCGGCCAGCGCGTAGACCGCGCCGGCCGGGGCGAGGCGACGTTCGCGCACCAGCCGCAGGAGCGCCGCAGCCTCGGCCGCCGCGATGGCCGCCCAGAGCAGGAGGCTCGTCCCATAGACCCCCGGATGGGCGAGCCTCGTCAAGAGGAAGCCGAAGGGGCCGTAGGTGAAGACGAGTTCGGTCCCCCACTGCCAGCGCCGGGCGAAGGCCTCGCTGAGGACGAGGGCCCAGGACGAATCCAGCTCGGCGGCCGGCGGTGCGGGCTCCCAGGGCACGAGCAGCGCGCAGAGGTGGAAGATCGCGAGGAGCGCGAGGGCCCGGCGCCCGATGCGGACGGGGGCGGGGCGCGACCGGTGCTGCGGCATCGCTCCGGGGGCTCGGAGGCCGCCCCGCTAGCGGCCTCCCGGGCGCGGCTCCGGCGCGTACGCCTCGCGCAGGTGCACGGGCTCGCCCCGGGCCCGCCGCACGCGCAGGTTCAGCGCCTCGACGAAGACCGAGAAGGCCATCGCGAAGTAGACGTAGCCCTTCGGGATGTACTGGTGGAAGCCCTCGGCGACCAGCAGCACCCCGATCAGCAGCAGGAAGGACAGGGCCAACATGGTGAGCGTCGGGTGCCGGTGCACGAAGTCGCTGACCGGCCCCGCGAAGACCAGCATCACGCCGACGGCGATCACGATGGCGCCGATCATGATCTCGACCTGCTTCACCATGCCGACGGCGGTGATCACGGAGTCGAGGGAGAAGACGACGTCCAGCAGCATGATCTGCGCGATCACGGCGGCGAAGCCGTGCCCCACGCGGGCCGAGGCGTGCCCCTGGCTGCCCTCGAGCTTGTCGTGGATCTCCCAGGTGCTCTTGGCGATCAGGAAGAGCCCGCCCCCCACCAGCACGAGGTCGCGGGCCGAGATCTCCTGGCCGAGCAGGCGGAAGAGCGGATCGGTGAGACCGATCACCCAGGAGATCGAGAGCAGGAGCGCGATGCGCGTCAGCATGGCCCCCGCGAGACCCAGCCGGCGGGCCCTCGGCTGCTGCTCCGGCGGGAGCTTCGCCGAGAGGATCGAGATGAAGATGATGTTGTCGATCCCCAGCACGATCTCGAGCACCGTGAGGGTCAGGAGCCCGATCCAGGCGTTCGGATCCGCGAGCCAGTCCACCCTCGGCCTCCCCCGGTCTGCGCGCAGCCGGGGCACCGGAGAGGGCGGCGGGTGTCCTCTCGGCGCGGGCTCGCGGGCGGGACGGATGCTACTGCGGCGGCGTGGGCTCGCTAGCGCTGGCGCGCCCGCTCGCGAGCCTGCCCGCTCACGCAGTCCAGGGCGAGGCCGAGCTCGACGCAGCGGTCCGCCGCCTTGCGCCCGGGCGCCCGCTCCACCCACAGGAGGAAGGCGTTCAGGTTCTTGGTCTCGACGAAGCGGTAGCGCCCGGCGGGGCTGGTGCACTCCTCCTGCCCGGCGAGGGCCGCCACCAGGCGGCGCTTGAGCGCATCCTCGTCGCGATCCGAGACGCAGGCGGCGAGCGAGCCCAGCGGGACGCCGCGGAGATCGTGCTCGCGGCCGGGGCTCGCGGCGGGGGCCGCCGGCGGCCGCGCGCTGCGGGGCGCGGCCGGGCGCGCGGGCTCGCGCGGCGCCGCCGACGGGGCCAGCGGGATCGCCGATGCGAGGGCCGCGGGGCGCAGGGGCGGCGGCGCGGGAGGGCGGGGCGCGGGAGCCGGCGCTCGGGCCCGGGCGGGCGCCGGCGCGGCGGCGGCGAACTCGGGCTGCGGCGCAGGAGCCGCGGGGAGCGCGAGGTCCGGGCGCGGCGGGGCGGCGCTCGCCGCCGGCGCCGGGGCGGCGGGCGCGCGGCGGCCCGGGAGCGGCGGCGCGACCTCCGCCGGCGCTGCGGGCGGGCCGGGCAGGGCGTCGAAGCCCAGGGCCGGCCGCGCGGCGCCGAGCGGCTCCAGCGCCAGTGGCGAGCGGCGCGGACCGCGCACGCTCGCCGCGGGATCGGCCGCCGCGGCGAGCGCCAGCGGCTCCGGGGCGGGCTGCGCGCGCGGCGGCGGCGGCGCGGCGGGCGGCGGATCGGGGCGCGCGCGGCGCTCGGGCGGCGGCGGCGCTCTCTCGGGGCGGACCACGGGATCGATCTGCGCCACCCGGCGCGGCGGCGGCGCGGGCTTCGGGGGCTCCCGCTGCGCCGCCGGCGGGGGCTCCGGCGCGGGCGTGGGCACGGGCTCGGGCTTCGGCGGTGGCGGCCGCGGCGCCTCGGCCAGGAGCGGCTCGACGGGCGGCTCGGGCGGCGGCGGGGCGAGCTCGCGCAGCAGCCAGATGGGGATCGCCTTGTCGGCGGCCGGGCCCGTCGCCAGCGCGAGCAGCAGGCCCAGCATCCCGAGGTGGACGAACGCGGCGAGGGAGCCCGTCACGAGCCGGCCCCGCGCGCCCGAGCGCAGCCGCGGGATCCCGGGCCAGGAGAAGACCGGGCGCCGCGCCGCGGCGGCGCCCGGGGCCAGGACCCGGATCCCGCGCCGCCTCCGCGCCCCGCTTCTCCTGCGGCCGCGCCCGGGTCGGAGGATCGACTGCCCCTTCATGCGTTCGCGCGTACTCCCCGGCGCTCGCGACGTGCCCGCCCGCCTCGACCGAGCCTTATCGGCGGGACCCGGCGGCGTCCGCACCGGCAAGTCGCGCGAGCCCTCGGAACGCGGCGCCCGGGCCCCGCGGACCCGGGTAAGGTGCGGCGGTCCGGGCGACGAAGAAGAGGAGCAGGCCCCGCCCGGCCGCGCGGCGGGGAGGAAGGGAGCAGGACGTGGACGCGCAGACGCTTCTCCAGCTGCTCGCCAACGGGGGACTCACGGTCTACCCGCTGGCGGCGGCGTCGATCCTCTCGTTGGCGGTGCTCTTCGAGCGGCTCTGGCGCTTCCGGGGCCTGGACCGGAAGGCGCGGTCGCTCACGCGGGCGACGGTGGAGCGGCTGGTGCGGCGCGACCTGGAAGGGGCGCGGGCGCTCTGCGAGAAGGCGCGCACGCCGCTGGCCGCGATCTTCCTCGAGGCGATGCGCTGGCGCAACGTGGCCCTGGAGGACCTGGAGCGGGTGCTCGGCACCTCGCGGCAGGAGGCGGGCCACGGCCTCCGGCGGGGCCTCTGGCTGGTCGGAACGATCGGCTCGCTGGCCCCCTACGTCGGGCTCTTCGGCACGGTGGTGGGGATCATTCGCGCCTTCCACGACATGGCGCTGCACGGGGCCGGCGGCTTCGAGGTGGTGGCGGCCGGGATCTCCGAGGCGCTCGTGGCCACGGGAGCGGGGCTCGTGGTGGCGATCGCGGCCCTCGCCTTCTTCAACTATCTGCAGGTCCGCGTGCAGGGCATCGCGGCGACCTATGCGCGCAGCTGCGAGCGCTTCGTGCAGGCCCTCCTCTACATGGAGGTGGCCTCGGCGGAGCCGGTCGCGGCGGAGCGGGAGGGCCTGGGTGGCCGCCTCGTACCGGCCCGCTGACGACGCGGGCAGCGGCGACGAGATCGTCGCCGAGATCAACATCACCCCGCTGACGGACGTCTTCCTCGTCCTGCTCATCATCTTCATGGTCACCACCTCGGTGATCCAGAGTCAGAGCAAGAACGTGGACCTGCCCGGCGCCGAGGTGAGCGAGACGACGCCCCAGGGCGTCACCGTGACCGTGACCCAGGAGGGCGCGGTCCTCGTGAACGACGCGCCGACCCCGGCGGAGGACCTCTACCAGGCCCTCGAGGCGGCGCTGGCGGGGTCGCGGGAGAAGGTCGTGATCCTGCGCGGGGACCGGAAGGTGCTGCTCGGGCAGGCCGTGGGGATCCTGGACGTGGCCCAGCAGGCCGGCGCGCGCGGCATCGCCCTCGCCACCCAGCCGCCACCGAAGTCCGGCTGACGCCACCCGTCACCGCGCGGCGGCGCTCGCGCGGCGAGGGTGCCCCGGGAGAGGTGCGGAGGTAACCTCCGCCGCGTCTCGCTTCCTCCCGGGAGGTGGCCTTGCTGGACGCGTACGCGCGCTTCACCACCCGCCACGCCCGGGCGGTGCTGCTGGTCTCGCTGGCGGTCACGGGGCTGGCCGTCACGCGGATCGTCGACCTCCGCGAGCTGCGGCCGCGCCTGGAGCTCGACCCCTCCATCGACAGCATCCTCCCGACCGGGGACGAGAACCGCGCCTACTACGACCGCGTGCGCCGGATCTTCGGCAACGACGAGACGCTGATGCTCGCCGTCCACCTCCCCGCAGGTGTCTTCGACCCCGCGCTGCTCGCCGCCCTCAAGCGACTCACCGAGCGCTTCGCGCTGGTCGAAGGCGTGCAGCGCGTGGTGAGCCTCGCCAACGCGCCCAGCGTCCGCGCCGACGGCGACGAGCTCGAGATCGCGCCCCTCTATGCGGAGCCGCCCGTCGACCCGGCCGAGCTCGAGCGCGTGCGACGCGCGGCGTTCGCCAGCCCGATCCTCCTGGGCACCCTGGTGGCTCGGGACGGGCGGACCACCGGGATCGCGATCCAGCTCGACGACATGCCCGAGATGGAGTTCAACCGGCGGGGCCTCGACCGCGAGATCCAGCGCATCGCCGGCGAGGAGCTCCAGGGCCTTCCCGAGGCCGCGACCTGGCTGGTGGGGAGCGCGCACCTCAAGGCCGAGACCTCGCGCTTCCTGCTGCGCGACCTCTCCCTGGTGATCCCCCTGGCCTTCGCGGTGATCGCGCTGATCGCCCTGGTCTCGTTCCGCAGCCTGCGGGGCGTGCTGATCCCCGTCTCCACCATCGCGATCGCCGAGCTCTGGACCTTCGGCGTGATGGCCGAGGTGAATCCGTCGCTGAACCTGGTGACGATCTCGGTTCCCTCGCTGCTGCTGGTGATCGGATTCGCCTACGCGGTGCACGTCGTCTCCTGCTATTTCGAGGCGATCGAGGAGGGGGCGGTCGACCCGGGTGCGCGCGGGAGCGCCGCCACGCGGGGCCTCGAGCTCGTGATCCTGCCCACGCTCCTCACGGGCAGCACCACCGTGCTGGGCTTCCTCTCCCTCGTGACCAACCCGCTGGGCGCGGTCCGCGACTTCGGCCTCTACGGCGGGATCGGCATCGGCTTCGCGATGCTGGCGTCGATCACCTACACGCCCGCGGTGCTGGAGCTCCTGCCGGAGCCGCGCGCCCGCGGCCGCAAGCGCGAGGTCACCGGCTTCGACCGGCTCCTGGGCCGGGTGGCGCTCTTCGACTACCAGCACGCCGGCAAGGTCTTCCTGGCGGCCGCCCTCTTCGGCGCGATCGCGCTGGTCGGCATTCCCCGCATCGAGATCAACTCGACCATGGTCTCGAACTTCGGCCGGGAGACCCGGGTCCGGCAGGCCGTGGAGGCGGTGAACCGCCAGCTGGGCGGCGCCGGCCAGCTCCAGGTGGTGCTGGAGACGGACTACGCGGCGGCCTTCAAGGAGCCGGAGAACCTCCGCGTGATCGAGGAGCTCCAGGGCTGGCTGGCCGGGCAGCCGGAGGTGACGGGCTCCACCTCGATCGCCGACTACGTGAAGCTGATCTACCGCGGCTTCAACGGGGACGACGCCGCCTTCTACCGCATTCCCGACGCGAAGCCGCTGGTGACCCAGCTGCTCTTCTTCGGGTCCAGCGACGACATGGCCGGCTTCGTGGATTCCCAGTACCAGATCGCGAACGTGCGCGTCCGCACCACGGCGATCGACTCCGGCGATCTCGGCGCCGTGGTGCGCCGGATCGAGGCGAAGCTCGGAGAGCTCCCCGAGCGCATCCAGGGCCGCGTGACCGGCAACGTGGTGCTGCTCGCGAAGACCAACGACGAGATCGCCCTGGGGCAGGCGCTGAGCGTGAGCTCGGCCTTCGTGAGCATCTTCCTCATCATGTCGCTGCTCTTCACGTCCTTCCGGGTCGGCTTCATCGCCATGATCCCGAACGTGCTCCCGGTCCTGCTCTACTTCGGGATCCTGGGGTGGACCGGGATCACGCTCAACACCACCACGGGCCTGGTGGCGAGCATCGTGCTCGGAGTCGCCGTGGACGACACGATCCACTTCCTGGCCCGCTTCAACGCGGAGGCGCGCCGGACGGCCAGCGAGAGGGAGGGCGTGCGCCAGGCCTTGATGCACGTCGGGCGTCCCGTCACCTATACGACCGCCGCCATGTGCCTGGGATTCCTGGCGCTGTCGCTCTCGAGCCTGCGCCAGCAGGCCGAGTTCGGCGTGCTGGCGTCGATCACGCTCTTCCTGGGCTGGCTCTGCGACATGACCTTCACGCCCGCCATCGCCGCGCGGATCCGCATCGTGACGCTCTGGGAGGTGCTCACCCTCGACCTGGGCCCGAGGCCCCACCAGGCGATTCCGCTCTTCCGGGGCATGTCGAAGGCCCAGGCGCGCATCGTGGCGCTCATGACGAAGCTCGTGGAGGTGAAGGCCGGCGAGCGCCTGATCCGGATGGGCGAGAAGGGCGGCGGCATGTACGTGGTGATCGAGGGGCGGCTGCGGAGCAGCCTCGAGGTCGAGGGGCGCGAGGTCGAGCTCAACCGCCACGGCCGCGGCGACGTCGTGGGCGAGGTGGGCCTCTTCCAGGGCGAGCGGAGCGCCAACGTGGACTGCGAGACGGACGTGCGCCTCCTGCACCTGGAGGCCGCGAGCCTGGCGCGGCTGCGGCGGCGCTATCCGCGCATCTCGGCCCATCTGTTCCGCAACCTGAGCGAGGTCCTGGCCGCGCGCCTGGCGGCAGCCACCGCCCGGGTCCGCTAGAGGCGGCGGGCGACGAGGGCGGCGGCGGCCGCGACGGCGTCGGGCGGAGCGGCCGTGTAGCACAGGCGCGCGAAGCCCTGGTAGGCGCTGCCGCAGGAGCTCCCCGGCGCGAGGGCCACGCCGTCCGCCAGCAGGTCCCCGAGCCACCCGGAGATCCCGCGCGCGTCGAGGCGCGGGCGCGCGTCGAGGAAGAGGAAGGTCGATCCCTCCGGCGCCGGGAGCCCCAGCCGGCGCGCCACCTCCTCGCCCACCCGGCGATAGCTGGCGCGCGCCCGCTCCAGCCACGCGCCGCCGTCGCGCAGGGCCCGCAGCGCCAGGAGCTGGCCGGCCGTGGGCGCCGAGTAGTAGGTGTGGGTCCCGACCTTGTGGGCCTGCGAGACCGGCGCCTCGGGCCCGACCAGGTAGCCGACCCGGTTGCCCGCCATGCCGTAGGACTTCGAGAAGGAGAATACGCTCAGCGTTCGCTCGGGGGCCAGGGAGGCCAGCGAGACGTGCTCGCCCCGGTAGACGTAGTCCTCGTAGACCTCGTCGGAGAGGAGCCACAGGCCCTCGCGGCGCGCCAGCTCGGCCAGGGCCTCGAGCCAGGCCCGCGGCAGCACGCGGCCCGTGGGATTGCTGGGCGTCGACACGTAGAGCGCCACGCTGCGCTCCGAGAGGCGCGCGCGCACCGCCTCGACGGCCGCCTGCGCCGAGTCGACCCGGTCGTAGAAGGGCACCTCCACCGGCACCGCGCGGAAGGCCTGGGCGATGCCGCGGATGAGCGGCCAGAAGGGCGCCAGGATCACGAGCTCCTCGCCCGGGGAGGCCAGGGCGGCCAGGGCGCAGCCCAGGGCCGCCGTGGCCCCGGCGCAGACGAGCACGCCCTCGCGCTCGCAGCGGATGCCGTTTCGCGCGCGCACCTTCTCGGCGATGGCGTCCACGAGGGCGGGGACTCCGCGGGTCTCGCTGTAGCGGTGGAGGCCCGGATGATCCGCCTGGCGCAGATCCTCCACGCGCGCGCCGGCGAAGGGCTCGAGCCAGGTATCGCCCACGTTCAGGGGACAGACGGGGCCGGGCGCCGCGCCGGCGGAACCCGCCGGCGGCGCGTAGACCGCGGCGGGGATCGCGGCGGTGGCGGGAGCGAGGTCGGGGGGGCGCGGCACGGACTCGGAGGCCTAGCTCATCGACTCGATCAGCTCCCGATACCCTTCGCGGAAGGTGGGGTGGAGGAAGCGGTAGCCCGACGCCTTGAGCCGCGCGTTGCGGCAGCGCTTGTTGCCGCGCCCGCGCTTCACCGCCGCCTCCGCCTCCTCGGGGCCGGCGGCGCGGGGCGGCGGGGCGCCGAGCGCCCCGGCCATCCATTGCAGCACCGTGCGCTCGTCCGCCGGGTCGTCGTCCACCCCCAGAGTGACCGGCGCCGGATCGGGGATCGCGAGCAGGTGGGCGAGGGCCCCGACGCAGTCGGCGAGATGGATCCGGTTCAGGTAGCGGGGCGGCGAGGCCCGGTAGACCGCGCGACCCGAGCGCACCCGCTCGAGCAGGCTGGCGCGGCGCGGCCCGTAGATCCCGCCCAGCCGCAGCACGTGGGCCGGGAACGGGCCCCCGAGGGCCAGCGCCTCGCCCTCCAGCAGGCGCCGGCCCGAGAAGTGCGAGGGCTCGGTGGGCGACGCCTCGTCCACCCACTCGCCCTTCTCCTGGCCGTAGACCCCGGTGCTCGAGACGTAGAGCAGCCGCGAGGGGTGCTGTCCGCTCGCGCGCAGGGCCTCGAGCAGGTTCCTCAGGCCGTCGACGCAGGCGGCCCGGTAGAGCGGCTCGTCGGGTCCGCCGGGCGCCACGGCGTAGACGACGAAGTCGAGCTCGCCGGGGAGCTCGCGCAGCGTGCTCGGGATCGAGAGATCGGCCTCGATGGCGCGCAGACCCGCCGGCAGGGAGCCGGCGCGCCGGCGCAGCCCCCAGACCGTGTGGGACTCCGCGAGGAGCCGCACGCCGAGCGCGGACCCGAGGTAACCACATCCGGCGATCAGGGTGCGCGCCATGCCTCCGCCTCTCGTCGCTCCCCCGCCCCGCTCACCCCCCCGGGTGGCGTGCGGAGCATCCCTCCCCCCGGGGGCCCCGGCGATCAGAGGGTATACTGCCCTCGATGCGCCCGCTCATCGGCATTCCGCCGTGTCTGGACGAGCGCGGCCGCTGGCACCCCGAGCGCAGCTATCAGTACCTGGACACGAGCTACGCCCGGGCCGTCGAGGCGGCGGGGGGGCTGCCCGTCTACCTGCCCCTCCAGGGCGACGCGGCCCTCCTGCTGGAGCGACTCGACGGTCTGCTGCTCCCCGGCGGCGACGACTTTCCTCCGCCCGCGCCCTACCCGCCGGGGGTGCGATTCCAGGCGGTCTCGCCGGCGCAGCTCGACTTCGATGGCCGGCTGCTGGCCGGCGCCCTGGCGCGAGGGCTCCCCCTGCTCGGCATCTGCTACGGGATGCAGCTCCTGGCGCTCCACGCCGGGGGGCGCCTGCACTACGACCTCGCCACCGATCTGCCCGGCGCCGCCGAGCACCGGCTCGACGAGGCGACCGGCCGCCACGAGCTGCGGCTCGAGGCGGGGACGCGCCTCTCCCGCCTGCTGGGCGAGGACCCCGGCCCCGTGAACAGCCTCCATCACCAGGGGGTGGCCGAGCCGGGGCCCGAGCTGCGCGTCGCCGCGCGCTCCGCCGACGGGCTGATCGAGGCGCTCGAGGGCCGCGGCGAGGGCTTCTGCCTGGGCGTCCAGTGGCACCCGGAGAAGCTCGCCGGGCCCCACTGCGAGCGCCTGTTCGGGGCCTTCGTCGCAGCCTGCCGCCGCCGCTGACGGGCCTTTGCGCCGCGCGCGGGGCGGCGGGATACTGGCCGCGGCCATGCTGCGGCGCGGGCTCTCGACCCTCTTCTGGGGCTTCCTGGTCGCGAGCTCGCTGGCCCTCTTCCCCATCGCCTGCTTGATCTGGCTCGCGACGGCGCCCCTCGACCGGCGCCGTCGGCTGCTGCACCAGTTCACCTGCTTCTGGGCCTCGCTCTACACCTGGCTCAACCCCGCCTGGCCGGTGCGCATCGAGGGGCGCGAGAAGATCCGCCGCGACGGCATCTACGTGATGGTGGCGAACCACCAGTCGCTGCTCGACATCCTGGTGCTCTTCCGGCTCTTCACCCACTTCAAGTGGGTTTCCAAGATCGAGAACTTCCGCATTCCCCTGATCGGCTGGAACATGAGCCTGAACGGCTACATCAAGCTCCGGCGCGGGAGCCGGGAGAGCGTGGTCGCGATGCTGCGCGCCAGCCGCGACGCGCTCGCCGCCGGGAGCTCGATCCTGCTGTTTCCCGAGGGCACGCGCTCGGAGACGGGCAGCCTGCGGGCCTTCAAGACCGGGGCCTTCGAGATCGCCAAGAGCGCGCGCTGCCCGATCCTTCCGATCGCCGTCTCGGGAACCGCGGCCGCGCTCCCCAAGCGCGGCCTCGTGCTCCAGGGCCGCCACCCGATCCGGATCCGCGTGCTGGAGGAGCTCCCCTGGGAGTCCTTCCAGGGCACCTCCGCGGAGGAGCTGGCGGCGCGCGTGCGGGAGCTCATCGCCGCGGAGATCGCCTCGCCCGCCGGCTAGCGATCCCGGCGGCTCCCCGCGCGCCGACGCTTCACCGATTCTCCTCCCCTGCGCCGTCGGCCTGCCTCTCCGGAAGGCTACCCGTTCCCGGGAGCCCGAGGGGAGGCGCCGTGTCGAGGCAGCGGATCACCCGCATCTGGCCCCAGGTGTTCGTCTGCGCGTGGTGCGGCGTGGACCTCGGCCCGCGCGACCCGAGGCTGCGCGATCCGGTGACGAACTACGGCCTCTGCGGGAGGTGCCTGACGCGCCAGCTCGAGGCCCTCCGGGCCGCCCCGACGCGGGCCCCATCGCTCAGGCGCTCTCCCCCCGCCCGCCTTCCGGCCGAACCAGCAGCAAGCGGGTGGTGGGGGCGACGTCGAAGTTTCCGCGCTCGAACTCCCGGACGACCCGGAGCACCTCCGCGCGATCCTCGTCCCAGAGGTAGAAGCCCGGCCCTTCGGCGGAGTAGCCGCCCTGGCGCGGGCGGATCGGGAGCGGCGGGCCCCCCGAACGCTGCACTCGTCTCGTCACCGGTTCCTGCTCCATTCCGTTCGGGTTTCCCGGAATCCTCGGTCGCTCATTTGACGAACCCGTCTCGGATGGGTGACCTCTGGGGGGAGTCCCCGCGCGCGCCGGCCGCCCGCGCCGCGCAGGTCAGGGCAGGAAGCGCGCGCGCTCCGCGGGCCCGGGCACGCGGCAGGTGTCGAGTCTCCCGAACAGCCGGTAGCGGACGCGCACCAGCAGGCGGTAGCCCAGGTCCCGGAGCGGCCGCGGCAGGGAGAGCAGCCAGGCCAGCCGCCGCCAGCCCCCGGCGAGCTCGCCCAGGACCCGCAGCGCGGCCTCGGAGCGCAGGTAGACGCGCTCGCCGCCGCCGCGCGCATCCACGTAGACCATGGTCTCGAGGTCCGCCGGGATCTCCGGGTGGCGGGCGCGCAGGTCTGCCGCGGTCTCGCCCTGGAGAGGCGCGAAGCGCAGGCGCGCCGCAGCGTCGTGAGCGATCAGGAAGCGGACCAGCCAATCGCAGAAGCCGCACACCCCGTCGAACAGCACGAGCTGCTCGAAGGCGGCCGGGGCGGCTCCCGCGGCCGGCGCGCTCTTCGCGGGCCCGGCCATCGGGACCGAGTGTAGCGCGGCTAGCGGGCGTTCCCGATCCGGAAGGCCGTGCGGGCGCGCTCCTCCCAGTCCGCCATCGGGCTCTTCTCGCGCGCCTCGCGCACGCGGGCGAAGAGCTCGCCCGCCTTCTCCTGCTGGCGGCTCCACTCCTCGGCGAACTTGCCCGAGCGGATCTCGTCGAGGACCTGCTGCATCCGGCTCTTCACCGACTCGCCGATCTCCTGGAAGCGCTGGCCGCGCGTGATGGAGCCGTACTGGCTCGTGTGCGAGTGGTACTCCATCTGCCGCAGCATGCCGACCTCGCGGATCTTCTCGAAGGAGTAGGCCAGCTCGCCGGAGAGGTAGAGCTCGAGGAGCACCGCCTCGGGGGGATAGCCCGCCTCCACCAGCAGCTCCACCGCGCTCGCCATGACGCGGCCGAAGGCCGGCCCGAAGCCCTGCTCGGTGAAGAGGTCGAGGCTCGCCTCGTCGTGGAAGGACATCTCGATGCAGCCGGCGCGCGTGGAGCCCACGCCCTTGGCCACGGCGAGCATGCGCTCCTGCGCCCGGCCCGTGGCGTCCTGGTGGACGCCCACGAAGCTCGGGAACCCCTCGCCCGAGACGTAGCGGTCGCGCACGCCCACCCCGATCATGCGCGGCGCCACCAGCGCGACGTCGAGGTCCGCCGCCGGCTGGATCAGGCCGAAGGCCACGGTGTAGCCCGAGGCGAAGACCAGGAGATTCCCCGGCACGAGCCCCGGCTCCACGTGCCGCGCGTAGACCTCGGGCATCACCTCGTCGGGGATGAGCAGCATCACGCCCTCGGCGCGCTGGCAGGCCTCCGCGATCGGCAGCACCTCGAAGCCGTCGGCCTCGGCCTGCCCGTGGGAGGCGTCGCGGATGTTGCCGACGACGACCGAGACGCCGGAGTCGCGCAGGTTCAGGGCCTGGGAGCGGCCCTGGTTCCCGTAGCCGACGACGGCGAGGGTCTCGCCCTCCAGCACTGCCAGGTCTGCGTCCGCGTCGTGGTAGATCTTGGCCATGGGGTGCCCTCCTCGGCGTCGCCCCATGCTACCACGCGGCCGTTCGCCGCAAGACCCCGGCGCGGCTCAGAAGCGCAGGAGCTCGGCGAAGCGGCGCAGCAGGCGGGTGCCGTGGGGCGTCTCCTCCACCCGCCGCAGCAGGCCCGCGGCGTCGAGGCCCTCCCCGGCGAGGAGCGCGCGCCGCTCCTCCAGGTAGCTGCGCATCACGTCGGCATCGAACTCGGGATGGAACTGGACGCCCCAGGCCGCGTCGCCGGCGGCGAAGGCCTGGGCCGGGTCGCCCTCGCTCGAGGCGAGCGCGCGGGCGCCGGGCGGGAGCTCGAGGACCGACTCGACGTGGGTCGCCTGCACCCGGCAGCGGCCGGGGAGCGCACCCAGCAGCGGATCCGCCCGGGCGGCGGGCTCGAGCCAGAGCTCGATGGTCCCGATCTCGCGGCCGCGCGGGTTCGGACCGACGCGGCCTCCGAGGGCGTGGGCCAGGAGCTGGTGCCCGTAGCAGATGCCGAGCACCGGCGTCCCCGCCGCCACGACCTCGCGCAGCCAGAGCGCGCTGCGCTCGCTCCAGGGCTCGCGCGCGCTCACCATGGCGCTCGATCCGGTCACGACGACGCCGGCCAGCGCGTCGCGGGCCGGGAGGTCCTCGTCCGCGAAGACCCGCACCACCGCCGCGCGCTCGCGCGGGAGGCCGAGCCCGGACAGGATCCAGTCCTCGTAGTCCCCGCGGCGCGCCCGCAGGCTCGCGAGGGTGCTGCCGGCCTTCGCGATCAGGAGCCGGCGCACGGGGGGATGGAAGGCCCGCCCGGCGCGGGGGCCGGCGCCGGGAGCCGGGCCAGGTGGTGGAGCGCGATGCCGGCGGCGCTGGCCACGTTGAGGGAGTCGACGCCGGGCGCCATGGCGATCCGCACCGCGGCGTCGGCGTGCGCCAGGGCCTGGGCCGTGAGCCCCTCGCCCTCGGCGCCGAGCAGGAGCGCCAGCCGCTCCGGCGCGGGGCGAGCGCGCCCGAGCTCGCGCAGGTCGAGGGCTGCGGCGCGCGGGGCGAGCGCGACCAGGGAGAAGCCGGCCCGGCGCAAGGAGCGACGCGCCTCCGGCCAGGGCGGCAGGCTCGCGAAGGGCAGCCGCAGGCTCGCCCCCAGGGAGACCCGGATCGCCCGGCGGGAGAGCGGGTCCGCGCAGCCGGGCACCAGGAGCACGGCGTCGGCGCCGAAGGCCAGCGCGTTGCGGAAGACGCCCCCCACGTTCTCGCGATCGGCGAGGCCCTCGAGGACGACCAGCAGCCGCCGCCCCCCGGTGCAGGCGGCCAGGACCTCCGGGAAGGAGGGCCCCGGGCTTCGCTCGGCCGCCGCCGCGCAGCCCCGGTGCAGGTCGAAGCCCAGGATCGCGTTCAGGACCGCCTGGCTCGCCAGGTAGACGGGCGCCTCGCCCGCGCCGGCTTCCAGGTCCGCGCGCAAGGCGCGCAGGGCCGACCCGGTCAAGAGGACGGAGCGGGCGCGGAAGCGCGACTCGCGCGCGAGCAGGCGCCGGACCGCCAGGCGACTCTCCGCGATCAAGACCGGGCGCCGCTGGCTCCGCTCCCGCTCGCGGACGTTCCAGTAGTCCGCGACGCGCGGATCGTCGGGGCGCTCCACGCGCTGCAGGTTCACGCCACCCCCCGCAGCCGCGGGACCCTCCGCGGCGGCAGCGCCGCCGCGGAGGGTCCCCTCGAGCCGAGATCCCTACTGGAGGTTGAGCTCGACGCGCCGGTTCAGGCGGCGACCGTCTTCGGTGTCGTTGCTCGACACCGGCCGCGACTCGCCGAAACCCGAGGACGTGAGGCGCGACGCGGGGACGCCCCTCTCGATGAGCACCCGGCGCACGGCCTCGGCGCGCCGCTCCGAGAGGCCCTGGTTGTAGGCGTCGGTGCCGACGGCGTCCGTGTGGCCCTCCACGCTGACCCGCGCGCCCGGGTTGTTGCGCAGCGTCTCGGCCGCCACCTCGAGGATCACCATCGAGGACGGGTCGACCTGGTCGCTGTTGAAGGCGAAGTTCACGCCGCGCAGCACGATGCGCTCGGGAGCCGGCGCGGGCGGCGGCGGCTTCGGCGCCTCGCGCGCGGGGGCCGGCGGCGGGGGAGGCGCGGGCTTGGGCGCGGGCTTGGCCTCCGGCCAGAGCGAGCAGAGCAGGTAGCCGGCGCCGGCGCCCGCCACCATGCCGGCCCCGGCCCCGATCAGGCCCTCCTCCCACTCGTCGCCGCCGCCGTCGAGCTGGACGCCGACCGCGGCGCCGCCGCCACCGAGGAGCGCGGCTCCCATGACGGCGCACTCGGTGGGCGTGGCGGTGCGGGTGGACGCGCACGCGCTTGCCAGGGGTGCGATCAGCGCGGCGATCAGGAGGTGTCTGGGGGCCATGTCGTCTCCTCTCGGCTCTCGGGGGCGCCCGGTCGACGCCACCATCGGATCCCTTCGGATCTGCGATGCACCGGGTCTGCGCTCGAGCCTCGGGGGCGCCTGCCCGGGGGCCGCATCGTACCACGGGGCCCGTGCGCCGCCAGAAAAAACGCGGCGCTCTCAACCGCGCGCCGGGTCGCCCGGCGCGCCGGTTCCGGTCGGTCGCGCGCCGCCGCCACGGCGGCCTCCCTCGGGCGCCAGGCCGAGCCAGCGCTCCAGGCGCGCGAAGAGGCCCGCGCGGTCCAGCAGCGGATTGAACCAGCCGCTCGTGATGCAGAAATCGCTGTCGAAGGGGGCGTTGTGGTGGCGGCGATGGCGGGCCGGATCGAGGATCAGCCCGCTCGCCTGGAGCAGGGCCACGAGTCGCGGCGGCTCGCCCAGGTGCGCCCACTGGTGCACCTGGTTGGTGAGGCAGATCCACCCCGCAAGGCCCAGCCCGAATGCGCCGGCCGCGAGCCCGCCGAGGTCACCCGGTCGGGGATCGGGCTCGAGGGCGAGGGCGGCCAGGAGCGGCAGGGTGGCGATGCACGTGTTTCCGTTCGTCTCGACGAGATCGTGGCGCGCGAGCCCTGCGGGATCCGCGTGGTGCTCGCGGAAGGGCTGCACGAAGTGGCGGCCGAGCCAGGGGAGATCCTCGGCGAGGACGCGGTCGGCGAGCCAGTGCACGATGCCCGAGACGAGGTCCGCCGCCGCGTGGCTCGCGAGCACCGCCGCCGCGACGACCAGGAGGTCGAAAGCGCCGCCCAGGCTCCGCCCCAGGCGCCACGAGAGACACAGGAAGAGCGAGAGGGCGCCCGCGACGGCGAGGCGCTCGAAGCTGCGATGGGACACCGCTCCCCCTGGACGTCCGCTGTCCCCTCCCCCCCGCGCGTCGAGAGCATAATCCGCGCCGCGCCCGAGCGGTGCTGTCCTCCCGGCCGGCGCCGGGCCGGGCGGCGCCGCGCAGGCCGGGGGCCCTGGTATGCTGGCGGCCGCGCGGGGCCTGGCGCCCCGGGAGGCCCGACCCGCCCTTGGCGCGGCTCCCCATCGTCGGCGTGCTCGGGTCCGGGAGCGAGCCGCACGCGGCGCGCGCAGGGCGCGTCGGCGCCTGGCTCGCCCGCGAGGGCGTTCATCTGCTCACGGGAGGAGGCGGTGGCGCGATGGCGGAGGCGAGCCGCGCCTTTGCCAAGGAGCGCCGCCGCGCCGGACTCGTGCTCGGCGTGCTGCCGGGCGCCGGGACCGGGCGCAGCGCCGGGGCACCTCCCGGCTACCCGAATCCGTGGGTGGAGATCGCCGTGCGCACCCACCTGCCCGAACGCGGCGGGCGCGGGCGCGCTCCGCTCTCGCGCAACCACGTGAACGTGCTGACCTGCGACGCGCTGATCGCGCTGCCGGGGGGAGCGGGAACGGCGAGCGAGGTGGACCTGGCGCTGGCCTACGGCCGCCCGCTGGTGGCCTGGCTCGAGGCCCGCGCGGAGATCGCGGGCCTGGCAAAGGAGGCGCGGGTCGAGCGCGACTTCGAGGCGGTGGCCGCCTGGCTGCGCGCCGAGCTGGCGCGCGGAGAGCCGCCCGCCGGGGGGATCCGGTCCTGAGGGGCGCGCGGCGGCCTTCCCGCCGCCGCCCAGGGAGGTCGCCGTGGCGAGAGCGGTGCGCTTCGGAGTCACGCTGCCCCAGATCAAGCGCAGCTTCGAGGAGCTGCGCGCGGCGGCGGTCGAGTTCGACGCCCTGGGCTTCGACTCGGTCTGGGTCTGCGACCACGTCGTCGGCGTCCCGAATCCGCGGCTGCCGATCTTCGAGGCCTGGACCTCGCTGGCCGCGGTGGCGGCGCTGACCTCGCGGGTCGAGCTCGGCACCCTGGTGACGCCGCCCTTCCTGCGCAACCCGGCCGTGCTGGCCAAGCAGATCGCGACCCTCGACCACGCCTCCGGCGGGCGCGCCGTGGCGGGCCTGGGCGCGGGCTGGTTCGAGCCGGAGTTCACCGGCCTGGGCTGTCCCTTCCCCAGCCTCGCCCTGCGCATGGGCGCCCTCGAGGAGACCGCCGTGATCCTGCGCCGGCTCTGGAGCGAGGAGCAGGTGAGCTTCGCGGGCCGCCACTTCCAGCTGCGCGAGGCGATCTGCGAGCCCAAGCCGCTGCGCCGGACTCCGATCCTCATCGGCGGGAGCGGCGAGCGCGTGCTGCTCGGGATCGCCGCCCGCCACGCGGACATCTGGAACAACATGGCCGTCACCCAGGCGCAGCTGCCCCGGAAGATCGAGGCCCTGCGCCGGCGCTGCGACGAGGTGGGCCGCGATTTCGACGCGATCGAGATCTCGCAGCAGTGCGTGGTGGTGATCGCCGAGGACGAGGCCCGGGCGCGCGCGGGGCTCGAGAAGGCGCAGAAGATCTACGGCGGGCACCTGGGCGCCGCCCTCGCAGAGCACGGCATCTGGGGCCCGCCCGCGCGCGTGATCGAGGGCATCGAGCGCCACCGCGCCCTGGGCTGCAGCCACTTCGCCATCGAGTTCTTCGGGCGCGATACGCGCGAGCCGGCGCGGCTCTTCGCCGAGACGGTGCTGCCCGCCTTCCGCCCCTGAGGGCGGCGCGACCGGCGGCGAGATCGCCGCGCCGGGCACCCCGCAAGCGGCTGGGCCCCGGCCAGGGGGAAGCTGGCCGGGGCCCGGGGGTGACTCGGTCCGGGCGGCGCCCGCGCGCCGCCGGGGGGCCTCTCAGCTGCGCCGGGAGGCGCGCCGTCCCACGAGGGCCAGTCCCACGCCGAAGAGCAGCGCCGCACCCGGCTCGGGGGCGGCCGCGCTGTACCCGCGGCCGAGCTCGAGGCCGGCCACGGAGAACTCGTGGGTCTGCTTGCCGATCTTGCCCGGCGCCGTGAAGAGGATGGCGTCGGCCCAGACGCTCAGCGGAATCGAGACCTCGCCGTTCGAGTGCTGGCCGTCGGCCTGGAACCAGGTCCAGCTGCTGCCGCCGTCCAGGCTGTACTTGCCCGTCTCGGCGTACTTCCGCTCGAGGTAGAGATCCGACACGAGTGCGCTCTCGATGTACGTGGAGCTCCCGAAGGAGATGCGCAGCACCTCGGGGAGCTCGATCTCGTCGTTCTCGTAGCCGGCCCCGATGATCCCGTAGCCGTCCTCGTCGTTCCAGTAGAGCCGTCCGTTGCTCACCAGGCCCCCGCCGGTGAGCTTCAGCGTCTCGATGGTCACGTGATAGCCGTGACTGGTCGCGGAGAAGCTCGAGACCGCGCCGGACGGCTGGAAGGCGCTCTCGCGAAAGTCCACGTTGGGGGCAAAGGAGGTCGCCTGGGCGGCTCCTCCCAGCAGGAAGATCGACAGGACGAGCCCTGTCGCGTAGCTCAGTTGGCGCATCGGAATTTTCCCCATCATCTGCCACCGCTTGCGGGCCGCCGCAGCGGCCCGTTCGGCCCTTCCCAGGCCGAGTCACCCCAGGAACTTCGAGGGATGGCTGCAGGACCTCTCAAACCCGGCCGCTGCTTCAGCAAGGGACGTGCCAACGGGGTGCCGGGACCCCGGAGCCCCCGCGGCACTGGCGACCTGCGCCGGGAGCCTGCCGCCGGCTTGCCACCCGCGGAGCGGGCGCCGGTGGATAGCCCGGTTCCACTGCGCGCCCGTGCCCTACACACGGGGGGAGCGGGGTCGCGCCGGGCCCCGCGCCGCGCGCGCCACCGGCAGAGGGCCACCCGGCGCTCCCGGCGCCGGGCGGCCCTCGGGGTGAACGAGCCGGCGCGCAGCACCGCTGCGCCCCGGGCTCGGGTGGATCCTCCAGCAAGAACCGTTCCGCCCCGGGAGGGAGATTCCCCTCGGCTCGCAAGGCTCCGCCGGCGCTGGGAAACCCGGGAAAGGGCCCGGGTCCGCGGGAGGTCTCGCGGTGGAGCAACACCGCCCTCTCCGGTGGAAAACCCGTTCCACCGGGCTCCCCAGCGGGGTGCCCGGACGGCGACGCGCGCCGCCCCGGACTACTCTGGCGTCGCTGAGGGTAGGAGCGGGAGGGACGCAGCCACATGCAGGAGGCACCGCTCGAGGGCCGCGCCTGCCTCGTGACCGGCGCGACCTCGGGACTCGGACTGGAGACGGCCATCGGCCTCGCGCGCCTCGGCGCCCGGGTGACCCTGGTCGGGCGCTCGGCCGCCCGCGGCGAGCGGGCGCGCGCCCGGGTCGTCGAGCGGAGCGGGAATCCGCGCGTGGAGCTCCTCCTCGCGGACCTCTCCACCCAGGCGGAGGTGCGCCGCCTGGCGGCGGAGGTGCTCGCGAAGAGCCCGCGCCTCCACGTCCTCGTCAACAACGCCGGCGTCGTGAACCTGCGCCACACCCTCACCGCGGACGGCCTCGAGACGACCTTCGCCGTGAACCACCTGGCCTACTTCCTGCTCGCGAACCTGCTGCTCCCGCGGCTCGCCGAGAGCGCGCCGGCGCGCATCGTGAACGTCGCCTCCGACGCCCATCGGTTCGGGAAGCTCGACCTCAGCGACCTCCAGAGCGAGCGCGCCTACCGCGTCCTCCCGGTGCTCGGGGCCATGCGCGTCTACAGCATGACGAAGCTCGCGAACCTGCTCTTCACCGACGAGCTGGCCCGCCGGGTGAAGGACCGCGGCATCAGCGCCAACGCGGTTCACCCGGGCTTCGTGAGGTCGCGGCTGGGCGAGAACAACGGCGCCGCGGCGCGCGCGTTGCTGGTGCTCCTGCGTCCCTTCGCGCTCTCGCCGGAGCGGGGCGCGGAGACCTCCATCCACGTGGCCTCGGCGCCGGAGCTCGAGGTGGTCACCGGCCGCTACTTCGCCCGCCAGCGCGAGGCCACACCCTCGGGCGCGGCGCGCGACCGCACCCTCGCCCGCCAGCTCTGGGACGCGAGCGCGCGCCTCACGGGACTCGGCTCGTGAGCTCCGCGCGCGGCGCCTCGACCTCCGAGGCCGTGACGAACGGCGTGCGCGTGCGGGTGCAGGCCCGCTACGCCGCGGAGCACTCGCAGCCCCAGCTCAACCGCTGGTTCTTCCTCTACACGGTGGAGATCACGAACGAGGGCGAGGAGACCGTCCAGCTGGTCTCCCGGCACTGGGTGATCGCCGACGCGACCGAGAAGGTGGAGGAGGTGCGCGGCGAGGGCGTCGTGGGCGAGCAGCCGGTGCTCGAGCCCGGCGACTCCTTCGAGTACACCTCGGGCTGCCCGCTGCGGACGCCCTTCGGCTCCATGCACGGGACCTACCAGATGGTCACCGAGGCGGGCGGGAGCTTCGACGTCGAGATCGCGCGCTTCGCCCTCGCCGAGCCGGGGGCCATCCACTGAGCGCGAGCCGGGGGGGCGCGCGGCGAGCCGACGGCGGGCGAAGCTCGGGGGATGCCCCCCCGGGGGGGGGTTGACCCGCCCTCACAACTTGCCAACAATCCATCCGGATGGACGAATAGAATACTCTCTTGGAGGCTCCGCTCGGCCGATCGGGGTCGCTGCGGATGCTCGGGCCCGCCCCCCCGCGCGCGGGCCCAGGAAGGAGCCCAGCAATGCCCGCCACCCACGCCCGTCCCGAACGCCCCCCCTTCCGGGTGGCGGACCTCGCCCTGGCCGAGCTCGGCCGGCGCGAGATCCGCCTGGCCGAGCACGAGATGCCCGGGCTGATGGCGCTGCGCCGCCGCCACGCCAAGGGCCAGCCCCTGGCCGGGGTCCGGATCATGGGGAGCCTGCACATGACGGTGCAGACCGCCGTCCTGATCGAGACCCTGGCGGAGCTCGGGGCCGACGTGCGCTGGGTGAGCTGCAACATCTTCTCCACCCAGGACGCCGCCGCGGCCGCGGTGGCGGTCGGCCCGCGCGGGACCCCCCAGGAGCCCCGCGGCATCCCGGTCTTCGCCTGGAAGGGCGAGACCCTGGAGGAGTACTGGTGGTGCACCGAGGTCGCCCTCCAGTGGCCCGACGGCGGCGGGCCCCACCAGATCGTGGACGACGGCGGCGACGCCACCCTGCTCGTGCACAAGGGCGTGGAGTTCGAGAAGGCCGGCAAGGTGCCGGACTTCGACCCGGCCAAGGACAGCGAGGAGTGGGGCTTCGTCCTCGAGCTCCTGCGCCGCGAGCAGGCGCGCGACGGCGAGCGCTGGCGGCGCGCCGCGGCGGGGATCCGCGGCGTCTCGGAGGAGACCACCACCGGGGTGCACCGGCTCTACCAGATGGCCCGGGAGGGCACGCTCCTCTTCCCGGCCATCAACGTCAACGACTCGGTCACCAAGAGCAAGTTCGACAACATCTACGGCTGCCGGCACTCGCTGCCCGATGGCCTCATGCGCGCCACCGACGTGATGCTGGGCGGCAAGGTGGCGGTCGTGTGCGGCTACGGCGAGGTGGGCAAGGGCTGCGC
>Ga0187892_10001909_pt1 | contig 44868 bp, 29 predicted proteins | sample MA1701073metaG_FD_139345 | JGI IMG/M metagenome (GOLD analysis project Ga0187892, IMG submission 139345) | Bio-ooze microbial communities from a basaltic lava cave in the Kipuka Kanohina Cave System on the Island of Hawaii, USA - MA170107-3 metaG ...
ACGCTGCTACGGAAAGAAATGGTCGAGCATCCCGAACTGCTGGCTCCCCTCGATCTGCCCGTGACCGATCGCAGCCTCACCAGCGCCGCCGCTGCGTGATCAGAATGTAGAAACTCCAGGGGCCGCTCTTCGAGCGGCCAGGTCCGTTCTGAGAACGGACACTACATCAAAAATTTACAGTTGCTTGTTATCGAGAGCCCATCGAGGTGGGTGGATCCATTTATGCTCGGTCCCTCACCCTTGACCCCACGTTGGGGCGAGCGGGACCGAAGCTTATCGAGTGTTTCGAGAGTCGAAGAGTGTCGTCACTCGATTCTGTAAGTCTCAATAATATCGGATTGTCCCTCTGTCTTACGAAGTCACGGGTTATTGTAGCCTTCTTTGGCTCATGGATCTGTTACCAGCTGGTCCAAAATCGCGAGGCCTGTTTCCTAATGTTGACTTTCCCGTCGGGCATCCGCTAGTTTGGCAGCCGCACAAGCGTGAATCGTCAATGATCTTCGCGATTCCCACACCAAGCCGTTTAAGAAGCTGTCTGTAGCCAGGTGTGCTCATCGTAGCGGGCAACCGCAATCACACTGAATGCCTCCAAGGATGATCTCATGATTCAGAGAGTGAGCCGCGACGCCATCACTTACGTGTTTGACCGGCGGCTGGAACCTGTGGCGCGGGTCAAGCCTGGAGAAGTGTTTGTCGTCGAAACGGAGGACTCCCGGGGCGGCCGAACGCGTACGCCGGAGACCACCACCCCGGAGTACCTCCTTTCAATGCGGAAGCAGGGATACTACGGGAATCCTGTAACCGGCCCTATCTATGTGGAAGGAGCGATGCCGGGCGACACGCTGGCGGTTCACGTTCTGGAGCAGGAGTGCGACACCCTGGGTTACCAGGGCTATTGGCCGTTCCTCTTCCATCTCGAGGACTTTTTCGACAAGCCTAGCACCGTGATCCGGGAAATTCGCGATGGAGAGGTCATCTTCGACGACAAGATTCAGATTCCTGTCCGGCCGTGCATTGGAACCATCGGTACCACTCCCGCCTTGGAGGCTGTGCTGTCGGCAGCATGTGGCCGGCATGGCGGCAACCTAGACACAGAGGAAGTCTGCGCCGGCAGCACGATCCATCTGCCGGTCCTCGTGGAAGGGGCCTTGCTGGGGCTGGGCGACTGTCACGCCATTCAGAGCGATGGTGAAATTAACGAACTGGAGATGCGCAGCGTCGTGACGCTCAAGTGCGACGTTCTAAAAGGCCGGAGCCCAGTGATGGCCTGGCCCCGAATCGAGACGCCGGAGTTGCTGGTGACCGTGGCCATGGCTTCACCACTGGAAGAAGCTCTGCGGCTGGCGCTCCGGGATATGATTCTCTGGATGGAAGAACTGACGGGGATGACTAAGCACGATGCGTACCTGCTGCTAGGATTGGTGGGCCATGCCAGGCCGGGTCAGGTCCAGGTCAGTCCGTACTCGATGCGGGTGCAGATGCCCAAGCTGTATCTGCCAGCTCGAAAAACTGAAGCTCGCTGAACATTCTGGAAAGATTCGGACGACGCGGCATGGGGATCTTGAAATCTCCAAGGCAGGGCTCCATCACCAGAAACGCGTTTCCGCGAGATGAGACATCATCATGCTGATCGGCTACGTGAGTGACGAGATGTTTTTTGCAATTCCCGATGTTCAGCTGGAGTTCATCGGGAACGAAGGCTCCTATGAATTGCGATCACGGGCCTCCGGTTCCGTGATCGGCGATCTTCCCGCCGGCTTTTATGAAGTGATCCTTCAGCGGGACGGGTATGGGCCGAAGCGGGTCAAGATGGAGCTCGGATTGGGCCAGCCATATCATTTCCGGCTCTTGTCTGACCGGCAACTGCTCGGGTATGCATGGCCAAAATGGCTTCAGTCGGGCGAGCGCTCGAACGTGTGTGTCCACTCAAGTGAGCCCTATTTCCTGGAGCTGTGGCGCTACGGCAGCGAGAAGGAGCTGGTTCGCAAGTGTGGTTTCTTTGAGAACCATCCACCCGAGGCGAACCGACAGCTCATTCCCGACGGGGATTTCACTCAAACCGGCGTTCGCTGGAATGAATTTGGCTACTCCTTTCCCGCGCATGCGCGGCAAACGGCGCTGGCTCCGGAGCGAAGCGGCCTCTACTATTTTCATGTTCGCACGGAGTCCGGTCAGTTTTTTTCTTTCCCCTGGATCGTGGCGCCAAGTCGTCCTGCGGCGCGCCTGGCGGTGCTGGCTTCCAATATCAACTGGAACGCGTATAACGACTTTGGGGGACGGAGCAACTACATTGCGGCCGTGCGGCTGCCGCCAACGCCCACCGTCAATCCGCACCAGGAGGAAGTTTTCTTTCGGTCAACGGGCGCGGACTATTGGGTTACGAAGGATTACGACCCCCTTTCGTTTGAGCGTCCGGAATGGATCAATCACATCGACGAAAACGACAAGATTACGGATCCCATTTGGCGGCGCGGCGCCGAACATGTTGCCCCGGCCGAATGGAGGCTGCTCGGTTGGCTGGAGCGCGAGGGCTTCGACTACGACGTGTATGCCGAGAGCCAGCTGGATTCCGGTGTCTGCCAGCTGGATCAATACGACGTGCTGATCCTCAACACGCATCCGGAATACTGGACCCGCCGCATGTACTCCGGCGTCAAGTCCTGGGTCTTCGAGCGTGGAGGCAAGCTTCTTTATCTTGGGGGCAACGGCATCAACTGCGAGGTTGAACTGCTTGACGATGGGGCGATGCGGGTTCGGAACGAAGACGTGTCTGAAGCCCGGGCCCGGCGCTCCTACCAAGGCCTAGGCGCTCGATTTCCCAGTCGCTTCGGACTCCGCGTCGAGGAGGAATCCCGCCTGCTGGGTGTGGTCACCACGCTCACGGGCATGGGAACCGGCGCGCCCTATCGTGTTCTTGCCGCAGATCACTGGGCCTTCGCTGGCACCGGGCTGGCCAATGGCGATCTTCTCGGGTTGCATTCACTGAACATGCGTTGTCCGGGAGGTGCGTCTGGCCATGAAACCGACAAACTCTCGGTTCACTCTCCAGCTCATGTGCAGCTCCTGGCCAAGGGAACTAACCCCGACGAAGGAGGCGCGGAGATGGTTTTCTTTGACACTGCGAGCGGCGGCGCTGTTTTTTCGGCGGGCTCCATCTCTTACGCAGCTGCGACCGTCGTGGATGATCAGGTGTCTCGAATCACCTCGAACGTCTTGAGCCGATTTCTTGGAAGATCATAACAGGGGTCGCTTCGCCCGATGGCCGATACGACTCAAACATTCTCACAAGGGAGGTCCTATTGTGATTGTTGACTGTCATACTCACCTGATGTGGTATCCCGACCACGTCTCCGATCGATATGCCGAGGAGGCCCTGGCTTCGAAGCTTGTCAAACTGAAGCGGTCGGGTGGAGAAGCCTACGCGGCCCGGCTGGACAAACATTCTTATGATGCCCGGCCTGCAGAGCACTGGGAGGCGTCCAAACCTGCCGACAAGGTTGTCGTCTTCGGCTTGCAAGCCAAGCCTGTTGGAGTGTGGGTGCCTAACGAGGTGATTGCCGACTATGCCCGGCAGCACCCCGAAAAGATCGAGGGATGGGCATCGGTGGATCCGAACGAGCCGGATTGTATCGAGCAGCTGGAGCACTGCGTGAACACTTTAGGTCTCAAGGGTATGAAGCTGGGGCCGGTGTACCAGCACTTCAACCCGCAGGATCGCAAGCATTGGCCGTTTTTCAAGAAGTGCGACGAGCTGGGTCTTCCCATCATGTGGCACCAGGGCACGACTTTTCCCAGCCAGGCCCGCCTGAACTGGGGCCTGCCTCTGCAGCTGGAAGACATCGCCATGGATTTTCCGGACCTGAAAATGATCATTGCACATCTGGGACACCCATGGGAGACGGACACGATTGTCCTCATTCGCAAGTGCCCGAACGTTTACACGGACCTCAGCGCTGTGCATTATCGGCCCTGGAGGTACTGGCAAGCGATGGTGACCGCAATGGAGTACGGAGTCGAGCACAAGATCCTGCTGGGTTCGGACTTTCCATCCGCCACAGCTCAGAACGTCATCAACGGCCTTCGCGGCGTCAACCAGATTGTCGAAGGAACTCAGCTCCCCCGAATTCCCAAAGACGTTCAGGACATGATCATCCACGAGAATTGGAAGAGTTTCTTTCCGCAGTGGACTTGAGTCGCAGAAGTGCGCGCGAACTGATATGAGTCCAACAGAACTGAAGAGGCACTTGCGCGGAGTACTGGCTTTCACAGTCACACCCTTCCGGGAGAATTTTGAACTGGACCTGCCGGGCCTGGAGAAAACGGTCGACCGGTTGTGTCGCTCGGAAGTGAACGCGATTTTCTGTACCGGGGGAGTGGGTGAATTCTATGCTCTGGACCTGGAGGAGTATCGCGAGGTCATTCGAGCCGCTGCCCGAGCAGCCCAGGGCCGGATTCCACTGGTGGTGGGGGTAGGGCAGAGCACGGATATCGCCTGCGGCCTGGCCCGTGTCGCCGAATCTGCCGGAGCTTCCGGCTTGATGATTCACCCTTCCTATTTTGTGGATCCGAGCCTGGAGGGGATCGTTGCCCATTTCCAGGCCTTGTCCAAAGCCACGAGTCTGGGCCAGATCGTTTTCAGTACAGGGGGCTTCGCGTATTCGCCCGAAATGATGCTGCGGCTGGCCGGCATCGACAGCGTGGTTGGGCTCAAGGATGAGATCGGAGATCTCAAGATTTTCGTGGCCACAGTTGCGGCCCTCGGTGACCGGATGGCCTGGATCAACGGCATGGCGGAACCGCTGGCCGCGGCGTACTTTGCCAGCGGGGCCGGCAGTTTTACCACGGGCCTGGCTAACTTCTGTCCCGAGATTCCTCTCGCTGTTCTTCAAGCAGCCCAGTCGAACGATGGGGTCGCTCTTCAAGAGGTTCTGTCCAGAAAGGTGATGCCGCTTGCCCGTCTTCGCTCCAAAAGAAAGGGGTACTCAACGGCGGTGATCAAGGAGGCGATGAATCTCCTGGGATTTCCAGCCGGCCCCTGCCGGCTGCCCCTGACGCCGCTGTTGCCCGCCGACCGAGAGGAATTGAAGCAAATCTTGATCGAGCTCCACTTGCCCCAGCCGTGACAGGCGGGGACTGAGCGACAGAGCCCGTCAGCTGTTAAGCCAGCGAATTGGCCGGCCGTCCTTTCAAGGGCTGCCGGGCCTGCAGCCCTTCGCGTCAAGGACATCTGGTCGAAGGAGGATTGGGGTCGGGGTTTTCGGCGCAATCAACCTTTGATGTGCGACCCCAACTTGCCCGTGACGGTGGGCCCCGGCTGATCACCACGCGGTTATCAGCCGCGCCGACCGGGCGACCTGTGGCCGGAAAAGGCCGGTCCCGCTCCTTTGAATCTCCCTCCCCGTGAACGATACTCAATCGGTCGTCCCGAGCACGGCGCCTTCCGCTGCTTGCCACGCGGCAACGAGTCGCGATCCTAGGGACGACGAAGTCAGGTCTTGGCATCCTGGGCTGAATCCATTCCATCATCGGACGCTTGCACTTGTGGAGAGAGGAAAGATCTCACCCTACGACCTTCACCCACTACGACCCTCTACGGGTAACGGTCGGCTCATGGCGACGGGACCTTATCCCGAAGTCAGGTTAGGGTTAACAGCTGTTTATGGGAGAGTCGCTGCTGATGGACAGCGGCTGGAAGCAGGACGACTTGCGCGATACCAAACGCATTCACGACACTGCCACTCGGCTCGCCGGGCTGAAGAAGATCGACTACTATGTGACAAGTCATTTTCACACGGACCACTTTGGTTCCATCAGCCAGCTGGTCGAACCGATCCCGATCACCAAGTTCTACGATCACGCATTGATGCAGGAGTCTCAGGAATACGACAAGAAGCTATACCCCGACCATCTCAACTCCGAAGGCAAGCGGCAGGTTTTGAAAGCCGGCGACACGATTCCGCTCAAATCGGGCAAGACTCCGCTCAAGGTGCTCTGTGTCGTGTCTGACGGACGTGTGGTGCCGGCAACGGTGGGCGTTGGTGCGGGCGCGAACCTCTTCTGCAAAGACGCTCCGATGAAAGAAGAAGACAAATCGGACAATGCCAAAAGCATTGGGCTGTTGGTTTCGTATGGCGGCTTCGAGTTTCTCAGTCTCGGTGATCTCACCTGGAACATCGAGCATCAACTCGTTTGTCCGGACAATGTCCTGGGTCGAGTGGATCTGTACATGGTGACGCACCACGGCATGAACAGCAGCAGCAATCCCTCATTGGTCAAAGCCATCCAGCCCACGGTCAGCGTCATGTGCAACGGCGCCCGCAAAGCCGGATCACCGGAGAGCGCCGCCCTACTGAAAAGTCTCCCCAGCCTCAAAGCTGCCTACCAGCTGCATCGCAATGTTCAGACGAGCGAAACTGAAAACACCGGCGAGGCACTGATTGCCAACTGGGATGAAAACTGCCAGGGCCAACTCATCAAGGCGTCAGTTGCAGGGAATGGGAAGTCCTATACCGTCAGGATCGGAGAGAAGGGCAAATCCAAACAATTCCAGTCGGAGTAAACGACGAGCAGCGTCTGTCCGGGAACAGTTGAAGCTCTGTGCTCTGAGGTGAACCACGACAGGCGAACCCCGTGTAGCGCAGACCGCCGATTCTTGGTGGTCTGCGGTTTTTCTTCTCTCAGAGTATCTAACTGCCGCAGACCGGCGAGTCCGTTCTGAGAACGGACGCTACAACGAAGACCTACAGTCGCTTTCCAAAAACTCATTCACTAATGGCCATCCTGCGGTTGGACCGATGCATGAACAGCGTCGCTGTCGCTACTCCTCTGGGCGTCTTGATATTCTGATCGCCTGAACCTCCTCCAGAGTAGTTGCTCGTGCTTTGTCCAAAGCGCGGAACCTCGCAAAATCCCGCTGGGCCGCCGCTTCTTTTCCCCTCCGCAGGTGCAAAAGCCCCCGCCTGGCCCAAGCGTCCGCTTTTAGCGGGTTGAGTTCAACAACCCTTCCATAATCTTCAATGGCTCGGTCTAGATTGCCGGCTGCGCGCCAGGAGTTGGCCCTGTTGAAGTAGGCTTCCACGCATCGTGGATCGAGTTCAATGGCCCGGTTGAGATCGGGCAAAGCTTCCTGCATTTCGCCTTTGTGCTGGCGGATGGCGCCCAGCGCCACATAGGCTTCCGCAAGGTCCGGTTTGAGCTTGATCGCCTGAGTCGCATCCCGGATTGCGCCATCCCAATCTGCTTTGTAGATCCGGATCATGGCTCGATAGCAATAGGTTTCGGCTGATCGTCGATTCAATTTTAGGGCATGATCAAAATCCGCGAGTCGCCCCGTCTAGATCTCCCTGGTCGTGCCTGGCGAGACCTCGGTTGTGATATGCCTCTGGCAAACGAGGATTTAGCTGCAAAGCTCGGTTGTGATCCCGAATGCACCCATCCAGGTCCCTTAAGAGAAACCGCACTCCACCACGGTTGGTGTAAGCCGCAGATAGCGTCGGGTTAATTTCAATGGCCCGGTTGTAATCGCCCAGAGCTTTCTGATAGTCGCCTCGGCGATAATACAGGTCGGCACGGTTACAATATGCCGCCGCCGAATTCGGGTCGAATTGCAAGGCAATTCTAAAATCCGCTATCGCCAATTCGAGTTCACCTCTTTTGGCAAACGATATTCCTCTCTCTACGTACGACGTCGCGGTTGCTTCCCGGCCCTCCTCGGCCCAACCCAGTGAGGCTAGCAGGTACAGCACCATCAGGGCGCAAAGGGTACCCATTTTGAAAGATGAACCGCTCGCTATCGACTTCATCGCCTTGTCTCCTTTTCGCGACTGCAGGTCGGGGCCGTTCCATCGAGTTTCGGTTATTGATCAACAAGGCGAGAACTGTGACGGCGACTTCTCAGGCGCCTTCTATCCCTTGTTTCCGGGGGTCTGCTTGATTTGTTTGAAGACTTTCGGTCGATTCGCTCGAACACGGCCTCACCGGCCGATTCTGTTTTCGAAACGCAGCAGAAGCCCCGGCTGACCCGCGAGGAAGTTGTCGCTGGGTTCGAGCACCAAGTAGTCTGTGTCCCCCGAACGCGGCGGCTTAGGCCGCCGTTCAGCCGCTACTTCAGGTTCCCCAGAACCAAAACAACCTTTTCTCGGACCCACCGTCAGTCCTCAGCGTGGCACCAGGTCAACGAGTTTGCCGCAATCGGCGAACTGTTGAGAGTCCTCCAGCGTGATCTCGGCGCTTCAAGAGATCGAGCGACGAGGCGCGACCGGGCGATGCCCCCGATGCGGCCAAGGCACTCCTGCGGCCCTCATTGATGCCGGAAAATCCAAGGGTTTCGGGCTTGTTGAACGCTGTTCGGATCTTCGGTTCGAGAGCGTCACAATCGGCAGCGGCTCGGTCGACCACCGATTGAGCGATTGCTGGGGTCATTACGTCGTTCAATGCTTGCTCGCACCCGGGAAAGTAATGGTGCCGTGGAATGAGCCGGAGGTTAAAAACGTTACTGCGCTTGCTAGGCGGTCCACGGTAAAGCTCCCTTGGGCTCCCGCGAATCGACCCGATCCCCCAGTAATGGTGTGAATCTCCGTGATTCGAAAGACACCGGGTGTATCGGTCGGTTCACCCGATCCGGCAAGCGTCGTATCGATGCTGTCTCCATTGGCCGCCACCCAATGAGCAAACCCTGTAGCAGTGAGGGTCACGAGGTCTAGCGTAAGTTCTTGGGTGAATGAGAATTGACCGAGATGGGTGCCAATTCCCGTGCCAGTCGTAGTGACCACTATCGTGGTGGGTGAGGGGCCCGGTGAGTCGCTGTCGTTGCCTTGCAGCGCACCTTTGAAGGGCACTTGGTTCCGTGCCGCCGCCGGGACGGCAAACGCCGCCGTCAGAATCATCGCCGCCATCGGCAGGTAGAGATTGGTTCTCGTTATAGTTTTCATACGTTCTCCTTTAAACTTGATCGTTGGCTGATGATTCGTCGTGGGTGTGACGATCAATGAGGTGTTGTGTGACATGGGTTTTTTCTCCTTTGCAAGTTAGTGGAGTAATGAGTTGGGTGGACGTTGTGTTCATTGAGACCAACGGCGGCAGGCACAAGGTCGCCAGCCTGGAGTGCCCGTCTTCGCTTGACCAATCCGAATTCAGGTCTCTGTCACCTCATGCGGGAATCAGGGCCAAAAGTGGTAACCGCTAGGGAATCTTTTTTCTATGCAGGCCAAACGGGTTCAGCACTTGAACCGGGGTATAATGGCGGCGGTTCCACTCGGCAAATAAACAGAGAAACAGGCGTATGGCCGGATCGGGTTCACCGGAAGTCACTCAGCTGCTGCTGGCCTGGAGCGAAGGTGACCAGACGGCATTTGACAGGTTAGTGCCCCTGGTGTACGCCGAGCTGCACCGACTTGCGAAGCGCTACATGCGCGACGAACGTCCCGAGCACACGCTGCAGGCCACGGCGCTGATTCACGAGGCGTACGTAAGGCTGATTGACGCCAAACGGGTTCGCTGGGAAGGCCGCGGGCACTTTTTTGGTGTGGCCGCTCGCCTGATGCGACAGATCCTGGTGGACTTCGCTCGCGAACGCGGCTATCAGAAACGCGGCGGTGCAGTCCGCCCGGTTTCCTTGGATGAAGCGCTGGTAGTCAGTGGAAAGCAGGACGAGGGTCTGGTGGCCCTCGACGAAGCGTTGAGTGCACTGGCTGAAATCGATGGGCGGAAAAGTCAAGTGGTGGAACTACGTTTCTTCGGCGGGTTGAGTATTGAAGAATCCGCAGAGGCACTGAAAGTCTCACCTGAGACAGTGCGGCGGGATTGGCGACTCGCTAAGTCTTGGTTGTTTCAAAGGCTCAATGAGGGAGCGGACGTTGAATCATTGAATCTTGATCATTGAGCAAAATGCCAATGATTTGAATCCAATCGCTTATGAAGGCTGAACGATGGCAACACATAGAGGAGTTGTATCACGCAGCTCTGGAGCTCCAGCCGGAATCGCGGGACGGCTTCCTCAACCAAGCTTGCGCCGGTGATGAGGAATTGCGTCGCGACGTAGCTACGTTGGTTGCCTGCGACGGCAAAGCGGCCAGCTTCATCGAAAAGCCGGCCCTTGAGATCGCGGCTAAAGCGTTGGCGGATGGCTCGCAGATTGCAGTTGCAGCCTCGTCTCCAGCTATACCGCCAGTTCCGCGCCAGATTGGTCCATACCGGCTTCTAGCGCTGCTCGGCAGTGGAGGTATGGGAATAGTGTACCGTGCGCGTGATGAGCGCCTCGGGCGGGATGTCGCCCTTAAGATCTTGCCCGATGTTTTTGCCAAAGACCCGGAGCGACTGGCGCGCTTCGAGCGCGAGGCCAAGGCGGTGGCCGCTCTGTCGCATCCGAACATCCTCGGCATCTACGAATTCGGCAACAGCGAAGGCGTGGCGTTTGCGGCAATGGAATTGCTCGAAGGGGAGACGCTACGCGCGCGTCTGGATGCAGGAGCGCTGCCGGCTCGCAAGGCGATGGATTGTGCAACACAGGTGGCGCAGGCACTGGCAGCGGCGCACGAGCGAGGAATCATCCATCGCGATCTCAAGCCCCAAAACGTATTCGTTACCACGGAGGGGCGGATCAAGATTCTCGATTTCGGACTGGCTAAGCTGCGGCATGCCGCCGGTTCTGCCGAGGAGACGGGTGCCGAGTTGACGGATGCGGGCGTGGTGATGGGGACTGTGAGTTACATGTCGCCCGAGCAGGTGCGGGGCCAGGACGTTGACGCGCGATCAGACATTTTTGCTTTTGGCGCCATTCTATATGAGGTGCTTTCCGGACGGCGGGCATTTGGAGGCGATTCCGTTGCGGACACCATCAATGTAATTCTCAACGAGGACCCACCGGAATTTGCACGGGTTGGAACCACGGTCTCACCGGCAATTGAGCGTGTTGTTCAACGTTGTCTGGAGAAGCGGCCGAGCGAACGCTTTCAGTCAGCGCGCGACCTCGGTTTTGCGCTGGAGGCCATAGGTACCGATTCGGAAACACCGGAGCTGGCGGACAAGCTCTCGGCGGTGGACGGGGATTTGCAGATCGGCCGTTGGTTGGTTCAGCAGCGGCTCAACACGATCGGAGCGGGCAGGAAGACGACGCGTATCGAACCGAACGCGATGGAGGTACTCCTCTGCATGGCTCGCCACGCCGGCAAGGTCGTGTCGCGCGAGGCGCTCCTGCACGAGGTCTGGGGCGACACCTTGGTGACAGACTCTGTCCTTACCCGCTGCATCGCTGAGCTCCGCAAGGTCTTCGATGACGACGGGAAGGAGCCGGGCGTAATCGAGACGATCGCGAATCAGGGCTATCGCCTCGTGGCGTCCGTCCGGCCTGCCGCGGAGGTCACAGCAACGGTGCTGCGTCGACCCGGCTGGTGGGCCATTGCGGCGGTGGCCACGCTCGGGGTGATGGCGGCGTTCGGGATGTGGCTGTGGACCTCGCGGTCTCCTAGCAATGCAGCAGTGACGCGTCTCACCGTGAATCTCGGGAACGAGACTCTGGCAACCGATTTGCCGGGTCACCCTAGGGTCCTTGCCATTTCTCCCGACGGCTCGACCCTCGCCTATATCGCACGCGACGCCGAGATGCGGCGGCTCTACCTCCGCCCCATGTCGAGCTTCGCAGCTCGTGCAGTCCCCGGAACCGAAGGCGCGAGCGCGCCGTTTTTCTCGCCAGACGGCGCCTGGGTGGGGTTTGGCGCGAAGGGGAAGCTTTACAAGCTTCCGGTTGCAGGGGGCCCGCCTCTGGAGGTGTGCGTTGCGACTATTCTCGGAGGGAGCTGGGGCGCAGACGGCAAGATCGTCTTCGCGGACGGTGTTGGGCTCCACCGTGTCTCCGCTGCGGGTGGCGCGCCGGAGCTCGTCGCTCGGCCGGAAGGGTACGACTCCTTCTCGTGGCCCGAGATCCTCCCCGATGGTGCGCATGCCCTCGTGACTGTCAACGACGTGGTCAGCACCCAGCAGATCGACCTTGTCAAGCTGTCCGACGGAAGTCTGAGGAAGGTCCTTTCGGAGCGCGGGTTACCCCGCTATGTCGCGACTGGTCACATCGCATTTACCCACCAAGGCCAGGTGATGATCGTGCCGTTCGATCCCGCAAGGCTCACGGTGACTGGAACGCCCTTGCCTGTCCTTGCGGGCGTGGGTGACTTCGCTATTTCGCGCTCTGGGACTCTTTGCTACGCGACCGACGTGAATCAACGATCGCTCGCCTGGCTGGACCGAAGAGGTCTCGTGACGGCGCTGCCGGTGCCACCGCAACGCTACCACCAGCCAGTTCTCGCCCCTGACGGCCGTCGCATCGCGGTGACGCTCGATGACGACATCTGGATCTACTCTCTGGATGGGGAGGTTCTAACTCCGCTTACGTTCGACCACGACGGCTTTTGGCCAATCTGGACGCCTGACGGCCGCCAGGTCATCTATACGTCGCGGCACGGTAGAGGGATGAGTCTGGTCCGGAAGAACGTCGACGGGACTGGGGAGGCGGAGCAGCTCGTGAGTGGCGAGTACGTCTACTCGCCGATGTCCTGCTCTCCTGATGGGAGGCTTCTCGTGTTCGACCGGTTGAGCATTAAGTCCGGGCTAGACGACGTCTGGGTCCTGCCGCTGGTGGGTGAGCGGCGCGCGGAACCGTTGATCGCAACCGCGAATAGCGAGCGCAACGGCTTGTTCTCGCCCGACGGTCGGTGGATCGCGTATGTATCGGACGAGTCGGGGCGCAATGAGGTTTATGTCTGTCGCTTCCCCCGGTCATCGGGCAAGTGGCAGGTATCGACCGAAGGTGCGCGGGAGCCTCTATGGTCGCGCGACGGCCGGGAGCTTTTCTACCGGACGCTCGAAGGTAATCTCAAGGTGGTAGCGGTGACACTCGACCCAGCATTCTCGGCCGGAAAGGCGCGTCTGGTATACAGCGGCCCGTTTCGGATGGGCGGCAGGACCAACTTCGACATCACTCCCAAGGGAGACCGCTTCCTCATCGTCATCGACCCCGAGGCTGCTCCCATCAAACAGCTCCAGGTTGTGCTCAACTGGCTCACCGAGATCAAGGCGCACGTCCGCGCTAAGAACTGAAACCGGCTTCATTCAAGAGCATTTTCTCTTCCGTTAAGGGATGGCGGTTTCCGTTTCCGAAACCCGCGGTAAGCATTTCGGAAACGGCACCTGATCGCCGGTATCAAATGCGTTCATAGAGTTTCAACCGATCTCGGTGCATTCATCGTAATCAAGCAGCGCGGTCAGCTTTGCATATGTTTGTTCAGCTCCGGCGTGTCAGGCACCGATCGAGGAAGCCGAAGTGGCCTGTGTCTTTCACCTCGCGCGCAGCAGACTGGTCATTGCCACGCGATAGAGCGAGGTCGCAAAGGAGCCTTGCCACCTTATCCTGGGTCAGGTTGCCGCCATCGTCGTACACGCTTGGACTAACGAAGTGGTTATTGGCAGAATTGAATTTCGTTTCAGCGATGGGAACCCAGTTGGGATAACCTCCTATCTCGGCGCCACCGGCACCAACGGTTTGTCGCTGATCGTGCTCGGCTGGGCGTCTGCTCCTGTCCCTTGTGGTAATATCCGCCGAGCTATGACTCTCGCCATTCGCTGCTCACAGCTCTACAAGTGCTACGACAACAAGCTGGAGGCCGTCAAAGGGCTCGATCTGGAGGTCCAAACGGGCGAATGCTTCGGGCTGCTGGGTCCCAACGGCGCTGGAAAGACTACCACGATCGAGATTCTTGAGGGTCTGCTGGAGCCCAGTGCCGGCGTTGTCGAGATTCTGGGCCGGCGGTGGGGAGCACATGATGTGGAGTTGCGCGAGCTTTTGGGAATCTGCCTTCAGGAAACGAAACTGCCCGAAAAACTGACCGTGTTGGAAATATTGCAGCTATTTCGCAGTTTCTACGTCAGCGGGCGAGATCCTCAGGAAATCATGCAGCGAGTTGCCCTCACTGAAAAGGCGGAGACCTGGGTAACCAAGCTGTCGGGAGGACAGCGGCAGCGGCTGGCGGTAGCCTGTGCGCTGGTAGGAGATCCCAAGATCCTTTTCCTTGATGAGCCGACGACCGGGCTTGACCCGCAGTCGCGGAGGCAGCTTTGGGATATTGTGCGTGAGTTCAAACACAACGGCGGCACCGTGATGTTGACGACTCACTACATGGATGAGGCCGAGCGCCTTTGCGATCGAGTCGCTATCGTGGATCACGGCGAGGTCATCGCTCTCGGTTCGCCCGCTGAGCTGATATCAAGCCTCGGCGGAGAACATGTTGTTGAGTTCACCCTGGAGGGCCTGAACGGCTTGCAGACCGAGGCGGTTTCGAGTCTAAGCTCCGTGAAATCGGCCCGCCTCGAAGGAGACAGTTATTCGCTCAACGTGGGCGAACCGCACGTGGCCATCCCGGCTTTGATTCAGTTCCTCCGTGATCGCGACCTGGATCTGGCCGGCCTCACGACCCGGCATGCCAGCCTGGAGGATGTGTTTGTGACACTGACGGGAAGACACCTGAGAGACCAGTGACTGCTACAGTGCCGGGGGCTTGGGCGCCATCCGAAGGGTCTCAATTCTAATCCCGTCCACTTGAGGATCTTCGGGTATCAGTCTGACCCGTTAAGGGCCCGCATGGGGAGGGCAGAACATGAAACGGTATCATCCCCTTGGAGAACTGATCCTCTGTCGCTTTCGCGAATTCGCGCGGGAACCTGAGGTCGTCTTCTGGGTCTTTGGCTTTCCTTTGCTGCTGGCGATGGGGCTTGGCATCGCCTTTCGCAACCAGCCTCAGGAGAAGATCTACGTTGGGGTCCTGGAAAATCCCGAGGCTGCAGCCATAGTTGAGAAGCTGAAGAGAAACCCAGCGATCCAGGGAGAGATTGTGTCTCCCGAGGCTGCCGAGAAGGCCCTGCGGATAGGAAGACTGGCGCTGGTGCTGGCTTCGGGAAGCAGCGTCGAGTACCGGTACGACCCCACTCGGCCGGATAGTCTTTTGGCGCGTTCCCTGGTTGACGCGGCATTGCAGAAGGCTGCTGGACGTCAGGATCCCGTCGAAGTGAACGACAAGCAGATTACCCAGCCTGGCGCCCGCTACATCGATTTTCTGATTCCCGGGCTGCTGGGGATGAACCTGATGGGTGGAGGGATGTGGGGGATTGGCTTCGTCATCGTCGATATGCGAAGCAAGAAGCTCTTGAAGCGGATGATTGCGACGCCGATGCGCAAATCCGACTTCATGCTGGCAATGTTTGTTAGCCGGATGGTGTTCATGATTGCGGAAGTCTTGATTCTGCTGATCTTTGGGCGACTGGCATTTGGGATGATCATTCAGGGTTCTCTCGCCAGCATTGTGACTGTGGCTTTTGTGGGATGCATGAGCTTCGCCGGAATCGGCCTGCTCGTGTCCAGCCGCGCACGGAAAATCGAAACAGTCTCCGGCCTGATGAACCTGGTGATGCTTCCCATGTACGTCTTGTCGGGAATTTTCTTTTCGGCGGAACGATTCCCTCACGCGGTGCAGCCCTTCATTCAGGCGCTGCCCCTCACCGCCCTCAACAACGCTCTGAGGTCTGTAATTCTCGAGGGTTCTCACCTCACCAGTCAGGGCGGAGCCATAGCCACCATGGGCGTATGGGGCATCATCGGCTATCTTTTGGCGCTACGCTGGTTCCGGTGGAACTAAGCTAGCAGAGCCGGGTGGAAAAATGGGGCCGGGTGGGTCGTGAGTGACAGCTCGCCGCCCGAGGTGCCTTTTGGGCAGGACCTGTTCGAGCGCGCACGGATCGATGCCCTCTGCCGGCCTGCGCGTCTTGTGGATGAGGGGCCCTCGATTCATTTCTTGGAGAGAGCCTTGTAGTACTCTTCCACCTGCTTTCGGTAGGCTTCCGGGACGTCTTCGTCTTTGGCAAGATGAAGGTTCTCGCGGGAAATCAATTGCTGCAGGCTCTTGCTGAGTTCCAACTCCAGCTGGCGGAAGCCCTGAGTCACGCTGTTATGCAGCCTTTCCAGTTCCTGTTCGTCATGCAGGAATTTTGATTTCATCTGCTTCATGCGCTCAGTCATGTCCTGCACCTGTCTCGCCAAATCCTGATGTTGGCGCAGGCCTTTGCCAAGCTCCTGGGCTTCCTTGAGCCTCAGTTCATATTCTTTCTCGAACTGACGACGCTGCTCGGGACTGAGAAACCGCGGCGGCGCTAACTCATAGTCGCCAAAGTTTACCGCTGCGTTGCCACCACGATAGTTACCGGACGATTGCTGGCCTTCATCATTGGAGCTGTTTTGGCGGTTATCGCCGCGAGGACTGCTGCCACCACCGCTCCCGGAGTTGGAATTCGCGTTAGCCTGCGCATTCTGAGAAGGTGAGTTGGCCCCGTTGCTGGAGTTCTGCCCCGCGCTCTGACCCTGTTGGCCTGACGGGTTCTTACCGTTCTGCTGTCCGCCAGGCTGCCCTCCCTCACGGTCGGATCTGCGCGAGGCCTCATTCTGGGCGTTTGCCTGCTTGGAATCGCTTCCTTGGCCGTCTTTCTGTTGCCCGGAATCCCCCTCTTGACCCTTGCCGTCAGGGCTACCCTTCCGGCTTCCATCAGCTTGTTGTGAGGCATTCTGTGATCCTTTGCCCTGACGCCGCATTTCTCTCAGGCGCTGGCGGATGGATTCGAGGCTGTCCACCAGATCTCCCGTTTGATTGAGCGCCTTGCTGAGCCGCTCCTCGGCGCTGTTCGATTCCCCAGCAGAATGGTCAAGCTTCTTTTCCGCGCCAGCAACCCTCTGCTTTAGGTCCTCAATCATTCCCTGGATGTTCTTTTCTCGTTGGTCTGCGATGTCCAGCAAGCCACGGGCGATGTACTGGCCGCTCTGGGTGACCTTTTCCTGAATGCGGTTGTCGCGCATAGAATTGCCGGCGCTTTGCAGTTGTTGCGACGCGGGTTTCTGTTGCGACGCTGCTTTGCGCGCCGACCCAAAGAGGTCTTGCTCCATGGCATTGAGCGCTTTGTTCAACTCAGCTTTGTCTTGCAGGATCTGGCGGGCCTTCTGAAAGCGCTTCAGGACCTGGTCAGCTGAACCAGACTGACTGCCGCCACTTCCGTCCTGCGAGGCGTCTTGCTTCATCTGGCTGAGCCCTTCCTGAATTTTTTGCTGCTGTTGCGCCAATTGCTCTGCGCTGTTGCGCAACTGCTTCAAGTCATCGGCAAGGCTGTTTCTCTGCTGGTTATCCAGCATCCGGCGGGCATCGTTCAAGCGGCTCAATGCCTGCAATCCGCGGTTCTGGGAACTGCCGCTCGGCGCGTTGCTACCGCCACGGCGCTGCTCTTGGGCAGAGCTGCGCATCTCCTGGGCAGCCTGTTTCAGGCGCTGGCCGGCATTTTGTATTTCTTCGTCTTGCATCTCGCGCGATAGCCGCTCCAGCTGCCTCGCCAACTTTTCAGCCTCTTCCTGAATCATCTGCTGCTCCGCCTGGCCGCCGCCCTGGGAGTTGCTAGGAACTCCCAGCTGCCGTTGGCGCTCGTTGAGCTGCTGTTGCCGCCGGGCCAGTTCCTTCAGTTTCTCGAGCATTTCGTCCACATCGGCGCCTGCCTGTGCTGAGCTGCGCTGCTGCTGAGTTTCATACTGGTTCTTCAGCTTATCCAGCTCCAGCTCAAACAAGTTCTCGAGTTCCTGAGCGCCCGTGGCGGCGCCTCCAGGACCACCACCGCCATTTCCAAACGCAACCTGAATCTGGCGGAAGTAGGCTTCTGCCCTGCCAAGGTAATTGAGGGCAGTCTGTTCGGGTGCGAGGGCTTCCTCAGGTTTTTCCTGGGAAAGCAGCTGCTGTGCCGGGGTCATAGCTTCAATAGCCTTGAGCAGGTTTTCGGACAGCTTTTGAAACTCCTTGTCGCGGCTGGTAAGTGCCCGGCGCTGGATGCGGTCCGATAGGGTCTTGGTCTGCTGCTGGAGCTTCTGCTGTTGAGAGGCTACAAGTTTGAGGTTATCGGAGTATTCAGTCTTGCCAAAGGTCTTCCGGTCGCGGTGGAGCCTGAAGGTTGCTGCCAGGATCTCTTTCTGCCGCGCCGTCAGAACGGAGCCCGCGTCGCCCGCGCCACCTCCCATTCCGCCTGCCATTTGTGCCTGGGAATATTCCTTCCCAAACGGGCGCACCTCGAGAAAGTAGATGTCACTGGTACTGGTGGACCGGGCATCGGAGGCCTTGGCGTAGTAGCTGATGAGATCTCCCGGCTCAAGATTCAGTTCTTCGAGGAAGAATGTGTGTGTGCCCGAAATCGTTTTCGGGGCTTCGCCTTTGCCCCGATCAAACAGAGGGACCTCGTTCTCCTTTCCTCCATTGACGGAGAAAAAGAACTTCAGCGAATTCAATCCGAAGTCATCGTTGGCCTTGACTTCGGCAAGCACTTCTTCGAGCTGGGTGGCTTTCTTGTCGCGGCCCGGCTTGACCAGGGAAACGAGTGGCGGCTGGTCGTCGAGTGCGGTGATCGGATATTCATGCGAGCCAATTCCTGAGGTCATCGCGAAGTCGGTCAACTCAATCTTATAAGACGAATCCTTTCGGACTTCAATCTGACCAACGAATTGCTTTGCTCCGGCCTTGCGCATTGGAACCGATGACCCGTCTGCCAGCAGGATCCGTGCGGAAGCAGCGTCAATACTGGTTTGAGCAGCAATGTCGACGCGCGTCTCCTTGACTGCGGAGATCTCCCCTCCGTTTTCTTCCCTTTGGGCAGGCAAGCCAGTGTATTGCGGAAAATTGTAGGTGAGATCGATCTTTTCGACTCGAGCTACGTCCGTCACCGAGAGGGCAAACTCAGGAGACCGTACATTGCCCGATTCCGCGTAGTAGTGGACCTTGTCATTGATGTCCAAGAACAGAAACGCGAAGCGGTTCGAGCCTTTCTGCGGGTCCATGCGGCTCTTTTCCCACGAAGGACTGCCTTCGCGCCGCGAGTAAAGCTGTACATCGCGCGCGTCCAGTCCAATGACCTGAGCCGTAACCAGCTGATCGGAGCCCTTGCGCACCTGGACGTTGCCTGGAGTGATTTCGATGCTGTAAATCGAAACCGGTTGTGGCGCAAACCAATTGGCATAGAGCTTGAGCGTGGCGTATTGGAAAAAGCCGGGCCCGAACAACTGCAGGAGGACAACGAGAAAAATCAGTCCGGCTGCGATGGAGCCTGAGAAAAAAGGTTCTCGCGGGCTGAACAGGGACTTGGCCTGTATGTTTCGGCAGCGATCGAGGGCGTCCCGCAGCAGCAGTGGCAGAATAGGGTTTGGCGCCGGGTTGGATGCTTCGCGGCTGCCCAGTTCCACTGCGCTCACAAGACGGTCCTGCAGAGCCGGATGGTGTTCCTCGATACAGCGAGCAATACGCACGTCTTCCAGTTTTTGCAGCAGAGGCCGGAGCAGGAACCAAGCGAAAACACTGCCGATCGTGAGCAGGGAAAACAGCCGCGCGGCGGTCAATGCCTTTTCCGAATAATTCCAGTGGTCCACGCCATAGACAGCGAGCGCGAGGACCAGCAAACTCAGCGCCAGCGAAATCGCCAAGCCCTTGGCCGCTGTAATCCACTGAAGCCGCTTGCGAGCCTCTCGAATCTTTTTCTGCAACTGGAGGTATTCGTGAGTCATCGTGTTCCTCCCGAATCGGTTCAAACCAACGGTGCCCGGTATCAATTAGGGCGCGTGCACTCCTTTATAGTAACGGTTGGAGATGAAACTCTCAACTGCCAGTAACATCAAAGCCAAAGCCAGCAGGTACCACCAGAGCCCCTGTTTGGTCTCCCAGGCTTGACGCTGGTCTAGGGAGGCTTCGGCAGGAGCTGCCGCGGAAGTGGAGGCGCCGGTACGCTTTAGAGAGGCCAGGATCTTCTCCGGGGCAACGCTCCTGATGTCCGACTCGGCAGGCGCAATATTTACAGCGACTGCATTATCGAGATTGTGCACCCGGCTTTGATAAAACCCCGGTTCGTCGATCTCAAAATAGGGCGATTTCAGAAGATCGGCATCCGTCAAATTGGTCTTCTGGCCGGAGGGTGTTACCACCTGCCACGACTGGCTGAAGGAACTCATCCGGCCTGAAATCTTGTTCAGCGCCTTGCCTAACATCGGATTTAGTCTGCCCATGGGAATCACCTCGCCAACAACAAAAGCATGCTGCTCTTCATCGTAGCGTGTGCTGTATTTCACGAGCTGATACACCAGTGGGACAAAGACCGACTTCAGGGGCAAGTCGTTCCAATCCATATTTAACGACGACGCCAACAACAAGCTGCGCCCGTTACCGACGGCACGTTCGACCAGCAAGGGTGTTCCGTCTTCCAAACTCGCCAAAACCTGGCTCGACTCCAGCGGTTTCGACCCAACGACAGAGTAGAACGGGGTTCGCATAAAATAGGAATGATGCACCGGCTGAAAGACCGCAAAGATGGGGTGCTGTCGCTGGATTGCCCCGATGAAACGGCCGTTTGCATTGCTGCTCGGGCGGCTGGAAACTTCGACTCTGGCGGGAAGCAGCTTTTCAAGCCTTTCATTGAGGTCGCCCGGCCGCAGACGATCTCCCAACACAACCAGCAGGCCGCCGCCTCCCTGCACAAATTCATTAAGAGCGCCAGCCAACTTGCTCGAGATCGTACCGACATTGTTGAGCACGACGCCTGAAAACTTCGCAAGGTCGAGCGCATCGCTTTGACCGGCATCCTGCAGCTCAATCTGGAACGGCGAATCCTTGCCGGCAGATAGAGCCTTGGTGATGTAAAAACTGTCCTGCCTTCCTCTCTCTTGAAGCAGCAGGAGGCGCAGCTGCTGCTGGTTGTTGAGAGTAAAATGAAAGATATTGTCGGCCGGCAAAGCATCTGCCGGCTCCAGCCTGATTTCTCCCTTCGTCAGTCCGAGTGGCAGATTGATAGGCTCAAACTCGACGAGTTGCGTATCGTCAGCCTTGAGCGACACATCCTTCTGCTGAAGTGCTTTTCCATTCAGCCTCAGCGTGAGCCGAACGGGCCCCGCAGTTTTTGCCCCAAAGGCTGCAACGCGAGTTGAGGCTCGAACGAGTTGGGCGTCTCCCTCGGTTACTCGGCTGAGTTGCGTCTGGTTGACACTGACGTTACCTGCATCCTCTTCAACTTTGTGAGGCTCAATGCGAACCTTTTCGGGTATGGCAACATCCTCAGCGTTCTCGGTCCATCCGCTTTGCTGAAAGTCACTCCACCAGTGAATCTCTTGCCGCTCATTGGGAGCTGAAGCAAGCAGCTGTCCGGCTAGTTTCAGGGCTGCCAGGTGGTTGGTTTTGCGATAGCCGGGCACCGTATCTGAAAAAAGGGACCGCAGCGATGAGCGATCCGTCTGAATGGTATTCAACAGGCGAGTATTATCCGAATAGACGACTGCCTGCACAGTATCGCGGCTCGATAAGCCATCTATAAGCTTTAAAGCTTGCTCTCTTGCTCTGCCAAAGCGTCCAGCGGATTGCATGCTGAACGATTCGTCCAGAAGAACGACGACAGATCGGTCTCGGGAGGCCCGCAACGGGGCTGCAGCTTTTGAAACAAAGAATGGCCTCGCGAAAGCCAGCACCAGCAACATCAGAGCAGCTGCCCGCAATGCCAGAAGCAGCAGGTGGCGCAACGACTGCCGCCGCAACGATTTTTTGGGCAGACGCGTGACGAACATCAGCGAGCTAAAGAGAATCTTCTTAGACTCGTCCTTGCGAATGAGATGCACAAGGATGGGGCCAAGAATAGCGAGACTGCCAAACAGAAACCAGGGATTAAGGAATTGCATAGGACAAGACCAAAAATTACGCTACGACGGGATAAGCGAACCGTGAAGAGACAAACTCAGAAAACTCGAGACCGCAGCGAATCCTGCCTGGTGTTCCCGCGATACCGCTTCTTGTTGGCTGTCTGCTTCGCTGGGTTCTTGGCGTGTTGGAGACGTGCTTGTCCCAAAGGTTCCGCTGCTCACATCGACTTCCTTCGCGTGGCCAGATAGGAATACAAGGCATAGTCCAGCGGCCGCGCAGTATCGAGCAGCAGATAGTCGATCCCCAGGATTCCACACTCCTTCTCAATTCCGGCGGAATGAGCACTTAGTTGCTCGAGGTAATCTTTGCGAGCTTCCTCGGGCACCATGACAACCTCACGGCGGGTCTCCATGTCCTCGAGTCGGAAGACTTTTGAGAACTGAAAGTTTCTCTCCTGCGGGTCTAGCACGTGAAACACCACCATGTCGTTGCCTCTGTAGCGAAACTGGCGCAGGCTACGAATCACGTCGTCCAATGGCGCGTACAGGTCCGAAATCAAAACAACGATGCCTCGGCGGTGAAACGTTTCAGCCAAAGCCAGGAGTGGCTTCTGAAACTCGGTGCTGGCTGTCGGATTGACTCTGTCGAGAATATGAAGAATGGTCGAAACGTGACCGCGCCGGCAGCGGGCAGGGAGCTTGTCTACCAGGTTTTCATCGAAGGTCACCAACCCCACGCTGTCCTTCTGGCGCTGCGCGAAGTAGGCCAGCGAGGCGGCCAGGTAAGAGGCGTATTCAATCTTGGAGAGGCAGCCTGACTTGTAGCCCATCGACGCACTGATGTCGAGCAAGAGATAAACGTTGGTGTTGGTGTCCCCTTCGTACTCCTTCACGTAAAACCGGTCAGAACGGGCGTAAACCTTCCAGTCAATCCGCCGGATATCATCTCCGGGCATGTACTGGCGGTACTCAGCGAAATCCACACTGAAGCCCAAGTAGGGGGACTGGTGCAAGCCTGAGACAAATCCTTCAACAACCGTGCGGGCAATGAGTTCAAGATTTCCAATCCGGGAAAGAATGGCCGGATCCAGAAATCGGAAAGAAGGAGTGGAAGGCTGGGGAGAGGGCATAGGTTACGTTAAATAAAGCAAACCTCGAAGGGGTAGCGAAAGCCGATTGACCACAACACCTCATCCGAAACGCAGAACACGGGGCCCGCTGTCTTTGTACCCAGGCGGTTCACTCCGGTCCACTTCCTGGCGTTTCTTGAAGTCTTCGTTGTCTTAGGCTTTCACCTATCCGTGCAGTCCCGATTTCGGTGCTGGTACCGTCTCGATCAGCCGCTGGATGATCTTGTTTGAATCCACTTGTTCGGACTCAGCGTGGAAGTTCGTCAGAATGCGATGGCGAAGCACAGGGAAGGCGAGATGGCGAATGTCATCGACGGAAACGTTGTAACGACCCTGGATCACGGCACGGGCTTTGCCCCCCAGGATCAAGAATTGCGAAGCACGCAGACTGGCTCCGTAATTCACCCACTTCTTGACAAAGTCGGGGCTCGAGGGGTCGCTGGGTCGTGAGGCCCGTGCCAAGTTTACTGCATAGCGAACCACGGACTCCGCTACCGGAATCTTGCGGATGACTTGCTGAAAATCGATGATGTCGCGCCCAGTTACGACGGGCTCAAACTGAGCGCGCCGATTGCTGGTCGTGGCGTTGACGACTTCGATCTCGTCATCCTCCGAAAGGTAGTCTATGACGATGTTGAACATGAACCGGTCGAGCTGAGCCTCTGGCAACGGATAGGTCCCTTCCAATTCGATAGGGTTCTGGGTCGCCAGCACAAAGAAAGGGCGCTGCAATTCATAGGTTGTGCCTTGAACTGTGACGCTGTATTCCTGCATAGCTTCAAGCAGCGCAGATTGAGTTTTTGGAGGGGTGCGGTTGATTTCGTCGGCCAAGAGTATGTTGGCAAATATCGGTCCCTTGACGAAGACCATCGTGCGGCGACCTGTAGCGTGGTTTTCTTCAATGATGTCGGTGCCGGTGATGTCGGCCGGCATCAAGTCGGGAGTAAACTGAATGCGTTTGAAAACGAGATCTGTGATACCCGCAATGGTCTTTATCAGCAGCGTTTTGGCCAGACCGGGCACTCCAGTGATGATCGAATGGCCTCCAACCAGGAGCGATGTCAGGACCTGCTCAACCACGCTGTCCTGGCCGATAATCTCTTTACGAATTTCACGCAGGATCTTCCCATGTGCGTTCTTGAGCTTCTCCAGAATGGCGACTTCGGAACTGGTTGGTGCCTCTCCGTTTAGCAGGCCGACTGCAGCAGGCAAGTTAGCGTTTGGGTCCATAGGGGATGTGTGCGGGTGAAGTTTGTGTCAGTATTAGGGTGTCGGCCAGTGCCTTATCAGCTTTACCGGCTTCCGGATTCAATCGTCTTCAACAAGAGCTCCTGTGCCGGTTCGAAACCGGGAGCGATTTCAAGTGCCGCCAGGGCCTCTCGTTTTGCTTCAAGCTTCTTCCCAAGCTCCAGCAAGACTCGCGCCAGATTCAGGTGAGCGGAGGCTTTGTCTGGCGGGTCGAGAGCCAGGAGGGCTCGATACTCGCGCAACGCGACTTTGTGATCTTTGCTGTCCTGCGCCAAGCCGGCAAGCAGTTGATGGGTCTCAGCATCAAACGGGTAAATAAACATCACCCGTTCCAGTGCCTGGCGAGCCTCTTGACCCTTTCCAGCTTCTTTCAGCCAGACCGCGAGCTGCTTGAGAGAATCGAAATCGCTATCGTGGATGGCCGTCAGGGCCTGCAGCTCGCCGATGGCTTCAGTGTTCTGACCTCGCGCTTTATAGATCTCGCTGAGCTGTTTGTATGGGTTATCGTGTTCAACGTAACCCGGGAACAGCGACTTGGCCTTGGTGAGATATTCGACGGCGCGGTCTTGATTACCCTCCTTGCGATGATAGCTTGCCAGTTTCAGGTTGGCAAAGAAATTGTCCGGCTTGTCCGCAAGCAGGGATTCAAGATGACCCCTGTCCTGCATGAGTTCCCGTTTCTCCAGCACCGCAAAATCCACGGTTCGCACGGCCTTGCCATACTGTTTGTCAAGAAACGCGTTGAAGCGATCATCAAACTCGTCGGGGGAGATGTTCACAGCTTGCCTCAGAGTGGCCGTCAGAGAATGCCGGTCTTTGAAGAGCTCCAGCATCTTGAGAATCGCGCCGAAGCCAAACTCCTGCCGAATAAACTCGCATGCCTGCCCGGCTTGGAAATAAGACAGCTGAACTTGCCCAGGAAACCGCGGCCGGAGAAATCCGCCGTTGAGTTCGGAAATCGGGAGCAGCTTCTTGTCCTGGATAGCCTTGACGATCTCGAGGTTGAGATCGTCCCCCCACCCGGGTCTGGCAAGGTGTTCCTCCATGACCGAGAGCCCTTCCGTAAACCAGCGCGGAACTCGATGGCCAGTGGCCTGCAGCGTCACCACGTGCGCAAACTCGTGCCACAAAGTACTGCCCCAGTTGAAGGTGCCTCTGGGACGCGCACTCGGAGAATCCATCACGACACCGTTGCCAAAGCAGACCCCCAGCGCGCCCAGTCCGGGCACGCCCAGCGTCCGGACCGCAAAATCTTCATGGTCGGGAAACATTTCAAAATAGATGGGTGTTGACGGCGAGAATTGGTATTTCGCGGAAAGCGTCTGATAGGCCTCTTCGAGCAGGTCCGGAACATAGTTGGCGAGAAGAACAGCTTCCTTTTTATGCAGTCTCACGTTGAAGCCGGCGGTTTTTGACTCGGTAAAATGCTCATAACTGTCAATGAGCTTCAGCGTGTTGTAAGTCCAGACGTTGTAGGGATCGTTTTCGAAGCCGTGGTCCAACGCTGCCTTTGCGGCCTTCTCGTCGCCGATGCGCAACAGGTTGACTCCCAAAGCTGCGTGGGCTTTCCAAAGGCGCGGGTTGGTCTCGATGGCCTTTCTAAAGAATTCTACGGATTCACGGTACAAACGCTGCGTGACACAGAAATGGCCGAGCGACTCAAAAATCTCCCCATAGCCGGGATTGATACGCAACGTCGCCTCAACGCTGTCTCGCATTCCCGCGTCCTGGCCTTTTGCAAAGTTCAGCACTGCGTTTAGCGCATGCGCCTGAAGAGAGTGAGGATTGATCTTGAAGCAGCGGGCGATTTCCTGTTCAGCCTCGGTAAGATTTTCGGCCTGCAAGGCAAAATGCGCTTTGGCGGCGTGGGCGCCTTCGAGGTTGGGGTTGACCTCCAGAGCTCGCTGGAGCAGCTTCTCCACTTCTTCGCCAGCCCCCTCACCCCGGCAGAGCGCCAACCCGAGCAGAGCCTCCGGATGCCTGGCGTTAAGCTTCAGGAGGTCGCTGAATGTCGAGGCCGCGTCCGCTGGATTGTATTTTTCCAAATAAAGATAGCCCCAGGCGAGCCAGGTGTCATAGTCCCGGTCGTTCCGCTTCGTCGCTTGTTTGAACAGGGCATCGGCTTCTTTGAATCGTTCCAGGTGCTGAAGGGCGACGGCGGCCAAGCCAAGTTGGGAGCCTTCTGCTGTGAGGCGTTCGTATTCTTCCGCTAAAGCGTTCCGGCTCTCACGGACCTTGCCCATAAGCTCGAGGAGCAGAGCGTGCTGAATCTGCGCCTCACTGCGGACCGGGGAGGCAGCCTGTGACGCCTGGGCAAAAGAGGTCAGTGCCTCATCATACTTGCCACGAGCCAATTGGGCATGTCCGCGCAACAAATGCCACTCGGGACGATGCAGAGGCTGCCGGAGGTAATCGCTGGCCAGTGTTTCTGCGCGCTCGTACTGTCCGGTAATCAGCAAAGAGCGCAGCAAGCCAATGCGAGCCGGGGTTTGCGTGGGATCTGGCGCGCTGGCCAGCGTGTCGTAGGTTCTCAGAGCCTCAACATAGTCGCCGCGCAGCATCGCTTCCTTGGCCGTATCGAGGGTCACACCTGAATCGGCCTGCTGGTAGGTGAGCCACAGCGAGAGGCTGAGGACCAGAAAAACGGCAATAAGGATTGAAGCCCTTTTCATGGTTGTTTTGGAACAGGATGACTGGCCCCGAAGGGCGGCCGGTCGCTGGCACTTCGAGTCTTCATTCATCGGCCCGTAGAGGCTGGGTCTCTATGGGTTACTTTTTCTTCGCGCTAATCTTCTGGCTTGTCTGCGCCAACTGAATGAGCAGGCTCTCCATTTGGCGGTTGTATTCCGCTTCAGCCAGCGAAGCCTTTTTGTATTTCAGCTCCTGGATTGCCTCCTCCAGCTTCTGCCTGGCCGCGTAGAGTGCCTGCAGTTCTGGATCAGAAGAGGCCGTGGCGCCACTTGCCAGAACCGCTGTGGCTTCCGGAAGAGAGATTCTGGCTGCCAATAATCCTTCTCCATTGGCTGGGGAGGGGCGCGCAACGCCTACAGCATCTCCGTTGTCTTCGAGCAAAGGATGTTCGGTGGCGAGACGGCCTTTTTCTTTGTACCAGCTATCTACTTTTTGCGCGGCATACAGGTAGGCCTCCAGAATGGAGACCGAGGAATTCTTGTCGGTATCGGCAGCTTTGTTCTTGAAGGCCTCAACTAGAAACTCACCGAAGATGGTTTCATTGCCTTCGAACTCACTCTTGGTGGCTGTGACGATGACGCGACCCTTCTGGCTGAGAGTCTTTGTAAGCACGCCACTGCAAGGCGTTGTGCTCACGAGGACAATACGGGCAGACCCAAAACGGTCAAGATGGGTCTTAATCTCTGGACCGGTAATGTCCGGGCCAACCAGATTAAATTTGTAATCCCGGCCGTCAAAGCTGCCGTGGCCGATGAGGAAAATCAAAAGGCGATTCTCTGGCTTGATCTTCGACTCCAAGCTCTCGAGAGCTCGAGTCATTTCCACTTTGGTCGCCTTGCCGTTCGCAAGTTGCGGCTGCATCGTCGGATCCTCAGTCAACAGGACGATGTGGTCGCTCGGCACCTTCATCTCATCGCGCAAGACCTGAACCAACTGGCTGGACCAGGACCAAAACTTGTCTTTGAAATCAGGGTTCCCGGATGCGCTACTGACGACCAGGGCGTAGATCGAGGCCTGGGCGAAGGCGTTGGCCGGAGGCAGAAGGCACAGAAAAATAACCAGGAGTCCAATGCGCATGATTCAAGTTTCAGCCTTCAAGGTTCAAAGCCTGCGGCGCCAGATCCAACCCCAAAGGCCTCGAGCGTCTGCGCCTTGAACTTTGGCCCTACGCTAAGTTCTCCCGTTTTCTCCACGCCCACTCGGCAATCAACAGGCCGCAGAGGAGAATGAACAGGATCGGCATGTCCCACAGAGGCAGAATCTGTGGCACAGAATTGGGGCGTTCGACGAACGACATTTCTTCAGGAATCTGTCTGGCGTTGGCCAGTGTATAGTATCGGCCGCCAGTCTCACCCGCCACCCGCTGGAGCAGTTCTTTGTTCTGCCCGGCGCTGAAGAACTCGACATTCGAGTCCGTAACTATGAAGAACCCTTCGGCCGTTCCTAGATCTTTGCCTTGTCGGGTGGCGGCAATCTGCACACGATAGGTCCCCTTTTCGGCAGGCTTGAAGGCACGCTGGTACAGGCCGTCCTTTCGGCCAGTCCAGGCGATGGGCATCTCGATGGCCTTGCCGCTTGGCGACGTAATGGTTGCCTTCACGGCGGCGTCGTTCAGTTTTGTAAACGCCGGATCATTGGCTTCTACGCTGAATGCTACGCTCTCGCCTTCGGAAGCTACACTACGGTCCAGCGTCAGATTGACTGGGTCCGGCGCCGAGCCCACGAGCCAGCGCAACGCTTGTCGCCAGAAGACCTCGTGGGAATCATCTTCGTGTGGCATCTCCATCTGCCAGATCCAGGAGTTCGCTGTCATCAGGGCCACGGCGCGGCCGCGTCCGTAACGGTGCGTTGCCAAAAGGACAGCACTCCGGCGCGCTTCGCCGCTGGATGCCAGCACCGTCGCACCGGGTTTTACCGCAGTAATGATGTTGTAGTCTGCGAGTTGCGGCAGCGCGTTCCAGCGCTTCTCATTCTCGCTTTCGTCCAGAACCAGCCGCACGGCCAGGTGTGACCTGCCATAGGGCGTCAGCCGAAACCTGACAGGATCGAGGGAAAATGAGCTTGCAGGCAACGTCTGGCCAAGCAAGACGGGCAAGACATCCGCGACTGGCGTTCCAGCGTACTTCCCGGCGTCAAACGAGCTCTTGCCGCCCAGCATCATAAACCCACCGCCGCGCTCGCTCACGAAGTCGGAGATCATCTTCAGCTGCTCGTTGGAAAAAAAGGAAGCCTCGATGCTGCCCAGCACCAAGCCCTTATAGTGAAAGAGCTCTTCCTTTGTGGTCGGGAAGCCCGCCGCCAGGTTGTCTTCGGTTTCAACGCCCTGGCGATAAAACTTGTTGCCGGAAGTTCGCAATAATGTCATCAGCTGAAGGTTCTTGTCGGGATGAACTGCCTCACGGATGAACTTAAACTCCCAGCGGGGCGTGCCTTCCAGGTAGAGAATTTTCGGCCGCGCGTCCTCGACGTGCAGCAGCACGGTCTGCGAGTTGTTTTGCTGGATGGCTTCGCCGGGCTGTGGCGCAACCGAAACGGTATAAGACTTCAAACCCTTTCCTTTCGAAGCCAGTGAGAGTTCCACAGTCTGAACATCATTCTTGTGGGTTAGGGTGACAGCCTTCGACTGGACCAGCTTGCCCGCTTCGCGCACCTCGAGCACGACACTTTTGCCGGCAAAGCCGTTGCTCTTCAGCGAGACAACCGCCGTGCTGATGGATTCAGGCAGCGTGGTTTGTGGCACGCTGGCCTGCACGACTTCAATGTCTCTTTCGATCTCGGGACTTCCAACGGCGCAAACGTTTACCGCAATTTTGCGAGTCTGAAGCCGACTGAGGAGCGCGGGCAGATTGTGAGAGCTGTTGTCGGCTCCATCTGTGAAGAGCACGACGGAGGCAAGCGGAGCGGCATCCAGCTCTCGAAGCACATCATCCAGAGCTGTCTCCAGACTGGTGAGTGTGCCTTCAGCCCGCAGCTGTCTCGGCGAATCCAGTTTCTGGGCGCCTTCAGAAAAGCGAAAAGTGCGGGTGCGAAATTTACCTTCCAGATCAGCCATAAAGCTGGTTTGGTCGGAATCGAGAAATTTCTGAACTGCCTCGAGGCGCGGAGTTCCTCCCGCGTCGGCAATGGTCATGCTTTTAGAATCGTCGATGAGCACTGCAGCGATGTTTTCCCGTGGCAGAAGCGTGGCGACGCGCAGCGAAGGCCGCAGCAGCGGGACAAGCAGAAGAACAAAGATCGAAGCTCGCAGCACGACTAGGGGCACGCGCGGCGAAGAAAGACGGCTGCCTGCAGACAAGCGGGTTCTGTAAAGAAAAAACGCGCCGGCAGCACATAACGCCGCCAAGACGAGAAGCATCCAGCCAGAATGGGAACTTTCAAAGGACAGCCTGCCCTTTTGGAACAGGAACCATTTGTACTTGAAGAGAAACTGATAAAGCGTTTCCATGAAGAAGGAAAGGGCGCCAGCCAGGAGAAAGAGACTTCCCTAAACCTTTCGTCTCGACTGCTTCGCCTCAGTGCGTCATCGAATAAATGATGTAGTTAATTCCCAGACGATAGGCTGTGGAGGAGTACTTTTCAGGGTAATAGGGCACATCAGCCCATTCCCAGGCATCGCCGAGATCGGAATTGAAGTTGATCATCACCATCAAGCGTCCGGTTGCGTCGAAAATTCCACGGTAGTGGGCGTCATACCCGTCTTTTTCATAGGTGACTCCACTGTAGAGCATTTGGGCGCCTGGAACCTGGATCAACTCTTCCACGTCAAAGAAGCAATGAAAGATGGGATGAGAAAGGGGAACCTCCTCGATCTTGCAGTCCGGAAAGACCTTGCGAATCTGTTCCTCGAAATTGGCCCACTCATAAGTTCCGTGAAAATCATCCACCACCAGGAACCCACCCCGCAGCAAGTACTCCCGTAGAATGTCTGCGTCTTCGCCTGACAGCTCCATGTAACCGACTTCCACCGCGTAAAGGAAGGGAAACTTAAAGAGTTCCTTCGAAGTCATGGGCATATAAAGATGAGATTCACGGACGTCCAGATTGGTCAGCCGCTTGATGCCAGCGATAAAGGTGATATCCGCTTTCGGGGCATCGGTTGTCCAGGCGCCATAGCGCCATCCGTGGCCCCCGCTGTACGCCAGCCGAGCAAAGGCGAACTCCTTGCCTTTTTCCACCGCGTTTAGGGAAGTCACATCCTCGAGGGCCAGTCCACGCGGAATCCGTCGCGGCCGCCGCACCACTTCATCGTCTGTTTGTGCTAGAGCGGCGGCGACCACGAACAAGCTGAAGATACCGACAAAGCCCTTTCTGAGCATGTTCCCTTCCTGAAAACCGAATCGAGGTGGGTCTCAGTATAGGGTGATTTCCTGTTTGTGACAATCAGAGCGAAGCACTTCCAAGAGTCGCTTCGAGAAGAATGCGACGCGCTTTCTGTCCTGGAACTGTCTCGATCCGCACGCAACGAAGTCCGCGCCCAGCCAATTCAGCGAGGATCTCAGAGCGTCTGGCGTCGAGATGGGTGAGGTAGAATCGACCGCCAGGCTTGAGCAACTGGCGGGCGGCCCGCACCAGCTCGCAAAGAGTCAAGGAAGTCTCGTGCCGGGCGAGGGCTTTCCTGAAGTCAGGATTCAGACGACCTTGGCCGGTTGGCCAATAGGGTGGATTTCCCGTAATGACATCGAAGTATGCAGGGCGAAAAGAGGGCGGAAGGTCTTTGAATGCTTCTGAAGTTAACTTCCGGACATCCGCCTGCAGAACGTGGATCTTTTCATCCAACTGATAACGAGAGATGTTGAGGCGGGCAAAACAAGCCAACTCCTCATCCAGTTCGACTGCTATGGCCGATCGGAACGGTGAGCGAACTCCTATGAAAATGGGAATGACGCCGCATCCGCTGCAAAGATCCAGCAGGCTCTCGGACGAAGCAATCTGGACAGCATTGGCGAGTGCCAGAGAATCGGTAGTGAATCGATAACCCTCGCGTGGCTGCAGGAGTTCCATTGAGGACTCTCGGGACCGTAGCGGCCACTGTGTCGCGAACTGTCGCGTATCAGCACGGCGCGCGGGACAAACGTTCTTATTGTCGAGTTCTGTTCGTGACCACCCCAGGCTTTTGCAATTTCGCGCAGATCGAAGGCAGTTGTGCCTTGCGGTCATCTCTGCTTTGAATTCAAGCTCAGGGCATCGGAAAGTCTTCGGTGGTCAAAAGGGCTGCAATTAAGAAAGATTCCGTCAATATCAAGTGTCGGCACGGATCGCTTGCCCTGATTGGCCTGCATCACAATCTCAGCGGCTCCTTCCACCTCATCGATACTGATTTCCTCGAAGGCAATGTTCTGCTCGCTGAGAAACCTCTTTGCGGTGCGGCAATCTCCACACCAGGTCGAGGTGTACATTTTGATGCTGGGCATGAATCGCTCCGTGAAAAGCAGTTTGTTTTCGGGCCGGCCGTCGACAGCGAACAAACATCATCCTGTCATCGAGCCGCGCAAGTCATTGTATCATCGCACTCGCCGTGAAGTCTGCGAAGGAGCTCTGGATGCCGGCGGCTCAAATTGAAAGGAAGGCGGAAACATGAATTCCCAAGTGCTCGCACAGCCACATAAGATCGCTATCATCGGAGCCGGGGCCGTTGGTTCTACCATCGCATACGCCGCGATGCTCCAGGGATTGGCGCATGAGATTGTTCTTATCGATTCGGCTTCCGCCAAGGCTGAGGCCGAGGCCAAAGACCTGATGCACGGGTCAATGTTTGTTCCGTCCGTCGAAATAGCGGCTGGCGGGATAAACGACTGTCGGGGAGCAGCCGTGACCGTGATCACGGCTGGCGCTAAGCAGCGTCCCGGGCAAACGCGGTTGGAATTGGTGGCTACGAATGCCCGCATTTTCAGAGAGGTCATTCCAAAGGTGCTGGCAGCCGCTCCAGAGACGCTGCTGCTTGTCGTTTCCAATCCCGTGGACGTGCTGACGTTCGCATCGCTCAGGCTGTCGGGACTGCCCAGGGAACGGGTCATCGGGTCTGGAACTGTGCTGGACACATCCCGCTTCCGATCCTTGCTTGCAAAACGCATGAACGTCGCTGTCAGCAATATTCATGCGTACATTGTTGGCGAGCACGGTGACAGTGAAGTACCGCTTTGGTCGAGCGCCCAGATTGGCAATGTGCCAGTCCAACGATTCACGTCGCCGCTATGTCCTGCGCTAACTGCGGCAGACTGCAGCGACATCTTCCACAATGTTCGTGACGCTGCAGCCCAAGTGATCGCAGCGAAGGGTGCCACCAACTGGGCAGTAGGGCTGGCCGTCGCACGGATTCTGGAGGCCATATTGAGGAATGAACAGGCTGTCCTGACTGTGAGCAGTCTGCTGGAGGATTACCACGGTGTTTCAGACGTTTGCATATCCGTCCCTTGCCTTGTAGGAAGCGGAGGGGTCGGGGCAGCGTTGCCTGTTCCTTATAGCGAAGCAGAATTGGCAGCGCTTCGCCGGTCGGCGGGACTGCTGAAGGCAACGGCGAAAGATGTGGGGTTGTAAGAAGATTCTGGCGTGAGGATTGGAACGAACGGCCTCTGTCTGTTTTTCCATCTCAGACTCACACCTATGTGGTCGTCAACACGACAACTCCTTTCTGTCGCATTTCTTCAACGGCCCGGCCCACGTCTTCGGGATTCAAATTGACGCCCCGGCAACCGTCGGCGATCAAGTGCGTTCGAAATCCGAGGCTCACTGCATCGAGTGCGGTGAATTTCACACAATAGTCTGTTGCCAACCCCATCAAGTAAACTTCCTCAACGCCGCTTGATCTCAGGTAGTCGGCCAATCCCGTGTCCTTGCACCTTCCGTTGTCGAAGAATCCGCTGTAGCTGTCGATTTGTGGGTCCATGCCCTTCTGAAAGACCTTTTGGATGTGTCGCGTGTCCAGTTGCGTTGCAAGAGCGGCGCCGTGGCTCTGCTGCACGCAGTGCACCGGCCAAAGGATCTGACGCAAACCGTTCAGCTCGATGACTTCGCCTGTGTGCCGGCCTGGATGATTGGTGGCAAAGCTGCCGTGGTCGGCAGGATGCCAATCCTGAGTGGCCACAGTCAGGTCAAAACGCACTTGCGAGGCGTTGGCCACGGGGATGACTTCATCGCCGCGTGGTACTGCCAGGGCGCCACCAGGCAGGAAATCATTCTGGATGTCGACGAGAATGAGCGCTTTCATGAAACAAAGAATTACGAAGGCTATCCGGCTTGGCTTCTGGCCTCCAAAATCAACCGGGTCTTCAAGTCGTGCAGCTTCTGCTCGAGCCCCACTGGATAGACGTGCGGATTGACGAAGCGGCGAATCCCGGAATGAAGCTGATCGAGTTGTTTCCTGGCATGGCTTCGAATCTGCGTCAGCGGAGGAGGCGTGTAGACTCTTTGTCCTTTCCTGTAGACGGGAACCTGCAGGTCTGTGAACCTGGTTCCCTTGGCAACTCGCTTGCGGCGGGTGAAGTCCAGCGGGTGAACAATTGTGCAGTCACCGTGCAATCCAGTCTCAAGATCATAAATTGCATCAGCAATGAGTCCTTCATCCGAAAAGAAGCGCCGAACCTGAAGAATCCCGGGAGTGGAAATTTTTGCCGCCTGCTCGGAAAGCTTGAGTTTGTACTGCCAAGGCCCGCCAGGCTGCCGCAGGGCCGTGAGTTTGTAGACGCCGCCGAGAGCGGGTTGATCGTAACCGGTGACGAGCCGGGTGCCGACCCCCCACACGCAGATGGTTGCGCCTTGATCCTTGAGGCTGGCAATGATGTGTTCGTCCAGGTCGTTGCTAGCGATAATGACCGCATTCTTGAAACCCTCGGCATCAAGAATCTTTCGGGCCTCAATGCTGAGATACGCCAAGTCGCCGGAGTCCAGCCGAATCCCGCTCATCTCGTGACCGCGAGCGCGCATTTGTTTGCCTGCCTCGACCGCCTTCCGGACTCCTTCCAGCGTGTCGTACGTATCTACAAGAAAGATGCAGTTGTCGGGCACTGCGTCTGCGTAGGCTAAGAAGGATTCCAGCTCGTCGTTGAAAGACATGACCCAGCTGTGAGCGTGGGTACCGCGGACGGGTATGCCAAATAACTTTCCCGCCAGCGCGTTCGATGTGCCCTCACAACCGCCCACATATGCTGAGCGACTGGCGGCGAGCGCACCATCCACGCCCTGGGCGCGGCGCAGGCCGAATTCGATGACAGGCTCATCTTTGGCGGCATGGCAGATTCGGGCGGCTTTCGTGGCGATCAAGGTTTCAAAGTTGATGACATTGAGGAGAAAGCTCTCCAGAAGCTGGCACTGCACGATCGGTCCTTGAACCCGTACCAGGGGCTCGTATGGGAAGACCACTGTGCCTTCGGGGATGACATCGATATCGCAATTGAAGCGCAAAGAACGCAACGTCTTGAGGAAAGCGGGTTCGAAGAGAGGCCTCTGGCCGTTCCCTGGCAAGGAGGAAAGGTAGTCGATATCGCTGGCGTCAAACTGAAAAGTATCCAGATAGTCAACAATGCTGCTCAAGCCGCAACAAATCGCATAGCCGCCTTGAAATGGGTTCTCCCGAAAGAAGACGTTGAAAACGGCTTCCTTATCGGCGACAGAAGACTTCCAGTAACCGTAGGCCATGGTTAGCTGGTACAGATCGGTGAGCAATGCTAGCGAGTGCTGGTAGGACCGGTGCGAAGACACCATTCGAAGAGACCTCCCGTCTGGAGGGTATCTTGGAGAGGAATGAAGGTGAATGTCAAATGTCTCTTTCTGCCCGGCAGAACGACGGCTGGATTGAACAGGCTCAGGCCCGCTGGGAGTCGCTGCCAGTGGGAAGATTATGTGTCGCTGGTCAGCGTCACTGCCAGTTTGAGTGCATTTGATCGATTTTCCTCCGGGGCGGAACAGCCTCTTTAAGGCGCGTCCGCTCCTGTTGCAGGTCAGCTAGGGATTGCTGGTGGAGAACTCCTGAAGGGAGCGCGGGGAAACAACTCGGTTGGAGGCGACACGAACTGTGCTGAGAATGCGATTTGGTCTGGCCAGCTGCCAGATGACGGCGACTGATGTGAATAACCCATCAACTCGGGCGAGGTGTTACTGATTTCAGACCTTTTGGTAAATCTGGGCGCCGCCCTTCAAAAACTCGGCCGACTTGCCGTCCATGCCTTCCTGGAGCGCCTGGTCGGCGGTAATGCCCAGTTTTTGAGCATATTCGCGGACGTCTTCGGTGATCTTCATAGAGCAAAAGTGCGGGCCGCACATCGAGCAAAAATGTGCAACCTTCGCAGCCTCAGCAGGCAGGGTGGCATCATGGAAGGCTCGCGCGCGTTCGGGATCCAGCCCGAGGTTGAACTGGTCTTCCCAGCGAAACTCGAAACGTGCCATAGAGAGGGCATTGTCGCGGGCCTGAGCGCCTGGGTGGCCCTTGGCCAGGTCGGCGGCGTGGGCGGCAATCTTGTAGGCGATGACGCCTTCCTTTACATCCTCACGGTCTGGCAGTCCCAGATGCTCCTTCGGGGTGACATAGCAGAGCATTGCGGTCCCGTACCAGCCAATCATGGCGGCGCCGATGGCACTGGTGATGTGATCATAGCCGGGAGCAATATCCGTCGTTAGTGGTCCCAGCGTGTAAAATGGCGCTTCACCACAGGTCTCGAGCTGCTTCGTCATGTTAACCTGAATCAAGTGCATTGGAATGTGTCCGGGGCCTTCGATCATAGTCTGAACATCATGTTTCCAGGCGATCTTCGTCAGTTCTCCCAGAGTTTCAAGCTCTCCAAACTGGGCCTCATCATTGGCGTCTGCAATCGAGCCAGGTCGCAGGCCGTCTCCGAGGCTGAAGGTGACATCGTAGGCCTTCATGATTTCGCAAATCTCTTCGAAGTGGGTGTACAAGAAATTCTCCGCATGGTGGGCCAGACACCACTTTGCTAGAATCGATCCGCCTCGTGAAACAATCCCCGTAACCCGCTTCGCTGTCAACGGGACATAGCGCAGTCGAACGCCAGCATGAATTGTGAAGTAGTCGACTCCTTGCTCCGCCTGCTCGACGAGCGTGTCGCGAAAGATCTCCCAGGTGAGTTCCTCCGCCTTTCCGCCGACTTTCTCCAGGGCCTGATAGATGGGAACTGTGCCAATCGGAACAGGGCTGTTGCGAAGGATCCATTCGCGGGTTTCGTGAATATTGCGTCCCGTGGAAAGGTCCATAACGGTGTCGGCGCCCCAGCGCGTGGCCCAAACCATTTTTTCCACTTCTTCTTCGATAGTTGAGGTCACAGCCGAATTCCCGATGTTGGCGTTGATCTTCACCAGAAAGTTCCGGCCAATAATCATTGGTTCCAGTTCTGGATGGTTGATGTTGGCGGCAATCACGGCGCGGCCGCGGGCCACTTCGTCCCGCACGAATTCAGGCGTGATCTGCGAAGGCATGCTGGCCCCCCAGGACTGGCCCGAGTGCTGAGCTTTGTGTTGCTGCTCGACGCGCTGATTCTCACGGATGGCGATGAACTCCATTTCTGGTGTGACAATCCCGTTGCGCGCGTAATGCATTTGAGTCACGTTGCGACCCAGCTTGGCGCGCAGAGGCTTGCGCAGGTGGGCGAAACGCAATCCGTCGAGTTGAGAGTCGGCCAGCCGCAGGCGGCCATAGCGGGAAGACACGCCTGGCAGCACCTCGGCATCGCCTCGTCCTTCGATCCAAGACCTGCGGAGAGGCGCAATGCCCGCCCGAACATCGATCTCGACCAAGGGGTCAGTGAATGGACCGCTCGTGTCATACACTGTCAGCGGGGGATTCTGAACGCTGGCGCTTGACGGACCGTGCTGGTGCGTGGGCGTCTGTAAAATCTCTCGCATGGGAACACGGAGAAAGGGATGAATTGTGCCGGGTGCGTAGATCTTCCGCGAAGCCGGCAAAGAGCCACAGGTAATGGCGCTGAGGCGGCTGTCGTCAATTTGTAGCTGCTTGGTTTTCATGAAGCGGTCCTCCCAACTCAAGACCTTTCCGCCCAAACCATTTTGTCAAAGCGGCTGAGAGACTGATCAATACGATATTAACAGGATGCTCGACTTTGTCCACGCGGATGAAATATTGGCGTGGAGCGCCAGGAAAGTGTTCTGAAGGGCGCACAGAGTGTCCTTCAGGAGTGAAATGATATCACAGTGCAATACAGACGTTGCCCGGCTCTTCACCGGGTGAATTCAGCACTTTTCATCTCGGAACCAACGATGTCTCGATTCTCCGAGCCCCTGATATCGAATTTGTGGATATAATCCTTGTCCTTTTTGCTGCTCCGTCATCCTCAGTGCCTTGTTCCGGCCAGGCTGAATGCTAACAACCGACAACGCTGTGCTTCACGCCCTTCGGGATTTTCCCGCGAACAGCGTCTACTTCCTCGCGCCGAAAAAGGATGTCGTTCTGGGCTTCAAGTATCATGAGGAACAGCGTCTGGAGTCGTATTCGTGGAGCAAAGATGCAACGGTGCTCGAAGCCAATTTGCGCGTCGACGGACTTCATGGAATCTCGTTTTCGGTCGAGAATTCAAAGCTGGCGGTGTCCTGTGATTGCCACTGGTGGAAGCCTGGCAGCCACTGCGCGCACGTGGTCGGGGCTCTGCTGACCACGTGCAATCTCCTATCACCGCAACTGTTTCCCCGTCGGAGAGAAGACGAGAAGTACCGTCTGGAAATCGAACGGTCACTTTTGGCTAAAAGCGCAGCGAAGCATGCTAGCGAACCGGTGTCGCTCATCCTGAACAAACCTCAATCTCGCCCCGCACCAGCGGAGAGTGTGCCGCTTGAAGTCATTCTAAAGAACGCAGGAGCAGAGAGCCTGATCTCTGTTCGCAAGGGCGGTCGGATCGTTTACTTTGACTACCGGCTTCCCAAAGAACTCATTCCTCTGAGCTACTGGCATAGCCTGACCTCTGCTGCCACCAACGAAGCGTTTCTTCAATACTTGAACCAGTATGCTGGCAAGTACCCGCTTATTCTGGAGACTCTACAGGGCCCTGTTCCCCTGCGGTGGGACCCTTCATTTGAATGCAAGCCGGTGACACAGCTGGATCTTCTTCCTGAGGGAGTGCGAGTCGAAGCACTCTGCCTGCACGAGGGGAAGTCTATTCGAACCTTAGAAGTTCTGGGCCATTTCGTCGTGGATCTTGGGCGGAAGCGCCTAGGAATATTGACTGCTGGCAACGGGTGGGAGATTTATCGGGAACTGATGAAACTGGTGAAAGACTTGGCTGAGATGGACCTCGATCAAACGAGCCCTCGAGGCCCAGGTCACATTTTCATTCCGATGGAGCGCTTTCAACAAATCCAGATTGTCTTGCCCAGCGCGCTGCCGGCGGATATCGAGGCGAGGCCATTGCTCGCGATTGAGGGAGAGCCTGTCCAGCCGGAAGTGCTGAAGCCTGTCTACCGGCTTACGATCGACTCCTCTATTGCGCGAGACGACCTGGTGAATCTGATTGCTGAATGCAGAGTTGGCCCAGATCGCAGTTTGCCTCCATCCCCGGTCTTCGACTTCTTTGTGCGGTTGGATCAAAAGCAATTGCCGGCACCGTTAAGGACCCAAGGGCGAAGAGCTGTGATGTGTGAGGCCTTTTTTCGTCTGGCTCATGTGGGCAACAGCTCCGATGGGCAGAAGGCCATCCGGCAGGCGTTGGCAGGCAGCGACGTTTCTCGTTACCGCTACCGGCGGGAAGCGGCTGAGCTTTTGCGGAGCGCTCTAGGCCGCTATCTGGCGCGCGAGGAGCGGCTGACGACGTCGCATGGGCAATGGGTGCGGATTGCCTGCGACAAACAACGCGAGATGCTGCTCTACCAGGTCGCTTATCTTTGCTTTGGACCACAGATCTTCAGGGGAATGCAGGAACACAGCGTGATGCGGGTTCCCGCAGGGGCGGTGGAAAAGCAGTTGCCTGCTCTCCATGCACAGCTTGAAAAACACGGCATTGAACTGTTCGTCAACCGCAAGCCGGTGGTGTCGTCTCGCTGGGACTTTGGGTTTGATGCCACTCATGCTTCAGGGATTGACTGGTTCGAAATCAAACCGGAGATCCGCTGCAACGGAGCACTGCTCAGCGAGGAGCAGTGGTTGCGTGTCCTGGAAGGCAGCAGCGTGAAGGAAGAGAAGGATGAAATCCAGGTTCTGGATGCCGCCTCCCGGGAAGTGCTCAGAGCTGTGGCTGCAGTGCTTCAGGGCAGCCGGGCCTCAGGCCGGGTGAGACAGGAGATTGTGCAGGTGCCCCGGCTGCAGATTCTTGATTGGATCAGTTTGCGCCGTCACGGGGTGAGAGTTCGATTGCTGCCTGATGACGAGGCGCTGATCGATCGGCTGACCCATTTCGAGCGCATCGAACCACTACGTTTGCCCGCGCACTTGCGCGCGAAGCTGCGCCCCTACCAGAGAGAAGGCTATTACTGGCTGGCGTTTCTCTATCAGCATCGGTTGGGCGCATGTCTGGCCGACGATATGGGGTTGGGCAAAACCCTGCAAGCGATATTGCTCCTCGGCGCCATTCGCGAAGCGATTCTTGTGCCTGCCGCCGGGCCGAGGCTTGGGCCCCATCTCCTGGTTTTGCCTCCCACGCTGCTGTTCAACTGGGAAAACGAACTGATGCGTTTTTACCCCGGGCTCAAGATAGGCCGCTACTCCGGCAGGGAACGGACGACCAACTTTGAGGATTGCGACGTGGTGCTTACAACCTATGCCACAGTTCGAAAGGACATTGAGAAGCTCAAACAGGTGCAATTCCACGTGATCGTCTTTGACGAGGCCCAGGCCATCAAAAACATCTTCGCCAGCACGACCGGCGCAGCGCGGCAACTGCCAGGATATTTCAAGCTGGCTCTCACCGGGACGCCGTTAGAGAACCACTTGGGCGAGTATTATTCCATTCTGGATCTGTGCCTGCCTGGGTTGATGGGCAACTACGATCAATTCAAATCTCAGATGAAGTGTGAAGCATCTCCCGCGACCGACCTCGTCATCCAGAGGACGCGTCCTTTCGTGCTGCGCCGCACCAAAGACAGCGTTCTCAAGGAGCTTCCCCCGAAGACGGAAATCGACGTTTATCTCGACCTCACCGAAAAGCAGAAGACGTTGTATCAGCAGACAGTGCGGCAAATTCACTCCTCGATTGACGAGGCCTACCGAAGCAAAACACAGGCCCAAGCCCAGATCATCGCTCTGACGGCCATCCTCAAACTTCGTCAGCTGTGTGTCTCACCACGGTTGCTGGACCGGCACAGTGATGAGCGCTCGCCCAAGATTGAGTTTCTCATCGAAAAGTTGAAGGAGTTGCGCGATGAAGGCCACAGTGCCCTGGTTTTCTCGCAGTTCACCTCCTTTCTCGACTTGCTTGAAGAAGATCTCAGGTCGGCTCAAATGGCATACTCGCGGCTGGACGGCTCAACGGCAGTTGGAAAGCGGAAACGCCTGGTTGAAGGCTTCCAGAAAGGAGAAGCTGCCTCTGTTTTTCTTCTCAGCTTGAAAGCGGGGGGGCAGGGGCTGAATCTGACTCGTGCTTCATATGTCTTTCATCTCGATCCATGGTGGAACCCGGCTGTGGAAAACCAGGCTTCTGATCGTGCGCATCGCATCGGTCAGACTCGCAAAGTATCGATCACAAGGATCTTGATGCGGCACACCATTGAAGAGAAAATGATGGAACTGAAGAAGCGAAAGCTGGAACTATACAAGGCGGTCATGGAGGAGTCGACACACAAGGGCAGGGGCGTTGCGATCGCGAAGGAAGACTTCGATTTCTTGTTGAGCGTGTGACCGGCCGCAACTCGCAGAGGCGCAGAGAAAACCACGGTTTGCCCTGTGCTGGGTTGTGCCTTGGGGCCTCCATAGAATTGACAAAGCTTCCACCGGAAACTACCATTCTTTTCAGAGTAGTTGCGTTCATCCTTCATCATCATGAGAGAACCGTTACTGGGAGGAAAGATCATGCCTGAAACTTATGGGAATTTCATTGCGGGGGAGTGGGTGAACTCCTCATCCGGGAAGGTCTTTGACAGCATCAATCCGGCTAACACCGACGAGATTGTTGCCCGCTACCAATCCTCGACAAGCGAGGATGTGAAAAACGCTTTCGAGGTGGCACAAAAAGCCCAGTCCGCTTGGGCTGCCATGCCCGCGCCAAATCGAGGCATTATTCTCATGAAGGCTGCTGAGATTCTCGAGAGGCGTGCCGAGAGCGTCGCAACCGACATGACGCGCGAGGAGGGCAAGACTTTGCCCGAAGCCAAGGGCGAAGTAGGCAGAGCGATCAACATTTTCCGCTACTTCGGGGGCGAAGGGGCCCGCTTCAGCGGCGAAACCGTGCCATCAGAGCGGGATGGCGTCTTTGCGTACACCTTTCGCAAGCCGCTCGGTGTTGTTTCATTGCTGACTCCCTGGAATTTCCCTGTCGCCATTCCGGCCTGGAAAATCGCTCCGGCGTTGATCACAGGAAACAGTGTCGTGGTCAAGCCGGCTTCAGTCGCGCCTCTCTGCACGATTCGGCTGATCGAAGCATTGCATGAAGCCGGTCTGCCCAAAGGAGCCATTAACATGGTAACGGGCTCGGGCGCGGCAATCGGCGACGAACTCATCAGCAATTCAGCGGTTAAGGCCATTTCCTTTACCGGATCGTGTGAGGTTGGCACTGGTATTCAACGTAAAACTGTGCAGCGGGGCATCAAAACACAGCTGGAAATGGGTGGGAAGAACCCCACGATTGTGCTGCGCGACGCCGATTTGAACATGGCCGCTGATATTGTGGTCAATGCGGCGTTCTTTTCCACAGGTCAGAAGTGCACTGCGACCAGTCGCGCAATCATCGAGGAGGCGATTTTCGAGGACTTTGTGAAGCTGCTGGTGGAGAAGACCCGCAAGCTGCGGGTGGGCAACGGCATGGAGAAGGGCATCGACATCGGACCATGTGTGGACGAAGGACAGATGAACACGGTTCTGCGCTATATCGACGTCGGCAAGAAAGAAGGCGGGAAAATTCTTTGTGGCGGCAAGCGACTGGCCGGCGCGGGCTACGACAAAGGGTATTTTGTCGAACCCACGATCTTCTCAGGAATAACACCCGAAATGACGATCGCTCAAGAAGAAATCTTTGGACCGGTACTCGCCGTTTTGCCGGTAAAGGATTTTGATGCCGCCATTCAGATGGCCAACAATGTCAAGTTCGGGCTTTCAGCCTCGCTGCTCACGAACCAGCTGAACAAGGTCTTCAACTACATCAACCGGATCGAAGCAGGCCTGATCATCGTCAACCTGCCGTCGGCTGGTGTGGAATACCAGTTGCCTTTCGGCGGCACAAAGGCTTCGAGCACGGGCCATCGCGAGCAGGGTAGTGTCGCGATTGATTTCTACTCCGAACTGCGAACCGTGTACTTGAAGTATCAGGTGTAGACGGTTGCAGAAGGGATTTGGAGGACGATTCCTGAGCGAGTCCTTACTCCACCAACCCGGGACTCGCCAGGTCCCAGCGAATCTCTTTGTGAAACCGGCCACGCATGTCACCCAGCCACGGCTCGATGAACCGCTGGTTGAGGTCTACGGTTAGCGTCTTGAAAACGCCGGATTCCTTTGTCGAGTGCAGCGCCTCGCCCAGCGGATTGAAGAGAGCCGTCTCGCAGTCATAACCTGCCGTCACCAGGTAGACATGATTCTCCAGTGCCCGGGCCTGCATTAGCTGGGTATAACCTCCCCAGATGGGAAGGAAAATAATTTCGGCTCCCTTCGCCGCCAGCGCCCGCGCCGGATCTGCATAATGCACATCCCAACAGATCATCATTCCGATCTTCCCGAAATCTGTTTCAAACACTGGATATTCTGAGCCAGGTGTGAGTCCTCCTTCGATTTCCTCGCGAGGAAGATAGACCTTCCGATACTTACCAGCCAGCTTACCCTGCCGGTCGATGAGGACCGCGGTGTTATAGGTAACCTTACCCTCACGTTCGTAGAGCCCGGCTACGATATACATCTGGTGTTCGCGCGCCTTCTGGCCCAGACGCGCTGTGGTGGGACCGGGAACCGGCTCCGCTAGTTCCGTATAGCTGGAGCTGTTTCCAATCAGCGTAATTCCTTCTCCTAAACACACGATGTCGGGTTTGCCCACGGCAACCCGATCCAGTGCGTTCAGGAACGCCTGCAGGCTTCCCTCTTTGCCACCCGTCTGGCGCGGCCGCAAAGACACAGTGCCGATGCGCACTATCCTCCGAGGCGGGGCTGGGACCTCTTCCAGTGAAATGTCGTCCCACCAGACAGTGCCTTCTGGCGACCAGCCCAGAGTGAATTCCATTAAGGCCTGACTGGCGCCTTCCGGCGCGACCACTTTCATTGTCACTTTTTTCCAGTCGCCGGCGGGTTCGGTGGTATAGGCATAGTCAGGATAGCCGACGCGCTGCTCCTTCAAGTTCTGCCAGTCCAGCCGCGCCACCACTCGCAGCTGCTCGTGCCTGACACCCCGGGTCTTGTAGAAGGCAGTGAGCCGGTAGTGGTGTCCCTCGTCGATGCCCTCGGCACGGTACACCCAGCCGCCGTATGCAGCGGGGTTGCCATTCCCAGCGATCGCCAGCGAGGCAGGAGCCGAACGAAATTGAGATTGGTCCACATAGCATGCAGGGGAGATTTCTGGACGCGGCGCCCAGATGTGCCATCCCTCTGGAATCCGTGTGCCCGCATGGGCCGAAGGAAAGTCGCGCAGGCTAATCTTGAGCCCATTGGGGTGAACGCCTTCAGCCGTCAGAAGGATCAATACAATCGCTGTGATCCACCGGTTGGATCGGCAAAGGCTCCAGTAGCAGCTGGTCATACGCACCTCTGGGTCAGGCTCTCCGCTGGAGAGCGATGGAGTTTCTACATTTTTCTGCTTCACTTTCGTCACCTATCGCAGACAAGTTGGTTGGTGTATAGCCCCCGAACGGGGGCGGAGGATTCCTAGCCCAGGGTCAGCGGAGGCGCTCCGGCGCCGCAGCGCAACCCTGGGATGTGATTGCCACAACCGCTCCAAACCCCGCCAGGGGTGGCGGATACGCACCCGAGGCGTCTTATGGCCCATTCCTATACCTGCCTTC
>Ga0187892_10001910_pt1 | contig 44865 bp, 45 predicted proteins | sample MA1701073metaG_FD_139345 | JGI IMG/M metagenome (GOLD analysis project Ga0187892, IMG submission 139345) | Bio-ooze microbial communities from a basaltic lava cave in the Kipuka Kanohina Cave System on the Island of Hawaii, USA - MA170107-3 metaG ...
GACGATCCTCTGAATCTGCCCGCTCGCCGGCTCTATTCTGATGACATCTCCCGGCTTGAGCGCTGCGAGATCCGCGACCTTCCGGCCCTCGGTGACCACCACCGCCTCGTCGCCCACCTCGGTCATGAGGACCCGACCCCTGGGGGTCAGCGAGGAGAGCCGCCGATCCTTCTCGTCGATTTCCAGGACGATGAGCCGGCCCGGTCCCGTCCAGGGCCGAACGACTGCGGAGGCCGGCGCGTTGGAGTCTCCCGCCCGTTCGGCGTCGAGACCCAGCAGGTCGTCGTGGTGGAGAGCAAGAGCGTCTCCCGAGGGTTCCGGGCGGACGCCTTCGGAGCGTACCGCCATCGAGGCGGCCGTGTCGACTCGAACCCGCTGACTCAGCACTTCCAGAGCCCCGAGGCCAAGGAGACACGCCGCTACCGCGGCCCCTAGCAGGACTCGGCCCCATGTCGTGCTCATGTCCGTGTCCTCCTCCATGTCAGAACGGGTAGCATCTCAAGTGCCATCCGCCAACTACTCGGAATTGCGGGTCGATCGCGCGCCGCCGCGTGGGGACAGCGGGTATCCTACCTGAACGAGCGGCGGAGGAATGCCCGACCGAAGGGAGTTGCGTTCGGTCCGGCAGGTCTCCATCATCGGCGGGTGGCTCAGGGAGTAGCGGAGGCCGCGTGGCAGGTGCGTGTCACCGCCCGGCTCGTCCTCGCCGTCCTGCTCGCGCTCCCGTTCTTCGCCGGCGCGTCATCGGTCATCCTGACGACGTCGTTCCTCGCGGAGTTCCTCGGTCAGGGCCGCTGGCGAGCGCTCTCGGCCCTGAGCCCCGAGCCGGCGGTGCGCCCGCTGCCGACGCCCCCGAGACCACGCCCGGTCGCAGTGGATCTCCACGTTCGCGCCGCCCTGCTCCGTCCCCCGGCGCTCGTCCTGGTGCACGGTCTCTCGCCAGAGGGCAAGAACGATGCGCGGCTCCGCGAGGCCGCCGGGCTGCTCGCGCGATCGGGCTGGGCGGTGGCGGTGCCGACCGTGGACGGCCTCACCGCCCTGCGCCTTCGCCCCGAGGACGCCTCCGCGGTGAGCGCAACCGTGGCGGCGCTCCACGACGCGGGCTACCACCGGGTGGCCGTTCTCGGCATCAGCCTGGGCGCCGGCCCGGCGCTGCTCGCGGCGGCGGAGCCGGAGATCGCGGCCGGAGTCTCGGCGGTGCTCGCGCTGGGCGGCTATGCCTCGGCGGTGGAGCTGCTGCGCTACACGCTAACCGGCGCCTATGACCACGGCGGCGTCTCCGGGCGGCACCGAGTGCAGGAGGCCACGATCGCCCAGTTCGCCCGCGCCAACACCGAGCTGGTGGACGAGGCGGGCCGGCGCCTCGTGGAAAATCGCGATCCCGCTAGTCTGGATGCGCTGGTGCGGGCCCTGCCCCAGTCCACCCGCGATCTGCTCGACGCCCTCTCCCCGGGCCGGAGGCTCGGAGGCCTCCGCGCGCCGCTCTTCCTGATCCACGGCCGCCAGGACCCGGCGGTGCCCTTCACCGAGAGTCTGCGCCTCGAGGCCGCGGCACGGGCGGCGGGGCGGCCGGTCCGCGCGGCCATCGTGGGCGCGGTGGGGCACGTGGAGGCCGATCGGCGGGCCGGGCTCGCCGATCTGCTGCAGCTCTGGGCGACCTTCTACGCCTTCCGGCTGACCGCGGAGCGCGCGCCGGCCGGCTGACCGATTTCTCAGCGAGGCGGACTCAGGGTCATCGCGTCACGCACCGGCTGGTCGTAGATCCCCGCTTCAGGGACCGCCGGCGTCTCGGCCACGAAGCCCAGCTGGGCGATCAGCGCCGGGTCCTTCAGGTGCAGCTCGGGCGCCTCGTACCGGAAGCTCTTGGATCGCGATCGCGCACCAGCCCCTGCTTGATCAGAAGCATCATCGGGTAGACGGAGCCGGAGGACGAGGCCGGGGCCACGAAGGCCACTGCCTTGCCGCGGAGGTCCTCCACACGCTGGACGCCCCGGTCGGCTCGCACGTAGAAGCGCGCGGTGTAGGCCGTCTTGCCCTGTCAGACGTCGCGCACCAGGATCTGGCAGCCGGCCTCGCGATTGGCCAGCACGTAGCCCACCGGATGGACGAAGGCCAGCTCCACCCCGCCGGCTGCGGAGCGCCTCGATCACGCCGGCATGGTCCGCCACGATGGCCTTGATCGGCACGCGCGAGATCAGGGCGCTGGTCTTCGCGAAGGCGTCGCCCGCCTTCCGCGGCCGGCACGCATCAGCAAGCCGGGCCGCCGCCCGCCACCGTCCGGGCCGAGGGGCCCGCGGGCTCCCGGCGGAAGCCCCAGGCGGCCAGGCGCGCGATCAGCGTGTTGCGGTGCACGCCGAGGCCACGCGCGGCCCGGCTCTGGTTCCAGTCCTCGCGCTCGAGCGCCCGGAGCACATAGGCCTGCTCGAAGCGGTCGCGCGCCTCCTTGAGGGTGAGGGCGGCCGGGTCGCCCTCGCCGCGGCTCGGGGCGCCCTCGTTCATGGCCAGGTCGAGCGGCAGGTCATCCAGGCCGATCACCGGGCGCGTGGCCAGCGCCACGCCCCGCTCGATGATGTTCTCGAGCTCGCGGACATTGCCGGGCCAGTCGTAGGCGTCGAGCGCGACGAGCGCGCCGCGGGTTAAGCCGCGCACGTCTCTTTTGAACTCCCGCGAGTACTTCCGGACGAAGTGCCCGGCCAGATCGGGAAGGTCGCTCTTGCGCTCCCGCAGCGGGGGGACGTCGATCGGCACCACGTGAAGGCGGTAGTAGAGGTCCTCGCGAAAGGCGCGCGCCCGGATGGCCTGCCGCAGATCCGTGTTGGTGGCCGCGATGACGCGCACGTCCACCTGGATGGTGCGAGTGCCGCCGAGGTGCTCGACCTCGCGCTCCTGCAGCGCGCGGAGCAGCTTGGCCTGCATGTCGATGCGCAGGCTGCCGACCTCGTCGAGGAAGAGTGTCCCGCCGTGGGCCAGCTCGAACTTCCCGGGTTTGCGCGAGTGCGCACCGGTGAAGGCGCCCTTCTCGTGGCCGAACAGCTCGGACTCGAGCAGCGCCTCCGGGATGGCGGCCAGGTTCACGGCCACGAAGGGCTGCGCCCGCCGCGGGCTCTGGTTGTGGATGGCGCGCGCCACCAGCTCCTTGCCGGTGCCGCTCTCCGCGGTGATCAGCACGGTGGCGTGCGTCTGCGCCACCTGGGCGATCAGCTCGTAGAGCCGCACCATCCTCGGGTGCCGTCCCACGAGCTGGTCGAAGCCGTGGGCGCGATCGAACTCGGCGCGCAGGTAGCGCAGCTCGCGCTCCATCCCGCGCTGCTGGGCGGCCTGGCGCACCAGGCCCAGGATCTCCTCCATGTCGAAGGGCTTGGCGAGGTAGTCGTAGGCGCCCGTCTTCATCGCGTCCACCGCCATGCGCAGGTGGGGATCGGCGGTGATCAGGATGACCGGGATGGACTCGTCGATGGCGAGAATCCGGGGCAGGACTTGGGAGCCAGGCTCGCCGGGCATCCGGACGTCGAGTAGCGCGACGTCGACCCGGCGCGTGGCGAGGATCGCGAGCGCCGCCGCCCCGTCGGGAGCCTCCAGCACCTCGAACTCGTCCCGGAGGATGAGCTGCAGCGACTCGCGCACACCCGGCTCGTCGTCGATGGCGAGAACGACCGGGCGGGGCCGGTAGGCGGCCGGCCGGTCGCCCATCTCCACCGTATCCTTCCGTGCCCACTGCGGAGTTTTCACGCGCCCTCACCTCGACCCGCACGAAGTGAGCGGCACGTTAGGGAGCGGCGAGCCGACTGTCAAGCGAATTTCTATCCTTACTGCGTCACGAAGCCCTCACGGGAGGACGCGGAGTGCGTCGCGGGCGGCCTGGGCCACCGCCCGGTCGGGATCGGCGGCAAACCGCTCGATCTCGGGTCTCAGCTCGCGGGCTCCGACATCGCCCGCGATGCGCAGGACGAGAGGGAGGTGCTCCCGCTTCGCGAGCGCGGTCCGAAGCAGAGGTATCGCGTTGCCCCCACCCTGAACGAGGAACATGCCGGCCATGGTGCGAAGGTCCTCGTCGCGGGTGCCGAGCGCGGCGACGAGGGCGCGCCCCGCACTCGTGAGGCCGCCGCGCCACAGCGCCTGCAGGAGAAAGAGCCGTCCGGCACCCACCAGCTTCACGCAGACCCTCTTATCAGATCCGAAGCGGGAGCTGATACTGGGCCCATGTGACCGGGTCGTGGGTGGCGGAGTGGTCGAACCAGATGGGGAGCACGTTCTCCTCGATGCGGGAATCGTTGAAGCGCTGGCCGCCCCGGTCAGCCAGGATCACGAGGTCGAGCCGCACCCGGATCGAGACCACGCGCTGGACCCCCGCGAAGTTCGGGTAGTACTTGCTCGGGTGGACCGGGCAGCTCAGCAGGATCAGCTTCCCCACCTGGAGTCCGCCGTGGGTCGCGAGCATCATGACGTTGGCCCCGTGGCTGTGGCCGAAGAGATCGAGGCCCTGCAGCCCGTGGACGTTGACCCAGGTGACGAGGTCGGAAGCTCCGAGCGCTCGAGCTCCGTCGCTATAGCCCCCGGACCAGCCGAACCGATCGCTGCCGCTGTAGATGTCCCCCCGGGGCCCGTTCCTGAGGTAGGTGTGGAAGTCTCCCCCCCGCTGCCACCAGGGGCTGTTCGCGGCGAAGGTGCCGTGGACGATGGTGCAGGTATGGGACGGTCGCCGCGGGCCCCGCCGGCGCGGCACCTGAAGCAGCCGCTGGAGGCTCGGGTGGTCCGGCGCGATGCCGGCCAGCGTCGTGGCCGCGACGTCCCGGACGATGGAGGTGCGGCTGCGCAGGTGGCTGACCAAGATGTCGAGGGCCCGTTCGGGCCGACTGGTCACCGCGAAGTAGGCCGACGCCGCGCTCACGCGCCCCAGCTCGGTCGGATGGTCGAGGGCCATCTCCAAGAGCTCGACCGCCCGCTCCGAGCTCGGACGCCGGAAGAGGCGTTTCGCCGTGTCGTGAAACGAGTCCTCGAACCGCCGCACGCTCATCGCCCGCGCCGTGCGGCCGTAGCGCCGAGCGAGGCGGCGGCGCGCCGCGGTGGCGTCCATGCGGGCCGCCAAGGGCGACACCCTCGGCACCGGGAACTCCGCCCGGTCGCGCCGAGACATGAGCTCGACACGCGCCGCCGTGCGCGTGGCCCGAGCTCGCGCGCGGAAGGCCTGTGGATCCCCGCGGAGCTGCTGCCCGAGGAGGAGCATGACGGCCGCCTGCTGCTGCACCGTGTCTTCGGCGACCCGCTCGAACGCCCGAACGCCGGTGACTGGCCGCTGCGTCTCATCGAACCGGACATACGATTCGGCCATCTTGCTCTTCCTGGGCCGCGCGTCTGTCCCTACCGCGTCACGAAGCGGTCACGGGCGCGGAGTGGTCAGCATCACGTATTCGCTGCGCCCGCCGCCGCGCTGCAGATATACCGGCACCGACTCGCCGGGCCTGAGCGTGGCCACGATCTGCTTCAGGGCCGCCGCGTCGCGGACCGGCCGACGGTTCACCTCGAGGATGGCGTCGCCGGGCTTGATGCCGGCCGTCGCCCCCGGACTGCCCGGCGCGACCTCGGTGACCAGGAGACCGCTCCGCGTCGACAGGCGGTTCTGCTGCGCGGTCTCGGGGGTGAGGGGCTCGACGGTGAGTCCCAGGATCTCGTCGCCGCTCTCAGCCGCGGCCATCGCCTCGTCGGTCGGCTGCTCGCCGACCTTCACGCGGAGGGTGACGGCCTTGCGGTCGCGCACCACCGCGAGCGGCGTCGGCCGCCCGGGCTCCACCGCGGCCACGCGTTTCTGGAGATCGGTCACGTCCTTGATCGGAGTCCCGCCGAAGCCGACGATGACGTCACCCGGCTTGAGCCCGGCCGCGTCGGCGGGCCCGTCCTTCATCACCTCGGCCACCAGCACGCCCGCGTCCTCTTTCACCCCGAAGCCCGCGGCCAGCTCCGGGGTGAGATCCTGGATCACCACGCCGAGCCAGCCGCGCACGACCCGGCCCCGCGCGATGAGCTGGGTCATGACGTCGCGCGCCATGTTGATCGGAATGGCGAAGCCGATGCCCTGCCCGCTCGAGACGATCGCGGTGTTGATGCCGACCACGCGGCCGTCGAGGTTCAGCAGCGGGCCGCCGGAGTTCCCCGGGTTGATGGAAGCGTCGGTCTGGATGAAAGCCTCGTAGGTGGCCACGCCCACGTGGCTGCGGCCGGTGGCGGAGATGATGCCCGCCGTCACGGTGCGATCGAGGCCGAAGGGGTTGCCGATGGCGATGGCCCACTGCCCCACCCGCAGCTTGTCCGAATCGCCCAGGGTGGCGACCGGCAGCGGGCCCCCGGGGCTCTCCACCTTGAGCACGGCCAGATCGGTGCGGGCATCGCGGCCGACCAGCGTGGCCTTGAACTTTCGGTCGTCGGAGAGGCGCACCTCCACCTCGGTCGCGTTCTCCACCACGTGGTTGTTGGTCAGGATGTAGCCACGGGCGTCCACGATCACGCCCGAGCCCGCCGCCCGACCCTCTTCGCGGGGGGGCCGGCGCCGGAAGAAACGCTCGAACAGCTCCGGGCCGAAGTACTCGCGGAAGCGCTCTTCCATCTCGGGCGTGGGCGCGCCCTCGGACGCGGGCCCCCGCTTGACCTTGACGCTGACGTTGACCACCGCGGGGGTGGCGCGGTCGGCGACGGAGACGAAGGCGTCTTCCAGCGCGCGCAGCAGCCGCTGCGACTCGGGCGCGGGAGCCGCGGGCGGGCGCTGGGACGAGCGGGGCTGGGCGGTCGCCGCCGGAGCGAGCGCGCACAGCGTCGCCGCGACGAGCAGGATATGAATGATCATCTCGGGCCTCCGCCGGCCATCTTACCGCCGGCGCCGGATGATCGCTAGCGCGGCTCGATCGTCAGCTCGAGGATTCGCGCGGTGGCCGCGGTCACCGGCGCGATGCGACCGCGACGCACGCCCGCGACCCAGATGATCTCGCCCCCCGCCTCGACGAGCGCGGTGCGCGGACGCTCCCAGCGCGGGACCTCGGCGTCGATCAGAAACGACTTGAGCCGCCGCAGCTCGGCCGCGCCGAAGGGCGAAAAGAGATCGCCGCCCCGCCGCGCGCGGACGGTGAGCGCGAGCGGGAGCGCGTCGGCGTCGAAGGCCGCTCGGGCGGCATCGCGAGGCACGACATAGTCCGCCGGGCGCGTGAAGGCCCGGGCGGTGAGCCGGCGGCCGATCTCGGGCATCTCGAGGACGCCGGGCACCGGCCAGGCGCGCGTGGTGACCGCGGGCAGCGCGGCCGGCCCCACCCGCAGCCGGCGCCCGCTACGCTCCGCCACGAGGCGCCCGAGACGCACCGCGCGGCGGCGCGGCGCCTCCGCGAGCAGCTTCCGGAGCGCGCGCTGGGCCGGGCCCCGGAGAGGGCGCGCCTCGCCCAGCCGGGCGGCAGCCTGCCGCAGCATCTCGGCGGCCAGCTCGATCGGCCGCTCCTCGAGGGCGGCAGTGTCGAGCGTGAAGCCGGCGGCCTCGCGCGTGGCCAGGCGGAGGAGATCGGCGCGGGCTCGCGCTTCCAGGTCGGCCACGAGGGCGCGCGCCGCGGCGGCGGAGCGACAGAGCGCCTCCACCACCGAAGCGCCGGTGAGCTCAGCCATGAACGGCAAGAGGTCGTGGCGGATGCGATTGCGGAGGAAGCGGGCCTCGCGGTTGCTCGGGTCCTCGGCCCAGACGAGCCCGCGGCGGTGCAGGTGCTCCACGATCGCGTCGCGACGCGTCTCGATCAACGGGCTGATCAGCCGCCCGCGCGTGGGCGCGATGCCACCCAGGCCGCGAGGCCCCGCGCCCTGGAGCAGGCGCATCAGCACGGTCTCCGCCTGGTCGTCCGCGGTGTGGCCGGTAGCGACGCGGGCGGCGCCCACCGCGCGCGCCACGCGCTCCCAGGCCGCGTGGCGTGTCCGCCGGCTCTCGGCCTCGAGGCCGTCCCAGGGCGGGGTCTGCTTCACCGTGACGCGCTCGACGTGACAGACCACCCCCAGCTCGTCGCAGAGCCGGCGGACCGCGTCGGCTTCCACGTCCGCTTCGGGCCTCAGCGCGTGATGGACGTGGACCGCGGTGAGGGTGAGTTCGAGCTGCCCACGCAGCGAGCAGAGGACGTCGAGGAGGGCGACCGAGTCGGCTCCGCCCGAGATGGCCACCAAGACACCTTCGCCGCCACGGAGCATTCCGTGGCGGCGAATGGCGTCGAGGGCGCGCGCGACGAGGCTAGTGGCGCTGATCACACTGCGACGGCAGTCCTATCCAGATTGAAGCCCTACCCACACCTCGCCGTCCTCGAAGTGCTCCTTCTTCCAGATCGGCACCGTCTCCTTCAAGGTATCGATGGCGAAGCGACAGGCCTCGAAGGCTTCCGCTCGGTGAGGCGAGGACACCGCGATCATCACGCTCGACTCGCCGATCTCGAGACGCCCGATGCGGTGGACCACCGCGATCCGCGAGATGATCGGCCAGCGCTGACGGATCGCGAGCGCGATCTCGCGCATCTTGGCCAGCGCCATGGGGCCGTGGGCCTCGTACTCGAGGAACTTCACGCGTCGCCCGCCCGTCTGATCGCGCACCACGCCCGAGAACAGCGCCAGCGCGCCCGCGCCCGGATGCTCCACCGCCTGAGCCATCGCCCGCTCCGACAGGGGCTCGGAGGTGACCTCGATCCAGTCAGGCTCCGGCTCGAGGGCGCCGCCGCTCACCGGCGGAAAGAAGCAGAGCTCGTCACCATCTCCCAGGGGATGATCGGCGTCGACGTAGTCGTTACGGAGAGCGAACAGCGTGTAGCGCCGGTACGGGCCGAGGGCGGGAAGCTGGCGGGTCACCGCTTCCCAGGCCCGCTCGACGGTGCCGCCGTCGGGAAGCTCGAGGTCCAGTGAGTCGCGCCCCGCCTCCTCACGATAGCGGGCGAACAACCGGACCTGCACCTTCATCGAGCGAGCCTGGGTCCGGCTTAGAACTGGTGCGACGAGCCGCAGCCGCAGGACGACTTCACGTTCGGGTTCTTGATGGCGAACCCGGCGCCCATCATGTTGTTGTCCACATAGTCGATCTCGCTACCCTGCAGGTAGGGCGCGCTGTGCGCGTCCACGAAGACCTTGACGCCGTTGGACTCGACGACGTTGTCGCCCTCGGTGGCCACGTCGTCCCAGCCGAGCTCGTACGACATGCCGGAGCAGCCGCCGCCCACGATGCGGATCCGGAGACCCCACTCGGGCTTGCCCTCTTCGAGCCGCAGATCCGAGATCTTCTTCGCGGCGGTCTCAGTCAACGTGATCATTCATGCCTCCTTGAGGTCACTCCCACCCCGGGATGTCAGACAGCGTCCTCAGTATACCAGATGCCTCGAGCCCCGGCGGGCCGGCTCAAAGGATGCCGCCCGCCGGGAGCAGGATCATCTCCTCGAGGGTCGCGTTGGGGTCGAGCCCGGCCATGAACAGGGCCGCCTCCGCCACCTGGTCGGCTCTCAGCATGCGGTCCCGGGCGGGCGGCCCGGACATGCCGTCCCACAGGGAGGTGTCGGTGGCCCCCGCCGAGAGCACGCCCACGCGCACCCCGTGGGGCCGCATCTCCTCGGCCAGCACCCGGGAGAAGCCGAGGAGCCCGTACTTCGACGCGGTGTAGGCGGCGCTGCCAGCGAGCGACCGGCCCGTGACGACCGAGCCCACATTGATGATGGTGCCGCGGCGCCGGGCGGTCATGGCGGGCAGGACCGCGCGGCAGCACAGGACCGCGCCCCGGAGGTTCACCGCCAGCATCTGGTCCCAGTCGTCGAGCTTGGAGTCGGTCACCGGGGCGAAGGTGGCCACGCCGGCCGCGTTGACCAGCACGTCCACCCGCTGCCACTCGCCGAGGACCCGACGGGCCAGCGCGTCGACTGCCCCCTCGTGCCGGACGTCGGTGGGCATCGCGAGCGCGCGGCCACCGGCCTGCTCGATCTCGCGGGCCACCGCCTCCAGCTCGGCCGCCGAGCGCGCGGCCAGCGCCACCGCCGCTCCATCTCGGGCCAGCCTGGCCGCGATGGCGCGCCCGATGCCGCGCCCGGCCCCGGTGACGAGCGCGACCTGTCCGGTGAGCTTCAAATGATGAGCCCGCTCCGCGACCGGATCAGCTCCATGAACTCGGCGCGGGTCCCCGCGTTCTCTCGGAAGGCGCCCAGCATGGCGGAGGTGACCGCCTTGGAGTTCTGCTTCTCCACCCCGCGCATGAGCATGCACATGTGCAGCGCCTCGATCACCACCGCCACGCCGCGCGGCTGCAGCACCTCGTCGAGGGTCTGGGCGATCTGGGTGGTGAGCCGCTCCTGCACCTGGAGCCGCCGCGCGAACATCTCCACGAGCCTCGGCAGCTTGGACAGCCCCACGATCTTGTGCGACGGCATGTAGGCGATGTGGCACTTGCCAAAGAAGGGGAGGAGGTGGTGCTCGCAGAGTGAGTACAGGTCGATGTCTTTGACCACCACCATCTCGTCGTACGCTTCGGTGAAGAGCGCCTCGTTCAGCACGTCGTGCACGTTCTGCTTGTAGCCCGAGGTGAAGTACTCCCACGCCTTGGCCACGCGGACCGGCGTCTTGTCCAGGCCCTCGCGGGTCGGGTCCTCGCCGATCTCCTTCAGCAGGTCGCGGATGAGCCGCTCGATCATCGTGCGCTACCTCGCCGGCGTCGTCTCGCCGTGGTACTCGAACACGTTGTTGGCCGTCTCCACGAGCGTGACGCGCTTGAGGCGGCCGGGCGGCAGCGCGTCCTCCAGCCACTGCCAGAAGGTCCGCGCCAGATTCTCACCGGTCGTGATCACGCCCGCGAGGGCGGGCACGGTCGCGGAGAGATCGTAGTGGTCCACGCGGTCCAGCACCGCCGTCTTCACCACCGCGTCGACCATCCCCAGGTCCACCGACATGCCGGTGGCCGGGTCGAGCGCGCCCGCCACCGTCACTTCCAGCACGTAGTTGTGCCCGTGCTGCCGGAAGCACTGGCCGTAGACCTCTGCATTCTCCTCGTCGGAGAGGGCGCGGTTGGCGAGACGGTGCGCGGCGCTGAAATGATAGGCCCGGCTGACCGAGAAGGCGGTCATTCGCCGAGATACTCGACGGAGAAGGTGGGATCCTCCCAGAGCCGAAGCCGGTGCAGGTGCTCGGCTCCGAGCTTGGGCACGAGCAGGTCCCAGATCACCCGCACCAGGTTCTCGGTGGTGGGAATGGTTCCGGCCGGGAAGAGCGGGTCGCGGTTGAGATCGGCGTGGTCGAAGCGGCGGATCACCGCCTCGCCCACCACGCGCTTCAGCTCGCCCAGGTCCATCACCATGCCGGTGCGGGGGTCGATCTCGCCACGGATCGTCACCTCGAGCGTGTAGTTGTGGCCGTGGGCCGCTGTGAGCGAGCCGAACCGTCGCGCGTTCTCTTCCGCGCTCCAGTCGGGCCGCCAGTATCGGTGGCCCGCCGAGAACGTAAACTTCCGAGTGGCGTACACCATGCGGCTCAGCCTCCTCGCGCCCGCTGCCCCGGGCGATCCTGCGACGAGTGTACCGCGCTCAGGAAACGTTCCGCGACGTGACGGGGGGAGAAGGCTACCGCGCGCCGGCGCCCCTCCTGCCCCAGGCGCTTGGCCCGCGCCGGCTCCGCGATCAATCGCTCCAGGGCCTCCGCGAGGGCGCCGGGGTCGCGCGGCGGAACCAGGACCCCCGTCACCCCGTCCTGCACCACCTCGGGGACCGCAGCGATGCGGCAGGCGACCACCGGCAGCTCCGCGGCCATCGCCTCGAGGAAGACGATGCCGAAGCCTTCCTGCACGGACGGCAGACAGAAGGTGGTCGCGTTGACGTACTCCTCGGCCAGCCGCTCGCGGGTCAGATCGCCCAGCAGCACCACCGAGTCGGCCAGCCCGAGCTCCGCGTGGAGCCGGCCGAGCGCCGCCCATTCGGGCCCGCGCCCGACGATGCGGACCTGGATCCCGGGCACCCGGGCGCAGAGGATGCCCGCCGCATGCAGCAGATCCTGGAGCCGCTTCCGCGGATACATGCGGGCGACACAGAGCACCACCGGTCCGGTGTGCTCACGGCGCGGAGCGCGCCAGAACTGGTCGTCCCAGACCTCGAGGTCGATCGGCTCGGGCACCACCGCGAGCCGCTCGGGGGAGGCCCGGTACTCCCGCTGCGCCACCTCGGCGCAGTAGCGGCTCGTGACCATGACGAGATCCGCGCGCGACACTGCGCTGCGCTCCCAGCGCGCCTGCAGCGCGAGCAGGGCGCGCACGCGGCCGCGCTCGTTCTTGAGCTCGTCGGCGATGATGCCCTTCAGGCTGGCCACGAACGGGAGCGCGCGCCGGCGGGCCCACAGGAACCCGTCGAGGTCGACGCCCAGCACGAGATCCGTGTCGCGCGGCGGGCGCAGGGCCACCCCCACGTTGTAGAGCCAGCGGTCCAGGGTGTGAAAGCCGGTCCGGCGGCCGAGCGGGCGCAGCGCGACCTGGTGCCCGAGCTGGGCGAGACCCTGCGCCAGCCCGGCGATGCCGACGAAGGTCCCGCTCCCCTCCAGCGGATTGAGAGGAGTCGAGGAGAGAACCGTGATACGCAGAGGCTACCGCCCCTGGAACCGGGGCGCCCGCTTCTCGAGGAAGGCCCGCGTGCCTTCCTTGTAGTCCTCGCTGTCGAAGGTGGCGCTGCCCAGGGACCGGAGGTTCTCGCGGTGGGCATCCGTGATCCCTTCGAAGATGGCCTGGACCTGGGCCTTGGTCCCCCGCACGGACAGAGGCGCGTTGGCCGCCACCTTCTTCAGATAGTCGTAGGTGACCGACTCGAGCTCCGCGACCGAGGCGAGGCGCTGGATGAGGCCGATGCGGAGGGCCTCCTCGGCTTCCACCGTGCGCGCCGAGTAGAGGATGTCCTTGGCGTAGGCGGGCCCCACCAGGTCCACGAGCTGGTGCACCGGATCGAGCCCGTAGATGATGCTGAGCCGCGCGGCCGGGATGCCGAACCGGGAGCCAGCGGCCGCGAAGCGCAGGTCGGCGGCCATCGCGAGCGCCATGGCCCCGCCCATGCAGTAGCCGAACACCATCGCGACCGTGGGCTTCGGGCACCCGCGAATCGACGAGTAGGCGGCCTCGGTCTGCTTGTTGTAGCTGAGCGCGGTGGCGGTATCCTTGCGGTTCTCCTGGAACTCGGAGATGTCCGCGCCCGAGGCGAAGGCCTCGGTGCCCGCGCCCCGGTAGACGATGGCGCGCACCGAGTCGTCCTTGGACAGGCGCTCGGTCACCATGGCGATCTCCGACCACATGGCGAGGCTGATCGCGTTGCGCATCTTCGGCCGATTGAACACGACGGTCGCGATGGCCCCGTCCTGTTCCGCCAGGATGTAGTCGCTCATTGGATCTCTCCCTTGTGTTGCTCGATGCCGAGCCCGCGTGCGCGTCCATCCCCGCCCGGCCGCTCCACCCAGACCGCGTCGGCCCCGAAATCGGCCAGGATCCTGGTGCAGGTGGATCCGGAGCGGGCGGTGGTCAGGTCGAGGACGGAGAACCGCGCGAGGGGCCGGCCATCGGTAGGGGTCACGGGACAACAGTCTAGCGAAGGGCCGGGCCGACTTCAACCGCCCGGGCTTACTTGGCGACAATTTACCGGCTGCGATACGATCGAATCATGGTCTCGAAACCGGGGGCCCGCGGCCGATGACGGCCATTCTCCTCGGCGCCGGCGTCGTGGTGTTCGGCATTCTCTGCGGCGTCGTCCACACCGTCTCGGAGCGCCACCAGCAGCGTCGGGTCCGCCAGCAGTGGGAGGAGCGGGAGCGCTCGCTGAACCGCAAGCCGTAGGTGGTGCTGCTGTGCGGTGCTGTTGTGGCGGCGGGAGGACTCGAACCTCCGACACGGGGCTCGTCACCAAGCCCGCGGGCACGTCGCATCAGCGCTGATGCTCGACCACGACCGCCGCCGTCAGCAGGGCGAAGGAGATGATTGAGGCGAGCGTCCGCACGTGGTTCCAGCGGGTCCACGGGCCCGCATAGTCCCTCCAGAGCGTAGCGGCGTTCTCCACGGTCGGCGTCGCCGCCGCAAGCGCGTCGTTGAGCGGGACGTTCACCGCGACCGTCACGAGGAAGGCGCCCAGCCCGTAGGTGAGCGCCCCGGCGAGAGCCAACAGCATGACCGGGCGCCCACGGGCGAGGAGCGCGGCCATGAGGGGGAACACCAGTGCTCCGAAGAAGCTGAGAAAGAACACGGGCGTGCGGATGAACGCATTGATGCTCCGCATCGCGAGAGCGGCAGCGAGCGCGTCTGTCGCAGACAGTCCCCGCATGACGGGCACGGAATAGGCGTAGAAGAAGCCCGCCATCAGGGCCGAGGCCAGCAGGCCGAGCAGGAGGCAGGCGTAGCTCGTCCAAGCAAGGAGCATCTTGGCGCAGATCGTACCAGACGCCGGGACGCTCGCCGAGTATCCCAGGCCGGATGGTGACGATCACGGTGACAATCGGGTGAATGGTGCGCTGGAAATGTGGTGGCGGCGGGAGGACTCGAACCTCCGACACGGGGCTTATGAGACCCCTGCTCTGCCACCTGAGCTACGCCGCCGCACTCGGGGCCGGACGAGAAACGTTACAGGCAGGGGCGACGGCAGTCAAGCGTGGGGCCGGTGAGTCGGACGCCGGCGGCGCCGGCGCGATCAGGAAGCGAGCGACGAGGCGGGCCGCGGCGCGGCCGGGCGCGCCGGAAGCAGCCGCGCCACCGCTTGGCACAGATCCCCGGCGGGCACGGGCTTCATGAGCACGGGCGCAGCCAGGCGCATGAGGAAGTTGGCGTACTCGGGGGTGTAGCCGCGCTCGATCGAGAAGATGACCGGCGGGGTGATACCTCGGCAGCACTTCTTCAGCACCTGGTAGAAGGCCGGCCCGTTGAGCTGGGGCATCTTGAGATCGCTCAGCACGAGGTCGTAGTCGTGCTTGGTGAGCAGCGCCACCACCTCCGCCGTGCTCGCGGCGGTGTCGACCGCGTGACCGGCTTCGCTCAGGGCGCGCGCGGCGCCCACGCGCTCGCGCTCGTCGTCGTCGACCACCAGGATGCGACGCCGGCCGCTGGCCTCCGCGCTCATCGCGGCGCCAGACCCCCGGGCGCCTCTCGGCGACCGCCGAAGCGCTCCAGGATCTCGTCGGCGGTGCGGGTCATGTGGCCCGCGAGAGTCTGCAGCGCCTCGAGGAGCTCTTCGCGCTGCGCGCGAAGCCCATCGTTGTCTTCCCTGAGCCGGCGCACTTCCTCCGCCAGCGCGGTCCGCGCGCTCTCCACCGCGGCGACCTCGTGCTGGAGCCGCCCGGCCTCGCCGAGCCATCCCCCGAGCGCCTGCAGGAGCTGATGGCCCTCGGTGGACCAGCGCGCAATCTCCTCGGTGGCGCGCGACGCCGCCACTCCTCCGTCGCGAGCTTCACGCGCGGCGCTCGCGTCGACGTCGGCCAGCGGCGGTCGTCGACCGCGTGACAGGTCCCGGCACACGCCGTTGGGAGTGAGATCGAGCACGGCGAAGATCCGCGAGTAGGGCAGCCGCGCCGCCTCGTTCACATCGTGGATCCACTGCTGCTCCTCGGCCCCGAACAGACACAACCCGCGGGCCTCGGAGGGGAACACGGCACTGCTGATGTAGCGCACCTTTTTCCCGAGACCCTGGAGCCGCGCGCAGGCGGCGACCAGGCTCTGCAGCTCTGCGCGGAAGCGCTCGGGGGGCACCTGGCTCAGATCGCGCTCGACGGCGAACAACGGCATGCTCTGATCTCCTCGTGGACGTGGCAACCCGGCGTCCACTGGATCGTAGGTGTACGTAGCGGACCGCGTCAAGCGCGTGGACACCCTCTGGAAATGCGGGTGCGCGCGCGAGCGCGCGCGAATCGTCGCGTCTTGGCGCGCGACGCGCACGCCGCGCAGCGCGCGGCTGCGCCAGCTGTGCGAATCCGCGCGATCGCACCCGCGGAGGCGCATCAGCACGTGCAATTCTCGTGTTGTGGATGAGTGGGGATAAGTGGATAAGTGGCCGCGAATGGCCAAATTGGCGTGGACACCCAAGACCCCTTTGCTATAATCCCGGCCAGCGTAAGGAGCTTTACGTCGGGAGGAGCTTCACATGGTGCGCCTCGGTAACCATCCGTGGATCGAGGAAGACGATCAGCTGCCAGTGGGCCTGGTCGAGGACGAGGCAGAAGAAGACGGCAAGGACGTGGGCGACGACGAACTGGATGACGACGACCTCGACGACGAGGAAGATGACTTCGACGACGATGATGACTTCGACGACGACGACCTGGACGATGACGACGAGGACGACGACGAGGATGAGGACGATGGCTAGGTGCAGTGACTGATCCGCAGACCTTCCCAGGGGGGTGGCGATGGCACCAATAGGCGAGTGGGTGTGGTTCCTCTTGCGATGGATTCACTTCCTGTCGGGCATCACCTGGATCGGCCTGCTCTACTACTTCAACTTCGTCCAAGTCCCGTTCTTCGCCGAGACCGAGCCGGGCGTGCGCTCCGGGGCCCAGCAGAAACTCCTGCCCCGAGCGCTCTGGTGGTTCCGCTGGGCTGCGATGGTCACCTTCCTGTCAGGCTGGCTCTACCTGCTCGGCTTCTGGATCCAGAAAACGGGTTTCACGGTCAGCGGCACCTGGGGCATCTTCCTCGGCGGCCTGCTGGGGTCGATCATGTGGGCCAACGTGTGGTTCGTCATCTGGCCCAACAACAAGGTCGTGATTCAAAACGCCCTGGACACCGCGGCGGGGAAGCCGACGAATCCGGCGGCCGCCGCGGCTGGGGCGCGGGGCGGCCTGGCCTCCCGCACCAACGTACTGTTCTCGATCCCGATGCTTTTCTACATGGGCACCGCGCAACACATGGCGTGGCTGCCGATGCCGAGGTCGGGTCTGGTGTTCTGGGTCGTCGCGCTCGTGATCATGGGGCTGATCGAGATCAACGCGCTAGTGGGAACACCCGGCAAGGGGGCCGCGAAGCCGCTCGCCACCGTCAAGGGAACTCTCTGGTCCGGCTTCGTCCTAACCGCAGTCTTCCACTTGTGGTTCGTCCTCATGCAGACGCCCGCCCGGTAGCGGGCGCCGCCCGCGCGCGGCCCCGGTCAACCGGCGAGGTCGGTCAGGAGCTCGGCCTTCGTCTCGTCGGACAGGCGAGCGCGCGCCCGGGCGGCCGGATGGTCCACCACCAGGTGGACGTCGGACGCGCGGAACGCGCCCAGCGCCTCCGGGGAGAAGGCGAAGCGCACGAAGTGGACGGCGGCGAGCTTGCCCTTCTCCTCATCGGAGTGGCCCGCTTCGAACTCGCCCGGCACCATGACGCCCCGTCCCATCTCCAGCCACACGTGCCGGCCGGTGTCGATGCCCATGAAGCGGTCCAGCACCGGCTTGATCTGGTCCTTCTCGGAGATCTCGATGAAGAGCGTGGCCGAGAGCTCGCCCGGCTCAGGGAGGAGCGCGCTGTAGTAGGGCCCCACCGTGACGCGGCGCTTCTCCTTGAGGGCGATGACCCGGCGCCGCCGCTGCTCGCGTACCTTCTCGTACTCGAAGAAGTTGACGACGACGTCGAGGCGGATCGCGCCGTTCTCGCCGGCCGCTCCGGATCGAGGCCGTAAGCTTCGGCCAGGATCTGGATGGGATGCCGCGCGGTCCGCCCGGTGCCCTGATGGATCTGCAGGGCGGCGAGCGGGCAATCGGTGCCACCCGATCCGGCTTCGCCCGTTCGATGTCCTTGAAGAGCGGCTCCGCCACCTTCATGGAGAGCTCGAAGTACTCCTTCTTCGAACCACTCGGCCAGCTCCGGGTACCCCTCGTCCCGCGCCGTCTTGGCCATGCCCGGGTACATCTGCGTGTACTCGTAGGTCTCCCCCGCGACCGCGGCCGTGAGATTCTTCTCGGTCTTGCCGATGGGCTCGCCGGTGGCCGGATCGCCCACTTCCTTCAGGAAGTCGAGGTGGCCGAAGGCATGGCCGGTCTCCGCGTCGGCGATTACTCCGCCCCCGGGGGGGCCTGTCAAGCGGGGCGCTATTGAAGGCCCTCCGGCCGTCGAGTAGACTTTCCATCTCAGGAGGACCGTCTGAATGTCGCAGCCCGTGTGGCTCCGCATCGAGGGAGCCCGGCAGAACAACCTGAAGAACGTCTCCGTCGACATCCCCCACGACCGCGTCACCGTGATCACCGGGGTCTCGGGCTCGGGCAAGTCCTCCCTCGCGTTCGACACCCTCTTCGCGGAGGGGCAATGGCGCTACATCGAGTCGCTCTCGACCTACGCCCGCATGTTCCTCGAGCGCCTCGACCGGCCGGACGTGGACCGGATCGAGTACATTCGCCCCGCCATCGCCCTCGAGCAGAAGAACCCGGTGCGCACCGCGCGCTCCACGGTGGGGACCGCCACCGAGCTGCACGACTACCTGCGCCTGCTCTTCGCCAAGGTCGGGCGCGTGCACTGCCCCACCTGCGGGGCGGAGGCCCGAAGCGACTCAGCCGATCAGGTGGCCGACGCGCTGCTGCGGGATCATCCCGGCGCGCGGGCCATGATCTGCTTCCCGGTGGCGGCGGAGGCGGCGCGGGATCCGCGCACGCTCTTCGTCACCCTCCTCCAACGGGGATTCGCCCGCCTCAAGGCGGGCGACGTTGTGCTCGACCTGGCCGAGGTGACGGCCCGCCCGGGCGGGGTGCCGGACGACGTGGATCCGGCGCGCCTCGCGGTGGTGCTGGACCGGGTCGTCATCGGACCGGACAGCCGGCGTCGCATCACTGACTCGCTGGAGACGGCCCTGGCCGAGGGCGAGGGCCGCGCGACGGTGGATCTGCTCGACCGGGGCGTTGTACCGGTCAGCCGGGACTTTCACTGCCCGGCCTGCGGAGTGGCGCTGGCTCGGCCGCAGCCGCTGCTCTTCTCCTTCAACCACCCGCTCGGCGCCTGTCCGGAGTGCAAGGGCTTCGGGAACGTGCTGCGCTACGACGAGGCCCGGGTGGTACCGGACCCGAGCATCAGCCTGGCCGAGGGCGCGGTGGAACCGTGGTCCCACCCTTCGGGCCGGTGGTACCAGAAGCAGCTGCTCAAGGCGGCCCGCAAGCGCGGCGTCGACGTGAGCCGCCCCTACGCGGAGCTGCCCGAGAAGGACCGGCGCTGGGTCTACGACGGCGGGGGCGGGCTCACCGGTATCCGCGGCTTCTTCGAGGAGGTGGAATCGTACCGCTACAAGCTCCACGTCCGCGTCTTCCTCTCGCGCTACCGGAGCCAGTCGCCCTGCCCGCGGTGCGCGGGTCAGCGGTTGCGCCCCGAGGCCCTGGCGGTCCGGGTGGGAGGCGCCAGCATCGCCGCGCTCGGGTTGAAGACGATCGAGGAGCTGGACGCTCTCTTCGCCACCGTGTCGCTCTCCGCCTGGGAGCAGACGGTGGCGCGCGACGTGCTCAAGCTCCTGCGGGCCAAGCTCTCCTTTCTGCTCCGGGTCGGACTCGGCTACCTCACCCTCGGGCGCCAGACCCGCACGCTGTCGGGTGGCGAGGCGCAGCGGATCAACCTGGCCAATCAGCTCGGGGCCCAGCTCACCGGCACCCTCTACGTGCTCGACGAGCCGTCCATCGGGCTCCACGCGCGGGACACCGCGCGGCTGGCCGAGCTGTGCCGCGAGCTCGCCTCCGGGGGCAACACCGTGGTCATCGTCGAGCACGACCGCACACTGATCGAGGCGGCCGACTATCTGATCGAGATGGGACCGGGCTCGGGGGAGCGCGGAGGGACGGTGGTCTTCGCGGGCAACCAGGCCGAGTTCGGCAAGGACCCGCGCTCGCTCACCGCGCGCTATCTGAGCGGCCGCGACACGATCCCCCTCCCCCTGGCCCGGCGCGAGGGACGGCGCTCGCTCGTCCTCGCAGGCGCCCGCGCTCACAACCTGAAGGGCGTCACCGTGAAGATCCCGCTCCACACCCTCACCTGTGTCACCGGGGTCTCCGGCTCCGGGAAGTCCACGCTCGTGCACGACACGCTCTACCGGGCGGTGGCCCGCCACTTCAAGGTGGACTTCGCGGTCGCGGGCGCGCACGACGAGTTGCGCGGGCTCCAGCATCTCAAGGGCATTCGCCTCATCGACCAGGAGCCCATCGGACGCACGCCGCGCTCGAATCCGGTCACCTACGTCAAGGCCTTCGACGAGATCCGGCGCCTCTTCGCGGGCCTGCCACGGGCGGAGGCGCTCGGGCTGGGCCCCGGGGCCTTTTCCTTCAACGTGCCGGGCGGCCGCTGCGACACCTGCGAGGGCGATGGCTTCCAGAAGCTCGAGATGTACTTCGTGGAGGACGTGTACGTGACCTGTCAGGAGTGCGAGGGGCGCCGCTACCGATCCGACGTGCTGCAGGTCACCTACAAGAGCCGCGACATCAGCCAGGTGCTACAGCAGACCGTGGACGAGTCGGTGGACTTCTTCGCCTCCGAGCCCGTGCTGCAGCGGCGGCTCAAGGTCCTGCAGGAGGTGGGCCTGGGCTATCTGCGGCTCGGGCAGCCCGCCACGACCCTCTCGGGCGGCGAGGCGCAGCGACTCAAGATCGCGGCGGAGCTGTCCGCCCGGCCCACCACCGATCACCTCTTCATCCTCGACGAGCCGACCACCGGCCTCCATCTCGACGACGTGCGCAAGCTCCTGCTGGTGCTGAACCGGCTGGTGGACGCGGGCAACACCGTCCTGGTGGTCGAGCACCATCTGGACGTGATCAAGACCGCCGATTGGGTGCTAGACCTGGGACCCGAGGCGGGCGAGGCGGGTGGCGAGCTGGTGGCCGAAGGCACGCCCGAGCAGGTCGCGCAGGTGGGGGGGTCCTATACCGGCAAGTTCCTCCGCGAGCTCCTGCCCCGGCCGAACGGGCGCTCGGCGGCCGGGCGGGGGTGATGGACTACCATCACCTGCTGGAGGCGGCGGGCATCGCGCTCTCCGGGGTGCTCTTCTATTCCCTCGCGTACGGCTGGTTCCCGCCCGACGATCCGCGGCGGCGCCCGCTCTGGATCGTCGTGCTCGGCCTCTTCTGGGGCGGACTCGCGGTCGTCCTCATGATCTCCCGCATCGAGACGACCGACGGCGTCTTCGTGGACGGACGGGTGATCCCGGTGGCGGTCATCGGCCTCTTCGAGGGCGGGTGGTCCGGGCTCATCGCCGCGCTGGTCGCCTCGGCCTATCGCCTCTGGCTGGGCGGCAGCGGCGCCCCGGCGGGCGTAGTAACGCTGCTCGCGGTCGCGGTGGCCGCGGGGCTGGCTCACCGATGGGCGGGCGGCACCGCGGCGGTGCGGATGCGCCACGCCTTCGTCCTCGCGGTCGCGACGTTCTTCATCACGTTCGGCGGCTTCGGGCTGCTCCGGGAACGCGGACTCACGCTGTTCGCCACCGTCTGGCCCTCCTACCTGGCCCTGACCGTGATCGGGCTGCCCGCGCTCGCGCTCCTCATGGTGAGCATCGTCGAGCGGCACCGGCTGGTCCAGGAGAGCGAGCGCTTCCGCGCCGTGCTCGACGACGCCACCGACGCCGTCCGTATCGTGGACGCCGAGGCGCAGCGGATCCTCGACTGCAACCACGCGGACTGTGAAGCGTCGGGGCTCTCGCGAGAGCAGATGCTCGGCCGCGACAACCGCGCGTTCTGGCCGCCGGCGGCGGGCGGGGCGCTCGCCGAGGAGCCGCCCGGCGAACCCGGCGCCCGCGGTGTCGCCCGGGCCCTGGGCGTGCCCTTCCGGACCGGAGCGGGGCGCCTGCTCGCGGTGGACTGCAGCCGTCGGGTCGTCGAGTACCGGAGCCGCCGCTACGAGATCGTGATCTACCGCGACGCCGCGGAGCGCCTGGCCAGCGAGGAGGCGCGACGGGAGGCGGCCTCGCTCCGGTCGGTGAACCTGTTGGCGCAGGCGGCAGCCCACGAGATCAACAACCCGCTCGCCATCATCATGGGCTACATCCAGATGCTGGAGGACCGGCTGCCGCCCGCCACCGAGGAGGGCAACTGGGCCCGCACCTGCCGCACCGCCGCCGTGCGCATCCGGGACGCGGTCGGCCGGCTGAGCCGCATCGTTCGCATCGAGAGCACCCACCCCACCGGCACCCTCCCGGCCATCCTGGACACGGAGCGATCGACGACCAAGCGCGCCGGCGACGCCGGCGGCTAGTCCGTGGGCCGGGGCCAGCCGATTTCCGTTCGAGTGTCATGACTCTCAGCGCCCGGCTCCGGTCGTCGATCGCATCTTCTGCCGGACACCGGGTTGCCGTACTCTCTTGCCGTGGGTGAAACGCGCGTCGATCTGCTGCATCTTCTTGAGGATCTGCGGGACGCCTACCCCGGCGCCAGCGAAGAGACCATCCTGACCGAGATCGTGGCCAACTCGCTGGACTCGGGCGCCGAGACGATCGCCATCGCGACCGACACGGCTCGGGCCACGCTCATCATCGTGGACGACGGGGCGGGCATGCGCCGCCGCGAACTGGCCCGGTATCACGACGTCGCGGCCAGCACCAAGGTCCGGGGCGATGGCATCGGATTCGCGGGAGTCGGCATCAAGATCGGTCTGCTGCTCTGCAAGGAGGTCCTGACCGAGACCCGGCTCGGCAAGCTTCACGTGGCCACCACCTGGGCCCTGGCCTCCCGGCATCGCGCCCCCTGGAGGTGGGTGCCACCGCCGGGTCTCGTCACGCAGCGGGGCACCGCGGTCCGGATGACGCTCGACAACCCACTGTCTGCCCTTCTCGACGCGGGTTTCATCGAAACCACCCTCCGCCGCCACTTCCATCCGCTGCTCGACCCGGCCTTTGGAGAGATCCTCGCCGCGCACTACCCGCGCGGCGTACGCTTCCTGGTCAACGGCAACCCGGTCGGGCGGCCAGCTTCGGCATGGAGCGCGGAGGAGACCGCTTCACTCACCATCCGGTTGGCCCGCAAGCGAAAGCCCTCCGCGGCGGGCTTCATGGTCCGTGACCGGGCACCGCTCCCCGAGGAGTGCCAGGGCATCAGCGTCAGCACGTTCGGCAAGATCATCAAGCGCGGCTGGGACTGGCTCGGCATCACGCCGATCGCGCCCGAGCGGGTGGGCGGTCTGATCGAGATCCCGGCGCTCGCCCCGTGCCTGACGTTGAACAAGGCCGACTTCATCCGCGCGGGCGCGCGGGGTGCGACCTACCTGGCCTTCCGCAAGGCCATCCAGGAGGCCGTGTCCCGGCAGCTCACGGCATGGGGCGATGCGCGCGATACGGGCGGCGGCGTCCGCCAACGCGCCGCCCGGCCCATGGAGCGCGACCTGGCCGCGATCCTCGGCAGCCTCGCCGACCGATTCCCTCTGCTCGCGTCCCTCGTAGAGCGGCGCGCCGGCGGGCAGCGAAAGCTGCCGGCGGGCGGTCCGGCGACAGAGCAGGCGAGTGGCGAGACGTCCGCGGCGTTCGTCGCCTCCGCGGCGCGGGCCGAGTCTCCCGCCGAGGGTCGGACCGCCGACTCGTCCCCGCCGGGCGGGGATGCCACCGAGGTCCCGTCCCCCGCGGCGGGGGGGCCATCGTTCTCATCGGCCGGACTGTCTCAGTCTCACGCTCGTGGTCCACTGCGTCCCGCGCGCTATGGCCTCAGTATCCAGTTCGAGGCGCGCCCGGCCGACCCAGAGCTGGCCCACCTCCTGGAATCGACCGTCTGGGTCAACGAGGCTCATCCCGCCTGCCGGCGCGCCGCGGCCTCGCGCTCGGAGGGTTATCACCTCGCCCTCGCGGTCGCGATGGCACTGGCGCCCCTGGCCGTCGAGCCCGCCCGGGAGCACGCCTTCGTCACCGCGTTTCTCTCCAGCTGGGGCTCCGCGCTCGAGCGACGGAAGAGGCGGGGCGGCCGGCCCTCGGGCTGAGTGCTCGGGAGTAGCCGCAGTACGGGCCCAGCCACGGGCGGTGCGGCCATCGCTTGACGCCCCCCGCCGCGCTCGCGTAGAGTGGCGCGGCCTGATTCCATCATCACGCGGTCATCGTCGAGGAGCGCCATGGCATCGCTGAAGGACAAGTACGGCATCGTCGGAGTGGGAGAGACCGAGTACAGCCGCCAGTCTGCGCGCAGCACCCGCGCGATGGCGGTCGAGGCCGTCCGCTACGCCATGCGGGACGCCGGCCTCGGAAAAGACGGCGTGGACGGGATGATGTCCTACCAGAGCGGCGACTCCATCATTTCCAACTGGGTGGCGCCGGATCTCGGGATTCGCCTCAACTTCTACATGGACGTCTTCGGTGGCGGCTCTTCCACCGAGGCCCTCATCGGGCTCGCCATGGGCGCCATCGAGGCCGGGATGTGCCACACGGTGGCGATCTTCCGCTCGATGAACGGCTACTCCGACTTCCGCATCGGCGGCACCGGCGCCCGCGCGGCCCAGCCGGTGCGCGGCCTCGACCTGGCCCAGGTGCCCTTCGGCATGCGGAGCGCCGGCCAGAACTTCGCCCCGACCTTCATGCGCCACATGTACGAGTACGGGACCACGTCGGAGCAGGTGGCTCACGTCCGGGTGGCCCACAGCAAGCACGCCTCGCAGAACCCAAAGGCGTTCCTGAAGGACCGCGTCACGGTGGCGGACGTCCTCGCCTCCCGGTGGATCTGCAAGCCCCTTCACCTGCTCGATTGCTGCCTCGAGACCGACAACGCCACCGCGCTGATCGTGACGAGCACGGAGCGGGCGCGCGACCTGCGGCGGAAGCCGGTCTACATCATGGGGGTGGCGGGCCGGGTCAACAAGCCCCGCACCGACTTCCACTGGGCCCACGGGCCGATCACGCGGGTGGCGGGCTACCACGCCAAGGACATCGTCTTCGGCCAGGCGGGTATCTCTCCGGACGACGTCAACGTCACCGGCTCCTACGACGCCTTCACGTTCACCACCATGCTCCAGCTCGAGGAGTACGGCTTCTCCCCGAAGGGCGAGGGCGGGCACTACGTCTCGAGCGGCATCATCGAGCTCGGGGGCAAGCGGCCCAACAACACCTCGGGCAGCCACCTCTGCGAGGGCTATACCCACGGCATCTCGATGGTGATCGAGAACGTGCGCCAGCTCCGCGGCCAGGTCGACGACTACTGCCCGGGGTGGGCGGACGGCAAGCACAGCTACGACTACTCGCCGGGCAAGTGCCGCCAGGTCAAGGACGCCCGCATCACCATGAATCTCGGCTGGGCGATGCCGCCGACCGGCTCCGCCCTCATCATGAGGAACTAGCGATGGCGTCCGTCGAGTACCGCGGCATGAACCTGGTGATCCCGGAGAACGACTCCGAGTGGCGTGAGCACTTCAAGCTCGCCCGCACGTCGCACAAGCTGATGCTGCGCGCCTGCAAGGCCTGCGGGCTCATGCGCTACCCGCCGAGCCATGGCTGCCCCTGGTGCATGGGGCTCGAGTGGGAGTGGAAGCCGGTGAGCGGCCGGGGTCACATCTACTCCTACGAGGTGGTGCACCACGCCATCCAGCCTGGCTTCAAGGAGTGGACGCCCTACGCGGTGGTGCTGGTGGAGCTCGACGAGCAGCGCGGCAAGCCTACCCCCGACGAGGCCCTCCGCGTGATCGCCAACCTGGTGACGCCCGAGCTGCGGCCGGAGCCCGAGGCGAACGTGGCGATCGGCAAGCGGGTCCGCGTCGTGTTCCAGGATCTCTCGGCCGACTTGGCCCTGCCCCAGTTCACGCTGACGGACGAGCCGGCCGAGGGCCGCGTCTGGCGCTTCCCCGGCTAGCCGCCGCCTCGAGACCGACCCAGACCAGTCCCTGAGCGCCCAGGCTCAGGGCGAGCGCGAGCAGAAACGCCGGATCGCGCCCGAGCCCCACCACGCCCCACGCGAGCACGAAGCAGAAGAGCGCGAAGCTCCACATCGCGGGCAGGAAGGCCCGCAGGAATCCCACCGCGGCCGGTGCGCCCTGCTGGGCGTGGGTGAACGCGAGAAGGATGGTGGTGGCGATCGGGAACGGCGTGATCGCGCCGGAGAGCCGCGGGCCGAGTGGGGCGGCCAGGCCGGTGACCAGCAGCACCAGCACGACCGCCGCCGCCATGCGCAGCGGCAGGTCCCACGCGGGAGCCAGGGCCGGGATCGGCGCGTCCGGGAGGCGCGGGAGCAGGAAGCGCGCGAGGCCGAAAGTCCCCAGCGCCAGCGCGAGCCCCGATACCGCCGTCCAGTGCACCGCCTGGAGGGCGACGGTCAGGACCGCGAAGGCGGCCCAGCCCACCGGCACGCATACCCACCACGGCCGCGCCACCGAGGTCCACGAGTAGATGACCGAGAATGCGGCGACGGCGGCGAGGCCGGCCAGGGTGGCCTCCGCGGCCTGCGCCACGAAGGCGTCCCCCTGCTCGAGGGCCAGGAAGAAGAGCACCGGCCCCGCCACCAGCGGCAAGGCGTTGAGCCAGCCGCCGATGCGCGAGCCGAAGCGACGGCCGGCCAGGGTGACCAGGGCGATGAGCCCGGGCACCAGGATCAGCTTGAGGAGGAGGGTCACTCGCGCGTCAGCCGCGCGACGATCTCGTCGAAGGCTTCGTCGGCCAGCGCGCGCACCTCATCCCGTGTGAGGGGCTGGATCGGATGCGCCACCGTCACGGTCCGGTGGTCGTGGGCCCCGAGCGCGTCGGCCTGGGCGCGCGCCGCCCGCTTGAACTCGGTGGAGATGATCGTGGCGGTCGGAATCCCCTGATCCTCGAAGAACACGCTGTCGTGCACACTGCACGTGGTGCAGGACCCTCAGTCGGCGAGGGCCTCGATGACCGCGTCGCTGTTCTTGAGAATCTCCTGGCGCAGATCCTCGGGCGCGGGCCGGGCGAACGTCGGCTTCTTTACCCGGATGATCGCGCGAGGGTGGGCCCGCTCGCGGAGCAGCTCCTCCACCCGGTCGAGCAGGTGGTTGCCCTTGGCCTTCGAGATGTCGAGCAGCGTGATGATCTTGCCGTCGAGGCTCTCGAGACGTCGCGCGGTCTTGCGCGGGACCGCCACTGAATCGGTCGGATCCAGGAACTCGTCGTCGCTCATGGTGCCTCCTCGGGCAGGTCGATCTTCCTCCAGATCATGCGCGAGCTCTTGGGAAAGGTCCAGCCCGGAATGACGGCCGAGAAGCGCCCGGCGGTGCCTCCCGCCACCACGAACTTCAGGTTGCCCGGCTCGCGGAACTTGGCGATCAGCGTCTCGTCGGTCTCGGGCCGCGCGAACTTGGCCAGCACGTGGGCGGGCAAGCCCTCGCCGCCGTCCACGCCCGGGATGAGCTCGCGCACCGGCTTCCGCAGGCGCGTCCACAGGAACTCGCGCATCTCCGCCTTGCCCCAGCCGTCGCCCGCGATGGTGCGGGCGTGCTCCGGGGACAGCACCACCACCGTGTCGCCGTGATGGGTGGACTTGTGGTGCGAGATCACCTCCAGCGATTTCGAGATGGTGATCAGGAGGTCCTTCGCGGTCCGGCTCGTGTGGTCGTAGACGCCGTGCGGGGCCTCGGCCGCGAAGGCGGCGATCACGCTCTCCCCGGGGGCGAAGCCGTGCTCGACCGCGAGCGACTCCCAGGGGCTCGCCTCCTCGTACTCCCCGATGCAGTAGGTGTAGCGGCCGGGGTGCGCCATGGTCGACATGCTGACCACGCCGGGAATGGCACCGCCGAGGTTGACCGCGATGAGCCGCAGCGCGCGCCCGATGGTGGCGTTGGCCCGCCAGCCCGGTCCGAAGAGCCCGGCCCCACAGTTGATGTCGAGCCGCCCGCGCGCGGGCCCGTTCAGCACGAACAGGGGCGACGGGAAACTGGTGGTGGCGGAGACCCCGTGCAGATCGAACCCCTCGTCGCACATGGCTTCCACCCCCGCGACCACCACCGGCAGGTACTCGGGCCGGCAGCCGGCCATCACCGCGTTGATCGCGACCTTCTCGACGGTGGCGCGCCCGAAGTTCGGGGGCACGAGCGCGACCACGTCGGCGGCACCGCGTCGCGTCGCGGCGACCGCGGCGGCGACCCGCGCGCGGGTCGGGGGGATGACGGGCAGCCCGTCGGTGACGCCGCGGGCGTAGAGGGCCTCGAACGGATCGGCGGGGTCAGTCACCGAGGGCCCGCCTCACGGCTTGCAGACGCGGAAGCCGGCGTAGTCGCCCTGCGCACTGCTCTTGGTGTCGTCGGAGTCGGTGAGCACCGCGATCCCGGCCGGCCTGGGTGTCTCCGTCGTGCCGAAGTACCTCCGATAGTCGTCGCGGACGTTCACCTTCTCGTCCATCCACTGCCCGGCCGGCGCGGGCCCGCTCCGGAGCACCCGCACCTGGGTGTTCCCCCCGCTCGAGGTCAAGTGTGTGCCGACCGGCACCACGCGGCTCCAGACGTACTTGACGCTCTTCACGGAGACCGCGGAGTTCGGAAAGACCGCGTAGACCGAGACCGCGCTGTCATTGGCACCGGACTTCCGCTCGTCGGAGTCTTTCGGGAACTCGACGGGCCGCCACGACCAGGCCAGGATCGGATAGGTGGCGAGGTTCCACGACACTTCTCGGCCGGCCTGGATCGCGATGCGACGGGCGATGCCGCGGAGGAAGCGGCGGCCGCCCTCCTCGCGAATCGAGTACACCGGCCGTCCCGATTCCTTGCGGGGCTTCCACTCCGGGGGAAACTCGCCGAGGGCGCCCTGGGAGAAATCGTCGAGCGCGACGCACTCCGCGGCGGCCGCCGCGCCCGCGCCGACGCCCATCGAGAAGACCAGCAGCCAGGGCCCGATCAGCGACCGCGGCGCCACCATGAATGCACGAGCTGATCCACCACCTGCACGAGCTGTCCCACCGTGCGGCACTCCTTCACGATGTCGCAGGACGGCGAGTAGAGCGGCATGACGCTATCTCCGATGCCCCAGCCCCACTGGCCCTCCGGATTGAGCCAGATGATCCCCTTGACCCGCTCGCGGATCTGCCGGATGGCCCAGGCCTGCGGGTCGTTGTAGTTGTTGCGAGCGTCGCCCAGGATCAGCACGGTGGTCTTGCGGTCGAGCGACTCGAGCTCGGTCCGGACGAACCGGCTGAACGCGTAGCCGAAGTCGGAGCGGCAGTGATAGTCCACCGAGGAGGACTTGAGGGCCCACTCGATCGCGTGGTCCACCGGATAGGTGCTGAAGGCCTGGGTCACCTCGGCGATCTCGGACACGAACACGTAGGAGCGGACGCGCGAGAAGCACTCCTGCAGGCTCCAGACGAGCTGGAGCATGAAGCGCGAGGCGTTGCGCACCGAGTCCGACACGTCGCACAACGTGATCAGCTTGGGCTTCTCGCGGTGGCGCCGGCGGAAGCGCACCTCCATGGGCACGCCGCCGTACTGCAGGCTCTGTCGGATGGTCCGGCGTGAATCGAGCCGCCCCTTCTCCTCCTGGCGCTGGCGGAGGGCGAGGGCGTCCTTGATCTTGCGGGCCAGCCGCGCGACTACCGCCTTCATCTGCGCGACTTCGTCGGCGGACAGGGCGAAGAGCGGCTTGTCGGTCAGCACCTCGCGGGTCAGCTTCTCGCCCTGGCGGAACGCCCGGCGCTCGAGCTCGCGCTCCACGTGCTGGCGGATCATGCGCCGGAAGGCCTCGAGTCGCAGGTCGAGATAGTTCCGGATGCGCGCGAGCATGCCCGGATCCATCCCCTTGGCCTCCAGGAGCTGCATGATGCGGGCGAGATCGCGCTCGATGGCCTCCCAGTCGAACTTGTCGTAGATCCGGCGGGAGAAGTAGCCGACCTGGAGGAAGTACATCAGCCGCTCGAGCCCGGTCCCCTGGCCCTCCTGGCGGATGGCCATCTCCATGTCGCTGCCCTGCCCACGCAGCATGAGCTCGGTGAGCTCGTCCATCTCCATGCCGGCTTCGGAGGTGAGGCGATCGAGCATCTCCTGGATCTTGGGGTCTTCAGGACCGAGCGCCTTCTTGAGGCCTTCGCCCAGGGCCTGCAGATCGAGGAAATAGAGGTCGAAGATCCGGTTGAAGGTGGCGAGGTCCCGCGACTCCTTGACGAGGGTGGTGGCCAGCGCGCTCTTGAACGTCTCGCGGTCCTCGAGCCCGATTTCGGTGGAGGCGGTGAGAGCGTCCAGCGCCTCGCTGGGCGAGACGCGCATCTCGGCCCGGCGCAGATCGCCGATGAACTCCAGGATCCGTTGGTCCATTTATCTCGCGCTCATCGGCTGAAGGTCACCCAGGAGGACTTGAAGACATCCTCGCCGCCGTCGCGGCTGATCGGAAAGAGCCGGCCGTCTTCGAGGCGGATGAGGCCGTGGAACGAGCCCTGCGCGATCAGGTGCGTCATCTTGAGCTTCCAGCCGAGCGGGCCCGCCGGCGCGTCCTCGTCGCGCTCGGCCGCCCGCGTGACGTCGGACACGTCGCCGACCAGGTGCAGCACCCGCACCGGCCCATCCGCGCAGCGCAGGCCGAGCACCACCTTGTAGGAGAGCCCCTGGCGGAAGGTCTCGACCGTCATCTCGCCGGGATGCAGCAGGTGGGGCACCGCCTCCGGCATGGTGACGCGGTAGAAGTCGCGGGGCGAGGGGTGCACGTAGTAGAAGTGCCAGCGCCCGCCCGCGAAGATCCAGAGCTTGGTGTATTCCCCGAGCGCCCCCGAGATGCAGCGCCCACCCTCGATGAAGACGGGGCCGGAGGGCCCCAGTTCGGGCAGCCGGATCCGCGGGCTCGGGAACCACAGCTCGCGGAACTCGGTGAGGCCGGCCCAGCTCCCGCTCATCGGCGGCTAGCCCAGGTCGGCGAGCACCTTGTCGAGGGCGCCCTTGACCCGCTCGAGATCCTTCTCGTGCTTCACGAGCAGGGTGAGCGTCGACTCGACCAGCTCGCGGTCCAGCACCTCCGCGTTGAGGATCACGAGCGAGCGCGCCCAGTCGAGGCTCTCCGAGATCGAGGGGGCCTTGCGCAGCTCGAGCCCCCGGATGCGCTGCACCGCCGTCACGACCGTCTGGGCCAGGCGCTCGGAGACCTCGGGGACTTTCAGACGAATGATCGCCAGTTCTTCGTCGGCCGGCGGGAAGTCGATGAACAGGTGCAGGCACCGCCGCTTGAGCCCATCGGACAGCTCGCGGGCGTTGTTCGAGGTGAGCACGACCAGCGGGATCTGGGTGGCCCGGATCGTGCCCAGCTCGGGCACCGAGACCTGGAAGTCGGACAGGACTTCCAGCAGGAACGCCTCGAACTCCGGCTCCGCCTTGTCGATCTCGTCCACGAGCAGCACCACCGGATCGGGCGACTCGATGGCCTGGAGCAGCGGCCGCGGCGCCAGGAAGCGATGGGAAAAGAAGGCGTCGTCCTGACCGGAGATGCGCGCGACCGCGTCGGGTAGCGATGGGGCGTCGGCGATCAGCTCCCCGATGCGCTCCCGGAGAAGCTGCGTGTAGAGGAGCTGCTTGGCGTACTTCCACTCGTAGAGAGCCTTGCCTTCGTCGAGGCCTTCGTAACACTGGAGCCGAATGAGATGCCGTGCCGTCACCTCGGCCAGCGTCTTGGCCAGCTCCGTCTTGCCCACGCCGGCCGGGCCCTCGATGAGCACGGGCCGCCCCATGCGCTCCGCGAGGAACACGACGGTGGAGATGCGACGGTTGGCGATGTAGCGGGCGTTCTTGAACTGCTGCTGGACGTCCTCGACGGACTGAAACATGGCCGCTCCCTAGTGTGAATTGGCGTTCAGTCTAGCACAAACGCAGAGGGTGGTTGGCGGCCCTTCGCGCCGGTGCGACACTCTCTGCGTGGCCCGGAAAACAGATGATCCAGAGGAGGCGCGCGCGCGTGCCTATCACCGCCGCCAGCTCGCACTGTCACTGACCGAGCTGGTCGCCGCGGTCACCTACCTCCTCGTCCTGATCGAGACGCGCGCGGCGGTGCACCTCATCGCGTGGCTCGGGCGGTGGAGCTCCCGGTGGTGGCTAGAGCTCGCCCTGGCCCTGGTGGTGCTCGCGGCCGGCCACCGTCTGATCACCCTGCCGCTCGCCTGGCTCGGCGGCTTCTGGCTGCCGCGCCGCTACGGGCTGCTCCACCAGTCCTTCGGCCGCTGGCTCCTGGACGCGGTGAAGGCGGGCCTGCTCGCCGGATGCCTCGGGCTGCTGGCGGCGCTGGTCGTCTACGGGCTGATGCGGGTCACGCCCTGGTGGTGGCTGTGGGGCGCGGCCGTCTTCCTCGCCGGCTACGCGCTCCTCGCCCTCTTGGCGCCGATTTGGCTCGTGCCTCTCTTCTACCGCCTCACCCCACTGCCCGATGGCGAGCTCAAGACCCGGCTGCTCGCGCTGGCCGGTCGGGTCGGCGTGCCGGTCACCGGCATCTGGGTGGTGGACCAGTCGCGAAAGAGCCGCACCGCGAACGCCGCGGTGACCGGGCTCGGCCGGACGCGGCGCATCCTGCTCTTCGACACCCTGCTCAACGAGTTCACGCCGGACGAGATCGAAGCGGTGGTGGCCCACGAGCTGGCCCACCAGCTCCACGGCGACATTCGCCGAGGAGTGCTCGTACAGGGCGCGCTGACGCTGGTGGCGTTCTGGGTGGCCGACCGCGCGCTCCGCGCGGGCGCGGGGCTGCTCGGCCTCGAAGGGCCGGCCGACATCGCGGGCCTGCCGCTCTTCGGGCTCGTCCTCCTGGGCGTGAGTCTGGGGACCCTGCCGGTCGCCAACGCCTGGTCGCGCCGCGTCGAGCGCCAAGCCGATCGCTTTGCGCTCGAGACCATCCCGGATCCGGCCGCATTCATCGGGGCCATGGCACGTCTGGCCGCCCTCAACCTCGCCGAGCGCGACCCGCACCGGCTCGAGGAGTTCTATCTCTATTCCCACCCCGCGATCGACCGCCGGATCGCCCATGCCCGGCAGTTTCGCCATAGTCTGACCTGACAGTGTGTCGGGGCAGCACCGGTGCCCTTCCCCGGCACCGTCTGGGAACAATCTAACTGTTTGGAATACATGATATTATTCAGTCGCGGCCCGTGGCATTTGGCTTGCTTGGCACGCAGGGGACGTTCAACGCGTACCAAGCGATGAGGAGCCGGGACGAGCTGACAATGGCGCGGAACAACAATCGTGGCGTGGGTGGCGCGACATCGCTGATCCGTCACCTGCAGATCCTCCGCACGGTCACCGAGGCGGTGAGTCGCTCGCTCGATCTGACCGAAGTGATCCAGAAGTCGCTGAGCGCGCTCACCCACGTGACCGGCCACGAGATCGCGAGCCTGCACCTCGTCTCGTCCGACGGCAAGATGCTGCTGCTGCGCGGCGAGCGCGGCCTGTCGGACCGACTGCGCGAAGTCAACGAGATGCTGCCGATCGGCCAGGGCTTGATCGGCCGCGTGGCCGCCTCCGGCCGGGTCCGCCGGGTGGACGAGGCCGGGCGCGCGCCCGATCTCCTGCCCGCCGCGCGCGCGGCGGTGACCGCCGACGGCATCCGCGGCTTCCTGTGCGTCCCGATCCGGGCCCGCCACCGCATCCTGGGCACGCTCTCGCTGGGCCGGCAGACCGAGGAGCGCTTCACCAACGAGGAGGTCGCGCTGCTCGAGTCCACCGCCGACCAGATCGGCCTGGCCCTCGACAATGCGCGACTCTACTCGGAGACGCGCCTTCAGCTCGAGGAGCTCCGGCGCTCGCACACCGACGTGGTGCGGGCGGAGCGCCTCGCCGCGGTGGGCGAGCTCGCGGGAGGCGTCGCGCACGAGATCAACAACCCGCTCATGATCATCCTGGGACAAGTGCATCTGCTGCTGCAGTCCCAGGATCACGACACCGTGCTCAGCGGGCTCAAGGTCATCGACGGCGCCACCAAGCGGGCCGCCAATATCGTGCGGGAGCTGGTGCTGTTCGCCGAGCGCTCGCCGCTCCGGCGGTCGCGCTGCAAGGTGAGCGACCAGATCTACAAGGTACTGGCCCTGCACCAGTCGAGGCTCGAGGGCGCCCACATCACGGTGCAGACCGATTTCGAGGAGGTCCCGGAGATCTGGGCGGACAGCAATCAGCTCCAGGAAGCCCTCTTCCACCTCCTGCAGAACGCCGAGCAGGCCATGTCCACCGCTCGCGGTTCCGGCACGCTCGCCATCCGGGTCCGGCCCGCCGCGGACGGCGTGCGGATCGAGGTCGCCGACGACGGGCCGGGCGTGCCGCCCGACGACCTGGCGCGCGTCTTCAATCCCTTCTTCACCACCAAGGGACCCGGCGAGGGCCGCGGCCTGGGGCTCTCCGTGGCCCACAGCGTGGTGGCGGAGCACGAGGGTCGCCTCTGGGCCGAGAACCGGCCGGGCGGTGGCGCGATGTTCGTGATGGAGCTTCCGGTCGGCACCCCGGCCGGCGACCCCGCCCTCGCTCCCTCCGTCTGAGCGCAGCCTCGCCACCCGCTCGTGGTACTCTTCTCGCCCGTGCGCTACCTCCCCGTCCGCCGCATCGTGATGGCGCTCACCGCCGCCTGGCGCTGGCGGCCTGCGCCCCAGTTGGGTCCTCGCGACGCTCGGCCGAGACGCCCACCGTGCGCTGCGTGAACGAGCCGGGGCGCGGCCAGTCGCTGGAGGCGTCCCGTCCGCTCTTCTTCCTGTTCTGCGCGCAGTCTCCCTGATCGAGTCCGGCGAGGTGCAGCCGCAGGCGAGCCGAGTGGATCCGTAGTGGGGTTAGCGGCGCCAGAAGCGGGCGAGGCCGAGGCGCAGGGCGACCGACCACGCCACCGCTCCGGTGACCAGCCAGAAGAGCGCGGTGACCAGCTCGGCGGTAAACTGCCCCCGCTCGAAGTGGGGCCACACCCACCAGAGCCCGAAGAGCCAGGCCGCGAGCCAGATCAGCATCATCGCGGCCCACAGGTAGGCGAGCATGCGGAGGATCCTCCGGGTGGCCCGGGATCGAGTCTCGGCGAGATCGCGGCGAGTCTAGGAGGCGTCCCTCGCGTTGTCAAGAAAGTCCCGGCCGCTCGCGGCGCGGGCTTCCGTGATATGCTCCGGCCGGTTCCGATTCCCATCCCGGAGGCCTTCATGAGCACCCTCAAAGATTCCATCGCACAGGCGGTGGACCGCCTGGCCGACGAGCTGGAGACCCTCTCCCGGCAGATCCACGATCATCCCGAGCTGGCGTACCAGGAAGTGCAGGCATGCGGCTGGCTCAGCGATTTCCTGGCCAAGCAGGGGTTCAAGGTGGAGAAGGGCGTGGGCGGCGTGGAGACCGCCTTCCGCGGCACCATCGAGACCGGCGACGGCCCGACCATCGCGATCCTGTGTGAGTACGACGCGCTCCCCGGCATCGGCCACGCCTGCGGGCACAACGTGATCGCGACCTCCGGCGCGGGGGCGGGCGCCGCGCTCGCCGCGGTGAAGGCGCAGCTGCCCAAGGGCCGAATCCAGGTGATCGGCACGCCGGCCGAGGAGGGCGGGGGCGGCAAGGTGAAGCTGATCAAGGCCGGCGTGTTCAAGGACGTGGACTGCGCGATGATGATCCACGGCTTCGACCGCACCCTCCTGCACCAGGATCTGCTCGGCATCGCGCGGGGCACCTTCGAGTTCACCGGCAAGGCCTCGCACGCCTCCGCCGATCCGTGGGAAGGCGTCAACGCGCTGGACGCGTGCATCCAGATGTACAACGCGGTCAGCATGCTCCGGCAGCAGGTCCGCCCGGACTGCCGCATCCACGGCATCATCACCAACGGGGGCGCGGCGGCCAACATCATCCCCGAGTACGCCTCCGCGCTCTACTACGTGCGCGCGCCGCGGATCGACACCATGTGGGATCTCTACCGGCGCGTGTCCGCGGCCGCGGAGGGCGCGGCCAAGGCCACCGGCTGCTCGCTCAAGATCACCCTGCAGGACAGCGTGTACGAGCCCATGAAGTCCAGCCGCGTGATGCTCGATCTCTTCGCGGCCAACATGAAGACGGCCGGGCTCGCCGAGGGCACGCCGATCCCCGACCGCCTGGGCTCCTCCGACATCGGCAACGTGAGCCAGGTGATCCCGGCCATCCAGCCGATGGTGGCGATCGCCCCCACCGGCATGGCCATCCACACCCGCGAGTTCGCGGACGCGGCGGTGAAGCCGCTCGCCCGCGCCGGCATGGTTGCCGCGGCCAAGACCATGGCGCTGACCACCCTCGATCTCCTCGCCGAGCCGGCCCGCGTCAAGGCCGCCAAGGACGAGTTCGCCAAGAGCAAGTAGGCGCCATGACCCCCGCGACTGCGCTGGACGACGCCAAGACCTGCGTCGCCGAGACCGTCGACCGCCTCGCCGACGAGCTCGAGAAGATCAGCCATCAGATCCACGCCAACCCCGAGCTGTGCTTCCAGGAGCACAAGGCGGCGGGCTGGCTCGCCGACTTCCTCGCCCGGCAGGGGGCCGCGGTCGAGCGCGGCGTGGGCGGGCTGCCCACCGCCTTCCGCGCGACGATCGCGGGCGAGACCCCGGGCCCCACCATCGCGATCATGGCCGAGTACGATGCCTTGCCGAACATCGGCCACGCCTGCGGGCACAACGTAATCGCCACCGCGGGCGCCGGCGCCGGCGCAGCGATCGCGGCCGCGCTCAAGACCCTACCCTTCGCGGGCCGAATCCAGGTGATCGGCACGCCCGCCGAGGAGGGCGGCGCGGGAAAGGTGCGGCTGATGGAAGCGGGCGTCTTCAAGGAGGTGGACGCGGCCATGATGATCCACGGCCGCTGCGGGACCCAGATCTGGCGGCCGAGCCTCGGCATCATCAAGGTCAAGTGCGAGTTCCTCGGTCGTGCCTCCCACGCGTCCTCCTGGCCCTGGCGCGGGGTCAACGCGCTGAACGCGATGATCCAGCTCTTCGTCTCGCTGGACGCGCTGCGGCAGCAGCTCCGTCCCGACGCGCGCGTGCACGGCATCATCACCAAGGGCGGGGATCAGGCCAACATCATTCCGGAGCACACGACCTCGGAGTTCTACCTGCGGGCGCCCACCAAGGACTACTGCCGCGAGCTGCTGCGCCGGTTCGAAGGGTGCGCGGAGGGCGCGGCGACCGCCACCGGCTGCACCGTGAAGGTCACCGCGGACGCGATCATTCACGATCCGCTGAAGGCCAACTTCGCCATGGCCGAGCTGTTCGGCAAGAACCTGGAACGGATCGACTTCCCGGTGGATCCCGACGACGGCGAGGCGGGCTACGGCTCCACCGACTGCGGCAACGTGAGCCAGGCGTTGCCCACGATCCACCCGTACATCCGCATCTCGCCCGACGGTGTGCCGGGCCACTCACGTGAGTTCGCCGACTGGGCCAAGTCCCCGATCGCGCGCACCGGCATGCTGGCGGCGGCCAAGGCGCTCGCGATGACCGCGCTCGACCTCGTGGCCCAGCCCGGTGAGCTCCAGAAGGCGAAAGAGGAGTTCGCGCGGAGCTAACGGGGGCCAGGCCTCTAGTCCAGGCGGATCGAGAAACCGGCGCGGAAGTCGGCGTCGTCTGGCTCGCGGTCCAGGGGGCTCCGACCGAGGCTGCCGTCGATCCGCCCGCGCAGGAACCGGTACTCCCCGTAGAGCCGGGCCCGCTCCGACAGCGGCAGCGCCATTCCCGCCCCGACGCGGAGATCGTCGAGCCCATCGGCATCCCGCCTCACGCCCCGAGGGGTCGTGGTGGAGCCCAGCCAGAGATGCGGTGGGAGCGGCGAGGGGTCAAGCGGTGAAGCGGGAGGCGGGGCCGGCTACTTGTGCCAGGCGCCCTCGAAGTAGTGCTTGAACTCGTGCATGAGCACATACGGGTCGGAGGTCGAGACGATCATCTTGTCGGCCGGCACGTAGCAGCCGTGGATGCGGCCGCCCGGTCCCTTGTGGGAGGTCCGCAGGCGGCAGATCAGCTCCACCTCGGGCTGAGGCCGGATCACCACCGTCACCGGCCCCACCTGGTAGGGGGACTTGCCGAGCTGGGTCGGTCCTTCGTTCAGGTACGCGCCGTGCCCGGCACAGCCGCTGGCAAACAGCGTGAGCGCGAGGCCGGCCATCAAGAGGCGGAGCCGCTGGGTGATCATGCTCGCTGCCAACGCAACCAGGGTGCCAGTTGCCCGGGCCCTCCGATCAGGGCCAGGAAAGCAAATGATCTCAGCATGTTCCACGACAGTTCCCGGGCTTGCCTGGAGGCGGCCTCTGGGCTTGGCTCTCTGGTGGCGGCCCCTGGACCCTGGCGCCTGCACCATAACCGAGACCCTGAGACTACGATAGTTGTAGGTTCCCTCCGGAAATCGGGGGGTTTCGGCCTGCTCCTCAGAGTAGATAGTTAATACAATCAAGTATTTAAAGTCTCGAATGCCCAGGCACGAGTGTTGCCTTGTGAGATGGGCATGGAGCTACTGAAGGGTGTGCAGCGGTGGATCGGGGTGCTCGCGGTGAGCCTTCTCGCCCTTCCGGGCATCGCCCGGGCCGAGGAGGCGGTTGGCGTCGTGACCACGCTGGCTGGCCAGGCCACCCGGACGGCGAACGTGTCCCCCACCCTCCCCGCCCCGCTCCGGTTCAAGGACGACGTCTTCGGCGCGGACACGATCCGGACCGCGGAGCGGTCGCTGGTGCGCGTGCTGCTCGAGCGCAAGGCGCTGCTCACGGTGCGCGAGCTCTCGGTCCTCCGCATCACGGACGAGGCGGCCCGCGCGACTGTGAAGCTCCAGTCCGGTGGCATCGCGCTCAGCGTCGCCCAGCCGCGGCTGCGCCCGGGCGAGGTCATCGAGGTCCACACGCCCAACGCGGTGGCCGCGGTCCGCGGAACCACGATCGCGGTCGAGACGCGTGGCGCGGTCACCCAGTTCCACGTGCTGACCGGCGCCCTCGACGTCGCCTCCCTCGCCAGGCCGACTGTGTGGCACCGCCTGCAGGCCCCCGCCACCGTGACCGTCACCGGCGACGTGGTCGGAGCCGCGGGCGCGCTCGACGACGCGACCCGGGGTCGCCTCGCCGCCGAGTATCTCGGCCTCAAGGTCGCGGCGCGGAGCGCGCCCGCCGAGGTCGTCGCCCAGGAGCAGGCGAAGGCGGTCCTGCTCGCCCGCATGATCGGGGGCGATGACGCGGGCGACGGCTCCGGTGGGGACCAGGTCGAAGTGCTCGCCGTTCCCGAGGTCAAGGTCGCCCAGGCCGGGCCGGGCATGACCCGCCCGACCGAGGCGCCGGTGGTGCCGTCGGTCCCGTCGCCGGTGCCGGCGGCCCCGGCGGTGCCTGCTCCGCTGCAGACCTGGACGAACCAGACCGCGACCGTGACGGGAGACTTCTACAATGTTCCGGCCGCGACCACGGTGACCCTCAACTCCGGGCTCGCCAGCGCCACCGGCAGCACGGTCACGGTCACCAATGAAATGGTGGACGTCACCGGCACGCTCACCGCCCCCGCCGCCGCCCCGCTGCTCTCGCTCAACGCCAGCACCCTCACCTCCCGCAACATGGCTCAGGTCCAGGTCGGGAGCATGTCGCTGACCAGCGGCTCGCTCCTGGAGGCGGTGGGCGGCGGTGTCAGCACCACGGACGATCTCGTGCGGGTCGTGAGCGGTGGCCGCCTGGTCGGGCCGGCGGCGGATCCACTCCTGAGCCTGTCGGGCACCACCCTCACCGTCGGCAATGGCTCGGGCGACCGGCTCCTCGAGCTCACCGGGGCTGGGTCACGGCTGACCCTCGGCGCCTCGCTCCTCGACGCGACCGGCTCGACCGTGAGCCTCACCGGCACGTCGCTCGTCGAGGTGTCGAGCGGCGCGACGCTGACCGCCGGCGGCTCGAGCCCGCTCGTGGGTCTCACGGGGGGCGCCCTGGTCCTGAACTCGGCGGCCACCGGCTTCCTGTTCAGCTCGGCGAGCACCTCCACGCTGGCCGGCGGGCTGCTCGGGACCAGCGGCACCGACATCAACGCCGCGCTGGCCTCGCCGGGGAATCTGCTGGCCGTGTCGGGCCCGGTCACGAGCACGGGCACGTCGCCCTTCCTGTCGCTCGCCGGTGGCAACGTGAGGGCGCGGAACCTGGGGGTCGTGTCGTCGGCGACCGGGGTCCTCACCCTGGCCGGCGCGTTCCTGGATCGATCGGGCACCGGCCAGACACTGGCCACGACGGACGATCTCGTGAACCTCTCCGCGGGAGGCCGCCTCGTCGCGAATGGCTCGAGCGCGCTTCTCCGCTTCACGGGCACCACGGCCAATATCGGCAACGGCGGCGGCGATCAGCTCTTCAATCTCACCGGGGCCGGCTCGCGGGCGACGCTGGCGGGTGGTCTGCTCGAGGGAACCAACACCGCCTTCACGCTGACCGGCTCGTCCCTGGTGGACGTGTCGAGCGGGGCGATCCTGACCGCGACCGGCACGGACCCGCTTGTCGATCTATCGGGTGGCTCGGTCGCGCTCAGCGCGGCCGCGGCCGGCTTCGCGATCAGCTCGACGGGTGCGAGCCAGATCGCGGGCAGCCTGCTGCGGACGAGCGGCACCAGCGTCAGCGCCACCGGGGAGCTTCTGAGCCTCTCCGGCTCGCTCACGGACACCGGGAGCGCCCCGCTGCTCGACCTGACCGGGGGCGCGGTGACCGCCCGCAACGGCGTCCTGGTCTCGACGGCCAACGGCCGGCTCACCCTGAACGGCCCGGCGTGGAGCCGCTCCGGCGGCACGCTGACCACGACCGACGACCTCTTCAACATCTCCGGGGGCGGCCGGCTCACCGACACCGGGACGGGCGCGCTGATCGCGCTTTCGAACGCCACCGTCAGCGTCGGCAACGCCGCGGGCGACCAGCTCTTCGTGGTGACCGGCGCTGGCTCCGCGGCCACGCTGGCCGGCCCGATCCTCAGCGCCAACTCGACCGCGCTGTCCCTCACCGGCTCCGCGCTCATCGAAGTCTCGAGCAGCGCGACCCTGACGGACACCGCCACGCAGCGGCTGGTGAGCCTCTCGGGCGGCACGCTGCAGCTCGGCGCGGCCGCCAACGCGATCCTGGCGAACACCGCGGGCGTGGCCACGCTCTCCGGCGGCCTGCTCGACACGACCGGCACCAACATCACGGCGAACGGCGACTTCATTCGCGCCCTCGGCACCGGGCGCATCGTGGTGACGGGCTCGACGGCGCCCCTGGTCTCGCTCACCGGCGGCACCCACCAGTTCGGGGCCGCCGGGAACATCTACCGCCTGTCGGGCACCGCGACCGCGCTGGACGTTCCGAGCGGGCTCCTGCTTGGCACCGAGCAGCCGATCCAGGCGGCGGGTTCGCTCTTCGAGGCGGTGGGAGCCACCGCGACCACGCAGCGGGCGGTACGGCTCGACGTGGCCCTCCTGCAGGCCAGCGCCCCGCTGCTCAGCCTGCGGGCCAACGGGGCAGTCGCGAGCGCGCTCACCACGACCAGCAACACGATCGACCTGATCTCGCGCGCCAAGCTCAACGCCACCGCGCCGGTGATCGCGCTGGACGGCAGCCGGCTCACCGTCAACAATGCCTCGGTGGTCAACGTGGCGGGCGGCAGCTACCTCGGCGTGACCGGCAACCTCCTGAGCGTGGCCAACGGCAGCCAGATCACGGTGACCAACGGCACGCTACTGTTCGCGGCGGGTGGCTCCGTGGTCAACATCGGCGGCGCGCTCCTCTCCTTCGGGGGCGCCGGCAACACGGTGACGGTGAGCAACGCGCTCTGCCCCTGCACCATCATCGGCGGTATCCCGGTGCGGCTCTCCGGGGGCGCGCTGGCCAGCAACGTGAGTATCACGAGTCCGATCCAGAACGCGGCCGGTAACACCGTGTCGATTGCGGCCAACGCCGCCGCCATCCGCGTGGACGGCGCGACGACGCGCGTGACGATTAGCGGCCAGTAGCGCCAGCACGGGCAACCGGCCGCGTCACCGCGCACGCGTTACAATTAGCGGCCAGTAGCCGCGATCAGCCGGGAAGCCTCCGGCGCTCAGCCGCCCGCTCCGCCTCGATCCGCCCGCCCTCCCCACCCGAGTGATCGGCGTGGCGCATGGCGTCCGCGAGCGCCCGATGCCCGGCCTGCTCGGCGATCAGACGGTGCATGGCCTGGCAGATGCGCCGGTAGGCCGGGTGCCCCTGTGGGGTCGTGCGCAGCTCGATCATGTGCATGGCCTCCCGCGCGTTCAGCTCCATGTAGAAGCGCACGCGGTAGGCCATGGGCACCGGGTAGGAAGCGACCGCGGGCATCTCGGCGGCCAGCGCGTCGTGAAGGGACGCGCCATCATCCATCACGCGCGTCCACTCGGCGAGCGCGCCCGCCTCCACGAGCTCGTCGGGCGTGACGCAGCCGTGCCGGATCGAGAGCGGCTGCCACTCGAGGGTGAGCAGCCGGTGCCGCTGCAGATCGCGGAAGGCCCCGTAGTCGGCGAGCACGTCGAAGCGATAGGCGGTGCGCTCGAAGGCGCGCCCCGGCTTGTGGCGCCGGTTCTCCCGCCGGCCGACGTAGGCCTCCAGGACCTGGCGGCGCTCCTCGGCGCCGAGCTTGCGCGCCACCGCGAGGAGCTGGTCGTCGGGCAGCGCCGAGGCGGCGTAGAGGGCAGCGGCCACGACCTTCACCTCCCCGTCCGGATCGAAATCGGTGAGGGTCACCTCGGACCGGGGCTCGGGCTCGATGCCGTCGAGCAGCCGCGCCGAGACCGACGCGGTGGCCTCGCGCGTGTCCGCGAGATAGCGCGCCCACACCCCGCCGCGCTCCGCGCGCTCGAGCCGCTTGAGGAAGGCGGGAATGACCCGACGCAGCTCGGCGAGCATGAGCTCGGCGTAATCGCGGACCTCCCGGAGCGGATGCGCGCGCATGCGCAGCAGCAGGGCCTCGTAGCCCTGGCCGGTGCCGAAGATGCCCACGTTGGAGCGCGTCGCGGCGGGCAGGAGCCCGCGGAGGCTGTCGAGGGCCTTCGCGCGGATCGTCATCCGGTAGGTGGCGGCGCTGTCACCGGCGGGCTGGGGAAAGCGCCGCATCCAGTACTCGCGCATCGGATCGATCCAGCGCGCGTAGGTCTCGAAGGCCCGATCGAGCGTCACCACGTAGCGGTCCCGCAAGGGGTGGCCTTCCAGCTCGGCCGGCACGTGATACTTCCAGCGGCCCTCCGGCCGGTCCGTGTAGGGCACGTAGCGCGTCGACTGCTCGAGGTAGGCCATGAGCCGCCCCCACTCGAGCACCTTGGTCAGGATGTTCGACGCGCCCTCGCAGGCCAGGTGCACCCCGCCGAGCTGGGCGACCGAATCGTCGCCGTACTCGCTGAGCACCCGCTCGTAGAGCTGGTCCGCGCGCGTGGTGCCGATGGACGCGGTGGCCGCGGGCCGGGCCACTTGCTCCAGGAACTCGTCGAGGAAGAGCCGGCGCAGCGACTTCGGGGAGCGCGAGTAGCGCGCGAAGAGCGCGCCCTTGACCACCTCGGGGAGGCCGACGAGGGCGAAGACCGGACCGTCCAGGTCGGTGAAGTAGGGGGCGAGGGCCGCCCGCTCCGCCGGAGTGAATGCGTCCACGCCGGCCAGGGTAGCACGTGGCGGCTCCGCTCACGAACGGAGCCGCCACGGCTGCCACCTCTATCCGTCAGGCGATGGCGACCGAGTTGCCCGGTGAGCCGGTCCCGCCCTGGAGCGGGAGCGGGTTGAACGACCAGGCGAACTCGTACACCTTGTCCTTCGACAGCTCCTCCAGGTTCAGGTTCTCGTTGATGAAGATCCCATTCATGGTGATCCAGATGACGTGGCACTCGAACGGGCGGCTCGCGTTCTCCCCCGGCACCGCCTCGACCGGCCACGTATCCGCCCCGACGACGGCGATCTTCTTGTCCGCGAGCCATTTCGCCACCGTGGTGCTTGGGCCGGGGCAGCCCTTGTTGTATTCCGCATTGTCCTTCTTCCAGAGCTTGATGTGCCCGGTCCGGAACAGCACGACGTCGCCCTCACCCGGCTCGCGGGTACCCTGGCGGCGCAGGGTCTGCATCACGTCGTCCTGCGTGATGATGTAGTTGATGGGCAGCCGGTCGCCACCCTTGTGGGCAAGGACGTCGACCAGGATGCCGCGGGTGAAGAACGGCTTGAGGTTGTGGACGCCGAGCTTCTGGAGCCCGTAGGCTCCACCGACCTGCGCCTCGGTGAAGCCGTTGTAGTAGCGGATGGTGTCGCCGACGGTGCCCGCGATATGGCCGAGGCCGTCGAACTGCGAGCCCACCTGGCCGACCTCCCCGCTGAACATCTCGTCGTTGTACATCAGCTTCTGCTCACCGAAGGGGCCACCGGTCGGCCCGCCCGGGATGGTGATGGAGACGTGCCGAGCGCCGAAGAGCGGGATACCCGCCTCGAGAGTCATCGCGAGCTGGTAGGTCTTGCCGGTCTTGATGAGCTTCGCCGCCTCGAGCGCCTTCGCGGGCGTCATGCGGTTGTTCGCGCCGCGCTCATCGTTGGGGCCCCACGGCGACGGCCACCAATCCTTGCCCATCGGGTTGGCGGCCTGCGCCTCGGCCTGGCCGGTCTGGGCCACCACGCTCCCCGCGGCCATGCCGGCCGCCACGCCGGCCACGAAGCCGGTCTTCACGAAGTCGCGCCGCGATACGCCGTTCTCCTCGACTTGATGTCCGCACTGATCATCGTGCTGGTGGAAGTAGCGCCTGAGCCATTCCGGTTGCATCGTGTCGTCCTCCTCCGTTGGAGTGCGCAGCGCGGCGAGACCGCGTGACGCACCGCGCGTCCGCGATCAAGCGCTACGACCCTAGGCGCCCGCTTCCGCGAAGTCAAGCGACCGGGCGGGCGGTTGCGCCCTCGTAACCGCTTCGGGCAAGCCGAGCGCCGGCCGGGCGGTTGCGCCCTCGTAACCGCTTCGGGCAAGCCGAGCGCCAGCTGGGCGGTTGCGCGCTCCTAACCGCTTCGGGCAAGCTGAGCGGTTGCGCGCTCGTAACCGCTTCGGGCAAGCTGAGCGCCAGCTGGGCGGTTGCGCGCTCGTAACCGCTTCGGGCAAGCTGAGCGCCAGCTGGGCGGTTGCGCGCTCGTAACCGCTTCGGGC
>Ga0187892_10001911_pt1 | contig 44842 bp, 46 predicted proteins | sample MA1701073metaG_FD_139345 | JGI IMG/M metagenome (GOLD analysis project Ga0187892, IMG submission 139345) | Bio-ooze microbial communities from a basaltic lava cave in the Kipuka Kanohina Cave System on the Island of Hawaii, USA - MA170107-3 metaG ...
CAACATGTTGACGATCTGCGTCTCAGTGAACTTTGATTGGCGCATGGGAACCTCCTGGCTAGAGTGGCGATTGTGCCAGAAAGTTCCCCTTATGACCTGTCTACTTTTCTGGGGAGTTTACGGGAGGGCGGCATGAAGAAGAGTAAGTATTCAGAGAGCCAGATTGCGACGGCCTTGCGGCAAGTCGAGGTCGGCGCGCCGATTGCCGAGGTGACGCGCAGCCTCGGGGTCAGCGAAGCCACCTACTATCACTGGCGGAAGAAATATGGGCAGATGGCCGTCGCGGAGATCCGGCGGCTCCGGCAGCTGGAGGAGGAGAACCGCAAGCTCAAGCAAGTGGTCGCGGACCTCACGCTCGATAAAGTGATTTTGCAGGAGGTGCTCGCAAAAAAGGCCTGACGCCCACCCGCAGGCGCGCGCTCGTGGGGGAAGTGCTGGGCCACTTTCCGATCGGCGTGCGGCGCGCGTGTGGGCTCCTCCAATTGCCGCGGGCGTCCTGGTACTACCGGACCCATCGGCGCGAGGACACGGGGTTGCGGCGGCGGCTCCGGGAACTGGCGCAAGCGCGCCCGCGGTTTGGCTACCTGCGTCTGCACGTGCTGCTGCGTCGGGAGGGCTGGTTGATCAACAAGAAGCGGGTGCATCGCGTGTATCGGGAAGAAGGACTCACCGTGCGGCTCGCTCGTCGGCCCAAGCGGACGAGCCACCTGCGGGTAGTTCCGCCGGCTCCGCAGCAGGCCAACGAACGCTGGAGTATGGATTTTGTGGCGGACACGCTCCTGGATGGCCGGCGGTTTCGGGCGCTCACCGTGGTGGATAATTGGAGTCGCCATAGTCAGTTAATTGAGGTGGATTTTACGCTGACCGGGACGAAAGTGGTGAGCGCCCTGGAGCGTGTGGCCAAGCAGCGGGGCTACCCGCAAATGATTACGGTGGACAACGGAAGCGAATTCGCCTCGAAGGCGTTAGATGCCTGGGCCTATGCCCATGGGGTGAAGCTGGATTTCATCCGGCCCGGCAAACCCGTGGAGAATGCGGTGATTGAGAGTTTCAACGGACGGTTTCGTGACGAGTGTTTGAACGCGCAGGTCTTCATCTCGCTGCATGATGCGCGACAGAAGATCGAAGCGTGGCGGATTGATTACAATGAGCACCGGCCGCATAGTGCGCTCGGGGACCTGACGCCTCGGGAGTTCGTCGAACGCGCGGCCAAAACCGGGCTGCAGGAAGGAACGAATTTCCAGTTTCCAGCGGTCTAGTTTCCGGGGAGATCTCACAGCACAGGCGAGCTTCCGAGCCAATGGTGTAGTTTTCGGGGGGAAGGTCACTCTATCCCTCGCGACAACGTGTCAGAAATGAGTCTCCGTCTCCTTTCCTACGCTCAGGGGGACACGATAAAGCCCAGAGTCAGGTAAGCAAACCCACATGGTGCCGGCCCCGACTGCCATGGTTGGCATTGCTGAATAGATACTTGAGACGGACGCGTAGGGGATTTCTCGTTTTACAAAGGTTGTCTTCGAATCAAGCTCAACGATCGAGTAGTGAGTGGTAGCCGAGAACCATCCTTTGTTAACGGCTGAAACCCAAATCGCCGCTTCACTCGCGGCGATGTCAGTAATGATCGCTTCGAATTGGCCTTGGTTAATAGCGACAATCCGGTTTAACTGCAAGTCCACCCGACCCACATACTGAGGCAGTTTCTTGCCAAAATGCAGGAGAATCCACATGCCGTCTGCGCCTGCAGCCATCCACCGACTCCAAGCAGGACGCTCCGCAGTTGCAAACGAGCCAAAGAACTCACGGGAAGTTATGCCTAAATCGTCCGGAGGAGCTACTATCGTTGCCGCGAGCTGGCCTGTACGGGCATCGATCCGGGAGATCGAGCCTTGATCAAAGAGATGAACCCACACGGTGTTTTCTACAACAGTTACATCCAGAACGTAGCGGCTTAACGGTATGGAGATGACCTCGTTGCTCTTTGGATCCACACGGAAGAGATCGCCTCCACGTACAGCCCAAACCGCACCTGCACCGACAGCAAGACGGATAGGGCTCCCGAAGATGTTTATGGGCCCAACGCGGACAGAAGCCACAACACGGCCTGTGTCTGGATCGAGCTTGTAGATTTCTGGCGCGTAGTCTCCTGCTGCTACCCACAAGGCTCCTTCACCGACATCAAACGATGTTAGTATTTGCTCCGGAATATACACTCGCGCCACCACTCGGCTCGTTTTCGGATCGACCCGCAGGGCATAGGAACCCCTAGGAGGCAGTAACTTCTCTTCAGGGACAACCGTCCATAGGGCGTCCTCTTTGAACACCGTGTAGGTACATCCTTTTGTGTCAAGGACCGGCATCATTCCGTCTGGCATCATCATGCGCACAGTTGCGCATCCCACCAGGAAAGAACCTATGAGAGCTATGAAAAGGAAACCGCCCAGAGAAGAGAAAGGGTTACGGGAAACAGAATGGTTTAGAGTCATAACATCGAAGCTCCTAAACAGATCTCGCCGATGGCTTTTCAGTGACCTTGCTGCTTCTCTTCCAGTTTCACCAACTGGTCAACGAGCCCTGAAACTTGTCCATGGGGAGAAACATTTGTTAATGAACCATCGGAATGATACTCGTATCTCTTGTTGAAATCGAGCCAATATCAATGGATCGTCTCCAGAGTTTTTGGCGCATCCCTGAAGGTCTATTTCTTTTTCCAATATATAAAGAGCCACATTAGTTATTGACTAGAACGACCTGTAATACGTCGTTGCATTATATATGCTGACCGACCAAATACTGCTTGACAATATCCCCCTTTAGTTCAGTTCCACCTACCTCTACGGTATTTTCCAGAATTCTTCCCTGTCCCAATATGATGCCCAGAGCGGGCATCATGGTACTGTTGTTTTTGGGAGGGCAGACTAATGCATAAACAGATTGGGAAGATCGGGGCTATTCGTCGAGAGCTAGACGGTAGCGCATGTCCTTATTGCGGAGGTCATAAATATCAGCTCGTGCTTCGCGGAGACGTGCAACCGCACGTTGGTGGTCTCTTCGCCCGCTGTTCTCAGTGCCAACGTCCTCGCGGATTAGATGATGATCTCAACCGAATACTCTGGATGTGAGACAAGGACATTTTCTTATCGTTTTGAGGTAAAAGGAACACACGATGTCTGCTCTTTCTACTCCAATCCAATACATCAAGTTTCGCCGAGCATATAAAAATCGAAAACAAGCCGCAATACGCATGTTGGCGCTCAGCGGTGTGGTCAGGCCCAGCCATATTGAACTTCGTTATGCGACACACGCAAGCGGCATAACTACCCCTTGCCCGCAGCAAGCTGAGATCGGAAATCAGCAGACTCACCCTGTCCCTTTGCCATCATGGAGCTACGACACCGCAACGGACAAAATGCAGACACGTCAATGGATGCGAAGCCTCTCAACATCTTTAGTCCAACTCACGATAAAACCGACGCTACTTCGGTGGACCAAGCCCTTAGACTTGTAAGCTTCGCCGTCTTTCATCAAGAGTTTTTCTTGATCCACATTGCGAATCGCTTGTACCTCCCACATGGCCTGGGTTAAGATCACCGCTCGCTGCTGGTCTTCCTACCGTCATCGACCTGCGTCGCAGATGATTGGGAACCCCGCATAGAGCTGAGACCAGTGGAGAGGTGGCCGAGTGGCCGAAGGCAACGGTTTGCTAAACCGTCGTAGGGGCAAAACCTCTACCGAGGGTTCAAATCCCTCCCTCTCCGCCACAGCCCGCTTTAACCGCTCTCGTGGTGAACAAGAGGCCCGGATAGCTTGATTTTTGTCAGCCAATCCTGTAACAGTGCCTCCCTCTTCATACCGTGATCCGTGCCGAGGTAGCTCAGTTGGTAGAGCACAGCCCTGAAAAGGCTGGTGTCGACAGTTCAATTCTGTCCCTCGGCACCACATACCATATTCATTGGAGTAGTCTTCGTCTGGGAACGTTCACACGCCTGAACGAGGCTACTCCCCTTTGGGAAGTCGGGAAAAATAGTACGTGGCGATGGCTGCGGTCGCCGCGACATTGAGGGATTCTACGCCCCGGCTGAGAGGGATGGTAAATCGTGTGGTCGCCTGTCTACGGATCTGAGTCGACAAGCCGTGGCTTTCGTTCCCGACCGCAAGGACAAGTTTTCGTGGTGCATGATGAAATTGGTCGATCAAAACGGCCTCGCCTCCGGTCGCTTCTGCGGCAAACACCTGGCAGCCTTGCCGGATCAATCCAGATACATCTTTAGCGGAAAAAATCGGCATGGCGAGCAACACACCACTTGCCGCACGAACCACCTTGGGCTGATAGACATCGGCAGACTCCGGCGTGAGCCAAAGGGCGCTTACATTAAGTGCGGCCGCCGTCCGAATAATGGCCCCGACGTTGGCGGGGTCTTGTAACTGCTCTCCAAAAACTCCTAAGAGAGACGGCTGTCTAAGAACCTCCGCTTCATCCCATCTCGGTTTTCGCACCACAGCGAGAATACCCTGCGGTGTGTCCAAATCCGTCAACTTGGAGAACTGGAGGTCGGAACACGAGTACTGTGCTATCGAGGGGTCTGGTCGAACCAGTCCATCGTGCTGCATTTTCTTCGACAGATAGCTATGAGCGCTGACGATCATGACTAGTTGTTCGGGGTATCGAGCCATAAGATCTCGAACGGAATGGCCGCCTTCGACCACGAAAACGCCATCCTGTGTACGTATGCGTTTGTCGAGAAGGAGGCCACGAATGTGCGCCCCTTGCGAGCGCGTCAGGAGGGGAAGTAAGACAGCCACGTTAGTGGGTTACAGTGCGCAGAAGTAATTCAACGGCGTTTCCGCCCGGATGCGGTTTCAGCAGCCCTGATCCTTTGGGCGCGCGCCTTCGCTCGTTTAAGTGCGGTCAACTTCCCTCTGGTTCGATCTTGCTCATGCTGAAGCTTTTCAAATTGAGACTTCAGATGAAGTTTTTCCCGTTTGTGAAGCGTGGCACATTCTTCTTGGGAAAGCTGAATCCAATCTCCACAAGTCCGAGCCCGCTTAATCCGCTGCTCCAACGACTCCCGTAATTGCTTGGAACGCATGTTTAAGAGTGATTTCAAGGCGTCCTTGCGCCGCTGAACTTCTTCTTCTTCTGCGATAATTCCGCGAATATCTGTTCCTAACATGTTCCGCCTCCTCACTGAATCGAAAATGAACCACACGCGGCATTATACCTGATTTGATCCTTCATCTTCCACCGCGAGAAATTGCACATAAGCTATTGTGTTTCAAGGAAGTTTGTGTCGTTATCTGGCACGATGAGATTGCGCGGAAGACCCGGTTTCAGTATGATCGCACGATGCCGCTCGGACAACAAATTCAAGCCTGGCGTATCTTGCATGGCTACTCAGTCGATCGCTTGGCCGTCGAATCGCATTTGTTGCCTCACGTATTAGAGGAAATAGAAGCGGACAAAGTAGATCTCTCAGTTTCTCTGCTCGAAGCGCTCGCAGCAACGCTGAAGATCCCCCCAGCCTGGCTCTTTAGCCATCCGACTTCGTTTCGTACCTTGTTCAACGACCCGGAGGAAGACACAACTTCCGTCCCCGAAAACCCGGACCCTGTCACGGAACGCATTCTCGCAGGATCGCGGATGGATCGCTCTCTATACGTGTTGCTGACCGCCATCATGCAAAGCGGAGAGCCGAAGTTGCTCCGTGCGGCTGAAGTAAACTTGCAGAGTTTGGTCAAACAAGCAAAACAGGCAACGATCCCATGGCAGAACCGCCCGGCTGGCCACTTCGAACCACCAAACGACTAGCCTGCACGATTTACAACCGCGTTTGATCGATCAAGGAGATTTGGTTTGAGCGAGATAGGTTAGAGAATCTGTAGCAGGAAATACTTCAAGTATCGTGTTTCCGGCATGGCTGCCAGAATTGGGTGATCGCTGGCCTGTCCACGTTGCTCAAGCAGGCGCACCTGCCGCTTTGCATCTCGTGCGGCCAGGCATATACCCGCCCATAGCTGTTGTTCAGTCACATGGTGAGAACAGGAACTCATGGCCAGAAATCCTTCCGGCCTCGTAAGCCGCATCCCAAGAAGAATGGCATCTTTATATCCAGCCAAAGCATGAAGTATGGCCTGTTTGCTGCGGGCAAACGCAGGAGGATCCAGCAACACCAGATCATAGCGCCGTCCAGCCCGTTCCAGCTTCCGCATCTCCTCAAACGCATCCGCCGCCTGGTAGCGGCAGCGATCTTCCACCTTGTTCAATGCTGCATGGTTGCGCGCAAGTTCCAGCGCTTCCTCACTCACATCCAGTCCTTCGACCGACTTCGCTCCAGCAAGCGCGGCGTGAATCCCGAACGCTCCCGTGTAAGCGAACACCTCCAGCATTTCCACCCCAGCTGCGAACCGCGCCGTTGCAAGCCGATTCTCCCGTTGATCGCAAAACCAACCGGTTTTCTGGCCTCGCTCGACGTCGACGCGAAATCGCGCCGGCCCCTCCTCAATATCGATTTTCGTCGCACCGCCTCCTCGGAGAAATCCCCTTTCCATCGGCAGCCCTTCCAACGCGCGGCTCTTGGCATCGTTGCGCAAATACGCGATCGTGGCTCCGGATTCCTGACACAGAAGATCGGCCAGCAGGCTTCTACGGCGGTCCATCCCGGAGGATAAAGTCTGCATGACCAAGACATCGCCATAGCGATCCACAACTAAGCCAGGCAATCGATCCGCTTCTCCGTAGACAAGGCGATACGCACTGGTGCCACTGACAACTCGACGGCGCAACCTGACCGCTTGCGCCAACCGCTGCGTCCAAAATTCCTCTGTAATAGGCTCGTCGTTGAATGTAAGTATCCGTATTCGTATCTTGGACCCTGGGTTGTAGAGACCTCTGGCGTAGAATCGCCCATTCGGTGCCATGACATCGACAACATCACCCGAGGCCGGAGCGCCGCTGACATTCTCGATATATCCGGCATAAATCCAGAGATGCCCGGATTCCCCAACTCCGTATCTGCGTGAGAGGCATACTCGCCCGTTTGGACTGTCGTCACGCATGATCATGGCGTACTTATCCGACGGTACGGACCGAACGTCAAGCCCTTCCGACAAGCAACTGCTCGCTTGACGACCGGCCCGCACTGTGGTTTGCTGCGCTTATGCGTGAGACATCGCATGTTCTCGGTTCTTCTACGGCAGGAAGCTCCACGATGAAACGATTACCAACCATCGGTTCCGCCGTGATCGATCGGCTCCACCAGTTGGGAGTCCGTCACATCTTTGGCATCCCCGGCGACTATGTCCTCAGCCTCTATCAATTGATCGACGCATCGCCCATTCAGCATGTCGGAACCACGCGCGAGGATTGTGCGGGATTTGCTGCAGATGCCTATGCCCGTATCAACGGCATTGGAGCGGCCTGTGTAACATACTGCGTCGGTGGACTGAATACCGTGAACGCGATTGCCTGCGCCTATGCAGAACGGTCGCCGGTCGTACTGCTCACTGGATCGCCTGGACGTTCAGAGCGTATCCGCATGCCCTACATGCATCACATGGTACGCGATTTTTCCACACAACGTGAAGTCTTCGAAAAAATCACGGTGGCCGCCATCTCTCTGGACGATCCTTCGACTGCCGAACGAGAAATGGATCGAGCCTTTGGGGCATTATTGCGCTATCGCCGCCCGATCTACATCGAAATCCCCCGCGATCTCGTACACGCGCCCCTAGCACACCCGTTACGACCCTTATGCCTCGATGATGAGCCGAGTAATACCGCCGCTCTGGACGAAGCCATCGCCGAAGTGCGGACCATGCTGGACTCGGCCAACCGACCCGCTATCCTGGCCGGCGCTGAGATCGGGCGGTTCGGCCTGCAGGACGATCTGACTCTTCTGGTCGAACAACTTAATGTCCCCATCGCCTCGACCCTCCTCGGCAAATCCATCATCCGTGAAGACCACCCCCTGTACGTCGGAGTATACGGGGGCCTCATCGCGCGTGATGAGGTCCAACAGTTCATCAATGCGTCCGACTGCCTGCTGATCCTGGGATCGATTTTGTCTGATGTTGAAGACCTCAATGTCGATTCGCCGCTGCTGTCGGAAGGCCGCACGATTCATGCCACAGCTGATCGGATCGCCATCAAACACCACCGCTACGATGCGATCCGCTTCCAGGATTTCGTGAAAGCGCTGGTGACCAACCCCCTCCGTGCTTTTCCTTCCCGGCCACTGCCGACACGACTCCCCATTACACAAGGCGCCATCGACCCGGATGCCCCCGTCACCTTGAATGGACTCTTCCGCTATCTCGACAGCCTGCTGGACGAACACACTCTCGTGATCGCTGACGTCGGAGAATCGCTCTTTGCCGCAGCTGATCTCCATGTCCACCGGCGATTCGAGTTCCTCTCGCCTGCCTATTACACTTCGATGGGATTCGCCGTTCCGGCTGCCGTAGGCGCTTCGTTTGCCGATCCCACACTCAAACCGATCGTACTGGTCGGCGACGGGGCGTTTCAAATGACAGGAACGGAACTCTCAACTGCCGTGCGATACGGGCAAACACCGATTGTCGTCGTCCTGAATAATCGAGGCTATTCCACCGAACGGGAGATTCTGGAAGGCCCGTTCAACGACGTCCATGAGTGGCGCTACGAACGGATCTGCGACATGATCGGAGGCGGGGTCGGCACACAAATCGCGACCCAGGGGGAATTCGAGCGAGGGCTCACCAACGCCTTGGCCGACTCCAGCCACATGCATATCCTGAATGTGCTGCTCGATCCAGCCGACCGCTCGGCCGGCATGGTCAGACTGGCCCATCGCCTTGCGAAGCGACTTTCCACCGATCGGGCTTAATATGCCAGGAGCGACAGACAACGCTGCGTGAGGTGCAAGAACGTCGCACAGCGTAAGAAGGGCAACAGCATCCCTGAATTCTAGTCCGTTCCGCTCATCCTCTCCTGTTGTGCCTGAGACGACCGGTGGGCAATTGGTTCGCATTACGGCATGGCACAACACGAGTGAGGCGCAACCGCACCGTATTGGATTCCCCTGTGTGTCAAAGAGCGGCGCCCATGCGGGTCTTATCCACGAAACGTTCGGTCGCATCGTCCAATGCCCGCCCTCGCCGGCCGCGAGCAGCATGGATAGACAATAAGTCGGACCTGACCTGCCTCACGGTTGGAGGCGGATCAAGTTCATACTGAACAGGGCGTTGGTGATCGGAAAGCTGAAGGTTGGGATCATACACTTTCCGGAATTTCCAAAGCATGCTGAGGAAATTTGTTTGTCCGCGTACCAGATGCCATGCGGCCAGCTTAGCTGTCGATTTTAACGCGCTCCACCGCAAATGTTTTTTGTTCAGGACCTCCTGGGTTTTCACCAATTCCTCATAAAACTCCGGCAATGTGAGAGTGGTCGGCAACACCGCGTGTTGGATGTCAAACAAGCGGTAATCGCGAGTTTGCAGATTCCGTGACTCGGTCAGCCAGCTTTCAGTGCCCGGGTAAGGTGTGTTGACGCTGATGGTGACGATCTCCGGGATTTCAAGGCACCATTGGCGGATTACCTCGAAGCGCCGACGATCCCAACTGGGATCGGCAATAAGGTTGATCGCCACGCTTACACCCAACGTGCGCGCGGCCTCCAAAGCTTCGAAATTCTTCCCGAGGGAAATGCGTTTGCGATGCATCGCGAGCCCCTCTTCATCGATAGCCTCCAAGCCAAGAAACATGTAGTGCATTCCCAAACTTTTCCAGAATGCGAAAACATCCTTATTTCGAAGCAGCACGTCACCACGGGTTTCAAGGTAGTACTGCTTTTTGATCCCTTTCCTGGCAATGGCTTCCCCGATTTCAAATCCCTGCTTGGCTTGAATAAATGCCACATCATCCACGATAAAAACGCCCGACTCTCGAATACGCGACAAGTCTTCGATAATTCCCTCAGTGCTTCTCATCCGGTAGCTGCGCCCGTAAAACGTCCAGGCACTACAAAATGAGCAGTCCCACGGGCATCCTCTTGTGAACTCGATCGAAGCGCAAGGGTCGAGGACACCGATAAAATATTTTCTCCGATGCGCGACAAGATCTCGTGCAGGTCGAACCTCATCGAGGTCTGGCACAAAGGACGGCGGCGGGCCATCGCCTTCAACCGATACCGTGCCAGGCACAGAGGACAGCGCCTTCCTGTCAGCTTCGACGGCAACCAACACCCGTTTAATCGCGGACTCACCCTCACCCTTTATCACGCAATCAATCGCACCATCGCCATGACGTAGCAATTCCTTCGCAACGAATGAGGCGCTATGTCCCCCAATGAGCACAAAGGCACGTGGTTGCCGCACCTTTGTCGCCTTCGCGAGATCTATGATCTCGGGCACGTTGGCGAGGTAATTACAGGAGAATCCAATCACATCGGGGCGCCAGGTTTCGACCAACTGGAAGTATTCCTCCTCTGCCGCGACCTGCAAATCCAAGAGACGCACGTCATGGCCGGCCTGTCGTGCAGCCTGAGCGACGAGTTCTAGCCCAATTGGTTCGAGCCGCAGATATATCTTGGTGTACATTAAGGGGCCGGGATGGACGGCCAAGAATTTTGTCATACGATTCCTTCACCGACGCCGTTCGTCACGCGAAGAACTAGAATCACATATGCAGGTCTGACTGAATTGAGCGATCATTGGTCCAAAACTCGTCTACACATAAGACAGAGAATGAGAATAGTCAATCAGGTAGTCTTTGGCCAAACATCATCTCGACATGATGTCGCAATTTCGACAACGAGAACCAATGAAGCGGCCGCCAGCCCGCCGGCCCTGATTCCTTCATTGCAGCCTGAAGAGAGTGTGTATGCCTGAGTCAGAAACGAACACCGAATGTGAGCCCTGGCAACACGTTTGCGCCGGTTCCTCCACCAGTGTTGAGATCTGTGAAGTTGAGAAGGAAATCCGATGTGAGACTGACAGTCCGGCTTATCGCAAAATCGAGTCCTACCCCGATCGGGATAAGCCAGGACGTATCGTTCCGGAAACAATCACAATGGATAAAACCAAGACCGCCTTGAAGAGCCAGCCTGAGGCGGTCGTTGGGCTCAGGAAAATTGATCCAATATTTCCCCTGACCGGAGAATCCGACTTGGTTCATGTTCCCGGTAAAAGCAGTCTGCAGCAAGGAGCCCAGTGAAATATTCCGGTTCACAAATCTGTCGGCGTGCACGTTGAACGCGAAAGCGGTCCCGTCCGGTGTATTGGCGAGGAAGCCGATTGATCCTCCGCCCGACCAAGTACGGGTTGCCGGATCAGCGACTATGGCTTTCTCTTCAGTTGGCTCAGCAGCCCAGGCGGTTTCCTCCCCCGAGTCTCTAATGAGCTGAAGAGTTATCCCTGCCATAAACACCCCTGTCAATATTATTGCAATCCGTTTCATCGCAGTTCCTCCTTGTGTTGCCCTAAGCTCCTTGCAAAGCAGCTCGCGACGAGCTTCAGAGTTGTGCAGCTCCATCCGCCTCTCTCGCATTTCTTCTCCCCGCTTGAGAGCAGCTGCCCTGGAAGTAACGGCAATGAGATCCAAAGAGAATTGTTTGCTATTGAGTCGTGTACAAGAACCAGACTTCGACCTGCCCGCATGAGGCGTGGTCAGTCGCTCTTAAAATCATAGGGCCGACCCACTGTGGCTCATACCGCTCATGATCGGCAATTTTAGACAGACACCATCGGCTCACGCGTTCCAGCGAATCACACCGGAGTCATCGCGCAGGATCAGTTTTCCACCCTATGGTCGTGCTACAAGCCAGTCCAGGACTGAGTGGAGTTTCTTGGGGTGAGGTATCCAGGCATCTTCACCGACCGTACCACGACGCCCGCCGATCCGAATCGCAAGCCCTCGGCCATGCACTACAGAGAATGCGTCGAAATCCGTCTGATCGTCCCCGAAATAGACCGGTACCCTATGACGTGCCCATGGTCGTCGAAGCAGGATTGACACCGCCGTGCCTTTGTTCCCTGCTCTGGAAGATCTGGCCTCCAGCACATGATTGCCTCGCAGAAGACTGACAGACCCGCGCGCGATCCATGGGGCAAGTAAACACCAGGCACGCCTCCTCAATCGAGAGCGCTGCTTCGGCTTCACCAACCGATCATGTAGCGCGACGGTCATGCCCTTGTCTTCGACGAAGGCTCCCTCGATTCCATCCGCCGCGATTCTTAGCGCCTGAAGCCATCGGCGAACCAACGTTCTATGCGGCGGTACGGTCAACCATGTCACGTCTCCGTTTGCTTCGAGACAGGATAGTCCATGATGGCCCACGTAACACACTTTTTGTAGTCCAACCCGCCGTCGAAGATCCTTCGGGGCTCGCCCGCTTATGACTACGACCGGCATCAGGCCGACAAGTTTTCGCAGCGTCTCTCTCACCGGGCGACTCAGCCTGGCCCGGTTCGGGTGCGACACAATGGGCGCCAACGTACCGTCGAAATCCAGAAATAGGATCAAGCGATTCATCGGAATTGCCGCAAGTCTGGCTCGAAGCGACTTCATGGGTTTATCCCGGCACGCTCTGCAAGTGATCGACCTCAATATCAACATCGCGCAAACAACTCTCGGCCCAGTGATAAATATCGTGTGTCCTGAGATGATGGCGCATCTCCCGCATTCGCTCTCGTCGTTCGTTCTCAGGCATTTCTAGCGCTTGCCTGATCGAATCGGCCATTCCTTCCTGATCGTACGGATTTACAACCAGCGCCCCGCTCAGTTCTTCCGAGGCTCCGGCCAGATGGCTCACCACAAGTACACCGTCCTCATCGACCTGCGAAGCCACATACTCCTTGGCAACAAGGTTCATCCCGTCGTACACCGACGTGACAAGTGTCACATCAGCCATCCGGTAGTAGGCCACCAGTGTGGACGGTGTCACGCGCCCTTCGATATACTCGATCGGCTTCCATCCCTTGTTTTTTCCTTCAGACGGCAACTCGAACCGGTCATTGATTTCCGCGACGGTCTTTCTGATCAGCTCCCGATACTGGCGATAGGCTTCGACATTGTTTCGAGTTGGGATGGCCACCTGAAGAAAGGTGAACCTACCGCGATACTCGGGGTATCGATCGAAAAAATCCTTCAGCGCCCACAGACGCTTCATCAGACCCTTGGTGTAATCCAGCCGATCGACACCGAGTCCGATTCGAACCCCTCGAGGAACACCCAGGCGTCTCTCAGTGCGAGTCATGAGGTCTTCGACTTCCATCGATTTTGCGAGATCAGAAAACAGTTTAAAATGCACACTGATCGCACGGGCCGTCAGTTTTGTCTTATGCCCGCGGTAGAGCACGATCGCCTTAAACGGATCGATGGTGACGGAAGCATCCAGGAACTCCGTCACACAATTTGCAAATGCCGTCGCATGGGACATAGTCTGGAAGGTGAGGCAATCGGCCGCTAGAAGACCTTCGAGCAACCCTTGGCGTTCCGGCAGGATGCGGAATACGTCCGGTCCCGGCCAGGGAACATGCCAGAAATGGCAGATGGTGGTATCGGGTGAATCTTTCTTGATCAACGCCGGTAGAATCCCAAGGTGATAATCATGAACCCACACGGAACCAGGCTGCTTGTCCAACTCGTTCAACACCGTGTCAGCGAAGCGGAGATTCAGCTCCTGGTAGCCGGCCCAGAAGACTTGTCGATATGAAACCCGATCCAGTGTGACGTGACAAAGCGGCCACAGAACTTGGTTGGCGTAGCCCTGGCCACCATTTCTGACCACTGCGGGCTCCAACCAGACCCGCCGCAATCGATAGGCCGGCGAATCAGGAGGCACAAGAAGGCTATCGACTTGACTCGACACCTCCCGATCGGCGTCTCCGCTACCCCAGGCAACCCACGTACCGCCAGTACGTTTCAAAACTGGATCCAAAGCCGAAACTAACCCTCCATCAGTATGCTGACAGACAACACCGCCATCGACTGAGCTATGTTCGTACGGTTCACGGTTTGAAACAACAATCAACCTGGACATCCCGTCCTCCTTCTCTTTTATGGATAAAGTCGCTTTCAGGCCTTGTCAGTCATTCCGAACTTTCTGCTGTAGATAAATGAGGAGCCCCAAATACTCTTGAAGATGCCGCGTGATGAGAAACCGGTGCCGCGCGTATTCTTTTCCCTGTTGCCCCAACACGGCCATCAACTCTGGTTCGTTCAGCAAACGTCTGGTGTAGAACGCCGCGCCTTCCGGTGAATTCACGGTGAATCCGGTCACGCCTGGGATCAATTGAATAGTAATACCTCCGGTTTCTCCCCCGATCACCGGCTTCCCTTTCCACAATGCTTCTGCCACTGTCAGCCCAAATCCTTCCCTCGTGGACTTTTGATAGATAATCGTCGCGGCGCGCTGGAGCGCATTGATCTCCAGGTTGGCGGTGGGAGGCAACAACAAAATATGCACGTCGGGGTCTGAGCCGGCTGCTTCATGAACCTCTGCTAATACTTCCGCACCCTCAGGATCATCCGTAGCGGTCCCGCCGGCCAGTACGAGGCGGCAGTCATGGCTTTTTTTGACCAGTCGGTACGCCGCCACTACGCCGACCGGGTCCTTGAACCGATCGAACCGTGACACTTGCAGCAGGATCGGTTTGTCGCGAGGCACTCCCAATCGTTGAAGAACCCTGTCGATCTCGTCAGACTCCATCTCACGATTCTTTTCACTGAAGGGATCGATGGAGGGATAGACCAGAAATTGTGGAAGAGGCAGCCGTTGCGAGAATTTAGGCAGTGAAAAGACTGCGGCATCGTACCGGACCACGAACGGCCGTAGAAACTGCCAGACCGAGTGCTGAGGAGTCGAGACGTCAATGTGGCACCGCCATATCCATGTGGCCCCATGAGGACGTGCGTCAATCAACGCGGCCGGCTGAGGATCGTGGATCATTGCAAACTCGGCATTGAGGTTCAGCCGCTTCGCATTGTCACGATTGCATTCGATGAATGCGTCATACATCTCCGGCGTGATTCGCTGTCTGGTCCCTTGAAGAGCGTTGTGAAAACTCTTCGTCGTGCGATAAAAGAGATCGGATCCTGTCATCACTTCCCACCGCGCTTTGATTCCCAGTTCATCGAATAGCGGAAGAAGTCGATGGAGTATCTCAGCCACCCCGCCACCCAACCGCGTCGAATTGACATGCACAAAGCTTTTCCCCTCGACTCGGCGTCCGAGTTGCCGCAACAATTCCACGGTTCCTTGTGGAGCGACTTCTTGATAATGTTCGAGCATTCCGGTCACCTGATTGATGTAGACCGCCGAATCACAGGGCGCGTTGCCTTGTTAGTTCGTAATCGCAGAAACGAAGAATTTTTTTTCGCATACCCTCCAGGCTGAGCCCAAGGCGCCCCACTTGTTCAACATTCCGTGCCAATTCTTGTAGCTCCAAACCTTCCTCAGATGAAAACCATCGGGCAAAGTCAACCGACAGCTGCCTCTTGCGCATGCGTGCTTCGCACACATGGTTGTAGACCGCTCCAACCTCTACATTGGCCAAAGCATCACGAAACTCGCACAGTGTTCTGGCCTCCAAACCCAAGGGAATTTCGATGATATGCGAACGGATAAACTCGAAGGGCTCACTGACGACGCACCGCGGGACAGTGGAGTGGTTCAAGTGCTCAGACATAATTCGCAAGATCTCGTCGCGAAGTTGTTCAATATCACTGAAGTCGAAGGGGTCGAGCACACCCAGTCGTTCACCCAACAGTCGATCCTGCGCATACAGCACGACCCAGGTCGCAAAATCATTCGAATACAACTGTTGGGTATAAGCGTGCCTCAGGAAATAACTATGGGTATGGTAATAGATACTGTCGGCTGGAACTTCTTCGATCAGCTCAAGCAAGCGATGCTCGTCCATGGCGCGTTTGCCGAGCACCTCCCGCAACTCCATGCATGAGACGAAACGAAACGGCATACGGGCCGAACGGTCCGGCATTCCGGATCTCCTCTCTATACTTGCACGCAGTCTCAACTGCAACCCCGTGACGGACACTCTCGACCATGCGGCCTTTTCGACAGCAACGAGGCACCGACTCGGATCAAGATGCGACGCGGCAGTTCTTCCGCTGCCTCACGGATCGGAATACATGAGAGGGACTCCCCACCAGCGCCGTTTCGATTTCGCAGGCGCGCTCGTGGGCAGTTGGTGATGACGTACAATGACGGGATCGGTGACATCTCCACAATTCAGACAACGCCAACCTCTGAAATCTATTTCGCCGTTTACGTTCCGAAGGTCCATAAAATGGTCGCTGATCATGCATCCTTGACAACGTTGGCATCGCATGGGCGTGATCTCCGATAATGTCCCCGTTATCCCCGGTGAGTCATGTTCTGTTTGGTTTCTCATTCGCACACCTTCTTTACATTTACCCACCTACGCAGGAAGCCACGGCTGTGAACCCGTGGGGCGCCACAGATACTTACCTCACAAAACTCTTGCCCTGTTCGATCGCTTTGCCGATCGATGTCTTGGCATCGTCAAGGATGTATCTCGTCTCGTCCTCCAGATCTTTAGCCAAGGTGTGGAGCTGGCGACGTGTCCGGGCACCCGATTGAGGCGCCAGTAGCAAGCCCATGCTCATTCCCGCAATCAAGCCGGTGACGAAGGTTGTCGTACTCATCCCTATGCATCCTGTTCTTTCAGTCATGGCTTTATCCTCCTCCTCTTGTTATCCATAATTCTTCAGTTTAGGTGTGACATCCTGTTCGATTCCGCCTGCTGTTACCACTCGGAGGGTGCGGCAGCGGCTGCAGCGACCTGCAAGAGTTCCATTCCGCCCGTCTGATCTCATGCGAAGAACGAGGAAATACCGAAGATCTCCGCAATGAGGGCACGCAGCGCCTTCCAGATCCCGCACAACCCGAAATCTTCCGAGACCCTTATCTCTCTGCATATCGAGAATCATCACCGACCGAATCTCACCCGTCTCTTCCATATGGCCCCTCTTTCTGAATAGAGATATCGAATGGAGATTTCAGCAGCACTCCATTCGCCTCGCGTAATGTCACAAGAGAAAGCAAAACTCGGACCGTTTCGCGAAATCGCAAATTAGCCTTCGGATAACCCTCAATGTTTACAATGAATACGAGCATCCTGATCCAATTTCACGAGTCAGATGATCGATCATCGAAATCGCATTACAGCCGGACTCGCTGGAGGGAATTCCGTGATATATGAAAGATAAACCACGGTCACCTAAGGAAGTTGTGTCCGGAAGGAACATTTTGTCCGTGAGGGACAAGATGTCTTGAACAAGTATCTTTCTGTAGATTGAAAGGAAGCGTCGTGTTCGATTATTTCGTCACGACGATTTTGACTTGGCCTTCTCTCCGCAGCACGTTGACGCCGACATCGTGCGCATAACGTTCGAGCGAAAGGTCAACAACAGCGTCTCCAATCCTGAAATTTTTGATCTCAATGTACTCCAAAAATGGCGGCAAGACCGGTTGTGAAAACGACAGACGGGCCCGCGAGGCCTCGATTTTCAAACCGAGGCAGGATTGGAGCAGCAGGAATAGTGCGACTGAGGACCAAGTTTGAGGACTACAGGCCAGCGGGTACAGCGTCGGACCTTCACCGGGCCGACGCGAGAACCCGCACAACAGTTCAGGCAGCCGATGCAGCTCTAGAAACAGGCTGGCGTCGAAGAGGCCGCATAGAATCTTCAACGCGCCTTGCTTGAATCCGTAGGAGGCCATACCGGCTGCAATGAGGGCATTGTCATGCGGCCAAACTGATCCGTTGTGGTAGGCCATCGGATTGTAGCGGGACTCAGTGGTCGCAACGGTCCGGATACCCCATCCATTGAAGAACTCGTCGCTCATCAAGGTCTTGGCCATTCTCAAGGCGTGCTTTGGGTCGGCAATACTTGTCCAGAGGCAGTGGCCGGCGTTCGAGGTCCTGACTCGACAGGGCTGCTTGAACCCGTCCAAAGCTAACGCATAGGACGAAAGGTCGTGACACCAGAAACTGCGCTCGAACTGGGCACGTAGTTTGTCCGCTTCCTTCCGAAGGCGGTTCCCTTTGGCCGCATGGCCCAGCACCAGAGCCAACCGAGCCGCCCGACGCTTCGCGGCAAACACATACCCCTGCACTTCACAGAGTGCGATAGGCCCTTCCGCAGAACTTCCATCTGCGTGAAACACGGCATCCTGCGAATCCTTCCATCCCTGATGGATAAGCCCGCCTTTCGACCGACCACTGTACTCGACGAAACCATCTCCATCGAGATCTCCCGCATGATCTATCCACTGCAACGCAAGCTCGATATTCGGCCAGATCTGCGCAATGAAAGCCTGATCACACGTCCGTTCGTAATAGTCACCGGCCAACATAATGAATAGCGGCGTCGCGTCGATGCTGCCGTAGTAGCGACCGAACGGAATCTCGTTGAGCGCAGCCATCTCTCCCTTGCGGGTTTCATGCAAAATTTTTCCGATCTCTGCATCCTGCTCCGGGAGAATGTCCCTCGCCTGCGTAGCCGCCAGATACGCCAACACCCCTCGGGCGATGCTCGGATTGACCCACAGAAATTCGAATGCTGTGATGAGGCCGTCGCGTCCGAACGGGGTACTGAACCATGGGACACCGGCGTAGGGATATGGACCGTTTGGGGTGTCTGAGACCATCATGTGAAGATCGGCAAACGAACGGTTCAGCCACCCATTAAATTGCGCATTTGATGTCACGATGAGGCAATCATCAGTTTTGGCGGATTGGAGCGCTCGTTCCACTTCGACCAGTGCGCTCTCATATGGGAGATCACATCTGTTGGGCCGGTCGACTTGACAGGAGATCGTAAGATCCCACTGGACGACCTCTCCCGCCGGCAACAGCGTGTCGAAGCGAATCCCGCCGGGATGGACTGCCGTCGGAGCCGGTGCAGAGTAGACGGTGACCCGCCGATCCACACGATCCAACCCTTCATATCCAAGCGAAATTCCATCTTTGGATGTGACAGCCTCCAAGTATCGGCCTCGTCGGCTTCGTATCTTCCCACGGACTTCGAACAGGTCGGCAAAATCGGCCTCCACGGAGATTGAGAGCCTGACCGGGATGGAAAGATGGCTGTAGTTGTGCACTCGAAGGCGCTCGAAACAGAGGCCTTGCCATAGGAACCGAGCTCGAGACAGGTGCAGCACTCCGCGCGCGATCTCCAGCTGTCCCTCACGGGTCATGTCGGGATTTGTGAGATCCACGTTGAGCAAGACGTTGTCTGCCTTGACTGTCGAGCTGAGGAGCAACGGGTGTTCTCCATTGATGGTCAGCTCGAAACGGGACAGAAAACGGGTCCCTTCGTGGTAGAGGCCTTGCGAGCCCGTTCGAAGAGAATGGATGTTGCCATATCGATCGAACAAGCCGAACGTGTCGCCCTGCTTCAGGACCTTGATGTGGTCATCGGTCAGTGAAGAGGAGGCAACGATGTGGCATTGATCATTCCTACGATCGACGTTTTCCATCTGCCCACTCTCGTCGGTTTCGGATTGACCAGCTCAACCAGCCTCCCAGGGAGGCGGTGAGAAGAAAGGTCGCGCCTATGCCTGTAACTCCGGTCGATTCGCCTAACCGTTCTGTGACCCACCCGAACAGGCTGATCCCACTGATGGCAGCCGCCATCACACCCGTGCTATAGAGACTCATCACGCGCCCGACGAGGTTTCCCGGCGTGAGTTCCTGCACGAAACCCCACGCGATGGGAGTGAACGCTCCCATACCCCCGCCTATTACGATCATGAGCAGACCGACCAATAACAGGTCCTTGGTCCAGACGAGCAGCCCTATTGCCAATCCGCTCGCCACGCTCGCCGCTGCGATAATCCTTGCGCGATCCGACAGATTCCACTCGGTAAACCGGACTAGTATCAAGGACATGAGCAATAGTCCCACTCCCAGAGTGGACCAGAGAGATCCCACTTCGAGCGGCCCCAGACCCAACAGCGTTCTCGCAAAGACCGGAAACAACGTCGTCATGGCGCTGGCGCCGAATCCATAGCATGCCGCAGTTAGCACCAGCAGCAGAATAACGCGTTGTTTGATCGCGATGAAGGCCAGCCCCTCAATGAGATCATGCGACGCTGAACCGCCCATCTTCTTTGGCCCTGTAGATGGCAGCAGTGTTCTGAGTCGCACGAACCAAAGGCATAGCGCTGACACGAAATACGTGACCGCGTTCAGACAGAGTACTTCCTGCGAACCGAAAAAGGCGATCCCTATGCCGCTCACCGCCGGACCGAAAATGATGCCCAGACTAGTGGTGCTTTGGATGAGCGCATTCGCTGCGGTAAATTGTGCGCGCGGGACAATCAGAGGCACCGACGACGTCAGTGCCGGACTGAACATCGCAATCGCCACTGCGTCGAGAAGGACGAGGATGTACAAGAGATCGACCGTGAAAGTCTCGGTCTGGATAGCGCAGGGAATGACTCCGATGAGCACAGCCCGCAATACATTGGATCCGATGAGGAATAGTTTTTTCGGTAACCGGTCTACATAGACGCCGATAAAGGGACCGAGCACGATGGGCGGAATCGTATGAAGGAGTCCGATGATGGTCGTTTTTATCGGAGAACCGGTAATCGAATAGACGAACCAGAGAAGGGCAAGATTCGAGATTCCATCGCCACATTGAGACACCAGCTGACTGATCCAGATCAATCCAAAATCTCGCGAAAAAAGGAGGCGCCAGCGACTCACCGCACGGGTCTCTTCTTGGGTAGTTTCGTCCTGCCGTGCAGAAACTCGGTTGATTTTCAACGTCTGCCAAGACCTCATCCCTCACTCTCGATCCTAACCTTATCCGTTTTCACAGCCTTCACCCCCGGAACTTGTCTGGCCGCTTCTGCCGCTTCCAGCACAATCACTTGGAATCTGACGGCGCCACTGAGCGAAACCACACCCTGTTCCGTCTTCACATCGAAGTTGGCGGCTTTCACAGTGGCACTTTGGGCAAATCGGTCTCTGACAAGGCGGGTAATCATGTCGTCCTGTTTGTGCGCGATGAGTTCGCTCACTTCTTTGACCACCTCCAGTTTGTTCGACACAGATTTCACCGTCGGCACCGTGCTAGCGATTTTTGCTGCGGCGGCCTTCTCCGTCTCGGCTGACACTTTCCCCGTAAGCGTGACCTCATCCGATCCGGCCTCCACCTCGATCTCGTACGGAAACAGACGGGGATCTTCCAGCAATGCGAGTTTGACCGTCAGAATCAGCGAGGACACTGCCTTCTTGCCTGTCCCCTCTTTTTCTCTCTCTGTCCCCTCTTCTCCATCGTCTTTTTTTGCCTTCGATTCCTCGCTCTTGGATATTTGCGTCTTTGGCTGAGCCGGCTGTAATTCCTGAGCAGACGAGTGGGCGGGAGACAGTTCTTTCTGCGACTTGAGAGAACGCTTGGAATCCATCGAACGCTGATCACTCTGTGCGAACATCGGATTTGTGAACTGACCCGCGAGCACAGCGCACACGCAGAGTGTCAGGATGACCGAGCTCTGTCCGGAGCCGCCCCGCAGGAGCTGGAACCGATTCACATCTCTCACGTTTCTTTCCATCGAGATCACCCCAGACGATGAAACACGATGGAACCACCTCACGCCGGAATGAAACCGGAGGTCTTCGTGTCGGAGTGTCGCCGACTGAAGGCAGCCGCAACGGTTGCGGTCCCTAACAACAGCAGCCCGATTCCCACAAGGCTTGCTGCGGGTCCTGCAGTATCAGCTATCCAACCGAACGCTGCCATCCCGGCCATCGCGGAGGCCATGGCTCCGGTACTGAAGGTAGTAAAGACACGGCCTAAGAGGGGTTCGGGCGTTAATTCTTGTAACATCGCCCACACAACCGGCGTGAATACGGCGGTGCTGCCGCCGAACACGACGATGAGAGCGGCCGCCATGACCGGAGCCTCCAGGATCCCGAGTACACACACCGCGACGGCTCCGACGGCCAGAGCGGCGGAGATCAGCCGCAAGCGGCTCTGAAAATCTCCCTGATTGATCCAAGCCAGCCAAGCCGACGCAGCCAGCATGCCTATCCCAAGCGATGACCACAGCCACCCAAGTTCGATGGAACTCGCATCGAGAAGTTGCGTCGCAAACACAGGCAGCAAGAACACGAAGGCGCTCGCTCCCAAACTGTACAAGGTAGCGGTGAACATGAGGAGGAGTACGGTCCGATGCTGAATAAAGACAAATCGAAACCCGACGAAAAGATCTTGAAGGATCGTTGTTCCGTCAGCCAATCGTGCGCGTGCTTGCAGAGTTTCACGCAGGCGGATCGGCATGAGGCACAACGCAGACACCATAAACGTCGCCGCATCGAGGTAGAGAACATTGTGGGCTCCGACCATAGCAATACCTACGCCACCGATTGCTGGTCCGATCAGGAGGCCGATATTGGTCGTGCTTTGAATCAACGCATTGGCAGCGGTCAGTTGAGCGCGAGGCACGAGAAGTGGAACGGCCGACGCCAACGCCGGACCAAACACCGTGGAGATGATCGACGTCGCAAAAACGAGCACATAAAGCCGCTCGAGCGTCAGGGCTTCCATGGCATACAGCAAGGGGATGAGCATGACCAACCCCGTACGGAGAAGGTCTACCCAGATCATCACCGGCTTTTTCTTCATCCGATCGAGATAGACACCGATGAGCGGGCCGAAGACCAAGGGCGGGATTGTCTGGAGTAATCCGATCACTGTCATCTTGAAAGCCGACCCCGTCAGTTCATACACGAACCACAGCAGAGCGACCTTGTTCATGCTGTCGCCGATCTGGGAAACAGCCTGGCCGGAAAACAGAAGGCCAAAATTCCTTGTCGTCAGCAACTCCCATCCCGATCCTGCCCGACCTTCGACCGCCTTGACGTTGTCAGCCACGGAACAACCTCCCCTACTCGTCAAGAAACACGCCGACTGAGCACCGCTCATGAATCCAACTCGTCCCGCTTACATTCTCTCCCTAGCTACTCGCAGCCGATCCGGTTGTCATCCCGAACTCGTGATTCTGTCTGATGACCCTCGGTATCTCGAGGTCCCGTACGGATGATTTGAGCAAACACCTTGCGACTCGCCGCCGCCTCAGGATGCTCTGCTCCAAGGGTGTTCTCGCTGATCTCAAGCGAACGGCGAATGGATCGCTCGGCTTCAACATAGTGGCTCTGAACAGCCTGAAACAGGGCGATCGTTCTCATCGTCACCGCCACGGTTAGATGTTCGTGTCCCAAGGTCCGGTGTGTCAGCGAGAGTGACCGGCCCAACAGCAACTCGGCTTCAGCGTATTGTCTCCGGAAAACCTTCAAGATCCCTATATTTTTAAGGATAATGGCCACGTCAGGATGATCTGAACCCAGGGCGGCCACAATCACTCCCAGTGAACGTTGGAACATACGTTCCGCTTGTTCATACTTGGGTTGCTTGGCGTACACAATAGCCAGTTCATTCAAGCTGTTGGCAAGACGCGGATTGAGCGATCCAATCTGTTCAGCCTGTCCGATCGCGGCAAGAAAGGCATTCTCCGTCTCGAAGTGCTCCCGGAACAAGCCGCGCGTCTCTGGCGTGAAGGACCGGTCTCGTGCCGGTTGGCCTGCCGGCCTGACCTCTCTATCTGCCTGAATGGTCACGATCTCTTTCTCCTTAAGCGGCTTCTTTCAGTTATTGGTCGAGTCGCGTGACTGAAAGTGTGTGGCCCTCTGATGAGATCTTGGCTTCGATCTTATCCCCTGGATTGACCCTGTTCCCGACGTTGGTGTTGTTATCCAGCTGGACACGTACTTCATCACCAGCTGGACTGGTGATGACATAAGATTTGTCCACGATATCGAGTGTGACATCGCCTCGGGAATCCTTGGCCATATGGAATTCTCCTTCGACCTGAGCCACTTCACCTGTCACAATCTTTGAAGCTGATGATTCCGAAGGCGACCGGCCTTCCGCCAAAATTCCCAGACCCGCTATAAGACCGACACTGACAATTGCCATGGCCAGGCCGGTCGACTTTAGGAATTTCATATGGACCTCCTTCTGAAGCTGAAGAAAGCCTTCTTCTCACCCTCCTCCATCCGATAACTGATCCACGTTCGCGCACTGGTCGAGAAACTAGGCCAAAGAGACGAATCTCGTGACCTCCTTCTCCTGTTCACAGTCGTTACCGAGCGCCTGCTCATACACCTGGCGATAGTCTTGCGTCATGCGTTCCACGCTGAACCGCTGCTCGAATGTCCGGCGACATCGTCGACGGTCGATTTCAGGAATCCGTTGGACGGCCGCCGTCATTTCGTCGAGCCCCTCGCAGACGAATCCAGTAGCACTGTCCTCAATGATTTCCGGAATGGATCCACGTCGATAGGCCAGCACGGGCGTTCCGCAGGCTAGCGCTTCAATCAGCACGAGACCAAACGGTTCCGGCCAGTCATAGGGACAGACGAGCGCCATTGCACCACCAAGAAATTCGTCTTTTTCGACGTCCGTGATTTCACCGAGATACTCGATTAACGGATCGGAGAGCAGCGGCTCGATTTCGGTGTGAAAGTATGCCTGATCCATCGGGTCGACCTTCGCAGCAATCCGCAAGGGAATCCTTACCCGCTTGGCGATTTCGATCGCATGATCCGGTCGCTTTTCAGGAGCAATACGCCCCAGGAATGCCAGATAGCCTCCGGGATTCGGTTGCAAGTTGTAAAGATTCTTCGGCAAACCGTGATGGACGGTCGCCTGCCAATTTGCCCAGGAAACAGGTTTCCGCTGAGCATCCGAAATCGAGACCATCGGCATCTCCATATATTCACGAAACACCGGCTGCAGCTCGGGTAGATCGAGCCGTCCATGGAACGTGGTTATCGTCGGGATCGGATTTCTCCTCGCGAGAGGGAAACCCATGAAATCGAGATGAGAGTGAATGATGTCGAAATCGCCGGGTTTTCCCAGCGCCTGCTCCATCAGCATCGTCATAGGCGCGTCTCGGTTAAAGATTCCAGTATTCAACCGCAGCGCGCGAACGCAGATCGGTTCCAGTCGAGCGGTAGTAATCGAGTCTCCGCTCGCGAATAGGGTCACATCGTGACCGAGCCGAACCAGTTCTTCGGTCAGGTAGGACACGATCCGTTCCGTTCCTCCATAGAGTTTCGGCGGAACGCTTTCCCACAAGGGTGAAACCTGGGCAATTCTCATCGGACTGCTCCTTTCATCAATGGCCTTTTCATCTTTTTGTCGACGTGGAAACACACGAGTCATTCGGCCCGGTCTTTAGCGGTACGCACGGCGCCGGAAACCATGAGACTGAAACAACAGAACGGTCGTGCAATCAATGAATCTGGACTTGCCGCCATCTTCATCACAACTCTGAAGGACTTACGTCGTTCACCCTATTATCTCGATGGTCCGATAACTGCTCATGGTTAACGAAACTTTTCGCTCGGCAGGCGACTTTGTCTGCTGTTTTTTACGCCCTCCGCAATATTTCTTATGTCCGAACGCGTGCCTGCTTGCCCGGCTAAACCGATCGCACCGCAATTGACACAACGCCATCCACTATAGGCCCAGCCTCCGATGGAGGCGGCCCCTCCAATAAAGTGATCAGTCACTACCAACCCGCTGCAACGCTTGCATCTCATGGTTTCCCCGTTTCTATCTTGGCAAGCTGCTCCCTTGCACTTGTCGAACTGTGGCAAGCAATTCTTTATTCCGAAATGGTTTCTTCACCCAGACCAACGCATTGGTCTGCCGGCGACTGAGATGTCCCCGCAACAGGTGATGTCTGTCTTTCGGCGCCTGCACGCCCATCAAGATGATAGGCAGCGACCCGTCGTCCGACTCTCGTGCATCGAGCCAGGCTACTTCCTTATCTGCAGGTGTCGTATCGATATCCAGAATCACAAGACTTACCGAGGGAACGTTACCAACTTCGTCTAATAACGTTTTCACAAAGATCACCTCATGCCCGCTGTGCCGTAACATTTCTGCTAAGACAGCACCCAACACGACATCGGCCTCGACCAGAAGAATTCGTCCTGCCACGATGCATTACCCCCAGAGTCCTCGGTCCTGGAATGGAGACTGAGCAAACTGGATGCCTAAAAACGGTTCGTGTACTGGCCGCTGCAAGACCGCGGAAGATTCGATGTTTTATCCCGATGATTGTTGCTTTGAGTCATGAAACTTCGCGGATCCATAACCATGACGAAAGACAACTTATCCCGATGCAGACATCCTGTCTCGAATTCCGATTGAACAAGGAAACCCGAGGGACTAACATGAACCTATGCTGAACCGCTGGCACCGGCTGAGCCTTCACGTCAAGATGACGCTGATTATTCTCTTCATCGTCGGCGTCTCTGCAGGGGCAACTGAATGGCTCGAGGCCCGCTCGATTCAGCATACGGTGGAGAGCAATGTTCGAGAGGCGGCGCTGGCCGTCTCGCGATCCGTTGACGAGAACGTCACCAGTTTTGCGCAACTGTCGAATCGGGAAGCCCGGACAAAAGAGTTGGAGAAAATCTTGGCCAATCTGCCGGATCTTCTCAATATCGTATTGTACGAGTTTCCACTCGAACCGAGAGAGGATCCTCTACCAATTGCGAGCGCTGGACCGACTGAGTTGCCTGGTCAAGAAGGAGCTCCTGCTCTAGTCAAGTCGGTGCGCGAGGAACGACGGCTCCTGATTGATTATGCGGATCGGACAAATACCCATCGCGTCTTCTTGGCTGCCCCGATATTCTTAAAAAACGCGGTCGTTGGAGCGACCTATGCTCAGTTCTCTACCCTCCAAATGGATGAAGCCTTGGAGTCATTGCGCCAGGCATCCAGAACTAGGCGATTGCTGACCGGATTAGCGATCGTGACCGCGATCAATCTGTTTTTGTACTTCAAGGTCCATCGTCCTGTGAAACGGGTCCTTTCCGCGATCGAGGTGGTTTCTAGAGGGACTATGACCGCTTCGATTCCTGTCGAGGAGCAGGATGAGCTGGGAGAGCTGTCTGGCAGATTCAATGACATGGTGAAGAGGATTCGGGAAGCGACTGAAGAAAACGCCAAATTGACGGAATCGCTACAGACCATGAACGAAAGTCTCCAGGCAAACGTCATCGCGGCAACGGCCGAGGTTCTAGAAAAGAATCGTGCGCTGATCCAGACGAATGAGCTGCTCTCAGCGGCCCAGCGCGAAGCGGCACACGCGCAGCGCCTATCAGCTATTGGACAGGTTGCGGCAACTGTGGCGCATAAAATCGGCACTCCTTTGACGGCGCTGTTCGGACATATCCAGCTCATGGCTGAGGACCCGACGTTGAGCGTGGAGTCCCGGCAACGATTGCAGACAGTGGAGACACAGATTGAGCGGACTTCTAAAATCATTCAAGACATGCTGTTGTATGCCCGGAGGCCGGAGCCGGTTCGATCTCCACTTGATCTGAATGCCTGCGTAGCGGAATGTCTCGCGCTCCTCCAGCCGGAATTTGACCGCAGGCACATCGCGCTTGTCACCGACTGGGATCGGCAAGTCGAGAAAGTCGAAGCCGATCCTCAGCAACTCCAGGAAGTGTTCCTCAACCTGATCGAGAATGCGCTCGATGCGATGTCGGCCGGAGGGACATTGACGGTGCAGGTCTCTTCCCATACCCAATCGGAGCAACCGGGCCGTAGAACGTCTGTCGAGGTGGAATTTTCCGATACAGGCTGCGGGATGGATGCCGAACAGCTGGCGCAAATCTTTCAGCCGTTCTTTACGACAAAGAAAGCCGGTCGTGGCACGGGACTGGGGCTGGCGATTGCGCTGGAAACGGTGCGGGCGCATGGAGGCCAGATCAAAGTGGAGAGCGAGCCGGGGAAAGGTTCTCGCTTCGCGATCGTGCTTCCGACCGATGGAAGAGCTGGCTGATGCTGCAACATTCTCGCGTAATGGTGGTAGACGACGACACTGACACGCTGGCCTTGTTGCGCGAGGTCGTGACGAAGGAAGGCTATCAGGTCGAGACCGCCGAGGACGGAGAGTCAGCGCTGCGGCGAATTGACGAATGGCAACCGGATCTGGTCATCACAGACATTCATATGCCCGGAATGGATGGACTGGCGTTGCTGGCGGCGGTGCGCGAGAAGGCGCCTGATGTTCTCGTGGTGCTGTTGACTGCTTATGGATCACTGAAAACGGCGGTGGATGCCATCAAGGCCGGAGCATTCGATTACCTCAGTAAGCCGTTTATCGTGGACGACGTTCGATTGGTCGTCCGGAGATCTCTCGAACACAAGAAGTTGGTACGGGAGAATCGCTCGCTGCGTGACCAATTGCGGGAACGGTACCGGTTCGACAACCTCGTGGGCAGCAGCGCCGGCATGGTGGCCGTATATAAACTCGTCGCGCGCGTCGCGGAAACAGACAGCACGGTTCTGATTTATGGAGAAAGCGGAACCGGAAAGGAGCTGATCGCACGCGCCATCCATGCGAACAGTGCGCGGAGCGGCGGACCGTTCATCGCAATCGATACCGGATCATTGGCCGAGACGCTTCTCGAATCCGAGCTATTTGGCCATGAACGAGGCGCGTTCACCGGAGCCACCGCAAGCAAGAAAGGGCTGCTCGAACAGGCCCATCTCGGCACCTGCTTCCTGGACGAAATCGCAGACCTCTCACCGGTGATGCAGAGCAAACTCCTCCGTTCGCTACAGGAACGGGAGATCCGACGTGTCGGAAGCGAGATGCCCCGTGCAATCGACATCAGAATCATTGCCGCGTCGAAGAAAGAGTTAAAACCGCTCGTCGAGGCCGGAACGTTTCGAGAGGACCTTTTTTATCGGCTGGAAGTCGTCACTATCGCACTTCCTCCCTTGCGCGACAGAATCGAAGACATTCCGATTCTCAGCCGGTATTTCGTCGACAAATTCGGCCGGAACAAAGAGAGGCCGGTGACCGGCCTCTCCCCCGAGACCATTGCTTTGTTGACACGCTACTCATGGCCAGGCAACGTGCGCGAACTCGAGCACGTAATCGAACGAGCCATCGCCTTGACTCCAAATCCTATCATCACACCTGAAGACGTGCCAGAAACTATACGGACAGCGACGGTTCAAGACAGTGCGCGGATTCGTGGGTGGGATACCTTGGAAGACCTGGAAAAAAAATATATCCTTCGTGTACTGGAGGCCCATCATCAGGACCACGGTCAGGCAGCCGAAATTCTTGGTGTCCACCGCAAGACGCTCCTCCGCAAACTCCGCCAATATGGCCAAGCCTGACCCCAATCGACGGGCAACCTGTCCCTGTGCGAGACAACTTGTCTCCAACAATTGACTAGCCACCTCCTTTCATACCTTACCTACTTACTCACTTCCACGCCGGTGACAACTTGTCCCCAAAACCGTTCGATCATTTGAAGTTCAATTAGATCACCTTCAGGTCGTCTATCAACTTGATTTTCTAAAGGATCTTCGGCGATGGGCTTTCTCCAGAGAACATGGTCTGCTGTTTGCTCTATTGCTGCATTGTCTAACTCATCTCTACTTCCGGCCGACTGACCGGCATTTCACGATGCGGGAGAAGAGAACATTTATGGGTGGCTTCGCGACGTAATAAGAGATGCGTCATGGCCAATCTCTCACGATATGCCATCGCGCTGGCGCTGTGGGGTTCCTGGCCCGTCTCCATGTCGTTTTCTGGGCTGGATCAACAGCCAGGCGCGCCGCACCCATCACCCTCGTTTGAGGCTGATCTGGTCAGCATCGATGGCGACCGCTATGTCGTCAAAGACATCGCAGGCGGAGAGCGACAGGTCCACGTCGGAAAAGATACGGAGATATTTGGTCACGCAAAAGTCGGGGATCGCATTCAACTATGGGTTCGGCCGGATGGACATGTCCAAACGATCATCATCGTGAGGAGCGGACCGCAGTGATTCACAGGTATGACGCGACCCTTACGGAGCTGCTGGAAAACCATTTTAGAAGCGCTCGTGCGCTCGTCGCAAGAGGAAACGACTAGAAAGGAGACGAGAAATCATGGAACCCGACAACAAACGCGTATTGGTTATCGAGGATCACGAGGCATTACGCTACATGGTTTCCATCCGGCTGATCAGCTCCGGCTACACCGTTTATGGAGCGGCGAACGGGTTGGACGCCCTGGAGCAGATGGAGAAGTACTCGATCGACGTCGTTCTGACCGACTATCAAATGCCGAAGATGAACGGCTTCGAATTTTTATTAGTCAGCCGTGTGAAGTGGCCTGGAATCCCCGTTGTGTTCTTGTCCGGGGATCACGACAACCTAGCGCAGGAAGCGGTTAATCGAGGAGCTTTTGCGTGGGTTCGAAAGGGAAGTGACTTTTCAATCCTCTTGGAACTCCTTGCGGCAGCGGTTCAACAGTCCGTCCATGCGTGACGTAAAGCTGTCGAAGGCGAAGGTTTTTGCCGTCACCCACTTCCCCCCGCTGTTTCGATCGTTGAAGGTCCAACGGTTGAAACATTCTCTAGTGGCATATCACCTGTACAATTGGTGTAATATACTGCAACACCGCTACTGTGGTGACTGCGGCGCACATCTTTGGCGTCTGCTCCTGATCCCGCTGCATCTCATTGCCGGTCCTGCTAGCGATTCGTTTATCGGAGGCCTCAATGTCGGACTTCTACCAAAACGGTGTCGTCACAGTGCTCCACCGTCTCGGACTGCCGAACGTCGATCAACTGGAGCGGGAGTTAACCCGCTACGGACGCGTCAATCCTATCGCTCTCGTCCTTCCCTCTCTCTATGCGGAATTGGGGCGCCCGGCATTGAAGGACATCGTGGAAACACTCAAACATGTGTCGTATCTCAACGAAATCGTCATTTCGTTGGATCGCGCCTCAGCCTTGGAATTTCGTCTCGCCAAGCAATACTTTTCCGTACTCCCTCAACGGGTGCGCCTTATCTGGAATGACGGTACGCGCATTCAAGCCATTCTCAAGTTGTTGGTCGATCACAATCTCGATATCGGCTTGCAAGGCAAGGGTCGAGGTTGTTGGACGGCCTTCGGTTATGTGTTGGCCAGAAACAACAGCCAAGTCATCGCGCTGCACGACTGCGACATCACAAGCTACAGCCGGGAATATCTGGCACGCCTCTGTTATCCGATCGCCAATCCGAATCTTGGGTATGAATTCTGTAAAGGCTATTACAGCCGCGTCACCGACCGTCTCCATGGCAGAGTCACACGCCTGTTCATCACCCCCATGATTCGGAGTCTCCAGCAGCTCGTGGGGCCCCATGCCCTTCTGACGTTCCTCGACAGTTTTCGCTACCCACTGGCCGGCGAGTTCGCCATGGTGCGAGACCTGGCCTGGATCAACCGAATTCCCGGTGATTGGGGTCTCGAAATCGGTGTCCTTGCGGAGGTCTATCGGAACTGTGCCTTGCGCCGTATTTGCCAAGCCGATATTGCCGATGCCTATGAGCACAAACATCAGGAACTCTCTGACCATAATCCCGATGCCGGCCTTCTTAAGATGTGCGTCGATATCACAAAGTCGCTTTTCAGGAACCTGGCGAGCGAAGGCGTTGTCTTATCCGACGGGGTGCTCAAGACCTTGCGGGCAACGTATTTGCAGGCCGCTCAAGAAGCGATCAGTCGCTACGAAAACGATGCGGCCATCAACAGTCTGACGTTTGACCGACACCAAGAACGAACGGCTGTAGAGGTCTTCTTGAAAGGGATGAAGCTGGCTACGGACGGATTTCGCGACGATCCCCTCGGCGTCCCGATGATTTCCAACTGGAGCCGGGTGACTCATGCCGTGCCTGATATTTTCGATCGTCTGGTCGATGCCGTCGAAGCGGATCACGATTGGGACCCTACGTCAGAACCGACCACTGCAACGTCATGAGCACAAATCTCACACCACTGACCGCACAAACGGAAGTACGCCTCCAAGATATTGGCTCAGTGGAAATTCTCGTCGGGATTCCGAGCTACAATAATGCGGACACAGTCGCACATGTTGTTCGCGCCTTAAGCGTAGGCCTCGCCAAGCATTTCCCAGACCGGCGGGCTGTTCTAGTCAACTCCGACGGCGGCTCTTCCGATGGAACGCCGGCCATCGTTGCCCGCACCGCCGTCGATTTCCAGCACCTCTTTATCGGCGACCAGCAAAGCATCCTGCATCGGATCGTCACGCCCTACCATGGCATTCCGGGAAAAGGCAGCGCCTTCAGGACGATCTTCGAGATTGCGAGACGACTGAAGGCCAAAGCCTGCGCAGTTGTCGACGCGGATCTCCGCAGCATTTCACCGGAATGGATCGAACTGCTGCTTCGCCCTATCATAGAAAAGGGCTACGACTACGTTGCGCCCTACTACTTACGCCACAAATACGATGGCACGATCACGAACAGTCTCGCCTATCCACTTACCAGAGCGCTCTACGGACAACGGATCCGCCAGCCTATCGGCGGGGAGTTCGGCTTCTCCGGCGCCCTTGCAGCCCATTATCTTGACCAGCATGTCTGGGAATCGGAAGTGGCACGGTTCGGCATCGATATCTGGATGACGACGGAAGCCATCGCCAGCGGTGCGCGGGTCTGTCAAAGCTTTCTCGGCGCAAAAATCCATAATCCGAAAGATCCTTCCGCCGATCTGTCGGCCATGTTGATGCAAGTGATGGGCGCACTCTTTGCCTTGATGGAACAACATGAGGGTCTCTGGTGTCGACTGGAAGGGTCGCAGCCGGTTCCACTCTTCGGATTTCCCTACGAGGTTGGGGTTGAACCTGTGCATGTCAATGTGGAACGGATGGTATCGCACTACCGACAGGGCCTGACGGATCTTGAACCCATCTGGCGACAAATCCTGGCCGACAACACATTCTCCCAGCTGTGCGACCTCCAGGGGGCATCCGCGGCCGACTGTCGCGTCCCCGATGAGTTGTGGGTCCAGGTCGTCTACGATGCCGCCGCCGCGTATCGCAAACGAATCATGCCGCGCGATCATCTCTTAAAAGCCCTGACCCCATTGTACTTGGGCCGGACCGCCTCATTCGTCAACGCCACTCAAGGTCTCACGTCCACGGAGGCAGAACAGAAGATTGAAACCTTGTGTCACACGTTCGAACGTATGAAACCCTATCTGGTTGAGCGTTGGCAACCGCTGACACCGCAACCCATAACGCCGGCTTTGTTGCACCACGCGACCACCGACGCAGGAGGTCACCATGGAGAACTTCATTAATCAAGCACTTCTAAAACCATTGGAACTACTCGGCGACCAGGTGGTGAACGTGCTCCCCAATGTGCTCGCCATGGGCATTATCTTACTCGGTGGCCTCTTCATCGCATGGGCACTAGGTGTCTTCTCTGAACGACTGTTTCGCATGATCGGATTCGACCATCTCTGTGACCGGCTGGGGATGAATGCGGCACTCCTCCGTGGAGGAGTCAAGACCGACCCCTCTCGCATCGTCGGTCGCAGTATCTATTGGACAGTGATGGTGTTGGCCTCGATCGCGGCGTTAGGAGCCTTGAACCTGACTCCGATTAACCAGTTCGCCAAGTCGCTGCTCGCCTATGTGCCCCATCTGATCACGGCATCGGTGATTCTCCTAGCCGGGTACTTTCTCTCGAACTTCGTCTCTCGGGCCGTCCTGATTGCCGCAGTCAACGCCGGGCTACCTCCCGCTCGGATCATCTCAACCTGTTCCCGCTGGGGTATTCAAGCCCTCGCGGGTGCCATGGCGTTGGAGCAACTCGGGATTGCCCAGAACATCGTCGTCGTGGGATTCGGCATTACCTGGGGAGGAATCGTACTGGCCGGAGCAATTGCTTTTGGACTGGGCGCAGCGGATCTCGCGAAAGGGTTCCTGGAACGACGATTGGTGGCCCGATCGAAATCCAACCCAGCTGATGACCTCCACCATTGGTAACGGCACAAAGCTATGCCGAATTTGATTGTCTATACAGATTTGGATGGGTCGCTCCTTGACGGCACAACGTATTCCTATCAAGCGGCCATACCAGCCCTAGCTGAACTCCGCGAGCAACGTATTCCCCTGATCTTTGTCTCGAGTAAAACACGGGCCGAAATGGAGCCGCTTCGACAACGTCTGGACAATCGTGATCCTTTCATTGTTGAAAATGGAGGAGCGGTATTCGTTCCTCATGGCCTTTTCGAGTTCCCATTGGAACGCGTGCGAACCAAGTCACCTTATCAGGTCATCGAACTAGGCCTTCCCTATTACATGCTGCGAGAGGTCCTGAAACAAATCGAAGAGGCCGTTGAGACCCCGATCCACGGCTTCGGCGACATGTCGGCAGAAGCCGTCATGGAAGTCACCGGGCTCCCATATGCCGACGCCGTGCTGGCAAAGCAACGGGAATACGACGAACCCTATCTCCTGCAAGGCCCTCAGGCGATCGTCGAAGAAGTCTGCAGGCAGATCGTCACACGCGGTCTTCGATGGACAAAAGGTGGACGTTTATTTCATTTGATGGGGGAAAACAATAAAGGGGAAGCTGCATCTGTACTCTTACGTTGTTACCACCGCCAGCAACTTATAAGGGGACAAATGGAACGGATAGAAACGGTCGGCATCGGGGACAGCATCAACGACGCCCCCTTGCTCGCCATGGTGGATTATCCGATTCTCGTCCAGAAACCGGACGGCTCCTATGACCCTGATATCCAGCTGTCCGGAATGATTCGAGCACCAGGAATTGGGCCGGTGGGGTGGAATGAAGCGATCCTGGAGCTATTGGCACGGGTATCGTAAGTGATCCCCTGATGCCAATGCGAAAGTCAGACCGACTTTCTTGCACCGGCCGCGTTCAGCAGCCTACCGCCACGGTCTTCGAAGACGAAGGGCTCTTGCTCTTCTTCACCCTCAGATCTCAGCACTCTCCAATACTAATCCTCTTCTGGATTGATGATATGGAGGCCCGCCGAACGACAGGCCGTCAGTAATTGTGCATCGGCACTGACGACGGTCAGCCGCAACGGTTTAAGTTCCAAAGCCAGCGCTAAATGCAAGACCTGTGGCGATCGAAGCACAGGGTACTCCAACGCAAGTTCTTTGGTCGTTAAGTACGTCTGCATCGTTGGAGCGATGAACTGGTAGAGACCTTCTTGCGATTCTCTTTCGAACTTATGGATGACCGAGTAACAATCGTCCCGGGTAATCTCTCCGTTATGAGCTCGATTCGCGAATGCCGTATAGAAGTCGGTCACGGACCACGTCGGCAAAATCGCTACCTTGCTCCGTTTTACCATGAGCCTGCTGATGATGCGTGTGCCGCGCTCCATGCTGTACCGTTTCACTAGTGCTGTTGAGTCGAAATAGTAGTATGGCATACGATTACGCTCTCCCCTTGAGAATGATGGCGGCTAAGGGACCAGACATTTTTGAAAGCCGATCCTGAAGTTCATCCAGCGGCAGCTCGTCGTACCCTTCCTTACGAAACTTGTCAGCCAGATTACCCTGATTGAACAACGCCGTGTCGTTTTTGAGCCGCTCCCCCAGCCGGCGTTTCGCCAAGCGACTGGGGACCCGCTGTTTCGTGACCGTCAACCCACGTCCACGGCTGCGTGGCGCACGAGTTGACGCTTGTCCTGTTTCCGACATCAATTTGGCCATACCCTCCCTCTCGGTCTGAATTAGTGGGGTGCTGACGCCGGCGCGGGCATCACCCCATCACGCGGACATCCCGCAGGCTGAGTCACCTGTGCCGGCAGTTCCGACTCTCCATACACATGAGCCGCAATAGCCTTCGCCGCATCGGCAGAAAACTCTTGCTGCATAACGCGCACAACTTTCGCTGTGGCTTCCCGCTCCGACAGATGGCCTTCTTTTCCGCCCTTCGACAAGGCGCCGACCACCCGTTGACTTGTCAAATCCACGACTTCGAAATCGCTACACCATCGGACGAATTTGAACTGCGGATCGCGCACGTCGATCGGCCACACCCGCACGATACCCCGAACGAGCAACTCGGGGGATGGCTCGCCGGAATAGACATCTATCGAACGAGTCTCAACCCATGGCCGGCTTGTGATTTGAAGTCCTTCCTTCAACAAACCTTCGGCCAACGCGCGTTGCACCGGTTCAGCGTGATCACCCGTCACCATCACCGCCATCACAAGATTCGTGGCAAGAAACTGTTCGAGTTCTTGCGTGAGTTCGCTGACACGATAGGCTGCTGCAGTACCTTGCCCACTTGGTCGAATCACTCGAAGGTCCGCATTATAGGTCTCCCGTAGCACCAGATTTCTGGCGGCTCTTCTCAGTGATCTAACTTTTTCCAGCTTATCGGCAGATTGCCGAAACTCCTCGACGTCGTCGCTAATCGATCGATCCAACTCGATAACCCGTTCCATGAACGATGCTTCTGCCTGAGACCGATGCATCCCTGCCAATGCGTAGTGCAGCCCCTTGCGCCTATCGACCCACCGATCCACGATCCGAACGTTTTCTAATACTTTGTCGGTCGACACACGGGTCAAACTATCGAGCGTCAAACGCCGTTCAGCGCGGCTTTGTCCACGTTGTTCGACCACCAGATACGACTCCCAATCTTTCGCCTGAGCGCTGACCTCCGCCTTGAAAATCCGAGCTACCGCTGCATAGGCACGATCCTCGGATGCCGGGAGACTGTCCGCCTGTCCCACGCCAACGAGATATCGATCGGACGGATAGGCGGCACCTACTCCGTCGATCCAGTCCGGTTTCGACTTTCCTCCAATCCATGCACAGCCGGATAGTGCTACCGCCGTCATCAGCACCGTGACCAATCCGCGCGCTACCGCCAATCCATCTCTCACGGCAACACCCGTTCAAGAAGCACTACGGTCTCGCCTGGCTCGAGAGACAAAGCTCGCATGTCCTCAGGCATCAGGAGATGTCGAGCTCTCCCTGCAAACTGGCTCTGTACCTGGTAGCGCCCAGGTGGAACCCAGACACGCGCCAGATGGATTTCATCGGGCAACGTCTGCCAACTCCGTTTGTCGGCTTCTTCCGATGCCACAGCGAACCCCTTCGTCAACAGTCCAACGACAAGACCAACCAACGGTCCCCAATCGTTCCCGGCTGCCTGCTGCGCCACTCTTGTTGTTCCCTCTGCCAGCGCGAACTTCGTTGCTGCTCGGGCCAAAGCTTTCGCGGTGATTCCAGCTAGACGGTCTGAGAGCGCCTTACCCGCCAAGGCCGTCACGTTATGGACCAACTCTGTCTTTACTGTCACCCGTTCGCCATTGTCCTGAACGAGACTCACCGGATCGATAGGCGCCGGCGCTTTCTGAGTGATAAGTCGTGGCACGGCCACGCGAGCAACCCGTCCGTTAAGCCCGTACAAAACCGTGTCCACTCCTCGATTAGAATGCCGATTCGGCTGAAAAATCCCGCGGTTGAGGGCCACAAGTTGGAGTGCGTCGAGACTGATCGGCAGGTCAATTAACTGATCCTCCTTGCGTGGCGCGCGGCCATTATAGCTGATCACGACAACTTGAGCGAGTTGTTCCAACGCCTGACTACTCTCCCATCTCGTATCAGGAAATACGGATCGATACTGGTCCAACTCTTGAGTGAAGTGTAACGCTTCGGCCGTTCGTAGCAGATCCTCCCGGAGCTGAGAAGGGACTGGTGTGTACGACCATGCGTGCGTGGCATCAAAGGTCTCATACGCCTTTCGATAAGCGATAAACGCATTGTTCACGTCGCCGGTACTTTCATAGAGAATGCCGCTCAAATAGCGTGCAAATCCGTCATCCCGATACGCGTTTTTCTCCTGCACTCGATCCGACAGGACGTTGAGCCGGTGGTCGATGCGACGGGCTTCGACCAGTGCCTCCTGCCACTGACCCATCAGCGCATAATTGAGTGCCTTCAGCACATTGATCAACACCTGCTCATAGGGATCACCCTCATAAGGTAGCGCCGTATCGTTAGTCATGAACGCAAGCGCTTCCGTTCGAATCCTTCTTGTATATAGACGGTCGATCTCCTCCTCCGCTTGCTCCAGGACGACATTGCTCTGTTGGTAGTCGCCCGCGAGTTGGAGCGTCATTCCCCGGTCCATGCCATACAACACCAGGCTTTTGGCGCCATAGTCATTTTCGGCCTGCTGCACGACGGCATCGGCGCCCTTAGGATCATGGGCGCGCAGGCTGGCGTCGATGAGGAGATATCTGTCGACGGGAGGGGTACAGCCGGCCAGCAGCACAAACGCCAGCGTGGCAAAGAACGCTTGAGCGGAAATAAGACAGCCCCACCGTAGCGAAACAATGGCGGTGGGGCGTGAGGCAAGAGGGCTCAACGGAAGTGTTGGAGCCTAAAAGATGGACCGTTTCTTTTCGACGACTTTCTTGATCTTCTTCTGACCGAACCAGACCTTGGCGTTGCTTTCCAAATCCACCATCTGCAGATCGACTTGATAGAACACTGCTTTCGTCCCATCGGCTTCATCGAGAATCGTCGCGATCGTGCCCTTCATCATGTAGTCGGCGCCGATTTCTTTTCCCGGCGCCTTCTGCGTGTCCTCGAGCGCATACATCGCTTGCTCTTTGCGCTCGGTGCGAAGTTCTTCGCGATCGCCTTTCCCCGCTACAAACGTAATTTTCTGTGAATTCGTGAGTTCCCGCTCAAGATCCGTCACAAATGTGTTGACGTTGATATGCTCGTGGCTGCTGTTCTGAATGGTTCCAACGACGACGACCGGCTGGCGCCGCTTGGTACTGGAGAAATTGTTCAGCCAGGGGTATTCCAGCGCCTCTTTCACCATGGATTCAGCAACCATCCTGGAATCGGTATCGTTCCATCGCCCGCTCAGATCCGTGACGACTCCTGAGTCAACTCTGGTAACCCTGGTCTCCTGGGCACAACCAACCAGCGACAACAACGCCAGCGCCATAAGCCCGATTCGCCCTCTTTCCATGACGATCACGCGATACCTCCTCGCAGCCGCAGCAATTGTCAGTCGACTGAATAGGCGCCGTTAGCGCGGCGCCCGTTTTTCTTCTTCTTTTTCAAGCCGGTCAAAGAGCTTATCCGCATTCTTCCTGACAAAATCACGAACCTCCGCGTTCAGTTCCTTTGCCTTTTCAAGATTGTCCTTCATCTCCTCGAGATTTAGCTTCGCCAATACATAGTATGTGCCGGTCTTTTCATCCTTGTAGCGTTCAATCGGCCTCACACCGCTCAGTGTTGTGGTCGTCACTGTCTTAATTGCCCGCTCGACATTCTGCTCTTCCGTGTTCTTGGTAAAATCTCCGGCCGTCGTGGAGGCCGCGTAGTCACGCATCAAGTAAGCGGTATAGGTTTCAAAGGTTTTGGCGATTTCCGCTCTGGCCCGATTTTCAGCGGTATCCCAAGCCAAAGGCTCGTTCCGAACGCCGGCCACGGATCCGACGCCATAAAAGGCCTTGCTTTCTTTCTCGTTGAACGCCCCTGACCCTTGCTTTACCCACTTCGGAGGACCGCCGCAGGCAACCAGTCCGAGCATCATGGCAAGAAGCACTCCTCCCCCGATCAACCTCGACCTGAACCCCGTTACCCTGTTCATGCGCATGCCTCCTTGGTGACGCTCAGGATGGTGAAACGGCTACGTATCCGCGCAGATTCCGGCCACGAACGTTCGAGAATTCAACTGAAATCATGCTAACATGCACCCCCGGTTCAGTCAACGAAACCAACAGCCGATGATTGACCGTCTCACTGTTTTTCTCACTGGAGGATCCCCGTGGCAGATGTCCGGATCGATGACGGTATCATTAAGATCCTGAATCTAGAGGTTCAAGATCCTAAAGCAACTGCAGTCCTTGCCGAATATCCTGAAGCCCGCTGGGCAGAAATTACGCGGAAGGCAGTAAAGATCGGGCTAGGGTATCTGAAGGGTAGCGAACGAGGCTAGTAGGCAGGCTGAGGTCGAGGTCGAAGTACTAATGCTTTATTCTCAGCCTCAACCTGGGTCTTAACCTTCTGAAAGACTACTAAAGACTATTAAGGTTTCGCGGGTGTTGATTGTGCAACCGCAGCTCGGGCACGGGCATGACTCCCCCCAAGTTCGAGATAACGAGTGAAGGCCTCGACAGACTTCGGATGATCCTTCATCGCGTCGGCATAGAGAACACCCAGTGAGAAATACACGTCTGTATAGTCGGGATTGACCACCAACGCCTCCCGCATGGCACGCTCAGCTTCAGCGTATTGCCCGCGCTTTTCATAGATCAACCCAAGCGTATACTGCGAATCAGGATTCCTCGGAGCATACTCCACTGCCAGCTTTGCCGACGACAATGCGTGATCAAGGTTCGGTAGCACCTCCAGTAGCACATAACTTTTGAGCACGTAGGCGTCGCCGAACGTAGGATCGTACTCCAGGGCCTTATCCAATCGCTCCAATGCTTCCTCCGAGGATTTTCCGGTCTGCAGAAGCGCGAAGGCTTGTTCATATTGTGTTTTTGCAGCCTGTCGCCGTTCAGTTGGTGACTGTGGATCTGTCCCCATAATAAAGGAGGCTCTACGGCCCTCAATCAATACCGTATCCCCTTCTCCTTCAAGCTGCATAAAGACTGGATGCTGCTTACATTTGGACCGCTCCACTACTTGCTGCGTCACATAGTCTCCGACTTCCGAGGCCATGAGCCATCCATTCTTATTACGATCAGCTATGCCGCTCAATCCAGTTAACAGTGCTTGCACGAAAAGACTTTTCCCGTTCTCCATCTCTAACGGCTCCCCCCTATCGCCTGCCGTCAACACTTGCACGGCTCGCCGCTCCATATCGTCTTCCGGAGCTATTCGCCCTTCTAGAGACAACGGCTGAGATGTGCTCACTTCCCACCCGCGAACAGCAGCATTCAAGAAGAAGAGCGTGTGTTTAGATGCGCTACGCCTGCTGAACTCTTTCAGCTGTTCAAGCGTCACTGACTTTGACACACTTCCCATCTGCGCGTCCCAGGGGATGAGGTATCCGAGCTCCTTGCCGGTAACATCGTGTGTAACACCCGCATGTCCCACGAAATAGAGCACCAGTCGATCATATCGACCAACCTTGCGAGGCAAGAAATCCGAGAGGGTCTGCTGCAAACGTCGGAGACTCGCATCTTTGTCGTAGAGTTCAACAACCTCTTCGAAGCCCAGCCGGCGGAACGCCTGCGCGACGGCCTTGGCATCCTCAATCGCGCCGGGAATTTTTGGAGCTAGGAGATAGTTCTCCACCCCGATCACAATGGCCCACGACTTGTAATACAGCCCTTCGGGCTTCCCCAATTGGGCAGACGAAGCGGGTGGGGAGAACAGCGCTGCCACCGAACATGCGAACAACACCAGAAGGACGGAGCAGGACAGTCTGAAGGTGGTCGGCAACATCGATTCAATCGGCCTCATTGAGTGACGCAGGAATAAATTCACCCTACTCTCGCCTTTGCGCGACTGTCAAGAAACTGTACACCGATGCTGCAAGCAGCAGCGGCGACACGATGGTGACCTGCTTCGCTCCTTCCAGTACCAAGGTATGGTTGAGTTCCCCCCGCCTCTCCAGCATAATGGCCGCGATTTGCTTCGCACCCCGACCTGAAGGAGTCATAGGCTATGGCCGAGAAAATCGATACCCTCCTCAAGGAAACCCGAGTGTATCAGCCATCCGAACAGACGAGAGCTGTTGCCCACATCCAGGACTACGAAACCGCCTACAAGAAATCGATTGCCGACCCCGAAGCCTTCTGGAGCGACATCGCCAAGGAGCTCGAGTGGTTCTCCCCCTGGACCAAGATTCTCGAGTGGAATTATCCCTGGGCTAAATGGTTCGTCGGTGCCACATGCAACATCGCCTATAACTGTTTGGACCGTCACGTCAAAACCTGGCGCAGGAATAAAGTGGCGGTTATCTGGGTCGGCGAAAACGACCAGGAGCGGGTCCTCACCTACGGAGAGCTTTACAGGCAGGTTAATCGCTGCGCAAACGCGCTCAAGCGACTGGGACTCAAGAAAGGAGATCGAGTCACGATCTACCTTCCGAAAGTTCCCGAACAAATTGTCGCCATGCTTGCCTGTGCGCGACTCGGCGTCATTCATAGCGTGGTGTATTCAGGATTCAGCGCTCCGGCGCTCGCGAGCCGCATTCAGGACGCGGAATCCAAATTGGTCATTACGGCGGACATCGGGTTTGATAGAGCAAAAGTCATCAACCTCAAATCGGTGGTCGACCAAGCCGTGGTCAAATCTCCCACTGTCGAACATGTTGTGGTCCTACGGCGTCAAACTCCCGGGGTAACCCTTTCTACGCCCAAAGAAATCGATTGGAACGACTGGCTGAGAGACGAGAAGGCTGTCTGCGAGGCGGAACATCTGGATGCAGAGCATCCACTGTATATCCTCTATACGTCCGGCACTACCGGCCAACCGAAAGGCGTCGTCCATGTCCACGGAGGCTACATGGTCGGGACGTACATCACCACAAAATACGTCTTCGATCTGAAAGAGGACGATGTCTACTTCTGCGTCGCCGACCCTGGCTGGGTCACCGGCCACAGCTATATCGTGTACGGTCCTCTCCTCAATGGCGCGACGATTCTCACGGCCGAAGGCAAGCCGGACTATCCGAATCCGGGCCGCTGGTGGGATTTAATCGACCGTTACGGGGTCTCGATTTTCTATACAACTCCCACCGCTATTCGTCTGCTCATGCGCTATGGAGATGACTGGCCTAAGAAATACGATCTTTCCACTCTCCGCATCCTGGGCAGTGTGGGTGAACCGATCAATCCGGAAGCGTGGGAATGGTTCCATCGTGCGGCCGGTGGAAATAAGCCGATTATGGATACGTGGTGGCAGACCGAAACAGGCTCGATCCTTATCACACCTTTGCCTGCCGTATCCTTGAAGCCGGGCTCAGCCACTAAGCCTTTCCTCGGCATAGAAGCCGACGTGGTCGACAGCCAGGGCAACAGTCTCCCCGCTAACGCCGGTGGCTTTGCCGTGATCAAAAAACCATGGCCCTCGATGATGCGGACCATCTACAAAGATCCTGAACGCTACAAGACGTACTGGAATACGATCCCGAATTGCTACACCGCGGGTGATATCTGCCACAAAGACGAAGACGGCTACATGTGGTTTATGGGCCGCGCCGATGACGTGATCAAAGTGGCCGGCAACCGGCTTGGTACAGCCGAAGTGGAAAGCGCACTGGTCAGTCACCACGCCGTTGCGGAGGCTGCGGTGATCGGCAAACCTCATAAACTGGTCGGTGAGTCAATCAAGGCCTTCATCATTTTGAAGCAAGGGGAAGTAGACAGCCCGGCACTGATCCAATCGATCAAGGATCAAGTGATGAAAGAGCTCGGAAAAATCGCTGTGCCGTCGGAAGTCGATATCGTCCCCTCCCTCCCCAAAACCCGCTCGGGCAAGATCATGCGGCGGGTACTCAAGGCAAAAGAGCTCGGGCAGGACGTGGGCGATATCTCGACGATCGAAGATTGATTCGACCGGCTTCTAATCCGGTGATCAAGGAAAGAGCTTTGCGCTCGGCAAATACATGGAGGTCAGTCATGAGTGGAGCAACAGGTCTCAGAATCACCGTCGCAATCGGAGTGATGGCAATCTGTTTTGCAGCAATCAGCCCAGCCGACACCTGGCCCGCTGAACCAGCCAAGCAGGAGAAGAAGACAAAACAACGGGCGAAGGTAGGCAAGAATGCGCCTCCCTCAAAAGTAACTACTCCAAAATTCGCCTCCGCAGAAACAGCAGGAAAAGCTCCCTCCTGCTTCGGTGAAGCGCCAAGGCTTGATGCCCTCACACCAGACGAAGGAAAAGCCGGAGACAAAGTCGTCATCATCGGAACCAACTTCGGCGAGGCAGCCTGTTTCCGAGGCGTCTCTTTTGGGCCGGGTCACCCGGCCCAGTTTCAGCAAACCAATGACCGCATCACCACGGTCGTGCCACGCGGCGGGAAGAAGGGCCTTGTCCTTCTCTCGGTCACCACAGCCTCGGGAGAACATTCAAAACCGTTCCTTATAAAATAGAGCGGGACGAGTAGACTGGTCGTCCTCCTGCTCGAGGAACCCGCACGATAAGGATGTGCTCGTTCGACGCGCGCATTCGAGGACAGACCAGGCTAGCCTTGAATGAAGAGTACTGGAATGGAGAGAATGTACCGTGTGAAAGATCGTCCGCAGACTGAAGAAAAATGTCCAAGTTGATGCAGTAGGGAACCGGAGACTATCTAGCCAGCTCTTAAGAAGACAAGTGGAAGAAAGGTACTAGCAAGACGGCGCGCGCAGACTAATAGCGTGTGCTTCCAAGAGAGGAACTGTAAGCGAGCGTAGAAGGGCCACCTGATGGGGCTCGTTGGACATGAGCCGTAAACCTGGGGAGCCGATCTATCTTAAACGTCACATTCTGGGCCTCGTTCTGGCTGTCGTCTCCCCTATTCTGCTCCCCTTGCTGTACCACCGCTACATCACCCCGTTGAGTTTTGACACCATTTTTATCGCGGGCCTGCTTATCGCTCTCATAGGAAGTATCGTGCTCTACTTCGCCTATCGATCCTCAGCTCAGAACGAACCGTAACACCAGCCCAGAATTGCCTCTCTCAATCCGGTGTTCATACACCTAGTGAACCGGTTCTAGCCATAGCCTGGCACCTATTAACTTGCAATTGGACTTCCCAGGATTTAACGGACACTTTACGCCCGGTTCGATACGGCTTCAAACATCTCTGGACTGACCCCGCTCAGATGGCGGTGTCGAGGAGTGCGATTGTAGAAGGTCTCGATGTAGTCGTTCATCTCGGCCGTGGCGAGTTCACGGGTCGTGTAGATGCGCTTCCGAATCCGCTCCTTCTTCAAGCTGCTAAAAAACGATTCGGCCACTG
>Ga0187892_10001912_pt1 | contig 44835 bp, 43 predicted proteins | sample MA1701073metaG_FD_139345 | JGI IMG/M metagenome (GOLD analysis project Ga0187892, IMG submission 139345) | Bio-ooze microbial communities from a basaltic lava cave in the Kipuka Kanohina Cave System on the Island of Hawaii, USA - MA170107-3 metaG ...
CCGACGCCTGGCGCGATCGGTACGGGCCGATGATGGACAAGGTGCGTGCCGGCCAGCTGTCCTGGACCGCGCTCGATACGCTGCACCGCACGATCCTCGACGAGATCGCGCCGCGATTCGGTCTCGACGCGTTGAGCGAGGACGAGCTGCAGGATCTCAACCGGGTCTGGCACCGGCTGCACGGCTGGCCCGACTCCGCGCCGGGCATCGCGCGCATCAAGAGGCACCGCATCGTCGCGACCCTGTCGAACGGCAACGTCGCGCTGCTGACCAACATAGCGAAGTTCGCCGGCCTCGACTGGGACACGGTGCTCTCGGCCGAACTGTTCCGGCACTACAAGCCCGATCCGGAAGTCTATCTCGGCGCCGCCTCGTTGCTCGGACTTGAGCCGCACGCGGTGATGATGTGCGCGGCGCACCGCTCGGATCTCGATGCCGCGGCATGCCTCGGCCTGCGTACCGGATACATCCATCGGCCGCTCGAATACCCGGGTAGCGACATGGCGCTGCCGGCGCGAGACGCCTACGACATCGTCGCGACCGGCATCGACGGCATCGCAGACGCGCTCGGGAGCTAGCGGTACGGCTGTCACGTCTGCACTTGAAAAGCCGCGCGACGCTGCTAGGTTGCGCGCCGTCCTTCGGACAGGAGAGCGCAACATGATGAACAGACGGGATTTGGCGCGCGGCGCGCTGGCCGGTGCCGCAATGGTGGCGCTCGCGGGCGGCAAGGCCGCTTCAGCGGGCGTGACGGTCGACGAATTGCAGGCGCTGGAGGCGCTCGACCCCTGGGCGGATGCGCTCTTCAGCGGCGATCCGGTCGAGGTCGAGCGCGTGCTCGCGCCCGAGTATCAGATCGTCCGGTCGGACGGCACCGGCTACGGCCGGGACGACTATCTGACCGTGCTGCCGAAGCAGGCGATGCGCTCGCAGTTCCGCGACATCGTCGCGACGGCGCACGACGACGTCATGGTGATCCGCTACGTCATCGTGACCGACCAGACCATCGACGGCCAGCCGGTCGAAGCGGTCGCGCCGCGCCTCTCGGTCTTCCGGCGGGACGGCGACACCTGGCTGATCGCCGCGCACGCCAACTTCGCGAAGCTCGGATAGTCGGCGCGAGCCGCGGAGCGATGGCGCGGGCACAAGCCCGAGCATCCGCGCCCAGGACACGGAACATTCTGTTCCACTTGCCGGCGCTTCTCCCGAGCGCGCGACCCGCCATGGCGGGCAAGACCCGCGGCTTGCCGATGCCCGGCGACCTGCGATGGGTCGTCGCAATCTTGCGACCCCGATTTCAAAGATCCTGCCAGCAAATGAAAATCGGGTTCCGCGCCTTGGAGTAAACGGACGCATGCACGGATTCGGCTGGTTCCTTGTGCGGTTTGAGGTGGGCATAGACCAGATCGACCTGGGCGCGGTCGCGAAACGACATGATTACGAAGTACTGATGATCCCGCTCGGCATCGGTATCCATCTTCGTGTCCCGTTGCCGGTTGCCGATCGGTCCGCTCGTTTCAACCATGCCGTTGTTCCGCATATAAGCGACGAATGCCCGATACGACTGCTCGAAGTCCGAGACCGTGACGCCATCTTTGAGATTGAAGCAGGTGAGCATGTGGAACATCTCTGCACCTCGCGATCGGGTCGTGCGCCGGCCGGATGCGATTTCAAGAATCGGCGCCCGAGCGCGTTCGACGTTAGTCCGTGTTCCAGATGTCGCGATAGAGCTGCCAAGTGTGTCCGGCGCGTTTCCAGATAACGATGTATTTCCCGACCACCTTCGTGACGCCGCTTTCGCCCGGCACGCTGAGCGTAAACACGCCAACCTCGCCGGCAATATCCTGCCGTGCTTCGACCTCGACCGCATGCAGGTCGTCGATCCTCACGCCGGAGTCGGCCGCGCCCTGCCAGAAGGCCTGGATAGCGGCGCGGCCGTCGACCCGCGCACCGCCGGGCGGCAACAGCGAAGCGTCTTCGGCATAGAAGCCGGCGACCGTCGCGCCGTCTCCGGCATTGAACGCCGCCACAAACCGGACCAGGATCTCGTCGATATGCTGGCGCGGCTCGCCGGCCAGCGATGCCGTCGGCAGCAATGTGCAGACGATCAAAGCCCCGATGAACTTGTGCATGGTGCCCCCTTGTCTGGATGAGACCAATGCCGCGCGCGTCAACCGCTGTTGCCGCGGGCGCGGTCGCAAAAATCCGGGCGGGCACCCGGCGCCATTAAATCAGGGCATGGAAGCGACGGGTAGCCGGAGACAAGGTGACGGAAGCGGCCGGACCGCCGCCGGTGGCGCCGAAACCGCTGGATTCGGGCGGTTTTTGCTTCAGAAAGCCGCGCGATCTAGAATCGGCGCGCCCCGCACCCCCGCACCGGAACGTGCGCCGCGGAAAGCCAGATCGGGAACGAATGCTGGAAAGGCTGTTGGAAGCCTGTTGGAAACGTCGCGGAAGCCGGGTTAGCTCAGCGGCAGAGCAACCGCCTTGTAAGCGGTAGGTCGTCAGTTCAATTCTGACACCCGGCACCAGCTTCGCCGATCGGCGCGGAACGCCGTCGCGGTCAGCGCCGTCCGCCACAGGCCAGCGGATAGAGGCGCCCCACACGGTCGGCATCGACCGGGCTGATGTAACGTGCGCCGGGTCCGCAATCGATCATGCTGCGCGCGCCGGTGTAGCCGCCCGGCGGCTCCTCCGGCACGCCCGGACCTTCGGTGCCGCCGAGCGTGCCAGAGGGCTGGATGTCGCGACCGGTGGTGATCGAATCGTACTGGAAGCGCGCGCCCGGATTGACCGTGTCGTAGGAAAACGGCTCCTCCGCCAGCGCCGCTGCGCCGGCGAGCAGCAACCAGGTCAAGGCGAGCGAGGAGAGCAGCGTTCTCATGTCCCCAACATGGGCAGGATCGTCGGTCGCGACAAGCGGCTGCGGCGCCGTCGTCGCGCGTCGAAATGCGCGGAAATCCGCGCGCTTCGATCCGGCGCAGATCACATTCTTGGCACGCCAGGCAACGCGCCGGTATCCGGCTGCGTCACCAGGGGATGACGCTGCGGTCGCGGAAAAAGCCGCCGGTCGGCCCGCCCGCCGGCAGGGTCGCAAGCCAGACCGCCGTGTCGGCGCCTTCGGCGACGCTGCGCTTGGCGCCCGGCCCGCCCATGTCGGTCCTGACCCAGCCCGGGCACATGGCGTTGACCAGAATGTCCTGGCCTTTCGTTTCGGCGGCGAAGATACAGGTCGCGGCGTTGAGCGCGGTCTTGGAAATCCGATAGGACGCCTCGTGCCCGCCCATGTCGCTGAGCTGGCCCGAGCCGCTGCTGACATTGACGACGCGCCCGTAGCCGCGCTCCTGCATCAGCGGCAGGATCGCCTGCATCAGGAAGAACGGGCCTTCGAGGTTGGTCGCCATCGTCGTGCGCAGCCTGTTGCGCGTGCAGTCGAACGCGCTCTCGGTCTGCCAGTCCTTCGTTACGCCGAGACCCCTGATCACGTCGAGATAGATGCCGGCATTGTTGACCAGCACGTCGCAGCGCTTCGGCCCCTGCCGCAGCCAGCGCACGAGGCCCGAGATGCTGCGCGAGTCGGTGACGTCGAGCTTGCGGAATGTCACGTCGAGCCCCGCTTTCTTCAGCGCCTTCGCCGCCGCCTGGCCCTTCTTCGGATCGCGCGCCGTCAGCACGACCTGCATGCCGTGCCCGGCGAGCTGCCGGCAGATCTCGTGACCGATCCCGCGATTGCCGCCGGTCACGACGGCGACGGGCTTGGACGAATTGGTTTTGACGACGGATTTCATGGGGACTCCTCGGGCCGCGGCATCGCGCCGGCAGGAGAATGCGCGGGTCGCCGCAACGGAACAAGGGGCGCATACGATACGATACCGGGCGCCATTGAGTTTGCCCGTCCGATCGGCAATGGTGGGGCCAAATTTCGGTTCACTTGGGGATCGTCGACATGAAACTTGCACGCTTCGGCGATGAAGGCGCCGAGAAGCCGGCCCTGGTCGATGGCGACGGCGCATTGCGCGACCTCTCGGCGCATGTCGCCGATATCGATGGCGCGACGATCGCGCCGGCGAGCCTCGCGAGACTCGCCAGGCTCGATCCGAAAAGTCTGCCGAAAGTCTCGGGCACGCCGCGGCTCGGCGCGCCGGTCGGCGGCATCGGCAAGTTCGTCGCGATCGGCCTCAATTATGCCGACCATGCGGCCGAGACCGGCGCCGAGATCCCGAAGGAGCCGATCATCTTCATGAAGGCCTGCAAGGCGACCGGCCCGAACGATCCGGTCTTCATGCCGCGCGGCTGCGAGAAGCTCGACTGGGAGGTCGAGCTTGCGATCGTAATCGGCACGCGCGCGCGTTACGTCGCGAAAGCGAACGCGCTCGACCATGTCGCCGGCTTCACGATCTGCAACGACGTCTCGGCGCGCGATTTCCAGATCGAGCGCGGCGGCCAGTGGGTCAAGGGCAAGAGCGGCACCGGCTTCGGCCCGCTCGGCCCCTGGCTGGTGACGAAGGACGAGGTCAAGGACCCGCAGGCGCTCGAGCTCTGGCTTGACGTCAATGGCGAGAAACGCCAGCGCGGCTCGACGAAGACCATGATCTTCGACGTGCGCCATCTCGTGCATTACGTGAGCCAGTTCATGACGCTCGATGCCGGCGACGTCATCACCACCGGCACGCCGCCCGGCGTCGCGCTCGGCATGAAGCCGCCGGTTTATCTGAAGATCGGTGACGAGATGCGCCTCGGCATCGCCGGCTTCGGCGAGCAGAGGCAGGTGGTGGAGAGGGAGTAGCGACACTATTCTTCTCTCCCCCGCAAGGGAGACCTCTGCGAAAGGGTGGCGGAGTTTTTATTTCGGTGATTCATTGGAGAAGGCGGAAGGGAGGCTCCGATGAAGCATGAGAAGGGCGGCCAGCTGGGTTGGACCGAGGCGTTCATGGCGCAGGGCCTCGGTGTGAACGCAACCTTGGAGAGGATCGACGGGCTGGTGAAGTGGCGCCGGTTCGAGAAGCTGTTGGCGCGGGTCCGTCCGGGCGAGGCGGGCCGGCCGCCCTATGCGGCGCTGGCGATGTTCAAGGCCTTGCTGCTGCAGCAATGGTACGGGCTGTCGGATCCGGGACTGGAAGAAGCCTTGAACGATCGGCTGTCGTTCCGGTGGTTCTGCCGATTCGCGCTGGACCAGAGCACGCCGGACGAGACGACGATCTGCCGGTTCCGCCAGGCGCTGATCGGGGCAGGATTGCACAACCGGCTGCCGGCGGAACTGAACCGGCAACTAGACGCGCGTGGCATGTTGTTGCGGCAGGGTACGATGATCGACGCGACGCTGGTGGCGGCCCAGGCCGCTCCGCCGCCGCTTTCCGCCGGCGCCGGCGCGAAGAGCAGCGTGGATCGGGATGCCGACTGGACCAAACAGAACGGCAGGGCGCATTTCGGCTACAAGGCGCATCTGGCGATGGACCAAGGTTCGCGCCTGATCCGCGGCGTCATCCTGACGCCGGCCAAGATCTACAAGAGCGACGTGGCCGATCGACTGATCGCGGGCGACGAACGGGCCGTCTATGCCGACCGGGCCTACGAGCACAAGGAACGACGGCGCCGGCTGCGAACCCGCGGCATCAAGGATCGCATCATGCATCGCAGTCACAAAAACCAGGCATCTTTGCCGCACTGGCAGAAACGCCGGAACGCCCTGATCGCTCCGGTACGCGCCAGCATCGAGCATCTGTTCGGCGTCATGAAGCGCAGCTATGGCTATCGCCGGGTGCGCTATTTCTCGCTCGAACGCAACGCGCTTCAACTCGAACTGCTGTGCGTCGCCCTCAACCTGCGCCGCGCCGCCGTGCTTGCGACCTGACAGGCGGACTCCGTCCGGATGACGCGAAAGCCTTCGCCAAACCCTCAAAACCGGCGGCGGCCAGCCCGCAACCCAACCAACAACCCCCTTGGGAACGGTCATCCCTCATTTCGCAGAGGTCTCCTTGAGGGGGTTCACCTTGACCGCCACTACGCAAGCGGCGGGGCGGGCGGGCCTTCGGGCTGGGCGAGCGTGATCGCGGAGAGGCCGAGCGCGCCGTCGACGATGTCGGCGACCGGCACCTGCACGCCGGTGCGCCCCTCGAAGGCGCGCGAGATCGCCTCGAAGGCTCGCTTGTCGGCGGGATCCTCGTAGGCCGGGATCACCACGCCGCCATTGGCGACGTAGAGACTGACATAGGAGAGCGGCAGGCGATGGCCCTCGGCATCCGTGCGCGCGCGCGGCTGTTCGATCTCGACGACTTCGAGCGTGCGGCCGGCGGCGTCGCGCTCGGCGCGCAGCAGCGCGAGGTTCTCCTGCAGCAGCGCATAGTTCGAATCCGCGCTGTCGCTCGAGCCGAGCGCGAGCACGAGGCCCGGCCGCACGAAGCAGGCGATGGTTTCGGCGTGGCCCGGCCCGCCATGCCAGGGCAGACCGTCGGCGAGCCAGATCACTTTCTGCGCGCCGAGAAAGTCGCGCAGCACCAGCTCGGCATCGCCGCGCGTCAGGCCGGGATTGCGCGACGGATCGAGCAGGCCGCGTTCCGAGACGATGATCGTGCCCTCGCCGTCGGTGACGACCGTGCCGCCTTCCAGCACCAGCGGACCTTCGTAGCGGCGCATCTTGAGATGCTCGAGGATCGCGGCGCCCGCGGCGGCATCGCGCTCGTGTTCTTCGTAGCGGCCGCCCCAGGCGTTCCAGCGCCAGTCGACGCCGGCGACCGCGCGGCTGCGATCGACCACGAACATCGGCCCGTTATGGCCGAGCGCGCTGTCGTCCTGCGCCAGCGAAAAGGTCGAGATGTTGCCGCCGGTCGCAATCGACACTTCGGCGACGTTGCGCGGCTTGGCGACGATGCTGACGGGCTCGAAGCGCGCGATCGCGGCCGCAATCTCGGCATAGGCCTCGCGCGCCAGCTCGCGCTCCTCGCCCCAGGTTTCCTCGCGGGCGGGCCACGCCATCCAGCAGCGAACATGCGGAACCCACGGCGCAGGCAGACGGAATCCGTCGGCGGATGGTGTCGACAAGATGCGTCCTCGCGCGGTTGCGACCGGGTTCAGAGTCTAGAGCGGATCACGATCAGGTGGAAGCGCAAGCGATCCCGTCCGATCGTGCAGATCCGCTCCAATCATTGACGTTCGGAGCGAATTCACGCGCCCTCGGGGAACCGCCGGCGATCCCCCAAGGTCGTGATTTGCTCCGTGGGGGCGTGATGGGCGGCGCAATTGCCGGCCGGCGACCGGGCGCGCGGCGAATACCCCGGTTCCCGCGGCCGGTCAGCGCTTCGGCTTCGGCAGTTCCAGCCGGACATGCAATTCGCGCAGGCGCCCGGGCGGCACCTCGGCGGGCGCGCCCATCATGAGATCCTGCGCCTGCTGGTTCATCGGGAAGGCGATGACCTCGCGGATGTTGGGCTCGTCGGCCAGCAGCATCACGATCCGGTCGATACCCGGCGCCGATCCGCCGTGCGGCGGCGCGCCGAACTTGAGCGCATTCAGCATGCCGCCGAAACGCGCCTCGACATCCTCGCGGCTGTAGCCGGCGATCCCGAAGGCCTTGTACATGATCTCGGGCTTGTGGTTCCGGATCGCGCCCGAGGAGAGTTCGACGCCATTGCAGACGATGTCGTACTGGAAGGCCCTGATCGTCAGCGGATCCTGCGTCTCCAGCGCCTCGAGCCCGCCCTGCGGCATCGAGAACGGGTTGTGGCTGAACTCGATCTTCTTCGTATCCTCGTTCAGCTCGTACATCGGGAAATCGACGATCCAGCAGAAGCGGAACGCATTTTCTTCGACCAGACCGAGGTCTTTCCCAATACGGTTACGCAATGCCGCGACTTGAGCATTGAGCTTCTTTGTATCGATCCCAGCCACAAAGAAAATTGCGTCGTTCTGTTCCGGTACGCCGAGTTCGGATTGTTCATAGAGCTCAGTGATCAACTCGATCTTGTTATCCAGGAATTTCGCGAGCGGTCCTCGAAGCGCAATCACGAGCTTTCCGTCGCGAATCTCCTTAGGCAGGACATAAGCAGGCGGAGCTGGCATGCCCAGCTCCTCCATAGCCCAAGCACCGAGCTTGTCAAACCAGCTTCGGGGCATCTTACCCGCGCTCCTTACGGGTATCGCACGCACAGAACCCTTTTTCTGAATGATGTTCTTAAAGACTGCAAAGTCGGTTCTTTCGAAGATCGACGACGCATCAAACATCCTGATCGGGTTGCGCAGGTCGGGCTTGTCGGAACCGTAGCGCAGCATCGCCTCGTCGAAGGCGATGCGCGGGAACGGCGCCGGCGATACCGTGCGGCCGTCGGCGAATTCCTCGAACAGCCCGTGCAGCACCGGTTCGATGGCGGCGAACACGTCGTCCTGCGTCACGAACGACATTTCGAAGTCGAGCTGGTAGAACTCGCCGGGTGAGCGGTCGGCGCGCGCATCCTCGTCGCGGAAACAGGGCGCGATCTGGAAGTAGCGGTCGAAGCCGGCGACCATCAGAAGCTGCTTGAACATCTGCGGCGCCTGCGGCAGCGCGTAGAACTTGCCGGGATGGATGCGGCTCGGCACCAGATAGTCGCGCGCGCCCTCGGGCGAGCTCGCGGTCAGGATCGGCGTCTGGAATTCCTGGAAGCCGGCATCGATCATGCGGCGGCGCACCGAGGCGACGATCCGGTTGCGCAGCACGATGTTGGCGTGGATCTTCTCGCGGCGCAGGTCGAGGAACCGGTAGCGCAGGCGGATGTCCTCGCCCGAATCCTCGTCGCTGTTGACCTGCAGCGGTAACAGTTCCGCGGCAGCCTCGAGATGAAACTCGGCGACCTGCACCTCGATTTCGCCGGTCGGCAGGCGCGCATTCACGGTCTCCGCCGTGCGCGCCACCACCCTGCCGGTCACGATGACGACGCTTTCGAGCCGCGCCGCCTCGACCGACTTGAACACCGGGCTCGATGCGTCGAGCACGCATTGCGTCAGGCCGAAATGATCGCGCAGGTCGACGAACAGCAGGTTGCCATGGTCGCGTTTGCGGTGGATCCAGCCCGACAGGCGGACCGTCGCGCCGACATCCGCGCGCCGGAGCGCGCCGCAATTGTGGGTCCGATAGCGATGCATGGGATACCCCGTGAAACCGGCCGGGAAGAGGCATGGATTACCGGCGCATGTCAAGGCAAGGGACCGGCGGCGGCGGCCCGGCGCCTTCCGGATAACGGCATTATCGTGTATTTGAATCGCGATGACCCCCATCCGGGATAACGCGGCGCTGGCGGCGTTTTGCACCCGACAACGCGGCGCCGATTTCGTCGCGGTCGACACCGAATTCATGCGCGAGCGGACCTACCGGCCGCAGCTCTGCCTAGTGCAGGTGGCGGGTCCGGTGGAATCGGCCGCCATCGATCCGCTGGCCGACGGCATCGATCTCGCCCCCCTGCATGCGATGATGGCCGACAAGGCGACGCTCAAGGTTTTCCACGCCGCCCGGCAGGACATCGAGATTTTCTACCAGCTCGGCGGCGCGGTCCCCGCCCCGATCGCCGACACCCAGGTCATGGCGATGGTGCTCGGCTTCGGCGAGGCGGCGAGCTACGAGACGCTGGCCTCGAAACTCGCCGGCGCCCGCATCGACAAGACGCAGCGTTTCACCAACTGGTCGCACCGGCCATTGAGCGATCGGCAGATCGCGTATGCGATGAGCGACGTGATCCCGTTGCGCAAGGTCTACGAGCGGCTGCAGAAGAAACTCGCCAAGACCGGCCGCGCCGAATGGGTGCAGGAAGAGATGGCGGTGCTGACCGATCCGGGAACCTACCGGGTCGATCCGGACAGCGCCTGGGAGCGGCTGCGGCCGCGCACCAACAAGCCGCGCTATCTCGCGGTCCTGCGCGCGGTGGCGGCCTGGCGCGAGGCCGAGGCCGACCGGCGCAACCTGCCGCGCAACCGCGTGCTGCGCGACGACACGCTGCTCGACGTGGCCGGCCAGGCGCCGGCAAACGCCGAGGCGCTGTCGCGGGCGCGCGGCATTCCGCGCGGCTTTGCCGAATCGCGCGCCGGCACCGAGCTGCTGGCGGCGATCGCCGCCGCCGGGGCGCTGCCGGAAAGCGAATGTCCGCAATTGCCGCCGCGGCCCATGGGGCTGAACGGCGCCGGGCCGCTGGTCGATCTTCTCAAGGTTCTTCTCAAGATGCGCTGCGAGACCAACGAGGTCGCGCAGAAGCTGGTCGCGAGCACAGCCGATCTCGAGCTGATCGCGGCCGACGACAGGGCGGACGTGCCGGCGCTGCAGGGATGGCGGCGCGAGATTTTCGGCGACGACGCGCTGTCGTTGAAGCGGGGGAAACTCGGTCTGGCGGTCGTCAACGACCGGATCCGGACCATCGACCTGACCCGGAGCACGAACGGAGCCCTCAAACCATGATCCCCCGAGACGCGCGGCCGCTTGCCGCCATGCTGCCTGCCCTTTTCCTTGCCGTTCTCGCGCTGTCGGGCCTCGCGCCGCACGCCGCCGCCGCGCAGGACACGCCGCAGTTCCAGATGCCGCTCGAATGCGAGATCGGCGTCGATTGCTGGGTCTTGCGCTATTTCGACCACGATCCGGGCGACGGCATGAAGGATCATCAGTGCGGCTTCATGACGGGCGATAACCATCGCGGCACCGACATCCGCGTGCGCGACTATGTCGCGATGCGCCAGGGCATGGTGGTGGTGGCCGCCGCCGACGGCGTGGTGACGGCGACGCGCGACGGCGTTGAGGACGTCGCGGTCAAGGACAATAGCGACAGCCGCGCCGACATCAGCAAGTACGGGCTCGGCAACACGGTCATCCTGAGCCACGGCGACGGCTGGACGTCGGCTTACGGCCACATGCTGAAAGGCAGCGTGCTGGTCAGGGAAGGCGACCAGGTCAGCGCCGGCCAGCCGCTCGGCATGGTCGGGCTTTCGGGCCTGACCTCGTTCCCGCACGTGCATTTCATGGTGAAGTACAACGACAAGGCGATCGACCCGTTCACCGGCCTGAAGCAGGATCCGGCCTGCGGCGATACCAGCGAGACGCTGTGGACGCAGGATGCGCTGGCCGAGCTGCAGTATATCCGCACCGCGATGCTGGTCGGCGGCTTCGCGGACGTGGTGCCGAACGAGGACGATGCGCTCAACGGCGTCTACGACCAGACGATGGTGCGCGCCGACGGCGAAGCGATCGTGTTCTGGTATCACATCATCGGCGCCAACAAGGGCGACACCGAGACGGTCACGATCACGGGACCCGACGGGCGCGTCGTGGTCGATCGCGAGAAGGTCTACCAGAAGGACCGGGTGCTGGTGTTCGACTTCATCGGCGACAAGCACAGCGAGGGACCGCTGGCGCCGGGCCTCTATCGCGCCGAGTACCGGCTGGTGCGCGACGTCGACGGCACCCGGCAGACGATCCTCGGACGGACTTTCGAGATCAACGTGCCGTAGTCAGCGGGCGGCAGCGCGGCGGCGCGATTTCGCCGCCGTTCCGGTCGCGACGCTGACCGGCCTGTCGAGCGCGCGGCCGAGCGCCTCGAGCCGGCGCTTCACCGCCTCGCCGTAGAGCGCCTCGGACCCGGCCGGCAGCGTCAGCACCAGTCGGCCGGCATCGAGCCTGAGTGCTGCCGATTTCAGCAGCGCGATCGCGCCGCCGCCGCTCATCGAGAAGGCGAGCCGGAGTGCCAAGCCCAGCGCGATCGCCTGCTTGCGCCCGTCGGGGTCGAGCAGCCGGTCGACGACCGGGCTTTCCTCGAACTCGCCGCCGTAGCGGTGGGCGATCGCCATCGCGGCGAAGACCCGCTCGCGATGCGTCCAGCCGACGGCGGGCAGATGCAGGACGCGATAGAACCCGTGCGCCGCGCGATAGTCGGGATGCTCGCGCCAGCCGATGTCGCTCATGTGGCAGATCGCGCGCATCAGCCTTTCGGAGGCCTGTTCCGCCGGCGGCCGCACCGCGGCGACCCAGTCGAAGAGATCGCCGCCGATGTCGCCGAGCCTGCCCTCGCGCGCGCCCAGCGCGCGCGCATAGGCGAGCAGCGGATCCCTGCGGCGTTCGCTGCGCGCGAGCAGGTCGTAGAGGAACCCTTCGCGCAGCCCGTAGGACGAGAACACGATCTCGCTCGGTCCGGCCAGCCGCAGCAGCCGCTCCAGCAGCAGCGCCGCGAACGGCAGCGTCTCGACGCGCTTGCGCGACACGCCGCGGATGCCGGCGAGGCTGCGGCGACCGAGCCGGCCGACGATGCGCGCCAGCTCTTCGCCCTCGCTGCGCCCGATCCGGAAATGATGGATGATGTGCAGTGGGTAGTGCGTCTGCTCCATGTGGATGCGCGCGAGATTTCGCCAGGCGCCGCCGACCGCATAGAAGCTGCGGCCCGAAATCTCGCCGAGCCAGGGCAGCGTCGCGAGCTGCCTGTCGATGATGCGCCTGGCCTGGTCGTGATCGCCGAGCGCGCTGTCGAGCAGCCGCACCGGCCCGAGCGGCAGCGTGCCGTGGGCGCCGAGCGTGCCGCGGTCGAGCCGCACCAGCTCGAGGCTGCCGCCGCCGAGATCGCCCATCATGCCGTCGGCGCCGGGTGTGCCGGCGACGACGCCGAGCGCGGAGAGCCGCGCCTCCTCCTCGCCCGAGAGAATCCGCACCGGCAGGCCGCACTGTTTCTGCACGATGCGGCAGAACTCGCCGCCGTTGCGCGCATCGCGCACCGCGGCGGTCGCCAGCATGTGGATCCTGCGGGCGCCCATCGCGCGCCCGATGCGCACGAACCGGTTCAGGTTGCCGAGCGCCTGTTCGACGCCGTCCGGGTTGAGCACGCCCGATCCGTCGAGCCCGCGGCCGAGGCCGCACAGAACCTTTTCGTTGAACACCATCTGCGGCGCGCGCGAGACGCCGTCGAACACCACGAGGCGGATGGAATTCGACCCGATATCGACGACACCGATGCGGCTGCGTCGGGCGGGTCGCGACGCTTTCGCCATGGGCAACGGGTCAGCCGCGCACGAGCTCGAGACTGCTCGGCTGCTGCTGCGAGCGCTTGAGCGCGCTGCCCCGGCCGGAGAGACTCGGATTGGTCATGAAATAGGTGTGCGCGCTGAAGGGTTCCGGCGCCGCATCGAACCGCCGGTAGCTGCCGTCGGCATGCAGCGACCAGCTCTGCAGATTGTCCTTCAGGTTCGCGATCATGATCTGGTCCAGCACCTGCTGGTGCACGGTCGGGTTCTCGATCGGCAGCAGCGTTTCGAGACGGCGGTCGAAATTGCGCGGCATCCAGTCGGCCGAGGAGACGAACACCCTGGCCTTGCGCGACGGCAGCTTGTTGCCGGCGCCGAAGCAGATGATGCGCGAATGTTCGAGGAACCGGCCGATGATGCTCTTGACCCGGATGTTCTCGGAGAGACGCGGAACGCCCGGCCGCAGGCAGCAGACGCCGCGCACCACCAGCTCGATCGAGACGCCGGCCTGCGAGGCCGCGTAGAGCGCATCGATGATCTGCGGATCGACCAGCGAATTCATCTTCGCCCAGATCGCGGCCGGGCGCCCCGCCTTCGCATGCGCGATCTCCTCTTCGATGAGGCCGAGCAGGGTCGGCCGCAGGGTGATCGGCGCGATCGCGAGCTTCGCCATGCGCTCCGGCCTGGCGTAGCCCGTCATGTAGTTGAACATGCGGGCCGCGTCCTGGCAGAGCGCCGGATCGCAGGTGAAGAAGCTGAGGTCGGTATAGATCTTGGCGGTGACCGGATGGTAGTTGCCGGTGCCGAAATGCACGTAGGAGCGCAGCGCCCCGCTCTCGCGACGCACCACCATCGAGATCTTGGCATGGGTCTTGAGCGCCATGAAACCGTAGACGACCTGCACGCCGGCGCGTTCGAGGTCGCGCGCCCAGCGGATGTTGGCTTCCTCGTCGAAACGGGCCTTGAGCTCGACCAGCGCCGTCACCGACTTGCCGGCCTCCGCCGCCTCGACCAGCGCCTTGACGATCGGCGAATCTTCGCTGGTCCGGTAGAGCGTCTGCTTGACCGCGACGACCGACGGGTCGCGCGCCGCCTGGCGGACGAACTGCACCACCACGTCGAAACTTTCGTACGGGTGATGGACGACGATGTCCTTCTGGCGGATGGCGGCGAAACAGTCGCCGCCCATGTCGCGGATGCGCTCCGGGAAGCGCGCGTTGAAGGGCGTGAACTTGAGGTCGGGCCGGTCGTCGACGATCAGCTTCGAGACGCTGGCGAGACCGAGCAGCCCGTCGAGCTGGAACACGTCGGCGCGCGGCACGTCGAGCTCGTCGATCACGAAGGTCAGCAGCGCATCCGGCATGTCGGCATTGACCTTGAGGCGGATCACGTTGCCCCGGCGCCGGCGCTTGAGTGCGCTTTCGAACAGGCGGACCAGGTCTTCGGCCTCTTCCTCGATTTCGATTTCGCTGTCGCGCGTGATGCGGAAGTAACCCTTGGCCAGCACCTCGTAGCCGGGGAACAGCCGGTCGAAATAGAGGCTGACGAGATCCTCGAGCGCGATGAAGCGGATGCGCTGGCCCGGCAGGCGCACGAAGCGCACGATCGTGCCCGGCAGCGGCAGCAGCGCGCGCATCTGCCGCCCGTCCTCGCGCGCGCGCAGCTCCATCACGATGCAGAAGCCGAGATTGGGAATGAACGGGAACGGATGCGCCGGGTCGATCGCCATTGGCGTCAGGACCGGGAAAATCTCGTCCTGGAAGTAGCCGCTGATCCAGTTGCGCTCGTCGTCCGTCAGCTCGGGCGCGTCGATCAGCGCGATGCCGGCCTCGCGCAGCGACGAGCGGATCTCGCGCCAGACGCCCTGCTGGCGCCGCATGAGCTCGCCCGAGCGCGCGTTGATGGCGGCGATCTGCTGCGAGGGCGTCAGGCCCTCCTGGCTCGGCGTCGCGATGCCGGCCGCGATCTGGCCGCGCAGGCCGGCGACGCGCACCATATAGAACTCGTCGAGATTGCTCGCCGAGATCGACAGGAAGCGCAGCCGCTCGAGCAGCGGATGGCGCGGGTTGGTCGCCTCGTCGAGCACGCGCTCGTTGAACGCGAGCCACGACAGTTCCCGGTTGATGTACCGGGTGTCGCCGGCCGCGGACGAAACCGACCGCTCGGTTGCCGCCGCGTCGTCCATGCCTTACTCCAAGGCGAACTGCGGGCGCCGGATGCGCCCGAAGCCGACCTCGATTCTAGAACGCTTTCATTAAAATGTCATGACGACGGCCGGGCAAACCGGTCAAATTGCGGCCTCGACGCGCCGCGGAGCATGCGATGAAACGGCTTTATCTGCTGCGTCACGTCAAATCGAGCTGGGACGATCCGTCGCTGGCCGATTTCGACCGCCCGCTCTCGAAGCGCGGCCGGCGGGCCGGCACCGCGATGGGGCGGCACATCGCCGACGAAAACCTGCTGCCCCGGCTGGCGCTCTGCTCGACCGCGCGCCGGGCGCGCGATACCTGGCGGCAGGTCAGCGCCGAATGGAAAGCGCCGCCGACGGTGCGGTTCGACGACCGGCTCTACATGGCGGACGCCGAAACGATGCTCGAGCGGCTCGCCGAGCTGCCGGACGACGCCGACCATGTCATGACGATCGGCCACAATCCCGGCATCCAGTCGCTGGCGCTCGAGCTGGCGGCGCCGACGCGGACGGCGACGCTCGCGCGATTGCGCACGAAATATCCGACCGGCGGACTCGCGATCTTCGACCTCGCAATCGATCGCTGGTCGGCGATCGCGCCGCATTGCGGCAGGCTGATCGGCTTCGCGACGCCGCGCGACTTCGGCTAGCCCGCCGCGAAACCGCCGGTTCCCGGATCGCCGGACGCAACCGGCGCGACGCCCGGCGATCCGTCGGCGTCGGCGCCGTTCTGCGTCGGCGCCGGCTGCCCGCGCTTTGACGGCTTCGGCCAGAACGGATCGCAGGCGCGGAACCGGTCCCAGACGCGGCGGAACCGCGCCAGGTCGCGCTCGACGCGCTGCGCCTGCCAGCCGGTCAGCAGCGAGCGCGCCCGCGCCGCGCGGATGAGACCGATCCGGCGCGCGACGCGCGGCTCGAGATCGTCCATCAGCCGCTCGGTCACGACGGCATCGTTGATCGAGCCGAGATCGTCCTGCAGATCCCTGAGCGCGGCGAAGAACGGCTTGCTCGCCTTCTTCGGATAGATCGGCCGGAAGAACTCGGCGACGTAGCGCATCTTCTTGGCGGCGATGCGAAGCTGGTGCAGCTCGGCGATCGGCAGGTCGAGCGCCTTGCCGAACTTGCGGACCTTGCGATAGCGCTCCTGCAGCCGCTCGGCGGCGAATTCCGCGAGCCGGGTTTCGCCGCCGGCGAGCACCCAGTCGTCGGTTGCGAGCCACCGGCCGATGCACAGCAGCACGCGGACATGGTGCGGATCGCCGATCGCCTCGCGCGCCTGGCGGTAGCCCTCTTCGCGCCGCGTCTCGGCGGCCTTGCGCACGATTGGCAGGTCGGCATCGTCCGGCAGCCGGTGCAGCATCGGCTCCAGGGTTTCGGCGATGAACACGTCCCAGTCGCGCGCCGGACCGAACTGCTGCTGCAGCCAGCGCATCTCCTCCGCGAGGAACGCGCGCGCCTCCGGCGCCAGTGCGACGGCGCAGGCGCCGACCAGCGCGCGCAGGCGGCGCAGCGCCACGCGCATCTGGTGCACGCCCTCGGCGTTGCGGGTCCGCTGCAGCACGAGCGCGTTCGCGTGATAGTGCGCGAGGCAGTTTTCGACAGTGGCGGAGAGCGCCTCGCGCACGGTCATGTCGGCGCGCAGCGAGACCTCGGGCGCGATAGCCGGCTGCGGCGTTCTTCGATCGGCCAGCGCGTAGCCGCGCTCGGCCTTGGTCCGCGGCTCGAAACGCAGCGGATGCCGCTCCAGCAGACCGAGCGCCAGCTCGAACAACCGGCCGGGATTGCCCTCGACGAGTTCGATCTCGATTTCGGCAATCCGCTCCGAGCGCCCGTCGGCGACGATGCGGCCGGCATCGTGCGCGAGCTCGATGTCGGTCTCTTCCAGCCGCAGCGGCCAGGCCGTGCGGCGGATGTCGGTTTCGAACACCGGCGCCAGTGACGCCGGATCGAGACGCTCGCCGAGCAAACGCTTCAGGATCTTCAGTTCCGCCGAATCGAGCGCCGGCACCGACCCCGACACGTCGCGCTCAAGTTCCTCGTGCACGCTGGCGCTGGCGATGGCGGCCGGCAGCTTGATCGTCTGCACCCGGCGGCGCCCGACGCGCCGCACGCGCAGCGCGATTCGCGCGTTGGCCAGCAACCGGTCCGGCGTATCGAAATAGATCGTGCGCAGGCGCCGCGTGCGCAGCGGTCCGCGGGCCAGCGCAGTCAGGAGCCGATCCCTGCGGAATGCCGCCGCGGCCCGCACAGGCAGGAGCAGCTTCAGTTCGAATTCACGCGACATCGGCCAGTTGGAACCGCTCGTTTTCCTGCGCGGCACCCGCTTTAGCGGATGCCGTGTGGGCGCAAAAGTGACCGTTATATTACAACGGCGTTGCGGTGCGGATCTTCGCCCGATCAGCCGTCAAAGACGTCCAAAGAACGCGGATCACGCCGCCGGAACGATGTTGCGACGCGGCCGCGTGCCCGCCCCGGTCGCGGAAACCCCCTAGTTTTCCTCACCTTCGTCCGGCGCCGGCAGCTCGACCAGCGCCTCCCGCGCCAGCGCCGCGGTGATCCGGCGTCCGCCCGCCAGCGCCCTCCGATCGAGCTCGGCCGCCAGTTTCCGGGCCGCGGCGAATGAGCGCGGCATGCGCGGCAGCAGCCAGGAAACCGCCTCCGGCGCCGCTTCGAGCTGGCGATCGGCGAAGAGCTTCACCAGCAACCGCTGCAGCAGCTCGTCGTCGGGCGCATCGATGCGCACCGCCGGCAGCGCGGCGAGGCGCGAACGCAGGTCCGCGAGCGCGATCGGCCAGCGCGCCGGCGCCGTGCGCGCGAGAACCAGCAGGTGCCCGTCGCGCTCCGCCAGCAGATTGTAGAGATGCATCAGCGCGCGTTCGCCGTCGGCATCGAGCGCCGGCGCGTCCGCGGCGTCGATCAGCGCCGCGCGCGCCCCGCCCAGCAGCGCGGGAACGCGATCGGGCGAAAGTTCGGCCGGCGACAGCGCGGCGGCGGCCGCCCGCGCCTGCCAGATCGACGCGAGATGGGTCTTGCCGCAGCCGGCCGGCCCGTGAACCGCGAGCCCGCGGCCGGTCCAGTCCGGCCAGCGCGCAATCCACGCGAAGGCCGCCCGGTTGCAGGGCGCCTCGATGTAGGCGTCGGCGCCGTAATCCGGATCGTGGGCGAAGTCGAAGGGCAGCTGGCGACGATGACCGGCCATGCGCGCTCAGGCTGTTTCCCCGGCGGGCGGCTCGCCGTCGTCCGGATCGTAGAAGCGGCTCGCCATGTAGCAGCCGACGGCAAAGCGCGACAGCACGCCGACGACCGCGGCGAGGGGTATTGCGAGCAGCAGTCCGAGGAAACCGAACAGCGCGCCGCCCGCGAGCAGCGCGAAGATCACCCAGACCGGATGCAGGCCGATACTGTCGCCGAGCAGCTTGGGCTGCAGAATGTTGCCCTCGATCGCCTGACCGACGAGGAAGATGCCGGCGGTCACGGCGATCCATATCCAGCTGTCGAACTGCACGTAGGCGAGCACCAGCGATCCCACCAGGCCGACGATGCTGCCGACGAACGGGATGAACGACAGCAGCCCGGCCAGCACGCCGATCGCCAGGCCGAAATCGAGCCCGATCGCCGTCAGGCCGATTCCGTAAAAAGCCGCGAGGAACAGGCAGATCGTCGCCTGGCCGCGCGCGAAACCCGCCAGCGTTCGGTCGATTTCGCGCGCCAAACCGCGGATCGTGTCGGCATGCCGGCGCGGCAGCCAGGTGTCGATCTTCGCGATCAGCGCGTCCCAGTCGCGCAGCAGGTAGAACGCCACGACCGGCGTGATGAAGACCAGCGACATCAGGTTGAGGAAAGCGAATCCGCCGCCGATCAGGCCGCCGAGGGCGGCTGCGATCCAGGAGAGCGCGCTGCCGAGGTCGCCCGCCGCCCCGCCGAGGTCGGGCAGACCGTCATCCGGCATTTGCTCGCGCACGCGTGCGATCAGCGGCGACAGCGCGTCGGAGACCGCCCTGCCGTAACGCGGCAGATTGTCGATGAGATCGAGCGTCTGGCGATAGATCAGCGGCACCACCAGGACGAGCAGCAGGGCGACGACAACGATGAAGACAACGGTAACGATCGTCGTCGCCCAGGTGCGCGACATCTTCATGCGTTCGAGCCGGTCGCAGACCGGATCGAGGAAGTATGCGATCGCCATGCCCGCCGCGAACGGCAACAGGATCCCGCGCAGCCAGTAGAGCGTCAGCCCGACCAGAAGCAGGCAACCCGCCGCCCACAGGACGCGACGCTCGAGCGTCATCGGTCGTGCTCCATGCCGGCGATCCGGCGACCCCAAACGTATACGTAGCTGAAGCCCGAAACGATGGTGGTCGCCGCGACGCCGAAGATTCCGGCCTCGGCGACGCCGCCATCGTCGAAACCGAAACCGAGCTGCGCCAGCACATACGCCGCCAGCGCGATCTGCGCCCCGGTGTTGATCTTGCTGACCAGCAGCGGCTGCATCTTCAGCGATTGCGTCAGCGTCTGATAGAGAATGGCGCCGCCGATGATGATGATGTCGCGAAATACGACGATGATCACCAGCCACTCCGGGAGATACCTCCCGTAGCCGAGCGCCACATAGACGCCGACGAGCAGCGCCTTGTCGGCGAGCGGATCGAGGAATGCGCCGACGGTCGAACGTATGCCGAGGCGACGGGCCAGAAAACCGTCGACCGCATCCGTCAGCGCCGCGACGACGAACAGCCAGAAGGCCCACTCGAAATGCCCGTTGAGCACGAGCCAGACCATCAGCGGCACCGAGAAAAGCCGCGCGAGGGTGATGAGATTGGGGACGAGCGGCAGCATCGCCGACCCGGGCCGAAAGGTCACGGAAGCGGCGGGACGGCGTCGGGCTCGGCCGACGGATCGACGGGCGCCATCGGATCGGTCACGGGCGCCGGCTGCACGGTCGTCGTCGGCGCTTCGATCGTCGTGATCGTCGGTCCCGTGTAACCGCCGACCAGCACCAGCGTCCAGGCCGTGCCGTCGGCCATGAGCTGCAGGCCCCGCCCCTGCAGCGCGCGCGTCAGGCCGAGCGGATCGCCGGCATAGACCAGGTCGAAGCGCGCCTCGCGCATCGCCAGATAACGCAGATCGACGCCCTGCACCGCCGAGACCTGCTGCAGGCGACGTTGCATCTCGAGCCACTCGTCGAGGCTCCGGATCGCGGCCGAGACTTCGAGACGGTTGCCCACCGTGGCGCCGGTGGTCGTCAGCGCCTGCGATTTCCAGTTCCGCTCGATCTGCGCATCGAGTGCATCCACGGCGCTGGCATAGAGGGCCGGCAGATCGTCGGCGCTGCCGCGCACCTCTTCCTCGAAGGTCGCGACGAGACCCGCCGGCCCGTAGCGTTTCGCCGTCAGGGCGACGACGGCTTCGCCGCCGGGAACGATCGTCGTCGGGTCGATGCGCGCTTCCGCCACCAGCGTATCGGCAGCGCCGTAGCGTCGCGTCAGCGCATCGAAGGAAGCGAGGTCGCCCGCCAGCGCGCGCTCCGTATCGACGGCGGCGATGTCGTTCAGATCGCCGATCGGCACGCGCACCGGCACCAGCGCGCCGCCGCCGCGCGACGCCCAAGCCGCGAGCCAGAGATTGCCCTCGTCCCACAGCAGGCTTCTGTCGCCCTCGGTCAGGATCGGCACCACCACGATCGGCGGACTCCGCGTGGCGGTGAAGCGCGCGCCGGAACCGGCGAGATACTGCCGGACCGCATCGGCATAGAAACGGAAGGTCAGCGTGCCGAGATAACGCACCGTCGACGTCGCCTCGGTCTCGATTTCGAAGTCGGACACCATGGCGCCGATCCGGTCGTCGGAGAGCGGCGGCAGCGACGCGGCCGAAGCCGGATCGACCAGTTGCCCGATCAGCTTGTCGAAGGCCTTGCGCTGGCCCTGAATGAACGCGGCGTTGCGCGCCGCCGCGGCGCTGTCGCCGGTCACGTCCACCTCGACGCCGTTCACCGTCAACAGTTCCTGCGCCGAAGCGGGTGCGGGCACGCTCGCCGGAAGCGCGGCAAAACCGGTCGCCAGGATCAGGAATCTCAGGGATCGGAGCATCGCCGCTGCCATTGCAAAGCGCCCACGATTGGCTATCTTGGCCGCGATCCGCCGGCGGATTCCGCCGATTGCGCTCGGGCCTGCGCTCCCGGGTTATACCCGATCCAAACGGAGGAGACCATCAACCGCCGACGCGAGGGCAACGGGCTGACCTACCGCGACGCCGGCGTCGACATCGATGCCGGCAATGCGCTGGTCGAGGCGATCAAGCCCCTGGCGCGCGCGACCGCCCGCAGCGGCACGGCCGCCGCACTCGGCGGCTTCGGTGCGGTCTTCGACACCAGGGCGGCGGGTTTCCGGGATCCGGTTCTGCTCGCCACGACCGACGGCGTCGGCACCAAGCTGCGCATCGCGATCGAAACCGGACGACACGACACGATCGGCATCGACCTGGTCGCGATGTGCGTCAACGACCTGGTCGTGCAGGGCGCCGAACCCCTGTTCTTTCTCGACTATTTCGCGACCGGCAAGCTCGACGTCGAGACCGGCCGACGTATCGTCGCCGGCATCGCCGAAGGCTGCAAGCAGGCGGGCTGCGCGCTGATCGGCGGCGAGACCGCCGAGATGCCGGGCATGTACGCCGCCGGCGACTACGATCTTGCGGGCTTCGCGGTCGGCGCGGTCGAGCGCGACCGGATCGTCACCGGCGAAACCGTCAAGCAAGGCGATGTCGTGCTCGGGCTGGCCTCGACCGGCGTGCATTCGAACGGTTATTCGCTGGTGCGGCGCGTCGTCGAGCGGAGCGGCTGCGCGTTCGATGCGCCGGCGCCGTTCGAACCGGGCGTTTCGCTCGGCGAGGCGCTGCTGCGGCCGACGCGCATTTACGTCGCCGCGGCGCTCGCGGCCTGCCGCAGCGACACGGTGAAGGCGCTCGCGCACATCACCGGCGGCGGGCTGATCGAGAATCCGCCGCGCGCAGTGCCGAAAGACTGCGCCTTCCGCATCGACGCGACGCGCTGGAAGCTGCCGCCGGTCTTCCGCTGGCTGATGACGAGCGCCGGCATCGCGCCGCTCGAGCTGGCGCGTACGTTCAACTGCGGCATCGGCATGATCGCGGTCGCCGCGCCGGACGACGCGGCGATCGCGCTCGACCATTTCCGCCGAAGCGGGATCGAGGGCTGGCCGATCGGCGAAATCGCGGCGCGCGACGGCGACGAGCCGGCGGTAACGCTGACAGGAACGGAATCGTGGCGGCGCTGAAAGTCGGCGTGTTGATCTCGGGACGCGGCAGCAATTTGCGGGCGCTGATCGACGGCTGCGCCGGCGGCGCCATCCCGGCCGAGATCGTACTGGCGATCTCGAACAATCCGGATGCGGCCGGCCTCGATCACGCGCGCCGCGCCGGCATTCCGACCCGGACCGTCGATCACCGCCGGTATGGCGACCGTGCGCGTTTCGATGCCGCCATGAGCGAGGCGCTGCGCGCGGCCGGCGTCGAACTGCTGTGCCTCGCGGGGTTCATGCGGCTGCTGTCGCCGGGTTTCGTCGCGACCTGGAAGAACCGCATGATCAACATCCATCCGTCGCTGCTGCCGGCGTTTCCGGGCCTGGACACGCATGCGCGTGCGCTTTCGGCCGGCGTGCGCTTTGCCGGCTGCACCGTCCATTTCGTGCGCAACGAAACCGATACCGGGCCGATCATCGTGCAGGCCGCGGTGCCGGTTCTGCCGGGCGATACGCCGGAAAGCCTCGCCGCGCGGGTGCTCGAGGCCGAACACCGCGCCTATCCGCTGGCGCTCCGCCTGGTGGCCGAGGGCCGGGTGCGCATCGAGGGCGAGCACGCGATCGTCGATGCGCCGGCCGCCGCCGCAGCGGCGCACCTCAACCCGACGGACGAATGAGCGCGCCGGGACGGTCGATCGGCTCGACTGCGGGTGCCGCCCCGTTGCTCGGGCGGGTGCCCGCGCGTTAAAAAGTCCGCGGCGGGCCCGGGCGCAGAGGGGCATTCAGATGGGGGAAGATCCGATGGCGGAACAGGACGAGTTGCTGCGGGACCACCGCGCAACCTACAGCGGCTTCGTGAAGCTCGTGTTCACATCGAGCGCGCTCGTGGCGATCGCGCTCGCGCTGATGGCCCTTTTCCTGCTCTAGACCGCACCCGATCGGCGCGGCGCTCAGCCGACGATCTCGGTGTCTTCGAAGAAGAACGCGATTTCGCGCGCAGCATTCTCGGGCGAGTCCGAGCCGTGCACGGAATTGGCCTCGAGCGATTCGGCGAAATCCTTGCGGATGGTACCGGCCGCGGCCTTCGCCGGATCGGTGGCGCCCATGATGTCGCGATTGGCCTGCACGGCGTTCTCGCCCTCCAGCACCTGCACGACGACCGGACCGCTGGTCATGAAGGCGACCAGGCTGCCGTAGAACGGCCGCTCCCTGTGGACGTCGTAGAACGATTCGGCCTGCGCCTTCGTCAGCCGGATGCGCCGCTGGGCCACGATCCGCAGCCCCTTCTCCTCGAACCGGGCGTTGATCCTGCCGGTCAGATTGCGACGGGTGGCATCGGGCTTGATGATCGAAAGCGTGCGCTGGACGGCCATATCGGCGTGCTCCTTTGTCGTAAGGCGGCGTGCTTATAACGGCTGACCGGCCGTGCGGCAACCGAGCCGGGCCGGTTGGCCACGCCCTTTTCGCTGCGGCTTCGGGATGCTAGGACGCGGCCGCTATGCTGAAAGTCTCGAACCTCACCTGCCGCGTCGGCGGCCGTCCGCTCTTGGAGAATGCCGGGCTCAACCTGCCCGCGGGTGCCCATGCCGGCCTGGTCGGCCGCAACGGCACCGGCAAGACCACGCTGCTGCGCCTGATCCTCGGCGAGATCGCGCCCGATGCCGGCGAGATCGAGACGCCGCCGGCCTGGCGGATCGGAACGGTCGCGCAGGAGACGCCCGAGGGGCCGAAGAGCCTGATCGAAACCGTGCTCGCCGCCGACACCGAGCGCGCGGCCTTGCTCGAAGAGTCTGAAACGTCGGTCGACCCGCACCGGATCGCCGACATCCACGAGAACCTGCTGCGCATCGACGCGCACAGCGCGCCGGCGCGCGCCGCGCGCATCCTCGCCGGGCTCGGTTTCGACGAGGCGGCGCAGCAGCGGCCGGTCGGCGAATTCTCCGGCGGCTGGCGCATGCGCGTCGCGCTCGCCTCGATCCTGTTCGCGCAGCCCGACCTGCTGCTGCTCGACGAGCCGACCAACCATCTCGACCTCGAGGCGACGCTCTGGCTCGAGGAGTGGCTCAAATCCTATCCCGGCACGCTGCTGCTGGTGAGCCACGACCGCGAGCTGTTGAACCGCGCGGTCAATCGCATCGTGCATCTCGAGAACAGACGGCTCGCCTCGTACAACGGCAACTACGATACGTTCGAGGATACGCGCCGCCAGCAGCTCATGCAGGCGAGCGCGGCGGCGGCCAAGGCCGATGCGCAGCGCAAGCACATGCAGGCCTTCGTCGACCGGTTCCGCTACAAGGCGAGCAAGGCGCGCCAGGCGCAGTCGCGCCTGAAGGCGATCGCGAAACTGACGGCGGCCGAGCCGGTGATCGAAACCGGCCATGTCTCGCTGTCGTTTCCCGAAACCGGGGAGCTCGCCTCGCCGGTCATGACGTTCGACGAGGTCAGCGTGGGCTACGATCCGGCGCACCCGGTCCTGCGCGATCTCGACCTGCGCATCGATTCCGACGACCGCATCGCACTGCTGGGCGTCAACGGCAACGGTAAGTCGACCATGCTGAAGATGCTCGCCGGGCGCCTGAAGCCGTTCGGCGGGCAGATCGGCTTCTCGTCCAGGCTGCGCGTCGGCTATTTCGCGCAGCACCAGACCGACGAGCTGAACCGCAACGCGACCGGCCTCGAGCACATGCGCCGCGCCCTGCCGCGCGCCACCGACGAGAAATGCCGCGCCCAGCTCGGCCGGTTCGGACTCAGCGACGACAAGGCGACCACCATCGTCGACAAGCTGTCGGGCGGCGAGAAGTCGCGCCTGCTGTTTTCGCTGATGAGCGCGGCGGCACCGCAGGTGCTGCTGCTCGACGAGCCGACCAACCATCTCGACATCGATGCGCGGCGCGCGCTGGTCGATGCGATCAACGAGTTCTCCGGCGCGGTGATCCTTGTGACGCACGACCCGCATCTGATCCGGCTGACCGCGGACCGGTTGTGGCTGGTCGCGAACGGCGCCTGCCGGCCTTTCGACGGCGATCTCGACGATTACGTCTCGAGCCTCGGCCGCGCCGGCAACCCGGCGCGCGAGGAGAAGGCCGCGAAGAAGGCGGCCGATCCCGACAGGGATCGCAGGCGCGAGACCGCCAACGCGCGCGCGGCCTCGGCGCCGATCCGCAAGGCGGCGGAAGCGGCCGAGCGGCGCTACAACGCGCTGGTCGCCGAAAAGCAGGTGCTGGAAGCGCGCCTCGCCGACCCGGCGCTCTATCGCAAGGGACAGGACGAGATCGTCGCGCTGCAGCGCCGGCTCAGGGAAACCGAGACCGCCATCGGCAAGGCCGAGACGGCGTGGTTCAACGCCCAGGAGGCGCTGTCGGGGCGTCGGCACTGACCCAGGCCGGCCAGTCGTCGGGCCCCTTCACCGGCGGCAGCGCGACCGGCCCGACGCGCTCGCCCGGCACCGCCACCAGGTTCAGCGACGCCGTATTGCCGAAAACGTTCTCGCCGTTGCCGGCGAAATTGTCAGGGTTGAAATAGACCGGCGAATGCCAGAAGGCGCGATAGTCGAAGGACAGGATCAGTTCGATCAGCGCCGGCGACCGGTCGCGCCGATCGCACTCGACGTAGAGCACCGGACGCAGCCGCGCGATCGTGTCGCGGCCGCCTTCCAGCACGGCCAGTTCCATGCCCTCGACATCGGCCTTTACGAGGCTGAGCCGGGCGAGGTTCAGCGCATCGATCGAAACGACCGGGACCGGCTCGCCCTGCCCGCCCGCCTCCAGCGACAGGCTGCCGAAATTGAGCAGCCTGTCGGGCGGCAGCACGGGCACGCGCAGCTCGCCCGCCGCCCTGCCGAGCGCCTCCTGCCGCGCGATCACGTTGTAGAGGCCGTTGAGCGCGAGATTCGCGCACAGGATCTGGAACTGCAGCCGCTGCGGTTCGTAGGCGTAGACGCGGCCCTTCGGGCCGGCAATGCGCGCCAGCGGAACGGTCAGCGCGCCGATATTGGAACCGGCCTCGACGATCACCGCATTGCGCCGCAGCAGCTGGCGCAGCACCAGTATCTCCGCTTCGGAATACTCGCCATAGTCGGCGAGCGAGCGGCCGATATACATGTCGCGCCGGTTGAACAGCATGGGCCCATGCCGGCATTGCCGCAGCGCATAGCCGGCGCCCGCGCGATCGCCGGCTGCGAGCAGATCGTTCAGCGCCGCCGGCACGGAAGCCGCCGGGTCGGACCGCGTGTCGCTGCCCTGTGGCATGGCCGGGCGCGCGATCAGTCGCGCGCCTTCTCCTCCCAGCGACCGCGCTCGTCCTGCTGGAAATAATGCACGGAATGGCCGGCGGACTTGTATTTCTGCCAGCGCTCGCGTGCCCGGCTCACGGCCGCCGCATCGTTGCCGTCGAACAGGTCGACGCAGGTCTCGAAGTCGGCGATGCGACCGGATTCGGCGCCGTCGCCCTGGAACAGTACCGCCGCGCCGTTCGGATTCTCGTCGCCGTCGGTCAGCCAGATCGGCTGGTTCGCGGCGTGGCCGTCGCGCGCACTGCCATGCGGCAGAAAGCCGCGATCGTCGTAGGTCCAGAGATGGACGTTCAGCGCCTCGACGCGCTCCGGCGAATCGACCAGCACGACCGCGCGCTTGCCGCGCTCGACGACACGCTCGAGCAGCCTGGGAAGGACCGATTCCAGCGTCGATCGCTGCAGATGGTAGAACCGGACCTCCGTCATCCCCGCTCAGCCCTTTTCGTAACCGTCGGCGACCAGCCGGTCGAGCAGGCGCACGCCGAAGGCCGTGGCGCCCTTCGGCACCGTCGGCGCATCCTTGTCGCTCCAGGCCATGCCCGCAATATCGAGATGCGCCCAGGGCAGGCCGTTGACGAAACGCTGCAGGAACTGCGCCGCCGTGATCGAACCGCCCCAGCGCCCGCCGACATTCTTCATGTCCGCGATGTCGGAGTTGATCATCTTGTCGTAGGCCTCGCCGAGCGGCATGCGCCAGAGCTTTTCGCCGACCGCGGCGCCCGCTTTCTGCAGGGCGGCGGCAAGATCCTCGTTGTTGGAGAAAAGTCCCGCCTGTTCGGTGCCGAGCGAGATCATGATCGCGCCGGTCAGCGTCGCGAGGTCGATCATCGCCGTCGGCTTGAAACGGTCCTGGCAGTACCAGAGCGCATCGGCCAGCACGAGCCGGCCTTCGGCATCCGTGTTGATCACCTCGATGGTCTGGCCCGACATCGACTTGACGACGTCGCCGGGGCGCTGCGCGGTGCCGGAGGGCATGTTCTCGACCAGGCCCACGATGCCGACGACGTTGGCGCGCGCCTTGCGCAGCGCGAGCGCCTTCATCGCACCGATCACGGCGCCGGCGCCGGCCATATCCCATTTCATGTCTTCCATGCCGGCGGCCGGCTTGATCGAGATGCCGCCGGTATCGAAGGTCACGCCCTTGCCGACGAAAGCGAGCGGCGGATGCTTCTTCATGTCGCCAGCACCGTTCCAGACCATGACCGCGAGCTGGCTTTCGCGTTCGCTGCCCTGGCCGACGCCGAGCAGCGATCCCATGCCGAGCTTCGCCATCTCCTTCTCGCCGAGCACCTCGACCCTCACGCCCTGCGCGGTCAGTTTCTTCGCTTCGCGAGCAAGGCTCTCCGGATAGATGACGTTGGCGGGTTCCGACACGAGATCGCGCGTGAAGAACACGCCCGCCGCGACCGCCTCGCGCCGCTCGAACGCCTTGCCGGCCTGCGCCGCACCATCGGTCAGAAGCGCGAGCTTCTTCAGCGTGGGCTTCGCCTCCGGCTTTTCCTTGGTGCGGTACTTGTCGAACCGGTAGGAGCGCAGCAGGGCGCCGTAGCCGATCTCGACCGCCATCTTCGATGCCGACATTTTCGCGCCGTCGAGCGCATCGACCATCACCGATGCGGTTTCGGCGCCGCTGCCGCCCAGCGTCGCCGCGATTCGGCCGCCGATCGACTGCAGCGCCAGCGGATCGAGCTTTGCCGGTTTGCCGACACCGTAGAGGACCAGCCGGTCCAATTCGATGCCGCTCGGCGTCAGCAGCGTAAGAAGGTCGTCGCTGCCGCCCTTGAAGCGGCTGGCCGCGATCGCGCGCGCGATCGCCCCCTTGGCGCGGCGGTCGAGCGCTTCGGCGCTCGGCCCGAGCTTGCGACCATCGGAGACGGCAACGGCCACCGTTCCGCTCTTCGGCAGATCGGATTTGGCAAAGGCCACTTTCATGGAAATTCCTCGGATATGTCGGCGCGACGGCCCCCTCTACCACAGAGAACGGCGGCTTGAAAGCAAGCGGCATTCGGGCGGAATCCCGCAATCCCTTGTTTTCCCAAGCGCGTTCATCAGGCACAATGCGAACCGCACCGGTGCGTTGCAGGGGGTGCCATGGTGTTTCGAGGGTTGATCCGGTTATGCGCCGCGCTGGCGATCCTGATCGCCGTGGCGGCGGCACCCCAGCGGCCCGCGGTTTCAGCCGAACTGCCGGACAAGGAAACCCCGATCCTTCTGCTGGCGGATACCGTGACCTACGACGAGGGGCTCGGCGTGGTGACCGCCACGGGCAATGTCGAGGTGTCGCAGGGCGACTATGTCCTGCTGGCCGATACCATGACCTACACCGAAGATACCGAGGTCGTGACGGCAAGCGGCAACGTGGCCCTGATCGACCCGAATGGCGACGTGCTGTTCAGCGACTTCGTCGAGCTCACCGGCGATTTGCGCGAGGGCGCCATCCAGGGCATCCGCGTGCTGCTCTCGGACGGCGCGCGGCTGGCGGCGGCATCGGCGGTTCGCACCGAGGGAAACCGCACGGTGCTCAACCGCGCCGTCTATTCGGTCTGCGAGCTGCGCAAGGAAGACCGGATGCGTGCGCCGCTCTGGCAGATCAAGGCCGTTCGCGTCGTGCACGACCAGGAAACCCAGCGCATCGAGTACCAGGACGCCTGGCTCGAGATTTACGGTATCCCGGTCTTCTACACGCCCTATTTCTCGCATCCCGATCCGACGGTCGAACGGCAGTCGGGCTTCCTCGCACCCGCCTTCAGTTCCAACCGGAACATCGGATTCGCGATTCAGCCGACCTACTACTGGACGCTGGCGCCGAACGAGGACATCACCCTGTCGCCAATCATCACGACGCAGGCGGGCATCGTCGCGCTCGGCGAGTACCGGCGGCGCACGCGCAACGGCCTCATGGAAATCGAACTCAGCGGCACCATTGCGGACCGCGAGGATACCGACAACGGCCAAAAGGAAGTCCACAAGAACCAGTTCCGCGGCCATATCGATGCGACCGGACGCTTCGACCTCAGCCGCCGCTGGCGCTGGGGCTTCGATGTCGAGGCCGCCAGCGACAAGACCTATCTGCGGCTCTACGACCTAAACAACGACGCCTCGCTCACCAGCCGCGCCTTCGCCGAAGGGTTCTACGGCCAGAGCTACGCAGCCGTGAATGCGTACTATTTCCAGGGGTTGACCGAAGAGGACGACAATTCGGAATCGCCGATCGTCGCGCCGTGGACCGAATATCACTATGTCAGCGAGCCGGGCTGGGCCGGCAGCCATTTCAACTTCGACACCAGCATGATGTCGCTGAACCGGGTCGAGGGGCGCGACAGCACCCGGTTCTCCGTCGGCGGCAGCTGGACCCTGCCCTATATCGGCGCCATCGGCGACGTGTATCGCCTGACGGCCTCGCTGCGCGCCGATGCCTACCGCTACCGGGATGTCGACCCGACTTCGAACGATCCGGATTCCAGCGGCCCCACCGTCAGCGGCTTCGATGCGCGCATCGTTCCGCAGATCGCCTTCCAGTGGAGCCTGCCGATGGTGCGCAATGTCGGCGATTCGCACGAGGTGCTCGAACCGATCTTCGCGCTCGTCGCCAGCACCGACGGCAACAACCCCGGCAAGATCCCGAACGAGGACAGCCAGGACTTCGAGTTCGACGAAACGCATTTGTTCGATCCCGACCGTTTCACCGGGCTCGATCGCGTCGACAGCGGTCAGCGCATCGACTACGGCGTCAAGTGGACGTCCTTCGAGGACGACGGCGCATCGCTCAACGTCTTCCTCGGCCAGAGTCTCCGGCTCGGCGGCAGTTCGCCGTTCGACCCCGGTTCCGGCGTGCAGGACGACCTTTCCGACGTCGTCGGACGCGTGCAGTTCATGCCGTTCGACAATGTCGACCTGGTCTATCGATTCCGGGTCAATACGCGCGACTTCGAGTTCGAGCGCAACGAGCTGGGCTTCATCGCCGGGCCGCCCGAACTCACCCTGGCCGGCTCCTACACGTTCATCGAGGGCGAGAACAACGAGTTCGGCGACCGCGAGGAAATCGCGGGAACTTTGAGTTCCCAGCTTACCGATTATTGGTCGACGTTCCTGGTGAGCCGGTACGACATCGAGGACGATTCCTTCCGGACCTACGGCGGCGGGCTGACTTACGAGGACGAGTGCCTGATCGTTCGGTTCTCGGCCATCCGCAGCCTCTATCGCGACGACGAGATCAAGCCGTCGACCGATTTCCTGCTGCAGTTCAGCTTCAAGACGCTGGGGGATTTCGGCTTGCCGTTCTGAGGCGGGCCGGCTCCGGGCGGCGGCGCCGCGGGCAGTCGCTGACCGATTGTCCGGGACAGCCGGCGCACCTATAGTGGCCCGCCCGTTCGCCCCCGATGAACCGAAAGCCCTGCGAAACCAGCGTGCGCCGACTGTTCCGTCTGATCGTTGTCCTGTCATTGCTGTCGCTTCCGTCCGGCATGGCCTCCGGCCAGACGACGTCGGTCGGTGTGGCGGCGACGGTCAACGATGCCGTCATCACGCTGATCGACGTCACGACCCGCATCAACCTGATCCTGCTCGGCGCCGGGATGCCGAAGACGCCGGCAATGCAGCAGGCCCTTCGGCCGCACGTCCTGCGCATCCTCATCGACGAACGGCTGAAGGAACAGGCGGCGGCTTCGGAGGGAACCGTGATTCCGGAGTCGCTCGTCGAGGAGCGGCTCGGTTTCGTCGCCGGTCGCAACGGCATGACCGTGCAGCAGTTCGAGGAAATGCTCTATCGCGGCGGCGTGTTGATCGACACGCTGCGCAACCAGATCCGCGCCGAACTCGCCTGGGCCGAAACCATCACGACCCGGTTCTCGGGCGGCGTCCAGGTTTCCCAGACCGAGGTCGACGCACGGATGCGAATGGCGGAAACCGGCGACCAGACGCAGTATCTCGCGGTCGAGGTCCTCGTCGCGGTCGACAAACCCGGCGAGGACGCCGCGGCGCGCACGGCGGCCGAGCAGCTGCTTGCGCTGGCGCAGCAGGGCATGCCGCTGACCGTTATCGCCCAGCAATTCTCGCAGTCGCCTACGTCCCTGAGCGACGGCGTTCTGGGCTGGCGCTATTCCGGAATGCTCGACAGCGACATTCGCGGCACCGTCACCGGCTTGATGCCCGGCAGTTTCGCCGGCCCGGTTCGCACCGCGGACGGATACGTCATTCTGCAGCTCATGGAAAAGCGCAACACCGCCGATCTGGGCAACGTCACCCAGGTCCGGCTCGCCCGCATGGTTCTGCCGCTCGCCGGCTCGGCGTCGGAGCAGGAGGTCGCGGAAACGCAGTCGCTCGCCGAATCGATCCGCCAACAGGTGAACGGTTGCGACCAGTTCACCGCCTTCGCCCGCCAGATCGACCCCGTCGCGAACGCGAACCCGGATGTCGGCGTGGGTGTGATCGCCCAGTTGCCGGAGGCCATTCGTCCCCTGCTGGAGAAAGCCGAAATCGGCATCGCAACCGAGTCGCACCGCACGGCACAGGGCTACGAACTGTTCATGATCTGCGAAGAGATTGCGGCCGGTCAGGCGGTCGTCACCCGCGACCAGATCAGCGAGCAGCTTCGCAACGAGGCGCTGGATGAAGCGGCCAGAACATTCCTCAGCAACCTCCGCCGCAGCGCGGTCGTCGAAATCCGCGGCTGAGGAACCCGCCGGGGGCGCACTGCCGCCGCTGCGCGACATCATCGCAAGGCACGGTCTGCATGCGCGTCGGGCACTCGGCCAGCATTTCCTCCTCGATCTCAACCTGACGCGTCGAATTGCGCGCGCCGCCGGCGATCTCGACGGCCGCACCGTGATCGAGATCGGCCCCGGCCCGGGCGGGCTGACGCGTGCGCTCCTCGAAAGCGATGCCAGGCGCGTCATCGCGATCGAAGTCGATGCGCGCGCCGTTGCCGCGCTCGATGAGCTTCGCGCGCATTGGCCCGACCGTCTGGAGATTTGCGCCGCGGACGCGCTCGATATCGACGCCGCATCGCTCGGCACGCGGCCGCGCAAGATCGTGGCAAACCTGCCCTACAACGTCTCGATCGCGCTCCTGACGGCCTGGCTGCCGAAACTCGATGCGTTCGAAAGCCTGACCCTGATGTTCCAGCGCGAGGTCGCCGACCGGCTGCTGGCGAAGCCGGGCGGCAAGGACTATGGCCGCCTGACGGTCGCAACGCAGTGGCGCGCCAGGGTGCGCCGCCTGTTCGAGATTCCGCCGCGCGCCTTCACGCCGCCGCCCAAGGTAACCTCGACGCTGGTCGCCATCGAGCCGCTTCCGGCACCGCTGGCGCCGGCCGATCCGGTCGCGCTGGAGAAAATTGTGGCGGCCGCCTTCGGCCAGCGCCGAAAGATGCTGCGGCAATCGCTGCGCTCGCTGATACCGCAGGCCGAAACGCTGCTGGATAGGGCCGGCATCGACGGCACCGCGCGCGCCGAGACGCTGACGATCGAGCAGTTCTGCGCGCTGGCGCGCGCCTACAAGGAACGGTGACCGGCCTACTGGCCCTCGCGCAGCGCCTTGACGAACTCGTGCAGACCGATGAGCCGTTCGCGGCGCAGACGCTCGGCCTGCAGGATCGATTGCACCTGCCGCACGCTGTCGGCGATGTCGCTGTTGACGATCACGTAGTCGTACTCGGCCCAATGGCTGAGCTCGTTGGCGGCCTGGGCCATGCGCTGGCTCACGACCTCGGCGGCATCCTGCGCACGGCTCTTCAGACGCCGCTCGAGTTCGCGCGTCGAGGGCGGCAGCACGAATACGCTGACGAGGTCATCGCGCGCGTTTTCCGCCAGTTGCTGCGTGCCCTGCCAGTCGATGTCGAACAGCACGTCGCGGCCGGCGGCGAGCGCCTCCTCCACCGGCTCGCGCGGCGTGCCGTAGTAATGGCCGAACACCTTGGCGTATTCCAGCAGCTCGCGCCGGTTGACCCGCAGGCTGAACTCGCTCGGATCGATGAAGTGATAGTCGACGCCGGGCGTTTCGCCCGGCCGCTTCGCCCGCGTCGTCACCGACACCGACATCGAGAGGTCGGGTTCGCGCGCCAGCAGATCGCGCGAGATCGTGGTCTTGCCCGCGCCGGACGGCGACGACAATACCAGCATCAGGCCGCGCCGGCGGACCGTGAAGGGAATGTCGGACGGGGCGCTCACCGTGGCCTGACCCTTCTCATTCGATGTTCTGCACCTGCTCGCGCAGTTGCTCGATCGCGGATTTGAGCTCGAGCCCGGTCTCGGTCAGCGCCAGGTCGCTCGATTTCGAGCAGATCGTGTTGGCCTCGCGGTTGAGCTCCTGACAGAGGAAATCGAGCTTGCGGCCAACGGGCCCGCCGGCCGTCACAAGGTCGCGCGCGGCGGCAATGTGGGCGGCCAGGCGGTCGAGCTCCTCGCGGATATCGGCGCGCCCGGCGATCAGGGCGACTTCCTGCGCCAGCCGCTCCTCGCTGAGGGCGGGGACCGCTTCCAGCAGCGGCTGAAGCTGGGCCTCGAGCCGCGCCCTGACCGCGGCCGGCTGCAGCGCGGCGGAGGCGGATGCCCGCTCGCGCAGATCGGCGAGACGACCCAGCAACACCAGCACCGCGGCGGCGAGGCGACTGCCCTCGTCGCGACGCATGGAAGCCAGCTGTCCGAGCGCCGCATCGAACGAGCGCAGCAGATCGGCGGGCTGCAGGTCCGGAACGCCGCTTTCGTTGCGCTCGATCACGCCGGGCAGCGAGAGAATTCCATCGAGCGTCGGCGGTGCGTAGGAGCCGGCGTCGAGCGCGCGCGCGGCGTCGAGATAGGCGCGCACCAGCTCGGCGTTGATGCGAAAGCCGGCGGCGCGCTGGCCGTTCTGCGCCGGGCTCAACTGCACCATCACATTGCCGCGCCGGCAGACCGTCGGGATGCGCTGGCGCAGGTCGGCTTCGAGCGTCTCGAGGCCGGCCGGCAGGCGGCACCGTATGTCGAGGTTGCGCGCGTTCACGCTGCGCAGTTCCCAGGCCCATTGCGCATCGCCGGCTTCGGCGCGCGCGAACCCGGTCATGCTGGCAATACCTTGACCGGACAACCCCGTTCCCCTCGATCTTGTAGGCTCCATCCGACGCTGCCACTATATCGAGCGGTCAAAAACCCGCCAAGCGCCGCGGCCGCGCGGCTGGCCGCCTGCCAGTGCGAACGCCGATGAAACCCGCTTCCCCGCCCCGTTCGATCCTCATTACCGGCGCCAGCAGCGGGCTCGGCGCCGCGCTCGCCCGCCACTACGCCGCCGCCGCCGCGCACCTCGTGCTGGTCGGCCGCAACCGCGAAAGGCTGGCTTCGGTCGCCGACGATTGCCGCCGGGCCGGCGGCACGGCGGATGCGAGACCGGCCGATGTCGCCGACGCCGGCGCCATGGCAGCGCTGGTCGCGGCGGCCGACGCGGCGACGCCGCTCGATCTCGTCATCGCCAATGCCGGCGTCTCGGCCGGCACGCTGGGAGGGCCCGAGAGCAGCGAGCAGGTGCGACGCCTGTTCGCCATCAACATCGACGGAGTCGTCAATACCGTGCAGCCGTCGATCGACGCGATGCGACGGCGCGGGCGCGGCCAGATCGCGCTGGTCAGTTCGCTGGCGGCATGGCGCGGCTTCCCCGGCGCACCGGTCTATTGCGCGAGCAAGGCCGCCATCAAGACCTGGGGCGAGGCGTTGCGCGGCAGCCTCCACGCCGAGGGCATTGCCGTTTCGGTGATCTGCCCCGGTTATGTCGAAACGGCGATGACGGAAAAGAACGATTTCTGGATGCCGATGATGATGCCGGCGGAAAAGGCGGCGCGCATCATCGCGCGCGGGCTGGCACGCAACCGGCCGCGGATCGCCTTTCCCTGGCCGCTCTATGCCGCGGTCGTCCTGATCGGCCTGCTGCCGCCGGCACTGATCGATCCGCTGATGCGACGCCTCCCGGCGAAGGCCGGCAGCCTCTCCGGCTGAGCGCTATTCGGCGGTCTCCGTCGCCCGGTCGCGAATCTCGCGCCAGCGCGCCACATTCTGATTGTGCTCCGACAGCGTCTTGGCGAAAGCGTGTCCGCCGGTTCCGTCCGCCACGAAATAGAGTTCGTCGGTCGCCATCGGATTGAGGGCGGCTGCGATCGCGTCGCGGCCGGGATTGGCGATCGGCCCCGGCGGCAGGCCGGGATAGACGTAGGTATTGTACGGGTTGTCGATCTCGAGATCGGCGTAGGTCAGGGCACGACCGAGCGGCGCCTCCCCCTGCGTCAGGGCGAAGATCACGGTCGGATCCGATTGCAGCGCCATGCCGCGCTCGAGGCGATTGACGAACACGCCGGCGATGCGCGGGCGCTCGGCGGCCAGGCCGGTTTCCTTCTCGATGATGGAGGCCAGCGTCAGCGCGGCCTTCGGCGTGTCGAGCGGCAGGCCTTCGGCACGCGTTTCCCAGAGTTCGGCCAGCGTCTTGCGCATCTCGTCTTCCATGCGATCGAGCAGTTCGGTGCGGTCGTCGCCGTAGGCGTAGAAATAGGTCTCCGGCAGGAAGGCGCCTTCTTCCTGGTAGCGCGACGCATCCGGCACGTCCCCGCTCAGCGCATCCGCCGCCGCGACGAGCGCCAGCACCTCGCGGTTGGCAAGACCCTCCGGGATGGTGAGGCGGCGCTGCACGCGCCTGCCCTCCGCCAGCAGCAGCATGACGGCGGAGGCGCTCATATGAGGATCGAGCCGGTACTCGCCCGCCTGCAGGGGCCGCCCGTCGCCGAAGGCGCGCACGCCCCAGCGAAAGACCCAGGCCTTCTCGACGACGCCCGCCGCTTCGAGTTGTTCGGCGATCCCGGCGACGCTGGCGCCGCCCGGGATGACAATCGTCACGCGCTCGCCGGAAGGTCCCGGGCTGCGGAATTCGCGATCGAACCACCAGGCGCCGGCGCCGGCCGCGAGAATCCCCGCGCCCGCGAGGATCGCTGCGACCGTCAGCCACCGGCGCATCGGCGGGACCGATCAGTTCGGCTTGGCGAACACCAGACTGGCGTTGGTGCCGCCGAAGCCGAAGGAGTTCGAAAGCACCGCGCGAATTTGCCGCTGCTTGGCCTGCTTGGGCACGAGGTCCATGTCGCAGCCCGGCGACGGGTTGTCGAGATTGAGCGTCGGCGGGCAGACCTGTTCACGCAACGCCTGGATCGAGAAAATTGCTTCGACCGCGCCGGCCGCACCCAACAGATGCCCGACTGCCGACTTGGTCGACGACATCGAGACCTTCTTCGCGGCCTCGCCGAACAGGCGTTTCACCGCCCCGAGCTCGATCTCGTCGCCCAGCGGCGTCGAGGTGCCATGCGCGTTGATGTAATCGATGTCGTCGGGATTGAGTCCGGCGCGCCGCAGCGCCGCGGTCATGGCGCGGTAGCCGCCGCTGCCGTCCTCGGCCGGCGCCGTGATGTGATAGGCGTCGCCCGACAAGCCGTAGCCGCGCACCTCGGCGTAGATTTTCGCGCCGCGCTTCTTCGCGTGCTCGTACTCTTCGAGTACGACGACGCCGGCACCGTCGCCCATCACGAACCCGTCGCGATCGACGTCCCACGGCCGCGAGGCCTTCCCCGGCGTGTCGTTGAACCCGGTCGAGAGCGCGCGAACCGCCGCGAAACCCGCGACGCCGAGCCGGCAGATCGAGCTTTCGGCACCGCCGGCGATCATGACGTCGGCATCGTCGAACTGAATCAGCCGGGCCGCATCGCCGATCGCGTGCGCGCCGGTCGCGCAGGCCGTCACCACCGAATGGTTCGGGCCGGTGAAACCGTAACGGATCGAAACATTGCCCGAGGCGAGGTTGATCAGCGCCGACGGGATGAAGAACGGGCTGACGCGGCGCGGTCCGCGCTCGTGCAGCGTGACCGAGGCGTCGTAGATGCCCTGCAGCCCGCCGATGCCCGACCCGATCAGGACGCCGGTGCGATCGCGATCCGGCGCCGCTTCCGGCTTCCAGCCGGCATCCTCCACCGCCTCCGCCGCCGCAGCGATGGCGTAGTGGATGAAGGCGTCCATCTTGCGCTGGTCTTTCGGCGGGATGAACTCGTCGGCATTGAAGCCGCCATTGGCGCGCTCGCCGCGCGGCACCATGCCGGCGATCTTGCACGGCAGATCCGAAACATCGAAGGCCTGGATCGCGCCGATGCCGCTTTCGCCCTCGATGAGACGGCGCCAGACATGGCCGACGCCGCAACCGAGCGGCGAAACGATACCCATGCCGGTGACGACGACACGTCGCATCGTCGTTACGGTGTCCCCATTGGAATGACGTGTTGGCTCGGCACCGAGTGGCGATCAGCTGTTCGAACCGTGCTGCTCGATGAACGCGATCGCATCCTTGACGGTCTGGATCTTCTCGGCCGCGTCGTCCGGAATTTCGCATCCGAACTCTTCCTCGAAGGCCATCACCAGCTCGACCGTATCGAGACTGTCGGCGCCCAGATCGTCGATAAAGCTCGCGCCTTCGTTGACCTTCGATTCATCGACGCCAAGATGCTCGACGACGATCTTCTTCACCCGATCGGCGATGTCGCTCATGACGAATCAATCCCTCGATATTGGTTGCTGTCGCCTTCGTCCCGGGCCCGGTTCCGCTGGCGAGTCGAGCCGCGGCCGACCTGAAAGGCGGCGTCCAATAACACAGCGGACGGTGCTTGGCCAGCACGGCGGACCCCGGAAAACCCGCCTATAGCATGGCCATTCCGCCATTGACGTGCAAGGTCTGGCCGGTGACGTAGGAGGCCTCGTCGGTCGCCAGAAAGGCCACGCAGGCCGCCACTTCCTCGACCGTTCCGAGGCGCCCGAGCGGGATGCCGCTCAGGAATCGTTCGCGCGTCCTGTCGCTGACCGCATCGGTCATGGCCGTTGCGATGAAACCGGGGGCGACGCAGTTGATCGTGATGCCCCGGGTCGCGACTTCCTGGGCCATCGCCTTCGACATGCCGACGATGCCGGCTTTCGCCGCGGCATAGTTCGCCTGGCCCGGATTGCCGATCACCCCGCTGATCGAGCCGATATTGATGATGCGGCCGCTGCGCTGCTTCATCATGCCCCGGAGGGCGGCCCGGCAAAGCCGGAACGTCGCGACCAGGTTGAGGTCGATGACGGCCTGCCAGTCCTCGTCCTTCAAGCGGACCGCGAGGCCGTCGCGCGTGATGCCGGCATTGTTGACGAGGATATCGAGGCCGCCCATCGCCTTCTCCGCCTCGGCGATCAGCGCCTCTGCGGCGGCCGGGTCGGTCAAGTCGGCCGTCAACACATGCGTCCGCGCGCCGAACTCGCCCGCAAGCGCCTCGAGCGCCTCGCGCCGCGTACCCGACAGCGCGACGGTCGCCCCCTGCCCGTGCAGACCGCGCACGATCGCGCCGCCGATGCCGCCCGATGCACCCGTCACCAGCGCGCGCCGTCCCGTCAGATCGAACATGCCGCCGTCTCCACTCGCCAATTGAGAACCGTCACAACAGCTTGAGCACTGTCTCGATATCGCCGGGTTCGCCCACCGACTGGCCCGCGACTTCGCGGTCGATACGCTTCACCAGACCGGTGAGTACCTTGCCGGCGCCGAGTTCGAACGTCCGGCTGACGCCGGCCCGCCTCATGGCCAGCACGCTCTCGCGCCATCGCACCATGCCGGTGACCTGTCGCACCAGCAGGTCGCGAACGGTATCGGGATCGCTGACCGGCGCGGCGGTGACGTTCGCCACCAGCGGCACAGTCGGCTGGCGCATGACGATCCCCGCCAGCGCCTTCTGCATCTCGTCGGCGGCCGGCTGCATCAGGCGGCAGTGAAAGGGCGCGCTGACCGGCAGCAGCACGCTGCGTTTGGCGCCGCGCTCCGCCGCCACCGCAACCGCCCGCTCGACGGCCGCCTTGTGACCGCTGACGACCACCTGGCCCGGCGCATTGTCGTTGGCGACGTCGCAGATGTCGGGATCGCTGCCCTCCGGCGTGCGGGCCACCGCCTCCGCGGCGATCGCCTGGGCCGCTTCGAGATCGAGGCCGAGCAGCGCCGCCATCGCGCCGTCGCCCACCGGCACGGCGCGCTGCATCGCCTGCCCGCGTCGGCGCAGCAGGCGCGCCGTATCGCCGAGATCGAACGTGCGCGCCGCAGCCAGCGCGGAATACTCGCCCAGCGAATGGCCGGCGACGAAAGCGACCTTGTCGCGCAGATCGATACCGCCCTCGCGCTCGAGTACGCGCAAGACCGCGATGCTGGCCGTCATCAGCGCGGGCTGCGCGTTCTCCGTGAGCGTGAGATCGCTCTCCGGGCCTTCGAACATCAGGCGCGCCAGCTTGTAATTGAGCGCATCGTCGACCTCTTCGAATACCTCGCGCGCGGCCGGGAAGGCTGCGGCGAGCGAGCGGCCCATGCCGACCGCCTGCGAGCCCTGGCCCGGAAACAGAAAGGCGCACGCCATCGATTATCCCCTGCCCAATGCGAAAATGCGTGGCGGGCGCATTGAAGGCGGCCGTTTCCGCCACTGTCAAGCGATCCGGCCGGGCCCGACGGCTCCAGCCGAACGCGGCCTTTCGGGCGCTTGCCGGAGGCGGGCTTATGTGTATATTGCGCCGCTTCGCAAAACCGACTCCTTGCCGGCAGCGACCGGACGCCCACGCACGGGGCATTCGGGGCAGGCCGGCTCGAGATGCGGTTGTCGGGATTGTTCCCGCCCGCATCGCCCAACGAACCAGAGGGAGCCACATCGTGCCGCTTTACGAGAACGTGTTCATCGCACGTCAGGACGCTTCGCCTGCCCAGGTCGAGGCGCTGACGGAAAATTTCGCGACCGTGATCGCCCAGAACGGCGGCACGGTCGGCAAGCGCGAATACTGGGGCCTGCGCAGCCTCTCCTACCGCATCAAGAAGAACCGCAAGGGCCACTACACGCTCATGAACATCGACGCCCCCACACCCGCGGTGGCCGAGATGGAGCGCCTGATGCGCATCAACGAGGACGTCATCCGCTATCTGACGGTTCGCGTCGAGGCGCTCGAGGACGGCCCGTCGGCGATGATGCGCAGCCGCGACCGCGACGATCGCGACGGACGCGGTCCGCGCGACCGCGGATATCGCGACCGCGACGATCGCGGCGGCTATCGCGGCGACCGCGATCGCGACCGCGATCGAGAGGATCGGCCGCGGCGCGAGGCTCGGACCGAAGAGACCCAAACCGCCGAAGGCCAGGGAGAGCGCGCATGACCGGCCCCACCGTCACCCGTGCCGGCTCCGGCCGGCCGCGTTTCCGCCGGCGCAAGAGCTGCCCGTTCAGCGGGCCGAACGCGCCGAAGATCGACTACAAGGACATGAAGCTGCTGCTGCGATATACGTCGGAGCGCGGCAAGATCGTGCCGAGCCGCATCACCGCGGTATCGGCCAAGAAGCAGCGCGAGCTGGCGCAGGCGATCAAGCGCGCCCGCTATCTCGCCCTCATGCCCTACCTGCTGAAGTAGGGAGATACTCATGGTCGAAGTCATCCTGCTCGAGCGGGTCGAGAATCTCGGCCAGATGGGCGACGTGGTCCGGGTCCGCCCCGGCTATGCGCGCAACTATCTGCTGCCGCGCAAGAAGGCGCTCCGGGCCACCGACGCGAACCGCAAGCGTTTCGAGGCGCAGCGCGTCCAGCTCGAGGCGGTCAATCTCCAGCGACGCCAGGAGGCCGAGAAAGTCGCCCCGGCGCTGCAGGATCTGACCGTCACGCTGCTGCGCCAGGCCGGCGAAACCGGACAGCTCTTCGGCTCCGCCACCACGCGCGACATCGCCGATGCCATCGTCGCCAGGGGCGTCACCATCGCCCGCCAGCAGGTCCAGCTCGATCGTCCGATCAAGACGCTCGGCCTGTTCCCGGTCAGGGTCGTGCTGCATCCGGAAGTCTCCGTTACCGTGACGGTCAACGTTGCGCGCTCGGAGGACGAAGCCGAGATCCAGCTCAAGACCGGTACGGCCGTCGTCGGCGAGGCGAGCGAGCCCGCGATCGACTACCTGGCGGACGAAGCGCCGGCGACCGAGGGCGAAGCGACCGCGGAGGCCGGCGCCGGGGCTGAAAAACCCGCGGCGGCCGACAAGGACGGAAAGGCCGAGAAGGGTGCCAGGAAGCGCGGCAGGAAGAAGGACGCCGAGTAAGGCGCCTGCCGTGGACGGTTGCCGAGCGGGTCGGGGGTTCTGCTAGGCTGTTCGCCGGAAAAGCGGCCGGTCACGGCCGCCATCGGGTCGCGAACCGGGAGGGGTCGCCGGAACCCATGTTGATCGCGGGGCTATTACGGCGTCTCGTACACGAAGGCACGCTCACCGTCGTCGATGTCGGGGGACGACGCCATGTCGTCGCCGGCGACCGGCCCGGCCCGCGCGCGACGGTCCGCCTGACCGACCGGCGCGTCGAACGGCAGCTCCTCACCAATCCGAAGCTGCATTTCGGCGAAGCCTACATGGACGGGCGCATCGTCATCGAGGAAGGCAGCCTCGAGGACGTGGTCGATCTGCTCACGCGCAACATCGCCGAGATCGAAGGCGGCACCCACGGACGCTTTCGCCAGTGGCTGGGGAAAGCCCTCCATTTCGTGCTGACCCACAACCCGGTCGGCAAGGCGCAGAAGAACGTGGCCCACCATTACGACCTGTCGGGACGGCTCTACGACCTGTTCCTCGATCGCGACCGGCAATATTCCTGCGCCTATTTCGCGACCGACAATGACAGTCTCGAGGTCGCGCAGCACAACAAGAAGCTCCATCTCGCCGCCAAGCTGCTGCTGGAGCCGGGCCAGAGACTGCTCGACATCGGCAGCGGCTGGGGCGGGCTCGGCCTCTACCTCGCCAAGCTGGAAAAGATCGACGTGACCGGCGTGACGCTGTCGACCGAGCAGCAGAAAGTTTCGGCCATGCGGGCCGCGGACGAGGGCCTGGCGGACCGGGTGCGGTTCCATCTGCGGGACTATCGCGAACAGCCCGGACCGTTCGACCGGATCGTCTCGGTCGGCATGTTCGAGCATGTCGGGCCCGGCCATTACCGCGAGTTCTTCGCCAAGGCGAAGGAGCTGCTGACCGAGGACGGTGTCATGCTGCTGCACTCGATCGGCCGCATGGAGCCGCCGGGCAGCACCAACCCGTGGCTCCGCAAGTACATTTTCCCCGGCGGCTACACGCCGGCGCTGTCGGAAGTGCTGCGGGCGGTCGAGGATGTCGGGCTTTGGGTAACGGACATCGAGATATTGCGCCTGCACTACGCGAAGACGCTGCACGAGTGGCATCGCCGATTCCTTCAGAACCGCGATCGTATCCGGGCGCTTTACGACGAGAGATTCTGCCGGATGTGGGAGTACTATCTGATCGGCTGCGAATATGCGTTCCGCAACCTGAACCAGATGGTCTTCCAGATGCAGCTCGCGCGCCGGCAGGATGCGACGCCACTCACACGCGACTATATCGGCGACTACGAGCGCCGCAACGCCGCGAAAATCGCGCTGGCCGCGCAATAACGCGCCGATTTCCGCGGCCATTTTGCTGCCGCATCGGACGCGCTACCTTTATCCCCGGGTTCCACGATTCGCGGCTCGGTTTAGATTCGACCGCCCGCTGTGACACGCCTATCACTGACTTGCCATGGAACAGTCATCGATGCCGAACAACGTGCGGCCGCTCCGGACCGGCGCCGAGCGTGAAACGCCGCTCCGGACGCCGCCACACAATTACGAGGCGGAACAGGCGCTGCTCGGCGCGATACTCGGGAACAACCTGGTTTTTGACAAGGTCAACGAGGTGCTGCGGCCCGAGCATTTCGCCGACGCCGTGCACGGCCGCATCTACGAGGCGGTCGGCAAGCTGATCCAGCGCGGCCAGATCGCCAACCTGCTCACGCTCAAGAACCTGTTCGACCAGGATCCGGGACTGGTCGAGGCCGGCGGCGGGCGCTATCTCGAGCAGCTCGCAAGCTCGCTGGTAACGATCATCAATGCCGAGGACTACGCGCGCACGATCCACGATCTCTTCCTGCGGCGCGAGCTGATCGGGCTCGGCGAAGAAGTCGTCAACGAGGCCTACGGGTTCGACCCGGACGAAACCGCGACCGAGCAGATCGAACGGGCCGAGCTCAAGCTCTATACGCTCTCCGAGACCGGCCGGACCGAAACCGGCCTGCGCGGCTTCAACGAGGCGCTGACGAACGCGATCAAGATCGCCGAGGCCGCGCACCAGCGGCAGAGCCATGTCACCGGCGTCACCACCGGGCTGACGGACATGGACCGCAAGCTCGGCGGTCTGCACGCCTCGGATCTGGTGATCCTTGCCGGACGGCCGGCGATGGGCAAGACGGCGCTCGCGACCAACATCGCCTTCAACGCGGCCCGTGCCGCCCACGAGAGCGGCGGCAAGGAAGGCGGCAACGTCGCCTTCTTCTCGCTCGAAATGTCGGCCGAACAGCTCGCCACCCGCATCCTCGCCGAGCAGACCGCGATCTCGTCGGACCAGATAAGGCGCGGCGACGTCCGGTCCGAAGACTTCTCGACCTTTGCGGCGGTGGCGGCCGAACTGCAGTATCTGCCGCTGTTCATCGACGACACGCCGGCGATCACGGTCGCGACGCTGCGCACCCGCGCCCGCCGGCTCAAGCGCCAGCACGGGCTCGGCATGATCGTCGTCGATTATCTCCAGCTCATGCGCGGCTCGACCTTCGGCCGGATCGAGAACCGCGTGCAGGAAATCTCGGAGATCACGCGCGGGCTCAAGGCCATCGCCAAGGAGCTCAACGTGCCGGTCCTTGCGCTCTCGCAGCTCTCGCGCGCGGTCGAGCAGCGCGAAGACAAGCGCCCGCAGCTCGCCGACCTTCGCGAGTCCGGCTCGATCGAGCAGGATGCCGACGTCGTCATGTTCATCTATCGCGAGCAGTACTATCACGAGCGCGCCGAGCCGCAGCAGCGCGCGGACGAAGCCCCGGAAAAATTTGCCGAACGCATGGAACGCTGGCAGGACCGCGGCGCCCAGGTTCACAACCTGGCCGAGGTGATCATCGCCAAGCAGCGTCACGGTCCGATCGGCACGGTGAAAATGTACTTCGAGGGCCGGGCCACGAAGTTCGCCGACTGGGTCGATGCGAGCACCCTGCCCGATGCCGGCGGCTGACCGCGCCACGGCCGTCCTCACCGTCGACCTGGCGGCCATCGTCG